>Ga0210051_1005885_pt1 | contig 11626 bp, 13 predicted proteins | sample CryGey092014_all_FD_185464 | JGI IMG/M metagenome (GOLD analysis project Ga0210051, IMG submission 185464) | Groundwater microbial communities from aquifer - Crystal Geyser CG23_combo_of_CG06-09_8/20/14_all (SPAdes) (version 2) | ecosystem: Environmental > Aquatic > Deep subsurface > Groundwater...
AAAGCTTTAGTTGACATAAAAATAAAAATCCCGCTTACAAGCGGGGTGAAGACAATAAAAAAACTTGCCGAAGTCCTCATCCGCTTAATATGTTTTTTAGCATTGTCATTTTATTAATAATCTTTCAATTATAAGCGGGTTAAAAATCTTGTCAACCCCCCACATAAATTTATGTGGAGGGTCAACCCCCTTTTAAGCTATCTTCAATTCTCTTAAAATCTCTTCGGGCAAGGGGTCGCCCGGCTTGGTTTTACCGGGATATTTCCACGCTGAAATAATCTTTCTGCGGACTTTTGTTTCTTGAATCATCATCCAAATTTCATGAGGATGTTTCACGCTTCCGGCAGACTGCATCATTGCGATGGTATTTGGCGCGATACCTTCTTCAATGCGGCTCGGCGAATTCAAAATTCTCAAAATTCGCTGTTCGGATAATTTATAAAATCGCATTTTATCTTTCGCATGGTTTGTCCAAAAAATCTTTTTTGATTTTCTCAAAATAACCATTAATCTTTTTTAATTACATAAACAGCAAACACAAAATCATTTCTTCAACCCGCTCACACCAAGCACTCAATTTATTGAGTGCTTGGTTGCGCTTCCGTTAAGGTTTCAGAAATAATTTTATGTTTGCTGTAATATTTAATTTTATTCTTTATATCTCAAACAAATTGTTTTTCAGAACATCCCGCAGCCCCGACGGGCTTGGTTCCCGCTTTAGACGGGACCGTCGGGGCGAAGGTGAAGAAAATTTTGCCGCTGGAGCAAAATTATTCTGCTTCTGAAAAATAATTTATTTGAGATATATTGTAAATAACACTATAGAATCTTATAATTATAATATGATTGCTCAAATTAAAAAAGCTATTTTTCCGGTAGCCGGCATGGGCACCAGATTTCTTCCGGCAACAAAAGCTCAACCCAAAGAAATGCTACCAATTGTTGATAAGCCGATTATCCAATATTTGGTTGAAGAAGCCGTTGCTTCGGGAATTGAAGAAATTATTTTTGTTACCGGCCGAGGCAAACGCGCGATTGAAGACCATTTTGATTACGCTTATGAATTGGAACAAATATTAAACAATAACGGAAAAAAAGAGTTGTTAAAAACAATCCGAGATATTTCCAATATAGCGAAATTTACCTATGTCCGCCAAAAAGAACCAAAAGGAGCCGGCGACGCCATATTATGCGCCAATCATTTAATCGGAGACGAACCGGTGGCAATACTTTACGGAGACGATTTGGTATTCAATAAAAAACCCGCTCTTCTACAACTAATAGAAGTGTATAATAAATACCAGGACCCAATTGTCGCCCTTGAAAAAATATCGCGAAAAGAAATTCATAAGTATGGTGTCATTGACGGCGTTAAAATAGCGCCCAGAACTTTTCAAATAAACAATCTGATTGAAAAGCCGAAACTCGGAACCGAACCGTCAGATTTGAGTATAGTCGGTAAATACATTATAACTCCCGAAGTTATTAAAGAATTAAAAAAAATAAAAACAAAAGGAGAATTATTTTTAACAGATGCTTTACTCGCGGTTGCCAAAAAAAGAGCTGTTTACGGCTACCAATTTGAAGGCAAGAGATACGACTGTGGCTCCAAAATCGGATTCATAAAAGCCACTATTGATTCCGGTCTCCAGCACAAAGAAACAAAATCAGAATTAAAAAAATATATAAAAGGTCTGAAAATATAATCTGAGAAATAAAGAACAGCAAACACAAAATCATTTCTTCAACCCGCTCACGCCGAGCACTCAACGCTTTGAGTGCTCGGCTGCGCTTCCGTTAAGGTTTCAGAAATAATTTTGTGTTTGCTGCTTTCTTCTACCTCAACGCACTGGTTACAGAAAAAAGGATTTTTCTATTATAAATTAACCGAAGCCAGATTTGTCTTAAAGAACATCTCGCAGCCCCGACGGGCTTGGTTCCCGCCACGGGCGGGACCGTCGGGGCGAGGGTGAAGAAAATTTTATCGCTGGAATAAAATTATTCTGCTTCTGAAAGGCAAATCTGGCTGAGGTGAAATGTAAATAGCACTATGAAATCTTACAAATAAATTATGATAAAAAATAATCTTAATTGGATACTGCTTGCTATTATAGTATTGGTTTCTTTCGGTTTAATGCTCAATGCTTCTTTGCAAGAATCCGCCACAATGGACGAATTGGCGCATATTCCGGCCGGTTACGGATATGTAAAATATCTTGATTATCGTCTTAATCCCGAACACCCGCCTTTAGTAAAAGCCATTGCCACGCTTCCGCTTTTATTTCAAAATTTAAATTTCCCCACTGATAAATCTTCGTGGCAAACAGATGTTAACGGCCAATGGGTCGCCGGCGCGCAATTTTTATACGAATCGAACAATGACGCCGATAAAATAATCCAATGGTCGCGGTTGGGGCCAATGCTATTAACATTGATTTTAATAATTTTTATTTATATTTGGAGCAAGGAATTACTGGGACGTTGGTGGGCTTTATTACCAACTTTTTTATTTGGACTATCGCCAACCATATTAGCGCACGGGCATTATGTAACAACCGATATTGGCGCAGCTTTAGGAATTTTTAGCGCTTTGTATTTTTTCGTAAAATTTCTTAATCCCCCACATAATATTGTGTGGGGGATTAATAATCCGTCTAAAAAATATTTGATTTTTAGCGGCATCGCCTTCGGCATTGCTCAACTTCTTAAATTTTCCTCTGTTTTAATTATCCCCTTCTTTATTTTCTTAATTATTGTTTTTTACGTCCGAAAAATTATTATTGATTGGCGCGACACAAAACCGTCAAAAAAGTTTAAAAGATTCTCTGTCCGCGCTTTCCGATATGCAAGAAGCGTGTTTTTAATTTTTATTATCGGCTACGCTGTTGTTTACGCCGCTTACTTCATATTCACAATAAATTATCCATTGGAAAGACAAAAATCCGACATTGAATTTACTTTAACTTCATTTGCCGGCGGGCCGGTTCCCAGCGGAAAAATTTGCGACCTTAATTACAATAAAATGCGATGTTTGGCGGATATAAACATTCTTATGTCCGAAAAACGACTCACTCAACCATTAGCCGAATATATGCTCGGCGTCTTAATGGTGATGCAGCGTTCCAGTGGCGGCAATACGGGATATTTTCTCAACGAAGTTTCTTCCAGCGGCTGGTGGTATTATTTCCCAATTTTATTCATTTTTAAAGAACCTGTCCCGTCTTTAATTCTAATCCTTATCGCTTTTCTTTTTAGCATCTGGAATATATTAAAAAAAATCCGCATCAATCCGCTTCTAAAAAATATAAATCCGCATCAATCCGCTTCTAAGATAAACGACTATCTTGCTCTCCACTTCGCGGAATTTTCAATACTATCTTTCACGATTTTTTATTGGCTTTACAGCATTAAAAGCCCGCTTAATATCGGCATTCGCCACATCCTGCCAACAATGCCTTTTATTTATATTTTAATGGCTTCTGCCGCCAAAAAAATAGTCAATTCATCAACAATTCGTAAATATCTGTTAGCCGCTTTTCTTTTGTGGTTCGCTTTGGAAACTTTATTTGCCACTCCTTATTATCTTTCTTATTTTAATCAATTTGGCGGCGGAATTTGGAACGGTTTTAAAAATGCCGTTGATTCAAATTATGACTGGGGACAAGATTTAAAACGGCTTAAAAAATTCGTTGATAATCCTCCGGCTGGCGAAAATATTGATAAAATAGCGATTGATTATTTCGGCGGAGGAAATCCCAAATATTATCTGGGCGACAAAGTTGAATATTGGCAATCTTCGCGCGATAACCCGATTTACGAAAATATAAAATGGCTGGCTGTTTCAATAAACACCCTGCAAAATGCCACGGGGAAACTTCATCAGGGACAACAACGCAATCCCGAAGACGAATATCAATGGCTCCAAAAAGTAAAAAATCCGTATAAACCGGATTACCGCGTCGGAACATCAATCTTTATTTATAAATTAGATTAAATAACTTTTGGAGATTTGCTCCATCCCCCTAAGAGATGCAAATGCAAGTGGTCAATTATTTGTCCGCCTTCACGACCGACGTTAAAAACCAACTTATACCCTTTTAATCCCAAATTCTCCGCCGTTTTCTTGGCAGTGAAAATCATTTTGGAAATAATTTCTTGATGGTTGCTTTCTAAATGGTTTATTGACTGAATGTGCTCTTTGAGAACTATTAAGCAATGAACGGGCGCCGACGGATGAATATCTTTAAAAACCATAATACTCTCATCTTCAAAAATGAAATCTGTCGCTATGTCTTTATTGGCGATTTTGCAAAAAATACAATCCATTTATAATCTTTTTTTTACTTCTTCCACCACTCTGCCAATCGGCACGGTTTCCTGAACTCCGGTTTTCATATTTCTGATTATAATTGTTTCCTCAAAAAATTCTTTTTGTCCAAGAATTAAAGTCAATGTCGCATTGGCTTTATCAGCCGCCCGAAGCTGAGATTTAAGAGAATCTTTACCAAACGATTCGGAAACCTTAATGCCCGCTTTTCTTAATTCTTCAAAAATAATAAGATTCTTTTTCTTTGCCTCTTCCCCAATGTGGACTAAAAAAACTTTTAATTCATTTTTAACTAACCCTGACGATTGTTGAAATTTCATAACTTCAATCGCGCGCTCCATTCCCATTCCGCCGCCAACAGCGAATGTTTTTGTTCCGCCGAGCATTTCCGCCAAATAATCATATCTTCCACCGCTTGCCAAAGCAAAATTGATTTCCGAAGATTGCTCGGTAAAAATTTCAAATACTGGACCGTTATAATAATCCAATCCCCTTACCAAATAAGGATTTATGGAATACGGAACCTTAAGTTCGTCCAAGTGTTCTAAAACCGCCTTTAAATAATTTTTACAGTTGTTGCATAATCTGTCTATAATAAGCGGCGCGCCGGCTTTAATCTGAACGCAAATTTCATTTTTGCAATCAAGAAGACGCAAGGGACGGACTGGAAATCTCTGACGACAATCTTTGCAAATTTTATTTTGTTTATTTCTGTAATATTCCTGAAGTTTTTTAACGTAATTCGAACGGCACGATTTACAACCGATGCTGTTAATTTGAACGATTAAATTTTTAATTTTAATTTCTTCAAGCAGGCGAAAAAGAGTTAAAATCGCGACTGCATCATAAATCGGGTCGGAATTTCCTCCTAAAATTTCAAAACCGACCTGATGATGTTGACGAAATCTTCCGAATTGGGGCTGTTCATGTCTGAATATCGGTCCGATATAAAAAAGTTTTATCGGCTGGGATATTTTTGACAAGCCATACTGAATATAAGCTCTCATTACAGGCGCGGTTCCTTCCGGCCTTAAAACCAAGCGGCTTCCGCCCTTTGATTTGACGAAATACATTTGTTTTTCAACAATGTCCGTTCCCGTGCCGGTGCGTTCAAAAATATCTGCTGTTTCCAAAATCGGCGTGTCAATTCTTAAAAAATTAAAAGAGTCGGCGATTTTATTCGCTGATTTTCGCGCTTTTTCCCAAAATGGCTGGTCATTCGGCAAAATATCGCGCATTCCTTTCGGTGACTGTAAAATTACTTTTTCTTTTTTTACAGATTTCGTTTTTTTAATTTTCTTTTTTGCCATAATTGTTGACCGAGCACACAAAATTTATATTTCTGTTTATTATATATCATAATTGTGTGCTCGGTCACTACAATTATGAGCACCGAGCACTCAACGCTTTGAGTGCTCGGTTAAGGTTTGCTATCTAAATTTTCTACGTCTTTGACTTGAAAATTTAGAGCAAGCCCTTAATACGCTGGTTTCTCAAACGCCATTACCGCATTAAGCGGCCAAAGACGCAAACGGGTTATGCCGACAATTTTTTTTCTATCAAGCAACCCCCAGCTTCTTGAATCAAAACTAAAATTCCGATTATCGCCCATAACAAAATATTTGCCGTCATCCACTTTCACTTTTTTATTTCCGGAAGTTATCAAGTTATTTGGAAGATACGATTCGTCTAAAATAAAACCTTCGGGAAATTCTTTGTTAAAAATAATCACTTTGCCGTCTTTAATCTCAACTTCTTCGCCCGATAATCCGATAATTCTTTTAATATAAAAATATCTTTCATCTCCCGGGTATTTAAAAACCACCACCTCTCCTCGTTGCGGCTCTTTGAAACGGTAAGAAATTTCATCAACAATTAAATAATCGTTATTGTAAAAATTCGGCTCCATACTGGCGCCATTCACCAAAAAAGGCTGGACTAAAAAGTTGCGGATTATCAATACGGAAACTATGGCAATAACGGCCACTTCAACGATTTCCCAGATGGCATAGATAAAGGCTTTCATTTTTGTGGCTATATTTTATAATTTAAATTATGAAATATCAAGCCCCGCAGAATATCAAACTTATTATCGGCTTGGGCAATCCATTGCCACAATATGATTTTACTTATCATAATGCGGGTTTTTTGTTTGTAAATCATATTGCGAAAATTCCAAATTTAAAATCCCAAATCCCAAATAAATTTCAAATTCAAAATTCAAAAAATTTCCAATTTTTAAAAATAAACGGTATTTCTTTAATAAAGCCTCTAACCTTCATGAATGAATCCGGCAGGGCTATTTCAGCGGCAATAAAATATTTTAAAATAAAGCCGGAAGAAATTTTAATCGTCCACGATGATTCGGACATTGAAATCGGCAAATACAAAATTTCTTTCGGTCGCGGTTCGGCCGGACATAATGGAGTTGAATCAATAATCAAATCGTTAAAAACCAAAGATTTCTGGCGTTTACGAATCGGAATTAGACCCAATATCCGCATAAATCAATCTAAAATCAGTATAAATCAGCGTTTAAAAGCATCTGCTTTTGTATTAAAAAAAATCAGCAAAAAAGATTTGAAAATTCTGGAAAAAGTTTTTGAAGAAGCGGCACAGAAAATATAAAAAATAACAATTACTATTAATTGGTAGTAAATTATTACAAAAAAATGGGTAAGTTTTTAACCTTACCCATTAACTTGTTGTTATCTTTAGAAGAAATGTTAATTCTCTTGGTTTAAGACGAGGAGAGAATGCATTCATCATTGCGGTAATAATACAACCGCATTCAGAGCATTTTGCCTTATTCGAGAGAATGCATTGCGCTATTTTATTCCCCCTTGCATCAAATGACGGGGAATAAATGGCTGTGCCACATTTTTCCGGAGTCAGCTTAGTCGTATTATCAGGATGAAGATGTAATATCATAGAATTAGTCATGCAAAGAAAATCCCCAAACTCTTTTTTTGCTTTTAATAATTCTGCGACAATCCACTTTTTCTGATTTGCCGTTAGACAAAGTTCGGATCCAATACCATTAATAGGAGTTATGGTGCTTATAATAATTCCGTCCACCATTTTTCTCCCGATCCAGAAAGATAAGATACCCCTTATCTGTTGATAATTTATCTGATTTAAAACAGAATGCAGATATACTGGAGTATTTGAAACTTTTTTGAATTGCTGAATGTTTTTGAACACTCGCCGAAAAAGTCCATGATTTTGTCTAACCTCATCGTGAGTATTTTCATCCTCCCCATCAATTGATATAAAATGGGTTGTTCGCGGCAAATTCATTAAGGGCAAAACTCCAGAAGTTACGACCCAATTTGCATCCATTATTGAAGTAATCACCGGAAGTAATTTGGATCTAAGATATGGTTCTCCACCAATTATGGTTGAATGCCTATAACCAGATTTTTTCATCTGCTTGAAGAAGTTAACGACTTCGGCATCAGACATCTCTCCTATACGATTCTGGGCTCGCCAATAACAAGAGCAATTATTAGGACATCTGTCGGCGAGATTAAAACTAAAAGCAAATGGTTTTTTCTGATACGCCCTAATCAGAATGTTTAATAACGGCCATGCATTTCTTATAATTCCTTTGAATTTCATATTCTACCCCCTTTTAAATTGTTAATATGCAACTAAGCTAATAATAATTCAATTATTTCTTTATTATAAATATATCATATATTAATTCTATTGTCAAAACAAACAATGTAAAAATCAGCAAAAAAGATTTGAAAATATTGGAAGATGTTTTTAAAGAAACGGCGCAAAAGATATAAAATCCCCGCAATGCGGGGATTTTATTTTGTGCAGAACAATGGGACTGCGACTATTAATCTTTTAATTATTCTTTGCGATTAACTTTTTTATAAATTCGGATAAGAATATAAATCCACACAACCAAGAATATTACATCTCCAACCATACTCCAGCCCGTAAAAATATCTCCGCCAACAATAGGTTCTTTAGTAAGTTTAATCCACCACTGCCAATAAATATTATCTATGCTTATAATTATTAAACCACTCCAAAAAATTATTTTTTCTAATTTATTCATCATAATTTAAAAATTTCTTCCCCCAAAATATGTTTTAAACCGATATTTTTCTCTAAGTTCTATCTATTAGCTAAAACAAATGTTTTGGCTGAAAGTTTATCTTTATGGATAAGATTTTTTGCTCGAGCTAAAAATTTACTGGCCTCCAAAATTTCAATTAAAACCGGCATATTATTTTTAGTAAAATGAACAACAACATTGCCAATTTCTTTGGCAAAATCGATTGGCTTATCGGTAATTTCCCACATTAAAACATCTGCCTCCGGCTCGTATGAAATTTTTGCTTTATGAGTATTTTTATTGTTATTTTTCATATTGTTTTTTTCTCCCAGAATAAAATGTTATAATTTTTATAATTTCAAACTCTTTTTTATATACTACTCTTAAAACATAATCTCTGTCAATTTCCCGCTGGGCAATCAAAAGAGGCAAGCGAGACTTATCAATTAAATTCGGGTATTCAATAGTTTTTATTACTTGCTTTTTGGAAATTAAAAATTTGTGTCTTTTTAGAATTATAAATTTATATTCGGCATGCTTGGTAAAAACTATCATAAAATAAAAACTATTTTATAAAAAATATTTTGTGCCGCGAGAGAGAATCGAACTCCCGACGCCAACCTCTTCAGGGTTGCGCTCTTCCTGGGCGACAAATTATTTATGAATGTCGCCCGTTGAAAGCTTCGCTTCCAACCCACTTTGCTACCGCGGCGATTATTGAATTTTTTATATCATAAACAAAACTTATATTTTTTACAACATTTATGCAGTATTCTTGAATTAGTTCGAACCCCAGCAGTAAAGCAAAGCTTACTACGGGGCACAGCGCATTTTGCTTCGCACGAGAACAAGTTTTCCCCTACCCTGTAGCGAAACGAAGTTTCTGCTACTGGGGTTTGGCGACATTAAAACCAATTGAAAAGTTTTGCGACGAAAAGGACATAAACCGAAAGATAAAACGCGCCTTCCCATATATAAATCCTCCTAGAAATACCAGAGATAATAAAAAGAAGTGTTGCGAGAGCCATAGTGGGAACACCAATCGTGAAGATTTGATTATCTACCGGAAGAACACGGAATAATCCGGGAAGACCTATGACAACTAAAGCGTTGAAAACATTTGAGCCAAAAATATTCCCAAGGGCAATTTCTGATTTTTTTTGGAGAGCTGCCTTCGCGGAAACCAGAAGTTCGGGCAAAGAAGTGCCAACCGCGACGGCAGTGATGGCAATTACTCCAGTTGCAATGTTCAGCATCGCGGACAGATTCACCAACGCATCAATGAGATATTTTGCGCCAAAAACTAACCCCAAGATACCAACGATTAAAAGAATGAAATCTTTTGCAACGAGTTTTGGACGAGCAAATTCTTCTTTTTTGTGGGCGGCGATATGTTTTCTTCTTTCCTGCCGCGATGGTAAAAGTTCACCGATTTCAGCCGTATCTTCCGTATCCTTGTGTAAAACCGTATAAAGTAAATATATACCGTACGTAACAAGCATTAAGAGAGACTCACCAAAAGTAATTTGTTTATCCCACACTATGCCCAAAAGTAAAACAGTACTAATAGCAAGAAGCGGAAGATCTAAATCTATTAAACTCTTTGTAATTATAAGTCGTTTACCAATGACCGCAGAAACACCAACAATAAGTAAAATGTTTGCGATATTTGAACCTATCGCGTTTGCGACAACAACATCCGGTACTCCCTTGAATACCGCTACGAAAGATGAAATGAGTTCAGGGAAAGATGTGCCGACTCCAACAATGGTAACGCCAACGATAAAAGGCGATAAACCAAGAGAGAGTCCTATTTTTTCCGCATTCGTGATTAACCAATCAGCGCCTTTTACAAGCACTCCCAATGAAATAATAAATACAATTATCCAAAATATAATCATAAAGGTTGTAGTTAAGATTTATAAAAAATTTTCTTCCCCCAAAATTAAAATATGATTCGTTCGTGTGCCGCGAGAGAGAATCGAACTCCCGACGCCAACCTCTTCAGGGTTGCGCTCTACCACTGAGCTATCGCGGCGATTATATTTATATTTAATTTTTATAAAACCGTCATTTATTATCTTTCTTAAATAATCTTTTCTTTTTAATTTCTTTAATCGTCTTTCAATATATCTTGCTTCTTTTAATGTATTAAATTCTTGACTAAAAATTAATTTTATTCCTCCAAATTTTTTAGTAGAAGGCGTTCCACCACTTTTATGATGCAAAAATCGTTTTTTTAAATCAATAGTGCTACCAATATAATATCTGCTATCTTTTATGCTTTCTAAAATATAAACATAAGACATATGGTTATTTTAAATTCTTGACCCGCATTGAGCTCCGACGCTCCGACTCTATGTCGGAGGTCGGAGCCCCGACCTTACGTCGGGGCTACCGCGGTACCGCGGCGATTATTTAATTTTTTTATATCATAACAAAATTTATATTTTTTACAAATTTATGCCCCCAGCAGGAATCGAACCCACATCAATGCCTTAGAAGAGCACTGCGGCACCTGCCCAGCACTAAATTTGTCAATTCATTATTTTTGTGTCCCCGCGAGGAATCGAACCTCGATCCCCTCCTTAGAAGGGAGGTGTTCTGTCCGTTGAACTACGGGGACAAATTTTAGCGCTAGGTCCATTAACCCCGAACAAAAACAAATTTTTGTACGGGGCATGGCTATGGGGGCAAACTTATTTCACTAATAAATATTTAACCAAAAAACTCCTTGTAAGTAAACCCCGCACATTTTGTGAATATCAATGCCGAAATATTTTTAAAAAATAATTCACAAAAGGTGCGGGGTAAAGAAACTTAGTGACAAAATGAATTGTGTTATGATAAAATACTTTTTAACGGAGAGTAGTATAGTGGTAGTATATCCCTCACCCTTTTTAGCGGGACATAGTATAGTGGTAGTATACACGCTTTGGGAGCGTGAGACTTGGGTTCGATTCCCAATGTCCCGAATAAAAAATAAAGGATGAGGGATTTTGGGAACACGAAGCCCGAGTTCGATTCTCGGCGCCCCGACCAAATTTTTAACGGGAATTATTTATTTAATAAATAATTCACTGGAATTTTGCAAAGCAAAATTACGAGGTCCGAGTTCTCCGCCAATTAGTGAACCCCAGCAGCTCAAAAAATTATATTGGCGTAGTGGTGGAAACGGTTTCAGTTGATAATGCAGTGCTTTGATCTCTAACGGGATTCATTTT
>Ga0210051_1005887_pt1 | contig 11625 bp, 15 predicted proteins | sample CryGey092014_all_FD_185464 | JGI IMG/M metagenome (GOLD analysis project Ga0210051, IMG submission 185464) | Groundwater microbial communities from aquifer - Crystal Geyser CG23_combo_of_CG06-09_8/20/14_all (SPAdes) (version 2) | ecosystem: Environmental > Aquatic > Deep subsurface > Groundwater...
TTGTAGTAACACTTCCTGGAGATGCCGAAAGTCGAGCAAATTTCCTTAACTGGCTTATGATACTTGTCTACCTGCAAATACCATTGAAATCTTAAAGAACGGTCGTATTTAGCTGTTTGCATTAGATGGGTTTGGTTAATAGTTAACAGGTGTTACCCCTAACTATACCAAGTGTCACCCCTAGGTGTTAACTGTACACTAATTAGATAGAATAAGACAGTTGGTGATATACTAAATAATATGCGACCTAAAAACTGGGAAAAAATGGGAAACGCAATAGGCTGGATAATAGCGTTATTAGTTTCCCCAATAGTAGTATTTATTTGGGTAATTCTGTTATTATTACTTTACTAACTTCCAAACAATAATAAAAGGCGAGTAGGCACTCGCGACCCAAGTTAGAACTTAAATGACCAGCGGCCGCGGGGATTAAATATTTAATAGAGGTATTATTATGATGACCATTTGCGATAAATGTGAAACAGAAAACAACGAAAAGAATAAATTTTGTACTAACTGCGGTAAAGACCTAAAAGAAGAAAATGAGCTTTGGCAATACTATAAGGTCGTAGTTAATAAACTACAGTTAGTCGATCCTTTAATGATGCCAAGTGCGGGTTGGTTGCTAGATATATGGGAAGCAAAGACCATTCCGGGGATCATTATTCCCACTTCCAGAGACAACCAGTTATTTAAATACTTATTATATTTTGGATACATCATTCGTAAAGAGGAGTCGACTAAGTATGGTAAAAACATTATGAATAATAGGCTTAGTCAATTGAATGATAAAATAACAAATAATTTAGAAGAGACACTTAAGAAAATAGCAAATTATTTAGATGAAAGCGAAATAGTTGGTTTTGGCAAGAATATTCAACCATTTCTGATATTAAATGAAAAAAAGTTATCTAGGTTTTTCAACTCCGTTTTACAGGGCTTTTGTCAGCAACATAAAATAAAGATTTCATCAGATGATGAAACAAAAAAAGAAGTAATGTTGAGAAACATGTTTTGGGGTTATAGCTTAAGAGTGGCTTATGAGGCTGTTGAGGCAAACTCGTCGCAAATGCTTCGTAAGTAGTTGGGTAAATTGACCCCAAGAAGCTTGACCTGGATTTAATAAAGAAAAATTCAGTCTTTTCTTAAGACAAACTGGCTATCAGAACCTCATTATTTAAATGCCTGAATAACCCATGGTTGGTTAATGGCCACCTGAAAAAACTGTTTATCCAGTATTATTTCTGGAGTATTGGTTAAAACAAGCTCCCATTTGAGACCCTACTAAAAAATCATCCTGACAAAAGAGATGGCTTTTTAAAATCAACTTGAAAAACAACTGATTGGGTGATAGCATAAACATATAGAAGTTTAAAAACGCAATTAAAAACCACCGAGTTTGGATAATAATCGGTTAGGTGGCATATTTTTATGAACAAACCTAAAGAAATAGATATTGGCTTTGAAATTGACTATCAGAAACTATGGAGTCTGGATATTCCAGTAGAAGAAATTAATATATCTCTTCTTGAATATAATATGGCCTTTCCTTACCTTGAACAGGAATGGACAGATGACTGGAATCTAACTCCAAGGATGCTAATTAAAAATTTTGAGAAAGAAATTTCTCATGCAAAAAAAGTGAACGAATCAGATTTATCGTATCCAATTGAAATATATTTCCATAATGATAGCTGGATAATCTTGGACGGTATTCACAGGTATGTTAAGTCTGTTAAAAATGGTTTAAAAACGATTAAGGTAAGAAAAGTCCCTAAATCATTAATAATTAAAGTTAAAAGGTGTTCATAAAAGTTCATCGCCTAACACGGGCTAGCCGGTTCGCCTAAAAAATAATTTATTAAAATATATGGGCATTCAAGTAGAATTTAATCCTGATTTGGCCTTAAGGAACATATCCGAGTATAAAACTGGTAAAAGAAAATTAGAGGAATGTATTCCTGAATCAATAGAAGAAGGTAAAATATATGATTTTTTAAAAAAAGATCAGAGGAATTATTGGTTCCATGGTGAAATACCATTATTAGAAACAAAGGGAGATGGAGTGTTATCTCGTCCAAAAGCGAGTATTTTAATTTTAGAAGTTACTCATTTTATCGAGAATGGTCAAGTATATACTAAGGGTAAATATAAAGTTATAAAGATTTTTAATGATAAAAAGGTTCATTTTGAAAGTTATAAAAGAATAGAAACGTAAATTATTTTTTATGTTTACCCAAATTGCTCCGCTTCGCTGCGCAACTTCGGCTAGCCCGAAATGTTTGCGGATGTTGCTAATTAAGGGAATTGAAAAAACCGTCACAAAAGGACGGTTTTTTGACAGTCAAACAATAGAAAGACAAATCCAAAACGCGTTGGGGGTCCGGCCTTCGGCTCTGAGACCACTCAGGCTCGAAGAGGGGGAATTCATTTTCGGACATTGCGAATAAAAACGCCGCGAGCGAACAAAATCAATTCCCCCCAGAACTCTTTGGTACTTTCTGCCTGCCCGCCTCTGGCGGGGTTGCAGAAAGTACAAATAAATTCAGAACCAAAATTATAGTCCAAATAATCCTAAAACCAATAATGAGTCTTGGCTTCGGGGCATTCACCCCCAGCCCCTACCTAAAATCCTAAAATTTGACCAAATTCCTTAATATGGTATAATGTAAATAATTAACTAAACCATATTAAGCATATCTTATGACTTATCTCTCGCCTATTATTAAAAATCGTCTTGAGGAAAAATTGGCTAAACTCAACAAACTTCGTCCCCTACCAAAATCAGCAATGCAAAAACTTCGGGAAAAATTTCAAATAGAAATGACCTATAATTCAAACGCCATTGAGGGAAACTCTTTAACTTTAAAAGAGACTTTTTTGGTTATCAATGAAGGAATTACAGTTAAGGGCAAACCGCTAAAAGACCACCTGGAAGCTAAAGATCATCACGCCGCATTGGAATATTTATATGATTTGATAGATAAGGACAAAAAACATACCATCTCTGAAATGCTAATACGAAATTTGCATCAAATTATTATTCAAGAAACCGATAAGGAGTGGGCTGGGAAATATAGAAACGCCAATGTGATTATTGGCGGGGCTAAACACACGCCACCCAATGCATTGCATGTGCCCCCAAAGATGAAAGATTTAATCAGCTGGCTTAATTCACAAAAAAACAAGACGAACATTATTGAGCTAGCCGCCTTGCTGCATCACAAATTAGTACACATTCACCCATTTTTTGACGGCAATGGAAGAACGGCACGGCTTACTATGAATTTATTGTTAATGCAAGCTGGCTATCCACTGGTTATTATTTTAAAAAACGATCGCAAAAAATATTATGAAGTACTGGACAAAGCAGATAGTGGTAATTATGAGCCGTTGGTAAAATTTATCGCTCAATCAATAGAGCGAACTCTTGATATTTACCTAAAAACCTTGACTCCTGCGACCCAAAAACAGGAAAAATTCGTATCGTTGACTGAAATATCTAAAAGCACTCCTTTTTCTTCTAAATATTTAAACTTGCTGGCGAGACAAGGAAAATTAGAAGCATATAAAGAAGATAGGGATTGGCTGACTTCAAAAGAAGCGGTTGAACGATATCTAAAAAATAGAATTCGACAAAGAAAAAACTAAATTGGAGTCTTGACTCTGGGCATTCATCCCCAACCCCTTTGCCCTTCACTACTCCACCAGAATCTTTCCTTACATGGGAGGGATTTTTGTTTTCGCGGGGGATGTTACTGATTAAGGGATTTGAACGGGTAGAAGGGCTTTTGGTTTAAAGCATCATTTGCTATCATTAAACCATGGATGACAAAAAAGCGGCCACCATCTTAATTGATTTATTGAACAAACATGCACTCGACGCTGAAGAAAAAGAAGCGGTAAAGACTGCCATCGGTGTCTTAAGCTGGACTTCCTTATCAAAAAGCCGAATCAAAAAACTGAAGGATAAGCGCAAAAAAAGTATTGAATGGTAATAATGCCCGGGTTGCGCCAAGTAAAAAACATCTTCCAAAACTGGGAGGTGTTTTTGATTTATGCTATAATTATTTAGTATGGTTTGATTATTAATTAATAAGAAAAGTATGGAAAAAGAAGTAACCAGCCAGTTTAAGGAAAAACCCAAAACAAAATTAGGTAAATGGTCAGCAGGATTGAATGCCATTTTCTTGATAGTTATTGCCGCTTCTTTAGTGCTTGTTTTGATACTAAAGGTACTTTCTTTTGACGATCACTGGTGGGACGTAACTGTGCCCGTTGCATTCCTTATTGAAATGATTGCTTTGTATACTGGAATAATAGCGGTCAGAAAAAACAAAGAACACTCATTTCTGGTTTATTTTTCCATCTTCATGGGTATCGCCACTATTCTTTTTGCGCTCCTTCATAGTTTATTTATTAATGATTGAAGTTAAAAAAATTACCAGAATATACGGCAAGGGCGCCACGGCCTTTAAAGCGCTGGATGGCGTCTCTTTTAAATTGGAAAAAGGGGCTAATTTAGCCATCCAGGGCAAGTCCGGTTCCGGCAAGTCAACTTTAATGCACGTTCTGGCCGGCTTGGATCGGCCCACTTCCGGCTCCATTACTATTAATGACCAAGACCTGTGGTCGCGCAAGCAGGCGGAGATTGACGCTTACCGCAATCAGACCATTGGTTTTGTTTTTCAGGATTTCTATCTGCAAACTGAAGAAACGGTTTTGGAAAACATTATGGTCCCTTTGGAAATTCGCGGCCGGGGCGATCGGAAAGCCAAGGCCTATCAGGCTTTGGAGCGCCTGGAAATCAAGGACAAAGCCAATAATAGAGCCAGTAATTTGTCCGGCGGAGAAAAACAGCGGGTTTGTATTGCCCGGGCGATTATCGGCGATCCGGAAATCTTATTCGCCGACGAGCCAACCGGCAACCTGGACTCCAAGACGAGCGAGAAAGTGAATGAAATCCTTTTCAAGCTCAACCGCGAATTAGGCACCACCCTGATCGCGGTTACTCACGACGAGGATTTCGCCAGAACTTTCGCTAATAAAATTATACTTAAAGACGGAAAGGTAATCGCCCATGAAGGAAAGGAGCTGACCGTATGAGAAATATCGATTTGATCAGGCGGGGTTTGAGAAACCTACGCCGCAATAAATCGCGGACTATCCTTACGGTGCTGGCTCTTTCCATTGGCGCTTTCACTTTAGTTTTGACTTTTGGCCTGAGCAATGCTTTAAAAACCAGCGTTAATAGTCAGCTGTCGCTGGCCACCAACAATGAACTGACGGTCATGCTGACCGCGGAAAACAAGGATCAAACGGGCGTAGCGGAATATAATCTGAATGCGACGGCCACCAAAGCCACGGAATTTCATGGCGAAAACACGACTATTCAGCTTATGTCTAAAGAACAAATCGACGCTTTCGCAAATATCTCCGGCGTGCAGCGGGTCTGGCCCAACTACAATATTTCGGCGGAGTATCTGCAACTGGAAGGAGATGAAAAAATGTACGTCGTCGACAATATCAACGCCCAATCATACAGCGACCAGGCAAAAAATATGCTGGCCGGCGCTTATCCGGAAAACTGGTCGGAAACGGGCATTATGCTCTCGCAAAGTTATGCCGATACCTTAAGTATGAACCCCAGCGATTTAGTGGGTAAAACCGTGACCTTGGGCTTTTTGGACGTGGCAGCAAAAAATGTAGAAGAAACATTTACCATCGCCGGGGTTTTAAAAAAACCGACCGGTTTTGAATCGGACCGTTCAGCCGCGACGGGAACAATCACGATTAGCATTGATGCCATGGCAAAAATCTATGACACTCAATTCACCGGCACGCGCGATTTCAATCAATTTTCTTACGCCAGCGTGCTTTTGGAAAATCCTGACCGCGAAGCCTCGGTGCGCGACGCCATCGCCGCCTTGAACACAAATTACAGCGTCAGCAGTTTAAGCGATATTGTCAGCCGGATAAAAACTGTTTTAAACACGGTAACTTACGCTCTGGCCGGCTTTTCCGGCATAGCATTACTCGCCGCCGCTTTCGGCATCATCAATACGCAATTGATGTCTGTGTTTGAAAGAACCAAAGAGATAGGCCTGCTTAAAGCTTTGGGCATGCCCAACAAAAAAATCCGGAATCTTTTTTCCGTGGAAGCTATTTGCATCGGGCTTCTTGGCGCCTCTGTCGGGATTATTTTCGCTTTTTTGGTGGAAATATTCGTCAATAACGTTTTCAGGCAGCGCCTGATTGATATTGGCTTTGGCAGCCACGCCATTCTCATTTCCCCGATTAACGTTTTAATGGTTGCCGCCGGATTGGGCCTTTTGAGTTTTATTGCCGGAGTTTTTCCCGCGCGCAAAGCCCAACGACTGGACCCTATACAAGCATTAAGAGAAGAATAAAAATATTATTTTTAGGCTTCGATATTACCTTTCGGCAACGGGAGGTGTTTTTGTATTTAGTAAAAGTGATATAATGAATTCATCTAAATATTAACAAGAAAGGAGATAAAAATGAAAAAACTATTCGCTACCCTGTCAGTTGCAATTACTTCCACGGTTATTTGCGTTGGAGTTGTTTATGCCGCCACGACACATAATATAACTTCATTTCTGGGCGGCCAAAACGGTGACGCTTTTGATGTCAAAGGTACCATGCTATTTGATTCTATTAAGGTCGGCCGGCAGGGGACCGGCGGTGTGACATTTTTCAACGGTACCATCATCAATAGTACAACCGGAACTGGCGGAGCGGATCTGCCGGTAACATTCGGCGACAATGTCAGAATCGACGGCCGGGTTTACCGCGGAGCAAACGCCGGTACCAGCGACAGCCAACCGTTTATTGTCAATGATAATATGCAGGTTGTTGGCTCACTCACCGTCGGCAGCTTGTCTGGCAGCGGAATTGTCAGTAGCGGTAATCTAGCTGATGATTCGGTTACCACCGCTAAAATAAAAATGGCACGATTGCCACCGCTGATTTAGCTAATGGGGCGGTAACAAGTACCAAAATCACTAATGGAACAATTGCTACTGCTGATTTATCAGATAGCGTAGTCACCAGTGCTAAGATTACTGACGGTACAGTCACCAACGCTGATATAGCCGACAGTGCGGCAATTAGTACTGCCAAGATTAACGGTCTGGACAACAGTCTAACGTCGCTTAATAACAATAAAGCCAATGTAGACCACAATCATGATTCAAGCTATGTTTCTAAAGGCAATCCGGAATGGGATACAAGAACAGGATATATCACCATCCCCGCAGCCGCTTTTACTCCGGAGTTGGCATCATATACTTATACTAATAGTGGGAATATTCTTTATGCTGCAACGGGTGGCGGTTCTATTTTTGTGGCCCCTGTTTTTCTTCCCCATGGTGCAACAGTTACAAGGTTGGATTTTTATTACAAAGATAATTCAGCCAATGACTTAACTTTATATCTGAACGTTACGGCGAGGACAGATTCAGGAACTTCCATGGCTTCAATCACTTCCAGCGGGCAGAGCAGTCAGTATACCAGTTCCAGCACAACTACCATTAATGTGAGTACAGTTGATAATTTATCTTATAACTACTATCTAAGTTTGTCGTTTCCTGGTAATGATAGTTCTAATTTAATTTATAGTGGAGCGCTTATTCGTTATTCTTATTCAGAACCTTATTAACAATAATTCTGTTAATTCAGATCGCCTACATTTCTAATTATAAACCCAGCCTTGTGCTTTCGTAAGATAGCTAATAGCCTCAAACTGCCCGAGCAACCTGTCCATATACCGTCTACCCCTCAAAACCCCCAATAAATTGGTGCAGTTAACCTTACCCCGCTTTCGCCCTCACTTTGTTCGGGCTTCGCGGGGCAGGCGCTCGGGACCCCACTAAAAAATCATCCTAACAAAAGAGATGGTTTTTTGATTAGAAATGGTATAAAAGTTATTCACAGTGAGATCTCTTGACAATATTATTTACCCATATATAGTATCATTACTATGATCACTACCTCTGCCTTCGGGCAAGGGTAGTTTTTTAATAGGGAATTGCTATAATAGAATCAGTCAGACTCTAATTATTTAATTTAAATCCATGCCTAAAAAAATTATGTTTTTCTCCCTCTTGCTAGTATTTGTATTGGGTTTTAGCGGCTGTAATAGTAAAAAAACTACCGAAAGCACTAAAGATACCGGGAATCAAAAAGAAACTTCATCCGGCTATGTGACTAACCGGACCGATTATGTCATTTTTTATACCCAATCTTCGCCAGCGGTAATGGGCGGAATAACCACCCATCAATATATTGTGGGTCATCCTATTCCGGAAGCGGAAACAATTAAATATAATGCTTATTTCGTGCCTTGGAGAATAGATTTCAGCCAAGTCCAACGAACAGACTTATCTATTTGGTCAGGAGTGTGCGATAACCTGGAAGAACAAGTGGTTTATATTGAAGGCTGGATTGATTTAGATTTATCAGGGTTAGAAGCGAATGCGAATAACCTACCCGACTATGGCCCAGTCAGTTTGAAAGGAACAGTCCACGAAACAGTAACGGGCACTGCCGGCACCTGGAAATGTCAAAGTGATGTTGCTACAACAGCCACCAATACCGGCTCGATTCAATACGTCCAGTCGGTTTCCGGCGAGCATTCGGCCAGCTTTAGTGATGCCTCGAACATGACCAGCATGACTATCAATGGCGCGGATATCTATCTTGATCTTTCGGTACCGGGAAATATCCAGTTTATTTGGCCGGCCGGTACTAAAATTGAGTTTGCTCCAGAGGGCACGCCTGTTCCATTGGAACCTTTATCGCCAAGTAATCTATGATTTTAGTGATGGATCAAAACGCCTTCAGTAATAACTGGGGCGTTTTTGGTTTATAATAATCAGTATTGGCATTTTATCTTCTAGTATCTATACTAAACTCATGCAGCGCCTAACTATTATTTTGGAAATTATTCTGATTTTTATCCTGCCGATCTTGTGGTTTCTTTTAGGCTTGGGGCTTTGGGAACACCGTTTGGTGGTTCTTGAAATTTTTGTGGGATTACTGATCTTTTTGGCTATAAGTCATAAAATGAATTTTCACGAAATGGGATTCCGGACGGATAATTTTTTTCAATCGGCGCGCCTGCTCCTCCCCGGGGTATTTTTGGCAATTATTATTATCTTGCTGCTCTACAAATTTCAGATCGGCACTAGGTATTTTTTCAACAATTGGTGGGAAAACTACTTTTTTGCCTATTATCTCTTGCTGGCCGCTATTTCCCAAGAGTTTGGCTATCGGGGATATCTATTAACCAAATTAAAGTCGCTTTTCAAAAATCCCCTGCCCATTATTCTGATTAACGCCTCGCTTTTTGCTTTACTGCATGTTCTTCATCTTAGCCTTTTTATTTCCATTGAAGCTTTCTTTTTTGGCGCCTTTCTGACATGGGTCTATTTAAAGAAACCGAATATAATCGCTTCTTCTTTGTCCCACGCGCTGGTAGGAGGATTGGTAATTATTTTGGGATTTATGTAGCGGGCAACTTTTTTTATTATGTTACCTAAAATGGCATAACTAAAGTATGAAACAAAGCAATTCAAAATTAAAATGGTGGCGAGTAGAAAAAATCGGCTGGAAAGAATTCCTGGAGCAGCCGAAAGTAAAATGGTGGCAAGCGGGAATAACATTAGGAATACTAGGCGCCGGATTTTTGGGAATATTTTATTATCAGGGATTCCCTTCGTATGTAACCTGCAATGCCCCGGCTGGATTCTGGCTGTGGTGTTTATTCTGGCTTTACTTACAATTCCTTATTCCCTTTATCATCGGCGGCCTGGTGCTTGCTTATCTTATTAGGTTTTTGAGAAAGAAGAAGAGATAAAAATGTGGCAAGTTACGCTATATCAAACATTTCTAGATAGGAGATGTTTTTGTCAGAGAAAAGCTAACGCTTTCTTGACAAAAACCCCGAATCGGCTAAAATAAAAATAGAATTGTTCTTACTATACAATATTACTTTAGAAAATATTCTAAAAGAGGAGGTTGTTGTCATGAGTAAAGAAACTGGCGCTAAAAAAAGGGAAAAACAATCAATCAAAGATTGGGTTCGCTCAGAGGAGGGGCAGAAAGCTTTGGAGGAAGCAGAAAAGGATATCACTGAAGTTGAAAAGCAGTTTCAGCCAGATGCTATAGTGAACGAACACCTACATCATCTTTTCGTAAACGAAAACTCATAGCACTTTTATGAGATAGTACCTAATATGACGTTGCGAGGAGGCAACGTCCTTTTTTATTTTTTCTTTTAGTCATTTTTTTAGAAAAAATTTCTCCTGGCTATGTTATCTTCGTAATAAAGGTGGTCTTTGAGGAGAAAGAAGAGATAACGGAGACGAAAAATTGCGCTATGTCCGAACAGCTCTAAGTAGGAGATGTTTTTTGCTTTAAATTTAAAGATTAACGTTATTGGATTGCCATCCGACTAAAACAAAAAAGACTCCCCATTCTTTGAGGAGTCTTTTAGGATGAGGCTTAGAACCTTCGATCGCGATTGAAATCACGTTGAGGACGGTCAGCCATTGGCCGCGCTTCATTCACTTTCAACGCGCGTCCGTTAAACTCTTTGCCGTTCATCATTTCAATAGCTTTCTCGGCATCTTCTTCTGTCGCCATTTCCACGAAGCCAAATCCGCGAGAGCGGCCGGTCATCCGATCAGCCATAACTTTGGCTGAGGTGACGCTTCCGGCAGCGGCGAATGCTTCTTCGAGCTGGCGATCATCCATGTCGTAAGAAAGGTTTCCTACGTATAGTTTCTTTTCCATTACTTTTATGATGTATTAGTTGATTAATATGCAATCTACTTAGGAAGACCTTTAACCTCTAACATGAGTTAGATATACCCTAAAAGACTAACTAGACCACACTACTCCTTAATTCTGCTTTTGTCAAGATTTTATTAACTTCTAATTAAAAAACTAGCTCAGCTTTTGTGACATTTTTCTGATACTTATAGTGATTATTGTTTCCTGTAGATCGAAGATTCCCCCATCTTTTTGGTGAAGACCACATATTGACCCTCTTTTAGAATACTGATCCTAGTGGCGGTGGGATAAGTATTTCCTGGATGCACAATTAGAGTACCCTGAACGTTCGTGGTTGGATCATACAAAGCAAACACCAACGTATTGTTATTTCCGTCTAAGCTTTTAATCCGGTAAACCGCTGTAACTTCACCCTAAGGGCTAAGCATAAAGAATACCAGAACTAAAAGAGTAAAGACAGCGAATACTCCGGTCAGGAAAATCCTGAATCTGCGTTTCTGATCACGTTCCCACCAAGTCTCCATGATTTCCTCCTTCTCTTTGTTTATGTTTAGTTTTCAATAATACTGATTTTATGCTATATCCTATATCATTTACGGCTTTTTGTCAAGACCATCAGGTAATGTCCACACACATATGGCGGTTTTCCCTCTGAGCCGTTAGGCTTGGGAAATGAGTACAAATATGCCTAAAACAATCAAAGAAGAAAGGTTAAGATGGATACTGCCGATTGCCAGCAAGGAAATTAAACTGATTGACGCAGCTAAAGTGTGTCCACACAGTCAAAGAAGCTTGGAAAGGTGGCTG
>Ga0210051_1005889_pt1 | contig 11624 bp, 8 predicted proteins | sample CryGey092014_all_FD_185464 | JGI IMG/M metagenome (GOLD analysis project Ga0210051, IMG submission 185464) | Groundwater microbial communities from aquifer - Crystal Geyser CG23_combo_of_CG06-09_8/20/14_all (SPAdes) (version 2) | ecosystem: Environmental > Aquatic > Deep subsurface > Groundwater ...
AAGTAGAGGCAGCCTTTAAGGAGATTAAAAACTTCATAAAATTACGTCCTATCCGTCATTGGACTGACCTGAGAGTAAAAGGGCATGTAGCTGTATGCGTGATGGCTTATCTGATTGAGAGTATACTGGATAATCTCCTTACTCAAAGCAAAATCAGGATGACAGCAAGAAGAGCACTAGATCTATTTTCTTCATTGACAGTTGTAAATCTAAATCTTGCTGGCAAGCAACTTTATAAAACAACTCAACCCAGAGAGGATCAGTTAGAACTGTTAAGGATTGTTGGATTAAGTAAATTTGAAAGAATACTTACAAAAACATAAGTATAGGCAAGATTAATTGTCATATCCCTGCTTTTGCAGGGATAAGATTAAATTTGAGCGGTAGTGCCAAAAAAAATTTTGAATCCTTTATTGGTGGGCATTTTCAGCCGTCACTGTCAAATTTGGGTTATAAAGTTTGATTTTACTTCTTTTGCCCGCAACTTTTTCTGTAACACTTTAGCCATCAGAGAGAAATCTGAGGCAACCCCTGATTTAATCAGGGGCGCGTTAAGTCATCTAAAATGTAACCGAAAGGATACTGGTTGAATCATATAAAAAGTAACCGAAAAAGTAGAGGCGACTCTTGTAGAGGCGACTCTTTAGAGTCGCTAAAGCAGGACTAAAGTCCTGCCTCTACATTGAAGCTGAAATAAAGCAGGACTAAAGTCCTGCCTCTACATTGGCAGGCAACCTGTAGTTGGGTTACCTATTCCTGAGCCTGTCAGGAACAGGTTTACCCCGCATTAAATACGGGGTTTAATCAGGGGCTATCCCAGCGGAGGAGAGTAAATGAGAGAAGCACAAAGATACCTGCGAAATGCAAAAGAGATATTAAAAAAGGCACCAATAGAAGACAACAGATATGCTAATGTTAAATATGTGCAAGAGGCATGTGGAACTGCTTATCTTGCGGTCTTAAAAGCAATAGATGAATATTTACTGAATAAAGGTTTGATTAAGAAAGAACTTCCAAAATCAACAGATGCATATAGAGAAGCATTAAAGAAATATTTAAGAGTTCATGATGGAAAACTAATAAGAGAGTTTGAAGACCTTTATGACCAACTCCACATAGCAGGTTATTATCGGGGTCTTTTACATGATGTTAATACAGTCAAAGATACCCTAAAACTTGCAGGAAGATTTATTGAAAAAGTTAAATGATTAAGGAAGAAGTTTTAGGGATTTTTATTTTTGTAGGGGTTGGATTTATCCAACCCGATTGAATCTTATTTAAAATATATATCGGGATGTGAGTCATAATGTGAGTAGATGGCGGGATTGGAGGCATGGCACTCCGCTGGACAGTAACAGGGTTAATTGTAGAGGCGACTCTTTAGAGTCGCTAAAACAAAGCAGGACTAAAGTCCTGCCTCTACTGCAGAAGAGAGGCCTTGACAATCTGAAGGAGGCAGCGTCCAATGTTAACCAACTATCCGAGAATGATCTTCAAAACATGAAGTATTTTAATCTTTTTCAAAAAATTTCTGGTTTTTTCAAAAATCTCTTGACTTTTCAATTTTTTTGTGCTATAATCAGTCAACAAGCCGTCACGAATTCCTGAGCCTGTCAGGAACAGGTTTCAACAATGGACGGGACAATCTCTATGCCTATTTATCCCGTATTAAATACGGGATAAAATAGGTGAAAGGAAATAAATAAATGGAATTTATAAACTTCGGTAAAAGAAAATCATCTAAGTTATCTATTTCTTTATTCCTCTTATTTATTTTTCTTTTTTCTTCACCTTCCTTTTGCAAGACTATTGGGGAATTGGTCCAAGAAGGCATGCAATTTCTAAATCAAGGAGAATATGATGAAGCACTGAAAAGTTTTGAAGAGGCAATTGAACGAGGTGGAGAAAATCCAGAAGTATTTTGCTATGCTTATTTTGGAATTGGAAAAGTTTATATGGCTCAAGAAAGATATAAAGATGCTCTTGAAAATTATGAAAAGGTAATCAAATTAGCACAAGAGAATAATTTTCAAGAACTTTTGGCTACATCTTTTAATGATATTGGTCTAATCTATCGTTCAATGAGGATATATGATAAGGCGCTTGAGTCATGTCAGAATGCTCTTGCAGTAGGATTGAATGTATATGGTGAGAAGCATCAATCAACTGCTACATTCTATAACAGTATTGGCTCAGTCTATTATTTAATGGGTGTATTTGATAAAGCTCTTGAATCATATCAAAATGGATTAAATATAATTCTTGAATTATTTGGGGAGAAGCATCAATCAATTGCTACATTCTATAATAGTATTGGATTGGTCTATTATTCAATGGGTGTATTTGATAAAGCTCTTGAATCATATCAGGATGGGTTGAATATAATTCTTGAATTATTTGGAGAGAAAAACTTACTAACTGCAGCACCTTATGATGGCATTGGCACAGTCTATTATTCTATTGGTGAATATGATAAGGCGCTTGAGTTCTATCAAAAAGCACTGAATATAAGATTAGAACTATTGGAGCAATATAGAGGGAGTCGCTCTGCTTTATTAACTGAAATAGCAACATCCTATAACAGCATTGGTTTATCCTATTGTTCAATGGGTGAATATGATAAGGCGCTTGAGTTCTACCAGAAAGCATTGAATATAGCCCTTGAATTATATGGAGAAAAACATCCATTAATTGCTACAATTTATCACAATATTGGTTCAGTTTATGATTCAACTTATGAATATGATAAGGCTCTGGATTACCACAATAAGGCCCTAAACATAAAATTAGAATTATATGGAGAAAAACATCAGTCAGTTGCTATATCTTATAGTGGTATCGCTGAGATTTATACGAAGACTAAAGAATATGATAAGGCGCTTGAGTTCTATCAAAAAGCATTGAATATAACTCTTGAATTATATGGAGAAAAACATCAGTCAGTTGCTATATCTTATAGTGGTATCGCTGAGATTTATACAAAGACTAAAGAATATGATAAGGCGCTTGAGTTCTATCAAAAAGCACTGAATATAATCCTTGAATTGTATGGAGAAAAACATCCATTAATTGCTATAGTTCATCTCAACATTGGAGGAATTTATCATTCAAAAGAGGAATATGATAAAGCAATTGAATTTTATGAAAAAGCAGAGGCTATATTCAAAGAAAAAAAATTATATGAGAGTACTATGCATACTGGTGTATTAAAGATGCTTGCGCTAAAAGATATAGGGAATTATGAAGATGCATTAAGATATGCAGATGATGTAATAGAAGGATTTACAAAACTTCAGGAACAGACATTGTTTGTTAGTGTTGAGAAAGGAGCCTTAAAGACTGGAGAAAGATATGAGAGAATATTCTCTCTTATTCCTTGGCTATATATGCAAACAAGAGAAAAAGAAAAAGCATATAGTATATTTGAAGAAGGGAAGATGAGGGTATTTGAAGCGATGATGAAAAGAAATCAACTTGTGCTAAAGGATATGGAGAATAAAGATTTATGGGATAAAAGGGTAATGATTTTAACACGACTTTCTAACTTGAGAAACAACATTTATAAAATGAGAGCGGAAAGAAAGGATAAAGTGGCAGATAATCTTGAAGTGGAGACAAAGAGATTTGAGGATGAACTTCTTTCTGTGGAGAGGGAACTTTTGAATAAGAGTCGTCTTTATGGAGAGATACTTTCAAAGGAGATGGTAAAAGTTGAGGAGATCCAGAAAAGACTTTCTCCTGATACAGTATTTATAGAATATGCTTTCCTTGAAGATGAATTATATGCTTTTGTTATAACAAATGATAGTTTCTCTGTAAGTCCATTAATAACTGGTGATAAGGAAATGAATCTTTTTAAAGTGAAATTTGGAAAGAACAAAGATGCTTATGACTTCAGTGATGTAAAGGAACTAAAAGACCTTTATGAAAAAGAAAAAAAATCAGAAACAAAATATTTATATAGTATCTTAATAGGGAGGGTTGAGAAGTTATTTGAAGGCAAAAAGAGGTTAGTGATAATTCCTGATAAGGAATTGCATCTTCTACCTTTTGAGATGCTGATAGACAAGGAAGGGAAATTTTTAATAGAAAGTTATGAAATAAGTTATTTAAATTCAGCAAAAGAAGGATTAAGGACTATTGTTAAAAGAGGAGAAGATTACTTAGGATATGGAGGTATAAAATATGAGAAAATGGGAAAAGAACAAAAGAATGCTATAATAAACAAAATAATAGCAGAAAAATCTTCAGAAATAGTAATGAAAGCAGGTAAGGGAAGATGTATACCAGAAAATTTGCCGTTTCTTAAAGGGTCAAAAGAAGAGATTGATGTTGTCCATTCAATAATTGGTTCTGGGGTTGTAAGGTATGGATATGATGCATCAGAATCAACATTTAAGCATGATGTAAAAGGAAAGAGATATGTGCATTTATCTACACACGGATATTATTATGAGTGTGGGGATGCATTAATAAACAGTGGAGTAGCATTCTCAGGAGCATTAGGTGGAGGAGATGGGATAGATGATGGTTTATTAAGTGCACTTGAGGTGATGGGTCTTGATCTAGAAGGAGTAGAACTCACAGTCTTAAGTGCTTGTGAGACAGGACTTGGAAAGATAGGAGGTGAAGGAGTTTATGGGCTAAAGCGTGCATTTATGATAGCAGGAACAAAAGAAATAGTAATAAGTTTATGGAAAATATCTGATAAAGAGACAAAAGAACTAATGGAGTTTTTCTTTAGAGACATAAAGATGGGGAGATCAACAACGCAGGCAATTCGTAATGCAAAACTTAAGATGATTAAAAAAATCAACCAGCGCTATGGCAAGCCTTATCCATTCTTCTGGGCAGCCTTTGTGCTTGTTGGTGGATGAGAGGTGAAAAATGAAAAGATTAAAGAACAATGAAGTTTTAACAATTTTTATGAGTATTCTCATTATCTCTTCAATCACATTTTATGCAAATTCTAAGGGTGTGGGAAGTGAAATAGTTGGTTTTACATCTGAAGTAATCGGTAAGGCATATGTGATTTGCGGAGAGAATAAAATTCTACTTGAGGGGATGGATGAACTACATCTAAAAGATACGATAAAAGTTTTGAAAGACTCAAAAGTTTCAATAAATCTTTGCGATAAAGGAATTAAATATGATATAGAGGGAGAGGCAATCTTTGGTATAGAGAAAGATGGGATTAGATTTAAAAAGGGAAAGATAACTAAAAAAACAAAAATTGATAGTAAGAAATGCATGAAGATAACAAAATCTGTAAGTAAAAATAATAAAAACATAAAGAAGATGACAGTTGAAGAAAGTAAGGGAACATTAATTTTAAGAGGTAGTGCGGAAAAAAAGAAGATACCTGATGAGAGTCGTGGTGCTTTAACTCTTCGTGGAACCCCTTCACCAATTTTAAAACTCTCATTTGTAGCAAAAGAGTTGGTTGCCAGAAGACCTTTATTCATCTGGTCAAAGGTAGATTATGCATATGAATACTGTCTTGAAATAGTGGATGAAACAGGTAATAAAATATGGGAAACAAAGACGCAGAACAATTATGTTGAATATCCTGATAATGCACCTGCTCTAAAATCTGAAAAAAGATACCACTGTAGAATTGCTGTCATTGATAAGAATGGAAAGACTCTCTTAGAAGGATTTGAAAGTTTCAATGTAATGAGTTCTAAAGAGATGGAAGAATTCTTAAAAGAGGAAAAGGTGCTAAAAGAGATGCTTGAAGAATCTAAGAATAAAGCACAAGTATATATACTACTTGGTAAATTCTATGAGACATATAATCTTCTAACAACTGCTTTCTATAATTATCAGAAGGCACATGAGATAGAACCTGCAAATTTTGGTCTGAAGGAAAAGATAATATTGATAAAAAACGAAATAGAATAAATGAAAAAGAAATTATCAGTATTATTAGGAAGAATCTTAATCTCTTTGAGCTGCTTCTTCCTCATTTTACTATTTTCAAAGACAGAACTATGTAGTTTTATAGAAAAAAAATTATATGATTATAGGTTTCAGATTCGCGATTCAAAATACAGTATTCACGCTTCTAAAAACCAATCTCCTCTTGATGACTCTGGAGAATTTCCTGCCATAATAGTAGGAATAGATAAGAAGACACTGAATAAATATACAGACCCTATAATTTTTTGGGATAAAGAGTTTGCTGAGTTGATTAAGATAATTTCAAATACAGGAGCAAGGGCAATAGTATTTGATGTACTCTGTTTAGCAAATATAAGTGAAAAAAGATGTATTGTAGATAAGAAAGTTTTTGTGGAAAGTGTTGCCTTATCTAATAAATCTATACTTCCATTCTTAATTAGAAAAGACGATATAGATATACCTGTCCAAATTCTTACATATTTAAAAGATACCATGGGAATCTCTACTCCACTCAATTCACCTTCCTTAAAGGAGTTCAGAATTAAAGAGATGAATGCATCCTCCCAATTGCTAAGTTGTGGTTTTGGATTCACAAATTTATCAAATGATAAAGATGGAGTAGTTAGAGAGATAGAACTTTTAAATAATTATGGGGATGTAATTCTGCCTTCTCTTTCTCTTTCAGCCATCATGAGGTATTTAAATGCTGATATAGATGATATAAGATTTAGTAAAAATTGGTTGAAGATAAAGAAAGTTTTTATACCTCTTGTCAATGGAAAGATGATTATCAATTACAAATCTCCGCCCTGCACCTATAAGAGTATATCAATGGTTGATGTTCTTGAGGAAAAAAATAAAGGCAAATTCCTTAAAGAACCATTTGATGATAAAATAGTTTTAATAGGAGCATATGATATTGTCCTTCCAGATTTTCATCCTACACCTTATTACTCTTCTTTTTTGGGCAAAATGAATAATATGTTTGGAGTTGAAATAATTGCAAATGTTCTTGATACTATATTGAATCAAAGATTTATTAGGAAGGAATCAAAGCTCTTGTTTATACTCATCCTTCTCCTCGCCTCTTTTTCAGGTGTAATACTCTTTTCACGGATGCCTTTTATCAAAGGAATGCTTTATATCTCATTCATTATAATGTGTTATCTATTATTAGGATATTACACTTTTTGCAAATTAAACTACTGGCTTGATATAACCTCATTTGTAGTAGCACTTCCTTTCTCTTTCCTTACTGGATATGTATATAATTACTTTTGGGCAGACAAGGATAAGAGGTTCCTAAAGGAAACATTCAGCAGTTATCTTGATAGAAGGGTAGTTGAGAAATTAACAGAAGAAAGCAATATGAATATATTAAAAGGGCAAAGGAGAGAGATCACAGTCTTATTCTCAGATATTAGAGACTTCACATCTCTTTCAGAGAGTTTAAAGGATTCGTCTATGGTTGTTGAAATCCTTAACTGTTTTTTCCCCGAGATGTGTGAAATAATACTCCAAAACGAAGGAACTGTAGACAAATTCATGGGTGACGCAATAATGGCATTCTGGAATGCTCCCAATGAAGTTGATAACCACTGGTTTAAGGCTTGCCTAACTGCAATTTTGATGCAAGATAAAATGAAAGAAATAAATGAGAGAATAAGAAGTAAAGGAATTGAATTAAAGAAAGATTTAAGGATAGGTATAGGAATAAACACTGGTAAAGCAGTGGTTGGTAACATAGGTTCTTTTAAGAAGAGTGATTACACAGCAATTGGAGATACTGTAAATATTGCCTCAAGATTGGAAGGAATAAACAAGCAGTATGAAACAAACATAATCATCAGTGAGTATACTTATGAAAGGATAAAAGAAAATTTTGTGGTAAGGGAACTTGGTTCTACTCAAGTAAAGGGAAGAGAAGGCTCTATTAAAATTTATGAACTCATTTCTGAAAAAAAGTCTTGACATGTGCCCAAAAAACTATTATAATGCTTTATAAGGAATAATAAGATGAAAAAAATATCAATTTTTATTTTAATCTTCTTCATTGCAACAAAACTAAGTTTTGCCGGGATAGAGATAGAGCTAAACAAAGTTGATGCTCAAAGATTTCCTGAAATAGAAACTGTTACCACTATCTTTGAGGAGGGTAGACCAAAAGCTTTTAATCTAAAAAAGGAGATGCCTAATCTTTCTATATTTGAACAGGGGAAGAAACAGAAGATCAAATCAATCTCTCCACTTAATGATTTATATCCGTCTTCTATTCTTTTAATATATTTAACAAAGGAGATAAATCAAGGAGACATAAAAAATGTTAGAGAAAAAGTAATAGAAAAGTTTTCAAATGTAAAACCATTTAAAAATTTTACATTAATCTTTTATCCGCCGAGAAGTATAATTGAAGAGGAGTTCTGGGGAAAAGTAAATATTTTCTGGGATGAGGATAGCCTCTTACACTGTATAAATTATTTTGGAGTAGGCTCTGATGTAGAGTTATATGAGATAATAATTAAACAGATGAGAAAATATAAGGATGCAGAAGAAGATGTTAAAATTTTTGCTGTAGGAAGAACAGAACAGAAAGGTAAAAATTATAAATCTTTATTGTTTAAATTTAATAGAAGACTTGACCATCAATATCAAATTATATATGAGACTAATAACCTCCCTTTTACGGGAGATGACAGAGAAGTCTTTGCAACTCTCTCTTATAAGGGGAGCGAGACAAAAAGCAATCTTGCATTTTACACTGCAACAGTTGAGAAGACCACTGGCATTGCTACAGATGAAAATTATCAATTAGCCACTAAATATTTAGAGGAAGGAAAGATAGAAGAGGGAATAGGACTTCTAAAAGAAACAATTAAATTAAATCCAGAAAATAAACAGGCTCTACTTCAACTTGCTTTGGAGTATCAAAAGATGGGAATGTATGATGAGGCGATGAAATACTACAAGAAGGTTCTTGAAATTGAACCGGAAAATATAGAGGCGGAAGAAGCAATTGTTGCTATTGAGAAAATTACATTAGTTGAAAAACCAAGAGAAACAATAGTTAAAAAGCCATCAGAAAAAGAAAAGTATAAAGTCGCTTTATCATTATACAATCAAGGTAACTTTCAGGAAGCAATAAAGATTGCAGAGGAAATATTAAGGGATAATCCGGAAGATGAGACTGCAATCTATATTTTGAAGAAATCTAAAGGTGCTATACTTTATGGGAAAAAGGCATTTGATGTGTATGAATCAGGATACTATTATTTTAAAAAAGGAGATTATAAGAAAAGTGAGCAGATGTATAAAAGTGCAATAAGTTTAAATCCAAATCTAATTCTTGCATATTATTGGTTAGCAAGAATATATTATGAAACAGATAATTTTTCTAATGCATATTTAAAATGGAAAGAAACCTTAAAGAAAAAACCTGACTACAGAGAATCCGCATACTGGGCAAAAAAATCTGTTGGTGCTAAAACATTCGGTAGGGAAGCATTTAATTTATTTGAACAGGGCTGGAATTTCTATAGTCAAGGGAACATAGTAGAGGCAGAGAGGAAATTTAAGGAAGCACTCAAAATGAATAAAAATTTTGGTCTCGCTGAGTACTGGATGAAAAAATGTAGGAGGAGGTGAGATATAAAAATTTAAAATTAAAAATTAATCAAATTGGAGGTGGGGAATGAATTTTTTTAAAATCTTAACATTAATTTTAGGTCTTTCTCTCTTTGTAAATAATGTTTTTGCTGATGAGTCAGAAGTCTTGTTTAAAGCAATGGGAAAGGTTGCGGAAGAAGTTTCTCTTATGGAAGGATTAAAGAATGCAAAGAACATAAGCCTTCTCGTTGTAAAACCAAGTGAAGAAGGGGGAAAAGAAAGTGTTTTAATTGAAGATGTGATAATAAACGAACTTGCAAAGACAGGGAAATATACTTTAATTGAAACAAGGTCTGAATACTTAGGAGACTTATCACAGGTAATAACACGGGAAGCAAAACTTGATGAGAAAGTTTCAAATGTTGGAGAACTTCTTGGCGCTGATACATTGCTTATTGGAAGCCATTACTCTCCAGTTGTGGTAAAGAAGAAGAAACATATTCCATTTTTTAATATTTATGAAACAACTGCAGAAGTAAAACTGAATATTAGAACAGTAGACACAGAAACAAATAAAGTTACATCATCTAAAACTGTTTCTGAGAAGGCTGTTAAGAAGAAGAGAAAGTTTAGTGTAGGCGTATTTGATTGGATGATTCTTAGTGGGGTACTTGCTTTACATATTGATGAAAACAAAAAGTATGATTATAGGGATTATTATTATTATGAGGAAAGAGAATTTCACAAATACAAGGTAGTAAGGGGAGCAGCAATATTTCTTGTTTTAGGCTATCTCGGTGTTTTTAATTATTAATAAATGACTATTTAAAACCAGAGAATTTATAAGTATTTGTGATGGAGGAGACTAAAGGGGGGTCTTCTGCTTCCTATTCTTAACTAAAAGGCTGCCAGAAAATTTGCAACACTTTAGCCATCAGATGTAATCGCTGATTCCTGAATCTGTCCGGAACAGGTTTTATATCAGCGCCAATTAAAATTGGCGATTACAAGTGTAGGGGTTTGATTTATCAAACCCGTAATGACGGGCGTCATAAGCCTGTTCCCTGAATCAAGCCTGGCCTGGCGCCAGGCCAGGGTCCAGGGCAGGCTCTGACAGGCTCAGGAATGTCGCCCCTACATTAAAACTACTTCTGATGGCTAAATAGTTACAAAAACAATTGTTTTTCACGCTTTTTTGAGGTAGTACCGCTAAAAAGTTATATACATAACAGAGGAGGGCGATTGCAATGATTAGTGTTAAGCAGATTACTAAAAAACTAGAAAACCTACCACACGATAAACTCGTTATTATTTTGGAGTTTATTGAGTTTGTTGAGCAAAAGGCAAGACATTTCCCGCAATTTACTGAGATAAGTGATGCGGAGGTTCTTCTTGCTGCTGAACAAACAGGTTCTTTTGACTTCTTGAATGACTCTTCAGAGAACATTTACACATTGGAGGATGGCGAACCGCTATGAATAGAGGCGATATAGTACTTATCACTTTTCTTTTTTCGGATCTAACATCAACAAAAGTTCGACCTGCTTTGGTTTTGTCTCCTGAAGACCCGGCAGAACAAGATTTCGTCGTAGCATTGATTTCATCGAATATAGTGCGTCCGCTCTCTAATACAGATTATTTGCTATCGACTTCTGATGCTGATTTTGCGGAAGCGGGGTTAAAGGTAGATTCTGTATTCCGAATGGCTAAATTGCACAATCTTAGCAAATCGTTGGCTAAAAGGGGACTGGGCAAGGCTAATGCTCATTTAATGCAGGAATTAGAGAAAAGACTGCATTTGGCATTAGGATTACGATAAGAAACTTTTATAAAGTTTGATTTTGCTTCTTTCGCCCGCAACTTTTTCTGTAACACTTTAGCCATCAGAGAGAAATCTGAGGCAACCCCTGATTCCTGAACCCTGGCCTGGCGCCAGGCCAGGCCTGTCAGGAACAGGTTTACCCCGTATTAAATACGGGGTTTAATCAGAGGCTATCCCAGCGGAGGAGAGTAAATGAGAGAAGCATTAAGATATTTAAATAATGCAAAAGAAATATTAAAGTCCACTCCTGCGGAAGATAATATTTATATAGATGTAAAGCGTGTTAGAGAAGCAA
>Ga0210051_1005890_pt1 | contig 11623 bp, 10 predicted proteins | sample CryGey092014_all_FD_185464 | JGI IMG/M metagenome (GOLD analysis project Ga0210051, IMG submission 185464) | Groundwater microbial communities from aquifer - Crystal Geyser CG23_combo_of_CG06-09_8/20/14_all (SPAdes) (version 2) | ecosystem: Environmental > Aquatic > Deep subsurface > Groundwater...
TGTTAAAATATTGGAAAAATATAGAGGAGGAAAGAGGAGTATGAGTATTAAATTCGGCACTGATGGCTGGAGGGGAATTATTGCTGAAGATTTTACCTTCGATAATGTCCGTATTTGTGCTCAAGGAATAGCACATTATCTTAAGCAAAGCGGGCTTACATCCAAGGGGCTAGTCATTGGCTATGATACTCGTTTTGCTTCCGAAGACTTTGCTGCCGCCGCCGCTGAAGTGATTGCCGGTAATGACATTAAAATTCATTTGTGCCTTAAGCCAACTCCTACACCGGTAATAAGTTATACTGTTCTGGCTACCAAGTCCGCCGGTGCTATCATTATTACTGCCAGTCATAACCCAGGCTTGTGGAACGGAATCAAATATAGAACACAAGATGGTGCCAGCGCCCCGGGTGAGGTCACCAGTGAGATAGAAGAAAACATCGCTGCCCTCAGCACGAGGCTAAAGCCTCGCACTACTTCTCCAAGTGTAAAAAGACTTCCCCTGGAGAAAGCCCTCAAGCGAGGAGTGGTTGATTACTTAGATCCTTCCTCTGCCTACTTCAAACACCTGAACCAACTTATTAACCCTGAATCAAGTTCAGGACAGGCTATAGAAGAATTGCGCCAACACAGGTTGAAGATAATCATTGACTCTATGTATGGGGCCGGCGCTGGTTATTTTAAAATGCTGCTTCAGGGCGGCAATATGGAGGTCAGTGAAATTAACGCCGAAAGAAATCCTTTGTTTCCGGGAATACAGCCCGAGCCAATTGCTAGAAACTTGGCAAGACTTTCCCGGTTGGTTGTGGAGCAAAAAGCCGATGTTGGTTTAGCTACTGACGGAGATGCTGACCGCATCGGTATCATAGATGAAAAGGGAAACTTCCTAAATCAGCATCAAATTTTTGCCCTGCTCTGTCTCTACCTCTTAGAAATTCGTGGTGAACGAGGAGCCATAATCAAGACACTGACCTCTACCAACATGCTTTTTTCTTTAGCGAAGATTTTTGGTGTCCCTGTTTATGAAACGCTGGTGGGATTTAGGTATGTGGCTCCTTTGATGTTACAGAAAAACGCCCTTATTGGTGGTGAAGAAAGCGGTGGCTACGGTTTTCGTGGTCATATTCCGGAAAGGGATGGTATTCTGGCTGGGCTTTATTTCCTTGACTTCATGCTGAAAACAGGTAAAACACCATCGCAACTTCTGGATTACCTTTACAGTAAGGTGGGGCCTCATTACTACGACCGAGTGGATGTTCCTATCTCTGCGAGCCGGCGTGAGAAACTTGTGAGCCGGCTTGCTTCTGCTTTTCCCAATGCCATAATTGGAGTCAAAGTGACCAGCGTAGATACCACCGATGGTTTTCGCTTCCTCCTCGCTGACGATTCTTGGCTGCTTATTCGCCTCTCAGGCACAGAGCCATTGTTACGCATTTATGCCGAAGCTGAAAGTGAGGAAAAGGTAAAAAAGTTACTAACCGAAGGTAAAATGTTGGCAAATATCAAAAATCAAACATAAACATGCAAAACTCAACAATATTGTCATGCTGAACTTGATTCAGCATCTCTGCCCCGAAACAAGTTCGGGGTGAGATTCCGAAACAAGTTCGGAATGACATTGGTACAGATCTTTGACTTTCTTTTGCTATTCATGGCGCAGTGCTTCAATAGGGTCAAGACGTGCTGCCCGAATTGCGGGGTAAATACCAGAGACAATTCCAACCAAGATTGATACTCCCACTGCCAGGGCAATAACATCACCTGAAACCATGGCCGAGAAAGCAAATCCAAAATTTGCCGCTACGACGGACGCAATTTTAACTATGAGCCATCCAAGAGCCACACCTATAGCGCCACCACAAAAGCTTAGCGTGGCAGATTCAGTGAGAAACTGCATCAAAATGTCTCGACGTTTGGCTCCTACTGCCTTTCGCAGACCAATTTCCCTGGTACGTTCGGTTACCGAAACCAGCATGATATTCATTATGCCAATAGCACCAACCAGTAAGGAAATACCAGCTATAGCAGCAAGAACAAGCTGGACTATTCCCAGTATTTGCCCAGCAATACTGCTTATAGCCTCCATGCTCATAACAGTGAAGTCTTCTTCTTCCCCTTCCCTGAGATGATGACGCTGACGTAAAAGGTTAGTTATTTCCTCTTTAGCTGAATCTATAGCGTCTCCGCTTTTGGCTTGAACACTGATAGCACTGACACTATAACCTAAACTGCTCACTTGTTGAGCTACTAATGTTGATTGCACCGTGGAGAGTGGAGCATAAGCAACAAGGTCCTCCATCCCAAAAGAGGTCCCTTTGCTTTGCAGTACACCAATGACCCTGAATTGATGCCCGTTAATCCTCATGGTTTGCCCTACAGGATTCATAGAGCCAAACAGATTTTCAGCTAATTGACTTCCCAGAACAACCACCCTTGACCTTCCCTTATAGTCTAATTCGCTAATGAAACTCCCTTCCGCTACAGCAAGGTTGTTAACCCATTGGTATTCGGGAGTTACGCCGGCGACTGTACTTCCCAAATTCTCACCACCAGCTTTCATCTGGGCAGTTGTCTGCACCGTTGGTGCTACCGCAGCCACGGAAGGAGCATAGCGAGCAATTGCCGCGGCATCCTCCAGTGTTAGCGTGGCAGCACTACCCATTGTTCCTCTCATACCCATAGCACTAGAAGCACCCGGCATAACATAGATCAGATTGCTTCCTAAAGAGGCAAAGGCTTCCCCCTGCATGTTCTGCTGTATTCTGCCCAAAGACATTATCGAGGTAACTGCAGCTACACCAATCAAAACGCCTAATATAGTCAACATCGAGCGTAGTTTGCTACTAGACAAAGCATGTAGCGCAGTGGTAAAGCAATCTCGTAGTTTCATGCTGATGCCTCGATCTTCCCATCCCGAATCCTGATAGTGTGTTGAGTATAGGCGGCAATATCGGGTTCATGCGTAACAAAGACAATGGTTATTCCCTGCTGATTCAGTTGCTGGAAAAGGAGCATGATCCCCTTACTAGTCTGAGTATCCAGATTACCTGTAGGTTCATCGGCTAAGATAATAGAAGGGTTATTCACCAATGCTCTGGCAATAGCTACTCTTTGTTGCTCACCTCCAGCCAGTTCACTAGGTCTATGATTAGCCCGATGGGCTAGCCCAACAGACTCCAGAATTTGTAGTGCCCTTTGTCGCCGGCTGCGGCTGCCACTGTAAATAAGCGGCAGCTCTACATTAGCTAAAGCCGAAGCTCCGGGCAACAAGTTGAAACTCTGGAAGACGAAACCTATTTTTTTGTTCCTTATCTCCGCCAATTGATTATCGTTGAGTTTGTTCACTTCCACTCCCTCCAAGCAGTACCTTCCTGAAGTAGGTCTATCGAGGCAGCCAATGATGTTCATCAGTGTTGATTTGCCTGAACCTGATGGACCCATAATGGATACCATCTCCCCTTGTCCAATATGGCAGTTTATTTCCTTAAGGGCGAGAACCTCCGTGCGTCCCATTCTATAGATTTTGGTTATATTCTCAAGCTCAATCATGTTCATCCACCAAATGATAGGAAGGGAGATTGCGTCACGCGGGGCAATACTATTCTCTCCCCTTCTCTTAGTCCGGATAAAACTTCAGTACTTACTCCGTTGCTTAAACCTACGGTAATCTCTCTTTGTTCCGTTCCTTTTTCGGTAACAACTTCGACCGAGGGTTTTTCCAGAGTGCCATGGATAGCTCGATTTGGTATCAGCAAAACATCCTGACGGCGCTCAATGTGAATCTCAGCAGTAGCGCTCATACCATCTTTGAGTTCTTCGCCAGGATTCTCCAGAGTTATGGTGGTTTTGTAAGATACCACCCCTGCTCTTACTGTACCAATTGGAGAGACAAAAGCCACTTTGCCCTGTACTTGTTTGTCGGGCGAAGCATCTAAGATAATGGTAGCTTCCTGACCTGACTTCACCTTGGAGACGTCTATTTCATCAATGACACCGCTCATCTTTATTTGGTTGGGATCAACTATACTTATTGCCGGATTGGTATATGTCATGCTGGAAAGCTGTTGCCCTTCCTTGACAAGAATGTCAGCTATGACGCCATCGAAAGGAGCAACTATCATTGCTTTGTCTAATTCTAAATTGGCTCTGGCTAGCTCTGTTTTAGCTATATCCAGGGATGATTTGGCGCTTTCAGTTTGCAGTTCTACCAGCTTGACAGAAAGAGGCAGTGCCCATACTCTGGCCTGTGATTTTTCCCCCGCCTTATTTAAGCTCCCCTCAAGCTGCTCCAGTATTTTTCTTACCTCCTCTGTCTTTCCTTCATTCAACAATTTCCGCACCTCTGCCAATTCATTTTGAGCTTTATCCAGAGATAGCCATACTCCAGGCAAGTCAGTGGCAAAGGTATCAGTATAGTAGGGGTAAATCGTCTGCATAAGGTTGTTTTCTGCCACTTCATATCCAATCTGAGCCGCTTCATATCTTGCTTGAGCCGTTGTGACATTCCATTCCAGAGAGCGAGCATCAAGCTTAGCTAATACTTCACCTTTGCTTACTTCATCTCCTTCGTTAGCCATTATCTCTGCTACTGTGCCGGTAGTGCCAAATGATAAATCCATTTTGCGCGGCATTTCCAGATTACCGCTTACAGAGACGCTTATAACCAGATCGCCCCGGGTAACCACAGCAGTTTCCTGTGGCGTAGTCTGAGCATTAGCACAACCACTAAGGAAGGCGCTTATGAAACAAATCAATACTGCCAAAGCTAGCCATTTTTTCATTTTGTTTTACCTCCTTTTCGTTTTTGCCGGATATTTCACCCCCAAATTTTCGCCCTGAACTTGTTTCAGGGTGCCTGATTCATCAGCCCTGAATCCAGTTCAGGGCCAATAAATTGGGCAACTACTATTCCTGTTTACTGAAGGACCATGTTGCGATTGACAGCAGCACGACGCCCAGGATTACCACGACCAGCACATCCTGAAGTATGGTCATGGTGTGCCCAAAGACTGTCACACCGATGGCATTACCAGCCTGACCCATAGTTCCACCCATACCTGCTATTTCTTTACCCAGGAAGAGTTGGCGAATGGCATCGACACCGTAAGTAAGCGGGTTAATTTTTGAGATGACCTCCATCCAGGTGGGTACATTGTTCACCGGGAAGAATACCCCGGATAGAAACATCATAGGCATGATGATAATCTGTACTATTATCTGAAATCCCTGCTGAGACCGCATGCGGGAGGCTATCAAGACACCCAGGCCAGAAAGGGATAGAGATATTATAATCAGCATTGGTATAAGCTCAATTACCATTAAAGGGCTGAGTGAAACACCCAGAAATGGCGCTAGTACCAGCATCACGATGCCCTGTATCACCGCCACCGTAGCGCTGCCCGCGGCCTTGCCCAGCACAATGCCGCTTCGTCCAAGCGGGGCTACCAGAATTTCCTTTAAGAACCCAAACTCGCGATCCCAAACTATAGACAAGCCTGACATTACCGAACTCATGAGTACGGTCATGGCTATAATGCCAGGATACATAAACTGGATGTAGTCAACCCCAGGCGTCATTGCCCCTATAATTCGGTTAAAACCGGCGCCAAAGATCACCAGGAACAGCAGTGGCATGGCAAAGGACGAGAATATACGGGACCGCTCCTGAACAAAACGAAGCAGTTCCCGGTAGGCCACGACCCACATTCCCCGAAATACTTCTTCCATAGATTACCTCCCGTGCCCCCTTCTCATTACCATTCCCTTCATCTGTTCCTTAAAGCCTGCCTCTTCATCCCGAATGGCGCGACCAGTTAGGTTTAGAAATACGTCATCAAGAGTAGGTCTACGTATACCGATGGAAAGGAGGTGACTCTGGAAGCTATCCATTAATTTGGGAAGGAACTTCTCCCCTTGAGGAACGCTGAAGGTGATTACACCATTCTGAACAACGGGTGATGGTCCTGAACTTAATTCAGGATACCTTTCTTTCAACTCAAGCGCTGCAGCGTTGTTGTCCACAGCCTTCAACGTTATCACATCCCCACCCAGGGCATCTTTGAGCTTATCCGGTGTATCAAGGGCAATAATACGGCCATGATCAATAATGCTTATGCGGTCAGAATTTTCTGCTTCGTCCATGTAGTGAGTTGTTAAGAAAATGGTCAGGTTATTTTCTTTGCGTAAGGCCAGAATATAGTCCCAGATAAGACGACGGGTCTGGGGATCCAAGCCCAGAGTAGGCTCATCCAGGAACAGGACTCGCGGGTTATGCAGTAGACCACGAGCGATCTCAAGTCTTCTTTTCATCCCCCCAGAAAAGGTGCGGACCTTACTCTTGCGGCGGTCTGACAGCTCGACCAATTCCAGAAGTTTGCCAATACGCTTCTCTCTCAACTCCTTGGGGATATTATAGGCGTATGCGTGGAAGCGCAAATTTTGTTCGGCAGTTAGATACTCATCAAGAGCGGGTTCCTGGAACACAAGGCCGATAGAGTGCCGCACCTCACTGCGCTGTCTCACCACGTCGTATCCGTTGACTATTGCCCTGCCGCCACTGAGTGCCAGCAGAGTACAGAGCATATTGATAGTGGTTGTTTTACCCGCCCCGTTTGGTCCCAGAAAACCAAATATTTCACCTTCAGCTACCTGAAAGGAAACTCTGTCAACAGCAACTAGCTGCCCAAAATTTCTTGACAGTTCCTCAACTTCTATTGTGTTCATCTCTATTCTTTCTCCTTATTGTACTCGGCTGCCTTGGCGAATGCGGTAAAACCCTGAGCCAGAGCAGAAAGCTCCTCTAAACTCAACTGTGCCAGGATACCGGACATGCGGCTTATTCTGCTTTCTCTAAGTTTAGCTAGCAAAGCTTTCCCCTTGTCTGTAGTTTTGAGGAGAAGCATACGACGGTCTTCAGGATTCTCCTGACGACTCACCAGCCCTTGCTCCACCAGGCGGTCAACAATTGCGGTCACGTTTGGTGGAGTCACTCCCAGGGCAGTTGCCAGCTTCCTGGGATTGGTGCTTACCTCAAAATCAATAAAAAATAGGCTCTTCAACTGGCCAATAGTCAGGCTTAAGTCCATCCAAGCCTCAGGTGCATATTGTCTCACAGCATAGCCTATCCGCTGCTGAAGCTGGATGATTTCCTCGATTAGCTTTGCCTTTTCCATCCCTGTCAGCCGATTGTGCATTTCGTCTTTATTATTAACGATAAGATAATAACTTATAATATTTTAACGATAATATCAAGCCCAAAAATAGCGATTGAAAATTTTTCCCAGAAAATAGCCAGTTGGCTTTTTCATCCCTGGGTTGTGAGCAGCCGTTCTCTATCCAACCCAACCTTGAGCGAATTTGCCAGGCGGTTACCATTACTATAGGCTATTTATAATAGAATTGAGTTGGTGACTGCCTCTTCCTTTAACCTTTCAGACATCCCTGAATCAAGTTCAGGGCATTCTTGTATCGGTAATTTTAGTGCTCTGATTCCTCTACTGGTACTGGCAAATTATCCACAATATGCTTTATGACATCCTCAGAAGTTCGGCCGTGGAGATGGGACTGAAGGTCAGTGATTAAGCGGTGTGCCAGCACTGGCACCGCCAGCCGCTTAGCGTCGTCAGGTATGACAAAGTCACGCCCATGAATAGCTGCCCAAGCTTGAGAAGCGAGACATAAACCGAGTGTGGCACGGGGGCTCACGCCCAAGCGCACGCCAGGATGGCTACGTGTGGCCCGACAAATATTGACGATATAGTCGAGTACTGTATCTTCCACAGAGACTTTACAACATAGTTGCTGGAGCTCTCGTAATTCTTCAACTTCAATAACATTTTCTAAATACTCAAGAGGATCTCCATCCATGAACCGAAGGAGTATATCCTTTTCCTCAGGTTCAGATGGATAGCCTAACTTTAGACGAAGCAGGAAACGGTCAATTTGCGCCTCGGGAAGAGGAAAGGTACCCTCTAATTCAATAGGATTCTGGGTAGCAATAACTAAAAAGGGGCGAGGTAGAGGTAGAGTCTCTCTATCAATGGTAACTTGCCGCTCCTGCATGCATTCAAGCAAGCAAGACTGAGTGCGGGGAGTGGCCCGGTTGATCTCATCAGCCAATATTATATTGGCCATCACTGGCCCGGGGCGAAGCTCGAACTCCGAGGTCTTCTGGTTGAAGTAGTAGAAGCCAGTGATATCAGAAGGAAGCAGATCCGGCGTAAATTGGATTCGCCGAAAAGCACAGCCAACCGACTTTGCGACTGCTTTAGCCAGAGTGGTCTTACCTATTCCCGGTATATCATCAATAAGCACATGGCCTTCGCATAGGAGAGCTACCATTACCAGCTTGATGACTTCTCTCTTACCAACAATGACCTTCTCAACATTATCAATCAGTTTCTCTGCTGTTTCCTGAACTCGATTGTTTGGCACTTCACACCTCCTGGAGATAATTGTTACCATGGGGGATTTCTTTTTGGGTAGGTCTTTCAGGCTTGAATCGCCTTAACTTCTCCCAGCTTTCTCTGATTTGCTGAACTGGCTCCCCGTTCTCCCAGCTCTGTCTATAACGAGCGATTACATATGCCTCGGTTATGTAAGCAAGCTGGCCTTGCCCATCCCCTGGCAGCATTAGTCCCAGCGTTTCTGAGTATTCGTAAGGTGTCTCGTTAACGCGTCGGGGCCAACCTGACTCAGCTCCCCACCGAAGCAGATTACGGTAAATATGGCGGATTGAGCTTATATTCTCAGGTTGCCCTTCGCCCACTCTGCTACGCCTAGGAGCCAGCCGCCAGGGAAAGAAAATACCGAAAACGCGATGGAGAAAGCGTCTTAAAAGTTCGAGGAGGATAGCTCTAAAAGTTATGGGAAGAGACTCAATGGTAACCCCACGAGATGCAACGCCTCTCAGCCGATGCCAAATATCAGAGAACATCCGGTAGAGAGCAATCAATATAAGTGCTAAGAAGCCAGACATCACCAGTTTTCCCAAGATATCTCTTACTGCTTCAGGTAAAACCCAAAGATGGAAGGTTTCCTCAGGCGGGAATTGAGGCACTGGAGCAAGCGGGGGAGGAGGCTCTGCAGGTTCTGGCTGAGGAAGGAGGCTCAAAAGAAAGGCGATAATTTTCATGATTATCCCCCACAGCCATCGCAGGGCGTCTAGCAGCGTGTTCATCAGATCATTAGTGACAAAGGAGCCGATGAGTAAGCCTAATAAAAGGGTCAAGCCGACAGCAGACAGTAAAAGCTGTGGCTTTTGGATGCTAACTCCTGCTTGCCCTGGAGCAACTTCTGTGGAGCGGCACAACCCTATCCCCGCCAAGGACAAGAAGGAAAAGACTATGACCAGCAAGATAGCGTTAGAAAAGGAAACACCTGTCAAGTGGGAAAAGAACAGGACGATTAGTAATATGCTAAGCCCAAATTGAAAACTAGTACCTACTACGGTAAAATTAGCCCCACGCTGGGCCAAGTGCCATCCCCGCCAGAACAGGAGTCCAGAACCGAGGATTGCCAAAAATTCTGGCTGAAAGACTTGAAATATTCGAGACATATTCTCACCTAAGGCAGATAGCCATGAGCTATCCAGCAGGCTATATCCGGAGTACAATTCTGTTTTAATTACCAACAGTGTGCCCAATGCCAAGACTAGTCCATTGATAGCGTAGCAGCGATATCGTCTCCACCCTAAGCTACATAATAGCCGGTTGAGGAGAAAGGCGGCAGGATACATTAGCCAGAGCCAAATAATAGAGAGCCGGCGGCTACCGGCAACCAGCTCGTTTAAGAAGAGCAGTAAAGCACTAAGCCAGCAACTCTCCATTAATAGAGTAACAGCATAGAGGATTTCTCCACGCCAGTTTGCTTTCATGACATTTTCTCCAGCACTAAAGTCGCTTCTCGGCTGGCAAGATTGCCAATCACCCTGATGCTATAAACTTTGCATTTATGGTTAGCCTCCTCGGTTGGCACCTTTCCCGTCTTAAGCAGCACCACCTGGCGTCCAGATTCTCGCAAGTTATCCAATGTCGCTAAGAGCAGTTCCGAGACCTTAGAAGCAACAAAAATGAGTGTCGCTCCCCAGGGTATATTGCTTCTTTCCTGACTTAAAAGAGCCTCTAGAGGTTCAATAGGACTCAACGTGACCCTGGCCAAGATTTCCAGAATGTTAAACAGATGATCGTGGCTGACACCGGGCAATACCCTGATAGGCATATCACTCCCGAGCGGAGAAGTGTTGGCAAATATCCCCACCGGGTAGCCATGTTCAATAGAATAGTTAGCAAGCGAAGCTACTGTACTAATCGCCAATTCAAAGTCTTCCAGCCCATTCCCCTGTTCGTCGCCGACGAAGCTATCCACGGCAAGCCAAAGGATAGTTTGCAAGGTAGTAGATGGCTCGAATACCTTCACCTGCAAGTGCTGATGTCGAGCACTGGCCTTCCAGTGGATATGTTTAAAGGGGTCGCCGGGAATATATGATCGCACTCCTATAGTCCGAGTTGGATCCTGGAAAATCCGATAGCTAGCTTTCATCTCGCCTAAGGGTTGTCGAGGTGGCAGATCAAGTCCAGCTAGCGGAAAAATTTGGGGATAAACAATGAGGTGATTGATCTCAGCCGAATCGGCTGAGCGAGGGTAAAAACCGAAAATATCGCCAGAATGTAATGTCGCCGGGCCCAAAGCATAGTAGCCACGTTTGGTGCATCGGAGGCGATAGCGCCAGTTTGCTCTTCTGTACCAGAGGAGCGAAATAGAATTCTTCAGGGTTCCCTCAAATAGTTCCCCACTTGCTAGATTGAGTGCCGGCAGCTGCAATGGTAACTCATCATTGATTTCTAACCAGGCCAGTGGCAACAGTTTTCTGTTACTCACCCGCACAGTAAGCTCCACTTCTTCCCCAGGAAAGGCACGTTGCTCACTCAATAACCGCTCGTAATAGACGTGACTGAGAGAGTAGCGACTCCATATTTTAGCTATGCCAGCCGCAGATAAGACAACGCCGAGCAGGATAACCACAGGAGTTAGATTGTTCCATGCGGCGATGACCAAAACAATGACCATCACTACAAGTCCGATCTTGCTAAGTAGCTGAATGGTAGGTCGAGACGAAATGGCAGTACCAGCAGATTTCCCTGTCGCGTTTAGCGGAACAATCAAGGCGCTCCTTCAAACTCAATTGTGCCAGGATACCGGACATGCGGCTTATTCTGCTTTCTCTAAGTTTAGCTAGCAGAGCCTTCCCCTTGTCTGTAGTTTAAACTCTTTAACTGGCCAATAGTCAGACTTAAGTCCATCCAAGCCTCAGGTGTATATTGTCAAGGAACAGGACAATTCTTAGCGTGGCTTCAGGGAAACACTACCTGTACCCAATGCCGGCACAAAGCCTCTTTTGTAGTGCGACCCTTTAGGGTCGTGCAGCACGAGCCCTGAATTAAGTTCAGGGCTGAAACAAGTTCAGGGCTCGCACTACATTTTTAAACACCCTCTTATCTCAGAACGATAGCAGCATATACGGCAAAGGCTATGATAGCAACCAGGACAATAGCACCTACAATAATAGCCAGGCGCAATCGCCCTATTCTGTAGCCCAGAAGACTACCCAAGAGTATAGTAGCAGCAA
>Ga0210051_1005891_pt1 | contig 11622 bp, 15 predicted proteins | sample CryGey092014_all_FD_185464 | JGI IMG/M metagenome (GOLD analysis project Ga0210051, IMG submission 185464) | Groundwater microbial communities from aquifer - Crystal Geyser CG23_combo_of_CG06-09_8/20/14_all (SPAdes) (version 2) | ecosystem: Environmental > Aquatic > Deep subsurface > Groundwater...
ATCGCCAATGGATTACCAGCCGGCTTTTATCAATTTAATAATCTAGAGATTTTAAAAGGCCCTATTGTGAACGACCCGCCAGCCACTATTGAGACTATCCAAAAGAACGACAATTCCTGCTCTGTATACGAAAACGGCAAAACTGACAAGCCAATACTTTGTGTTTTTAACGGCGACCAAAATAACAACCATGCAGTTCAGATTGACGAAAGGACCACTCTTTTGGGTGTTAACCAAGAGCCGGCATTACTAATTGACTTCCAAGCAGGCGATAAAATTAATGTACTGGGATGGCTTTCTGCTGATTCAAAAACTATCAGGGCGGCGGTGATGAGAAATTTAGAGAAAAAAGATTACCATCAGTCGCTTTCCGGCACCATTAAAAAAGTGGATAATGGCGGTTTCACAATAACTTTAGCCAACGGCGACGAAATCTTTGTCAAAACCCCAATTGCGGAAGGCACTCAGGTCACAGTAAATGGCGTTTTTGATAAAGCTAAAAACGCGGTAAATAATGTGCTTTCAATTTTTATTAAGCCGAATATAGTGCTTCAAGAAAAACCGATTGAAGAACCAACGCCGCCGCCGACTCCTTCTGCCAAACCGTCAACCTTGTTTAAAAACTTCCTTAAGATTTTCGGATGGTAAAATCGGAAAAATTAAAATTATAAAGGAAGTTTCCTTCCGCGGTATTTTAACGTTTCTTCAAGAAATGCTTCATCATTTTTTGTGCTGTGTTCTATAGCATGACAATTAGCACATAATAAGACGCACTTTTTTAATTCTTTTTTTATCACATCCCAGCTTTTATTCGCCACATTACCAATAGCAAAATCCTTTTTATTGGAGTACGCGTGATGAAATTGAAAAACAGCTTGGTCGCCCCGCCAACCGCATTTAGCGCACTTTCCTCCCATGTATTTAATTGCGGCGGCTTTTGCCCGAAACCTTCTGATCTTAGTATTGCAAGAACCGCAACGATTCCTATTCCTTCCTTGATAGTCGTTGAATTTTTTGCGACATAATTTACATATTCTCATAACAACAGTATATCATAACTTGTTCTACCAAACAAATTGACTATTGCTAAAATGTTTTTTATATTATACTTGATAAGTAAAGTTAATAATGCCGCGGTAGCTCAGTGGTAGAGCGCATGCCTGGATCTTCGGGCCTTCATCCAGTAATGGATGTCGAAAAGCGGGTGAATTCGGGGAAATTTATTTAACCTAATAGACAATCCCGAGCCAATACGAAAGGGGCTTTCGATAATTTTCGAAATGTTTTTTCGTAAGGTGTAGAGACTAACAGGTGAGACCCAACAATAATCCTGTATTAGCGCCCGCCTCCTTAAAACTAAATTTAAGGATGATGATATAGTCCAATGCTTGGAAGAGCATGGCGTCGACAGTTCGATTCTGTCCCGCGGCACTTGTTAAATAAAAACTGGGCTAAAATCGCTTTCAGCAATTTTAGCCCAGTTTTGTCAAATTTATCTAAAATTTTGTGTATTACTAAAAAATTAAGCCCACTTATTTTTTGAAATTTTAAAAGATAAGTGGGCTTCGCTTTGGCAGAATTTTCCGGGTTCATTTTACCTCCTCCTCGTCGATGGAAATCGGCCTGCCGTTTTGGGTTTTGTAAACCTCAATTCTCTTGATTTTCTCAAAGGTCACTTTTTCCCCTTTGGTCTTTCTTACCACCTTGTCATCAACCAATCTTTCTTCAATCAGGCTAAACTTAATTTGGTGCTCATTCACTCTCAGGTTTTTTATCAGCCCCACCAGACGCTCGTCGCCGTTGAGAAAAATTCTGCCGTAAAAAGGTTCGCCATCCGAAGCATCAAGGATTTTGTCTACGGCTTTAATGAACTTTTCCCTAATTTCCGCCAATTTTTCACTAAGAAGAATAAAATCTAGGCCCATCGTCCTCACCCCCTTTCAAGGTTTCTAATAAGAAATAATAAAGGATTACGAAAGTTTGTCAATAAGGGCTGGATGCTCTTTTTGAGCGCCAGCCCTTTTAGCTGCCTTTCCTTCTTTACGGAGGAATAGCGTTTATTCCGCCTGCCAATGGGGAGCCGGCTCATAAATCGGCGGATAAGATAATGCCGCCTGAAAATCCAGAAAAAATTGTGGCCGCTCTTCTTTCAACTAATATGCTTACTAAAAAGGAGGCAGAACGAGCCATTACCACTATTCGCTTCGCCCTTCCACAATTACAGCTGGTAGAGCTTAAAAACCGAAATTCTTCCGCTTCAAATCAGTCTTCTATAAATCAATGTTCTATACTATCTCCGCGGCTGTCCTCTAAGGGACCATTTCTTGCTGGCTTATTAGAAAGATTTTATAGCGCGCTTATCCCCAAATCTCAAGCTTACTCTTGCGGATATTGTGTTCGGTTACCCGAATGTTTCCAGCCCGGAGCGTCGGCGCCGACGCCCGGCCCTAATATCTTTAGGGTTGCTTGCTACTGCACGGGTTGCTTTTATGGACAAGGATGCCTTGATTTTTGCACCGGCAGAGCGGCAATTTATGATCCAATGACCTTCATCTGCGGCTGCGGATAATGTCTTTTCTGATATATTTTGTGGACCCGAGGGGAATCGGACCCCTTACTTTTCCATGCCATGGAAATGTGTTGCCAGTATACCACGGGCCCATATGCCCTCGGTAGGAATCGGACCTACATCCGCACGTTAGGAGTGTGCTGTTCTGTCCATTGAACTACAAGGGCCTTGCTAAAAAAACTTTGATTTACATTTTTCGTATTATACAATATACTATAATCGGCAGCGAGGCAAAAGTAAAAATAAATTTTTTTACTTTTGCCGAGCAAACCGATTATATCGAGCGAAGCGAAGATATATAATATTAAAATTCAAATTTAAATAGAAAAAAATTATGCCAGAAAAATCACCAATAGTTAAAATAGTTAAAAAGTGCGCGCCGGCTGTTGTTTCTATTGTCATTGCCAAAAATCTTCCCAATTTGGAAAATTTTCCGGATTTTTTTCCGTTTCTTCCATTCGGATTTGACCCTAAAGAGCTTTACAAACAAATTCCGCCGGAAATGTTTGATGAGCACGGCCGCTTTAAAGTCGGCGGCGGCTCGGGATTCGTTGTTTCAGCAGACGGTTTTGTCTTAACTAATAAACACGTAGTGGTTGACCCCAAAGCCGATTACACGGTTGTAACCAACGATGGTAAAAAATTTCACGCTAAAGTTGTTGCCCGCGATCCCATCAATGACGTGGCCATTCTTAAATTCGAGGATAAGGGCTCGCCTTATATTGAACTTGGCGAATCGTCAAATCTGGAATTAGGACAAACAGTCGTTGCTATTGGCAATGCTTTGGGCCAATTCCAGAACACGGTCTCAACCGGCATTGTTTCAGGCCTTTCGCGGCATATTACCGCCCAGGCCGGCGTTGATGGCCAACAGCAGGAACTTCGCGGCGTTATTCAAACCGATGCGGCAATTAATCCGGGAAATTCCGGCGGGCCTTTGGTTGATATTGAAGGCAAAGCCATTGGCATCAATTCAGCTGTTGTTTTTGGCGCTCAAAATATCGGATTTGCCATTCCCATCAATTCCGCCAAAAAAGCCTTAATTGACATTAAAAAGTACGGCCGTATTCGCGCCCCGTTTCTGGGCTTGCGGTATATTTTAATAGATCCGGTTTTAAAAATGAGACATAATCTGCCGGTAGATTACGGCGCAATGGTGATTCCGGAAGCAACGCCTGGCGATTACGGCGTTTTGCCAAACGGCCCTGCCGATAAAGCGGGAATTTTAGAACATGACATTATTCTCGAAGTTGACGAACAGAAAATAACAAAAGATCTGCCGCTATCGGATTTGATTCAAAAACATGAAGTCGGCGACAAGCTTAATTTAAAAATTTTAAGGCGCGACTCGCCTCGCTCAAACGAGAGCGGAGCGGGCGGAAAAGAAATTTCCGCGACAGTAGTCCTTGAAGAAATGAAATAATTATTTTGGGTGAGCGAGGAGATTCGAACTCCCAACCGCTCGGGCCACATCCGAGTGCTCTGCCATTGAGCTACGCCCACCATATTCCCACACAGACAAAACTGCGTTCCTGTGGTTACGCTTTAAAAAATTTCAAGAGAATCTCTTTATTCAACCAAAGACACTTCCGCGCCTTCATTGACTTTCTCGTCAACTTTGAGACCAATTGCGTCGCCTTTCTTCGCCGAGCTGATATCTTTATGTTCAACTTGCATTGATTCAATTGTCTGCTCAAACTCATGCTTGCCATCTTCAAATTTAACCTTGTCGCCAACCGACAATTTTCCGCTAAGCTTAACAACAGCAACTCCGATATTGCCGTAATAATGGACGACTGTTCCTATTTTTTTCATATTATTTTTATTTTTTTCCGCCAGAGGCGGATCCGCCTTGGGCGGAAATGATTTACTAATAGACCTTTACTAACTTGAATTATATCACAAAACTTTCCCCAATTGCAACCAATCGTCCCCCAGAAATAAAAAGCCCGAAGATAGAAATCTCTCCGGGTCGGATTGAAAAAGGCCTGTGTTATGTAAATAGCTTGGCGCTTAAGTCATGAATTTTATCCCGAACTTCCTGTTCTTTTTTTCTAAGATCCCTTTTCTTTTCCTCTGGGATCCGAGAATTGCGCAATTTCTTTTCAATGTTAGAAATCTGTTTCCAGTATTGTTCAAGAGTCGCATGCGCCTTGACCATTGATTCTGAGATATCGAACAAACCAATGTCAACCATTCTTACCTCCTTCTTTGAAAAAAATTGTTTGTTTGCCTTTTCTGTCGAACTTTCTAAACTTAAAAGGACTAAATATTAGACTACGGCTAATTTAAAAAAATGTCAATAATTTATTTTTCGTAATTACTGGCCCAAGAAAAACTTCAGAATCACGCCAACCCTATGATTTGTTTCTTATTCTCCAGAGATTCTCAAATGATTTGATAATTAATTCGTCGGTTTTAACGCGTTTTTCAATCGGAGTGTCTTTCACCGGCGTTTCAACAACAATTACGGTTTTTGCCGCCGGTTTTTTGGTTATTTTACCGTTTATAAATATTTTTTCCGCCGAAAGAAGTTCGTCAATTGACCCATCGTGGATACCGTGAATAACTCCATCTTTGATATTTTCTCCAAACCATTTTTTACCGCCTTTTATGAATTTAAAGCCGTTTTTTTGAAACATACGAACTATTTCTCTTACTATAGGATCTGTAAAACCATCTTTTCCTTGGGAATAAATATAATGTTCTTCCTTTACCAATTCATCTTCATGAAAGTTAATCGTTATCAGCGGTGGGTGAGTTTTTGAAAGATTAATTACCTCTTTAGTTAAAGCGTCGGCCTGCCGAGATTTTGGTATTTTTCTGCATGGTCTGTTTTTCTTGTTAAAAGAAAGAAGCAAATGTTCGGAATCGCCAACGCTACTGCCTTTTCCGCGCTTGCCGCGGCGGCTGTCTAAATATCGCCAGTCGCGCCAATAACCCTTGGGATTACAAAGAGGCAAAAATACCGCCGGAATGTCTTTATTTGCCAAATCGTTTATTATTTTTATATTTTTTGCGAGCGCGTTCGGACCTGCCGGCTCTTCTCCATGAATTCCGGCAATGATCCAAAACGCCTGACCCTTTTTTTTGGTAAAAAAAGAAAGAATGGGAGCATCAACTTTTTGGCCGTTTTTTAATTTTATCCTTTCCGTATATACAACCCTCCTGTCCCAATTATTTTTCGGCAAATTCAAACACGCTTTATAAATTTTTTCCAGCGGCATACGGCCGTCCGCGATAAACGTTCCAAAATTTTTGCCAATTTTAATCTTTTTAAGCATAAATTATTTGTGGACCTAGGCGGAATCGGACCGCCGCCTCTACAATGCGAATGTAGCGTAATGCCACTTTACTATAGGCCCAAATTGCCCGTCGGGGCGCCGAGAGTCGAACTCGGACTAAATCTTCCCAAAAGACTCGTGCTACCATTACACTACGCCCCGCCTTCGCCCATATATTATATTGGAATTTTGATTGAATTTCAACCAATTTTGTGGTATTTTATTCTTAATTCTTAAGCCCCCGTAGCTTAATGGATAAAGCAACGCTCTTCTAAGGCGTTGATAGGGGTTCGATTCCCTTCGGGGGCGCAAGCCCAAATTATTTGCATAATAATTGATTATATGTTATAATAACTAGCGTAAGACAGAACTGCGAAAAAATTAACAAAGGAGGTTTGCGATGATTTCAATCTATGATTTGAGTTGGGGCAAGACTTCGTTCCTTGCCAAAGTACAGCTCTTTTTCAAATCACGAGAGTATGAGAAGCGGAAAATACAGTCGGGTGATCGGCTGGTGCGAGCGCAAGGATATTCTGCGCTTTCCAGCACCTACTACAGCATCGTTGGTACCGCCTTCGCTCAACTCAAGGCGACACTCCGACCAAAATGGCTCGTATGGTTCGCTCCGGTTCGGATGGTCGTGTGGAGCTTCACATGGCTCCCGCTTGCCGCGTACTGCCACCGGCGTATGTTGCCACTCTCCAATCGCGTTGTTGAGCTCATCGGCTATGACGGTATGTCCGCAGGTCAATGCAACACTCGTCAGAGCGTTCTGCGCCGTCGGGGCCATTATGGCGAGGCAAAAAAGTGCATCCAGGCCGCGCTCGCCAAGAATCCAAAAGAAGCTCACACGCGAGGATTGTTCCATGTTGGATTAGCCGAGATTTATCGGCACGAGGGGGATTGGCACAATGCGGAAGCGGAAGTGCATATGGCATCCACTGAAGCCAGAGAAGCTGAAAAGCAGGACCCTAGACAAGCGGCGAGGATTTACCGCCACTGTGCGGACATCACTGATTTCATCGAACAAGGCGATCCAATTCCAGGAAATCAGCTTCGCCGAAAGGCGCGCGAGCTCGCGCAGGCAACAAATGCGCGAGATCAACTTCTCAAATCGCTCTAATGGAATTCGTCTAGTTCGCCGCTCTGTGTTCGTTTACGGAGCGGCTTTTCTTTGCTAAAATTAAAATATGCAACATCAAGAATTCCCCCCACATTTTTATGAGCCGCTTCGGCAGAAAATTGCCATTCAGTTCGCGCAAAAAGAAATGAGAAAACTTCTGCCGAAATTGCGCGACGTTTCAATTTGGCGCTCAATTGATAAACAGATTGAAGAATGGCCGGAAAAACTCGGAATGATAGCGTTTTTGAACGGAACTCACGGAATTTCTATGGGTTTCAGCTCAAAAAGTTTAATTCCATTAATCACTTCTCTTAATATAAAATGGTCTGAAAAGGATATCGCAATTGAAGATCTTTGGTTTGGAGGAAAATTTGCCACGGTCGGTCATTTGGAAAACGCAGAGTCAGCTGCATCAGTAAAAAAACAATTGTTTAAGCCAGAAAATAAGGAGTTGCTTGATAAAACCATAGAAGTAATGCAAGAGAAGGCGGCGGATACGGCGTCGCGAGACGATTATCCTATTTTCGTTGTCCGTAAAGAACAAAATAAACTATGCGTGATAGACGGCAATAGGCGCTTGCTTCAAGCAATTATTAATAATAAAAATACAATTAAGGCATATATGGGAGAACCGATTGGGGAACCGCCTATTTATGAACATTGGGTACCGACACAAATTCTTGTTGAACTCGTTTTCTGGTATAAGCGGCAAATATTGGCCGGTCGAGACACAACTGATGCTACCGCAAAAGTTATTGCTGAATTAATCCGAGATTCATCCATAGCTCGCCTTGAATTCGCGGAACATGGCATCCATCGCGACGATAAAATTCATATGAAATTGTTTAAAGCAGTACAAGATATTATTAAAAGCTACTGAAATATTAATTAATGATATGCCGAAATTTATTGCTGATTTTCATATCCATTCAAAATATAGCCGGGCAACGAGCCAGAATATGGTTTTTGCGGATTCAGAAAACATTCAAGAATTTACCACCCAAAAAAGTTTATTTTAATGTTGCGGTAAGGTTTCGGTAATAATGCGGTAATGTTGCGGTACTGTTGCGGTAACAAAAATTACCGTATTAATTTTGCTTTTGGTGCTGTTCTTTGACATTCATTTAGGCTTGTGTTATCATACAACCAAACAAAAACAGTTCTTCACACAACCAATCAAATACTATATAGGAGGTAAGATCAATGAAAGGAACGAAGGGGATTGTAGCATTCGCATTTGGTGCTCCATGCACTATTGAGTCCAACAAACGCATTGCGCGAATCGCCTCGCATAAGGCGCATGAGTTCGGAGCGCCAGTGTACACGCAGTGCGACATATTCATTGAGCACGGAATTGAGGTGTACAATTGTGAAGAGATTGAGAGTCTGCCACCACCGACTTTGCGAATCGCAAGAGGAGCTGTCCAGTGGGCGCAAGAGCGAAGGTTGAGCGAACTCTGGATCGTTGCCGCCCAACCGCATCTATGGCGTTGCTTGAGAGATCTCGAACGCGCAGTTCGCGAAACCGAAGCGCAGATCAAGATTCTGGCCTGTGAGGAAATTTGGTATTATCCCCCAGATGGATGGTTTTGTCTTAATTCCACCCAAGAGCGTACCCGTTATCGGGAGGCTTGGGATAAAAGGGAAAGAATTCTTAAATTTATGCCTTTTTTCATCTACAAGCGCATCGGAAGTTGAAACGTTTCACGTGAAAATACCTCCGCCACGGCGGGGGTATTAATTTTTCTTTTTGTTTATAAGATGTTAATGTTTAACGTAAAACATCCGAATTATCAAGATGACAACAGAAAAACAAAATATAGGGAAATTAGGTGAGGATGTTGCGATTAAATATTTAGAAAAACATGAATATAAGATTTTGGAAAGAAATTACCGTAAACCATGGGGCGAGATTGATATAATTGCATCGGAAAATATTGTAAAAAACCAGTTCTTGGCTCGGCAAAGCCAAGAACTGGTTTTTATTGAAGTCAAAACCCAAAATCAAAAATTTGAGTGGCGACCTGAAGAAAACATAACGTTTCACAAGAAACATCAATTATCAAGAATTGTCACAACTTATCTAAAAGCAAATAAGATTCCAGAAGACCAAAACTGGCGGATTGACGTTCTGGCAATTACGCTTGATTTTAAAACAAAAAATGCTCAAATTGAGCATATTAAAAATATCATGTTAGAATAACCGTATTGTTTGGGGCGCTTAGTTTAATGGCAAAACGTCTCGTTTACACCGAGAAGAGCGGAAGTCCGATTCTTCCAGCGCCCACCAAAAGTTAATTATTTAGGCAAATTTACCCCCTTAATAGAATAAGTAGAGAAAAAAGCCTCCGGCGCTGCGAAAAAAAATCGCGCCGAAGGCTCAAGGAAATCAAGAGGGTCAAGCCCTCAAGATTTCAAGGTTCAGAACTTCCGGGAGGCGCCCACGCCAACATCAACGCTGCTGTCGCCGAGCCAGTCGACGACGCGGAGGCCGTACTCGCCGAAGCGGCCGACACACGAGACCCGGCCAGCGCCGGCCGAAGAGAACGTCACCGTGCGCTCGATACAGGCCGCCCACCGTGAAGGGTTCAGGCGAACGTCAGTCTTGCGGAAAACGAGAATGTCCTTGGTGACTTCCGCGATAGTCGTCGGCACCTCGTACTCGGGAGGAAGCATCGCCACCTGATCCTCGGGCGTTCTGCCCATGGAATCGGGAACAATGTCCTTGAGCATCAGGTACCAGCGCAACTGCATCGTCGCCACATCGGTGTGGGGCTGGCCCGCATGCCACGGATTGGCGTTGAAGTAGAACTTCGGCTGGCCAGTTGCCGGATGCAGTTCGAGCCACTTCGCCACCGTGAGCGGCTGGCCGTTGATGCTGGAGATACCCAGGAATGCGAAGTGAGTGTCCTTCACCAGCTTGCCCTTGTTGAAGGGGCAGGGGCCGTTGAGGACGTCTTCGCCCCACGGGAACTTTCCGGCATCGCGGAGCTGCTTCTTGGTGAACTTGGCGTCGTAGTAGCTCATCCAGTCGGCATCGGTAAAGATGTTGCGACCGAGAACTACCCGGGCCAGTCGCGACTCGATGGAGCCAACGAGACCCTTGCGCATCATCGCTTGCGCGATGCGGCAGACATACTCGCCGTCGGTGCGGAAGAGATCAAAGAGGTCGCGAGGATTGCCTCCCTGCTTCACGACCGCTTTCTCCAACGCGGAGACGCTTTCTTCGAACTCACCCTTGGTCATTGTCCAGAGACCACTTGTCTGTCTTGTGCTCATGGCACACCTCCAGTTTTTGGTTTGCTCCCCACATCCTTGAGGGACTTTAGGAAGCGAATTACCCCTCGCCGCGGGGTGCGGTCTCATCTCGGAATGAGACGAGTATTTGAAAAACTAAATAAGTAGCTTCCCAAATACTCGCCTCATTTTGGCTAAAAACCTTGAATTATTGGTTTAAAAAGAACTGTTTATATTATGGCTACATTATATCAAAATTATTGTAAAATGTCAAGTTTAAAATATTCCACATCAGCGCAGTGCTTTTATTTCCTTTGTTTCCCGTGAAACGCTTGATGAACTTCGCGGAGTTGTCTGTCGGTAATATGGGTATAAATTTGAGTAGTAGTTATATTTGAATGACCAAGCAATGCCTGAACCGAGCGGATATCAGCGCCGTTCATGAGTAAATCTGTGGCAAAAGAGTGGCGAAGCGTATGCGGCGTTACCTTTTTTGATAATCCGGCTTTGGCCGCGTAATGCTTTATTAACCGCTCAACACTGCGGCTTGTGAGCCGCAGATCGTCAGATTTAGCAGGATTTTTTCCGCCAGAGGCGGATCCGCCTTGGGCGGAAATATTTCTAATAAATAACGCCTGGTCAACATCTTCGCGTTTTTGCAGATAATTTTTTAAAGCTATTTTAGCGGTTTCGGAAAGAAATACCAAACGAACTTTATCGCCTTTGCCGCGAATGGCAAATTCGCCGGACCTGAAGTTTATTGAATCCCGGTTTAAAGCGCAAAGCTCTGAAACTCGAAGCCCTGTTGAAAATAAGAGCTCTAAAATTGCTCGGTCGCGCAAGGCCTTAAAAGATGACTCGTCCGGCGCATTAAGCAATCTTTCAAGCTCGTTGTTTTCTAAAAAGATGACTTGCCGCTCCGATTGTTTACCAAGTTCAATTTTATCCGCCGGTAAAACTTCTATATCGCGTTTGGCCAGATATTTTAAAAAGTTTCTTAAAGCGATTAAGTGATAATTCTGGGTGTTTTTCTTTATGCCGGCGCGATTAAGCCACAAACGATACTGCCTTGTCAAATCCTGAGAAATTTGTTCCGGCTTAGAAATTTTAGAAAACTCTAAAAACCGCTTTAAATACCGCTCGTAATTTATCCGCGTTTTCACCGAGCGGTTTTTCTCAATTTCCAAATAGTCCAAGTAGTCTTTTAACAATAATTTTATGTCCATTGTGTATATTATAAAATATTGTGCGACATTAAACAATTTAGATATTAAACACCAAATTGCATGTTTATTTCCGATCGGAATTATACCTGCAATTCATGTTGTATTGACAAATCCGTTCCCCAGTATTAAACTACCTCAAACGAATCAATAGGATAGTTCTTTTCACATTAACCCTCTCGGTCG
>Ga0210051_1005892_pt1 | contig 11622 bp, 12 predicted proteins | sample CryGey092014_all_FD_185464 | JGI IMG/M metagenome (GOLD analysis project Ga0210051, IMG submission 185464) | Groundwater microbial communities from aquifer - Crystal Geyser CG23_combo_of_CG06-09_8/20/14_all (SPAdes) (version 2) | ecosystem: Environmental > Aquatic > Deep subsurface > Groundwater...
TGGCCAGTTGACCATTGCCTCCTCCAACATCAACAATTTTGTCACTTTTAGCAAACTTATAGAAATCTTTAACATTACCGTAAAGTTTTTGGTAATATCCTTCTTTCTCTCTTCTTTCAAACTCACCTTGCCAGTAATTCTCGTAGTTGTAATTATTGTTTGTCATTTTGAAGAAAATTTAAGATTTTTGAAACTCTCTTTTGCCAGGTGTAATTTTTAACATCTCGGAAAGCATTATCTGCTCTCTTTTCTCTTTCTTGCCAATTATCCTGGGCAAATTTTATTTTATCAATTAAATCGTTTAAATTCTCCGGGTCAAAAAGGAAAGAATTCTTCTCATTCAAAACTTCGGATATTGAGCCGATATTTGAAGCTAAAATAGGGGTTCCGGAGGCCATATATTCAAAAAGTTTTAAAGGAGAACTATATCGCCAATATCTCAAATTTTTTGTTAAAGGCAATATCAACAAATCTGCTGCTTTGAGAAAAAAAGGAACTTCTTGATGAGATTTTCTTTTGAAAAAAATAACATTGTTTGAAACTTCTTTTCTGATTCCTTCAATTTCAGTTTCTTCTCCCCCGATTATAAGAAAAAAAATGTCTTTTAGAGAAGAAGCTGCTTTCAAAATTAAATCAACTCCTTTGCCTTGCTGTAAAGTACCTGCGTATAAGACAACAAAATCCTCTTCTTTCAAATTTAAAAATCTTCTTTTTAATTCTCTCTTTGTTAATTTTATCTTTTCAAACTCTTCCAGAAATACTCCATCATGGCTGACCAAAATATTTTTTTCTTCTAAATTATATTGGTTGATAATATGTTGTCTTAAAGCTTCAGAAATAGAAATAATTTTTATTTTGGGAGAAATAAATCTGAAAAAGAGATTTCCTAATTTTGTCTCAAAGAGTTTGTGAATTTCATAAACTGTTCGGAAACCTAAAATTTTATATAAAAAAACAATTCCTATATCCCGGCTAAAAATAAAATCGGGTTCAAATTTCAAAACATAGGGTAAGGATTTAAGAAATAACAGAAAATATCTTAAAGTTCGGGGGAGAAAATTTAAAACATTTAATTTTATCCAGTTATATTCTTTTTCTAAATTTCTATTTTTTTTATTTTTCGGTGAAATTAAAACAAAATCATCTTTTAATCTTTCCCAAAAAACTCTGCTCATTGCCTGAACCTGAAGAGATTGGGCAGAAGAGGAGGGAATCTGGATATTAGTTAAATATAACAACTTCATTATTTCCCTAATCTAAAAACACCAGATTATTTTCTGGCGTCTAAAAGTTTCATATTAATTTTTTGTAATAATTGATGGTCTTTACCAGCCCCTCCTCAAAAGATGTTTTGGGCCGGAATCCGAGGACATCCCGGAGATATGAAATATCAGCTTTAATTCTGGTATGCTCTGTCTCCCCTCTTCTCATTGGCAGATGTTTTATTTCTGATTGACTTCCTGTTAATCTAATAATTTTTTCGGCTATTTCATTAACCGTCACCTCGACCCCGCTGCCGATTTCAACAGCTTCTTTCGGAACTTCCCCCTCTTCAAATAATTTAACGGTGGCTCGGACAGCATCTTCAACGAATAAATGGTCAGTGCCCTGGGTGCCGTCCCCAAAGATTTCTAAGGGTTTATTTTTTAAAGCTCGTAAAATGAAAGTTGGAACAGCTTTTTGATAAATATCTGTTTTTTGTCTCGGACCGTAGATATTGAAATACCTTAATAAGATAACCGGCAGATTAAATTCATCCCGATACATTAATCCAAATTCTTCAGCCGCTATCTTGGTAATGGTATAAGCATTGCGCCAGTAATTCGGCTTGGTAACATCAAATACCTTTTTTACTTTATTTTTTAAAGCCCCATCAAAAACATTTAAAGCTCCTAAGATATTAATTCTTGCTGCCTGATAGGCCTTCTTTACTGTTTCGTGGGTGCCCAGCATTCCGGCATAATGAAAAACTATATCCTGCCCTTGAAGGGCTTTATCAACAGCTTCTCTCGCAGTAATATCCCCTTTGATAAAAGCGACAGTGGGGGTGAATTTGGGCTGGTCTATATCAAAAATAGTCACCGGATAGCCTTTTTTCACTAATTCCTCAACTAAAAAACTGGCAATAAATCCAGAACCTCCGGTTACTAATATTTTTTGTTTTTTATTAATTTCTGTCATTTTTCATAAGCTGAATCTAATATTCATAATAATAAATTTACTCTTTTTGTCAATTAAATTGTTGATAGTGTCAAAAGGATTTAGAAATGTCACCTTTTTAAGGATTTAGAAATGTCACGTTTTGGGAAAATAAATGGCGTTCTCCAGGGATGGTCTTTTGGGGGCTTGTAGGGTTTTCTTGATGGTTTCTGGGAAGCAGCAATAATCCAAGGTTGGTTAGCCAGTTTCTGGGGTTTAGCCGGTAGGATCTGATAGTTAAGGTATTTGTCCCTGATACGCATATAGAGGGAACCGTCTGTTCTTTCCTCTAACAAGACTCTTTCTTTGGGACGCAGGGTAACAGATTGCTCTTTACTAAGTTGATACCAGGTGTTATTAAATCTGATAGTGAAATCATTCTGAACAACTCTTTTAGATTGTCTGGAAAGTATGGCTGGCAATTGTTGTTTCTCCTGTTGGCTAAGCTTGCGAAGGAGATTAGCTTTCCTCTTTGGCTCAACAGAGTATTTGGCGTTAAACCAGGGCAGGAATTCTTCTTCGATAAACTTATTGGCTGTATCAATATCAGAGATACCTTTGAGACGCATCTCTTTAACCAATCTATCTTGCAAGGTCTTAAAGAGTTTCTCTACTCTGCCTTTAGCCTGAGGGCTATGGGCCACGATTGGCTTAATGCCAAGCTCTTTCATGGCTCTCTGAAATTGGGTCAGCATTTCTTCGTCCCGTTCCGGTAAAAGATTGTTATAATAGGTTCTCAGTTTATCTAAATAAATTGACCTTGGTTTACCATGGTTTAGGATGTAGTCCTGCCAAAAGTCAAATACCGGCAGGGTTCCTTCGTCTGAGACAAGTTTGGCTTTAGTGACTATTCCGGTAGCGTCATCTATGGCAGCCAAGAGGCATAGTTCGCCTGTATTCCCGCGATCTTCAAGCCAGTGCGCGTAAGAGCCATCAAACTGCTCCATCTCTCCGTAATACTCTTTCCGTGGCCTTAAAGAGCGATACTCTGTCTTTCTCTGCTTTCTTGGCTTCCATAATCCTTCAGCTGTCATTATCTGCCTTATGGTTTTGGGATCTCGTTTGATATGGTGTAAGGCTTCTAACTTCTCTGTGGCATGAGTGGGCTGGAAATCAGAGTATCTGTTATGTAAGAGCTGGATTATTGTCTTTCGTTCTTCTTCCGGCACACTCCGGTTACTTCTTTTGCCCCGGTTACTGTGGATTAAGCCCTTAGCCCCTTCTTTCTTTACTCTGTTCTTGAGCCGGTATATCTGTCGTTTACCTAAATTAAGGAGCTCTCCGGCTTTCTTGACTGTAATGTCTTTCCTGATGGCTCTTTTAATAACATCGTATCTGTTTAAATCTTTTTGAGACATAGAAATGTGGATCATAATAGTAGAATGGTTAGTTATTAATAATTCGACCATTCTACTATTCTACTATGGTGACATTTCTATTTCCCTCTAGGGTGACATTATCATGTCCTTTCTACAGATTAAAATTTCACCAAATCTTGTTAGCCTCCTGCAGGAATTGAACCCGCGTCTGAGGTTTACAAAACCTCTGCTTTGCCACTAAGCTAAGGAGGCAAAATTTTATCAAATCAATTATTAGAAATTAGAAATTAGAAATTTTTTTATTACCCCTTTCTTATTTTATTCCAGTAATCGTCGGAGAATTTATTTTCTTTTTCTTTTGAATTATCTTTGAATTTCTTTAAACTTAAAAATCGATTTCTTAAAAAAGAGAGAGAGAATTTAATTCTTCTTTTAATCGTGTTTGAAATTGAAGACCAAGAAATTTTTCTTTTCTTTTTTAATTTTTCTTTCTCAATCGGTAAATTTGTCAGAACCGGAATCTTCTGTACCGCAATGGCACCCATACCGAGAATACTACCTGCTAAAATTATTTTTGCGACAATTTCTAACATAATTTTAAATTTCGTATCTTGTAAATTTCCTTATTTCTATTTTTTCTCCCAGTCTGGCGATACATTCATCAATTAAATCGGATATCGTTTTTTCTTCATTTTTGACCCAAGGTTGAGAAAGAAGAGAAATTTCTTTTTTGTACTTTTCCAGCTTTCCCTGGATAATTTGGTCCACTATTTTTTGGGGTTTGCCCGAATCAGCAAATTGTTTTTGATAAATTTTCTTTTCTCCATCCAAAAATTCCTCGGGAATATCTTCTACTTTAGAGAACAAAGGACGCGAAGCCGCAATCTGTAAACAAATTTCATGAGCCAATTTTTTAAAATCATCTGACTTTGCTACAAAATCGGTCTCGCAAGCCAACTCAAGCAAAACTCCGATTTTTGCTCCCGGATGAATGTAACTTTGAACAATCCCATGAGAGATTTTTCTCCCTTCTTTTCCTTTAACCATCTCTTTTCCTTTTTCCCTTAATATTTCTTTTGCCCTTTTAATGTCACCCTCTGCCTCTTCCAAGGCCTTTTTACACTCGAGCATCGAAATCCCGGTCTCTTCTCTAAGTTGTTTAAGTTGGTCAATGGAAACCATAGTAAAAAGCTCAAATGTCAGAGTCCAAATGTCAAATCAAATCCAAAGCTCAAAAATAATGTTTTGGATTTTGGATTTTGAGTTTTATTTGGCATTTGGATTTTGGATTTTGGATTTCTTTATTACTTCTTTGACCTTTTCTAAAATATATTTAACCGAAGAGATGGCGTCATCATTAGCCGGAATTGGATAATCAACGAGAGAGGGGTCAACATTGGTGTCAACTATGGCTATAACCTTCACTCCCTTCATTACTGCTTCTTTTAAAGCTAATTTATCTGTTTTAACATCGCAAATAAAAACAGCTTTTGGAAGTTCTTGTAAATCCTTTATTCCTTCAAATTTTTTCTCCAATTCTTTTAATTCTTTTTCTTTTTGCTGTCTTTCTTTTTTGGAAAACTTATCAAAACCACCTTCGGTTTTCTCTTTTTTTAAATCATTGTAATATTTGGCTCTTTTTGAAATTACCTTGAAATTTGAAAAAGTGCCGCCCAGCCAGCGGCAAGAGACATAAGGAAGATTACAATCTCGAGCTGTCTCCTCGACTAAATCCCTTAGGGGAGGTTTTGTCCCGACCAAAAGCATCTTTTCACCTTTTTCAGAAAGTTCGGAAATAAAATTTAAAGCTTTCTTTAAACAAGTTGCTGTCTTTTTTAAATCGATTATGTGAACAGTATTTCTTATACCAACAACAAAATCTGCCATTTTAGGATGAAGCTTTGAAATTTTGTGTCCCAGATGGACTCCTTTTTCTGTCATTTCCTCAATTTTTATTTCAAACTTATCTTCTTTTACTTTCTTTTCTTTCGGTTCTTTTTTTTCTTTTGCCTGCCTGCTCGTAAGGGAGGTTTTTTCTTTTTTCTGAATCACCATATTAATTATTGTTATAGTTTTAATATATTATAATAATACTCTTGATTTTTCAATACTTCCTTGTTAATATTTATATTATATGAAAAAAGATATACATCCTAAATACTATCCCAAAGCTAAAGTCCACTGTGCCTGTGGAGCAACTTTTGAAATTGGCTCAACTCAAGAATATATTGAAACGGAAATCTGTTATAAATGTCATCCTTTTTATACCGGCAAAGAAAAAATAATTGACACTGCCGGCCGAGTTGAAAAATTCAAAAGGAGATTAGAAAAAAAGAAAAAATAAAATATGGAAAAAAGTGAAGAAAATTCAATAATCATGGAAATCAGGGCGGGAACGGGCGGAGAAGAAGCCGCCTTGTTTTGTAAAGACCTTTTTCGGATGTATTCAAAATATGCTCTGGCGAAGGGCTGGAAATTTCAAATTTTAGATGAGAACCAAACAGAACTTGGCGGTTTTAAGCAACTTATTTTAAAAATAGAAGGTGAGAATGTCCTCTCCAAAATGAAATATGAAGGAGGAGTTCATAGAGTCCAACGAATCCCTAAAACAGAAAAAAGTAATCGTCTTCACACTTCAACCGCTTCCGTGGCTGTCTTGCAAATTCCCACTCCAACTCAAATTAAATTAAATCCCTCTGATCTTAGAATGGATTTTTTTAAATCTTCCGGACCCGGCGGTCAATACGTCAACAAACGACAAACAGCTATCCGGATTACTCACATTCCCTCAGGAATGGTAGTTTCTTCTCAAACTTCAAGAAACCTTGAGGAAAATAAAAAATCTGCTCTCAGTATTTTAAAAGCCAGACTTTTTGAAAAAGAGAAAACTGAGGCAGAAAGTGAAATTGAAGAGGAAAGAAAAACTCAAATTGGTAAAGCGATGAGAGCCGAGAAAATAAGAACTTACAATTTCCCTCAAGACAGAATCACTGACCACCGGGTAAAAAAAAGCTGGCATAATATTGAAAAGATTATGGCTGGCAACTTAGATCCTTTAATTAACAAACTCCAAAAAACTCTCCCTTAAACAAAATGTTTAATCTGGAAGATTAAACATTTAAATAATTTAAATATTTAAATATTTTCTGCCAGAATTAAAATATTAATTGTTGACAGACTGATGACATCGTATCCTTATCAATAAAGTCTTGGATACAAGAAGCGCGTTTCATTACATCGCTAGCGTACCAACTATAGCCGCCGCTATAACGATGGGCTGCATTTTTTTCAGCCGCTAGTGTTCTTTGTCCTGCACCCAACTCATATAAATATAAAGATGAGGCAGCAAATGAATCATAAACATTCCAAGGGTTTGGGTTAGAAATTCCAAATAAGCTTGTTATTTTTCCTTCATATAACAGCCAGGTGCTAGGAATAAATTGGGCTGGTCCCATCGCGCCGCCAAAACCGTAAGGAACATAACCTATAGGACAAATAATATTGCCTGTGCTGTCGATTGATACATTATTGGATAATCTTCCTGCTCCGGCTGAACATATTGGTATCCAGCACGAAACAGGGGTTTTGGAAAAATTATCGCCCGTTAATCTTAAAAATATGGGCAAATCGCGAGTAGGATGTATAATGCGGTTTATGGGATTCCCTGTTGTAATGTAAACACCGCTGCCTGTTTGACTGTTAGTTATATAACATTGGCCGACATTTCTTCCTAAAGCTGATTCCGCACTGATAACGCCAAGAAGGAAAGCAGGCCTGATTTTTACCACCCTTGTAACAGTATCGGCAATTTGAAGCGCTTCACCAAAAGTTGGAGCTTCCGGCACTCCGATTAACTCAAAAATTCTGGCTCTAACTTCAGCTGCCCTTTTCTCCGTCTCCTCTTTTTCTTTGAGATATTGCTGATATTGGCTTTCGGTAAGTTTCAAAATATATTCTTGCTGGTTTTTTACATTTTGTTGTTCTTGTTTTTGAAGCGTTTGAATAACCACCATCCCTTCTAAACTTCCTTTCTCTTCATCCATTAGTTTCTTTTGATTCTCTAAATCATCCTTTAAATTTTTAATGTTGCCTAAAAGTTCTTGGGTTTTCAGGTTTAAGGATTCCAGAGCCATTAAATTGTCAAAAAAATTGGACAAATTCTCCTCGGTTAAAAATATCTCTACTAAAGACGTCTGGTCTTCCTCGTAACGAAGCTGTAAAATACTGGCTAAGTTTTCTTTAATTCCCCCAATTCTTAAATTGGTTTTGTCAATTGAAGATTGGGTTCCTACAATCTGAGAACCCAAATCCTTTATTATTATGTTTCCCTGATAAATTTGGTAATCTAAATTTTTTATTTTATTGCTTAAAATATAAATTTGATTAGAAAGACTTTTTTTCTCCTGTTCGGTTTTGGTGATATCTTTCTCGATTTCTTTACTCTTTTCTTCGTAATATGTCTGGCATTTTCTTAAAAGAAGTTCATAATCTTCTTTTGAAAGATTTTCCGGTTTATCTTTGATTTTTTCCCATTGACAGATTTCTTCCAAATTTTCTTGGGCAAGAACTACAAGCGCGTTGAATAAAAAAACCATAATCAAAATGGCTATTAAAATTGCTTTTGTTAGAGAAGAAAAATTCATAAGATTGAAAACTATTTGCTTTTTTCTTCTTTTTTTGTTTCCGTTCCCGTCACTTTTCCTTCCTCTCTTTTTTCTTCTTTCTTTTCTTCAATTGGTTTTTCTTCTTCCTTCTTCTCTTCCTCCTCAAATTTTTCCGGAGCAACGACTACTGCTACAATTTCTTCGGGGTCTTTTAAAATTTTTATGTTCTGAGAAGTTTTTAAATCTTTGATTAATATTTTATCTCCGATATTCTGAAGAGAAGCGAGATTTACTTTTATTTCTTTTGGCAAATCCTGGGGTAATCCTTTGACCTCAACGGCTTGAATTTCTTTTATCAGATTACCGCTCGATTTTTTCTGGACTTCTTCCTCTCCTTCAAAAACCAACGAAACTTCAACTGTAACTTCCTCGGACAAAGAAGGACGATAAAAATCAATATGTAAAAATTTTCCTTTGATGGAGTCCCTATCAAAATCGTGTATCAAAACCTGATATTCTTTGTTATCTACTTTGAGAGATACCAAAGAACTTTCACCGGCTTCCTGGTAAACTTTCTCGAATTCTTTTTCGTCAACTTCAATAGGAACATTTTCGATTCCTACCCCATACAAAATAGCAGGAAGAACTTCTTTTTCTCTCAGAGATTTTGTTCCTCTACCGAACTTTTTTCTGATTTTAGCTTTAAGAGAAATCATATTTTCTTATTTTTATGGCTTCGACCGGACAGACTTCAACTGCTTGAGTCGCGCAATCAATGTTTTGAACTTCAAGTTCTTCGTTTTGATTCTTGGGATTAATTTTTGACCCTTTCAAATGTGATTTTCCGTCTTCTCCTAATTCAAAAAGTTTCGGACAAATCGCCGCGCAAGAACCGCAACCTATACATTTTGATTTTTCAAGAATTATTTTCATAATTTCGTTTTCTTCACCTTTACTTTTGGCCAAGAACCCCATTCGCCTTTTTTCAAAAGGCCATTTTTTGCTCCGATTTTCTGAATACAGCTCGTAGCATTAGCTGTTGCCAACTGTAAAGCATATTCTATATCATTTTTTTCTAAAAGTCCACTCACAAAGCCGCTCCCGAAAGCATCGCCAGCTCCTGTTTTCTCAAAAGGTAAAACCGAAGGAATTCCTGCCTGGAAAATATGTTTACCATCGGAAACTACCGACCCTTCTTTTCCTTTGGTCATAACAATGATTCCGGGAGTGAGAGAAATTAATTTTTTAATTAAATCCCGGTCGTCTCCTTGAGAAATTTTTGAAAGTCCAGAAGCTTCCTCTTTATTTAATATCAAAACATCAATTTGTTTAAGGACTGATTTAAAAATTTCTTCTTCTAAATTTATCTGGGTATTACCAGGATTGACAGCCACTTTTATATTGTTTTTTTTAGCAAACTCTACAAGGTCTGGAAAAATTAGAGATGACTTTTCACTCAAAGGAGCAAGATAAAACCATTTCGTTTCTTTTATTTTTTGCCAGGGGATATCTTCTTTTTCCAAGAAATGACAAGCTCCCCGATAGATTAAAATAGTTCTTTCCTCTTGAGGTAAAGAAAGAATAACTGAATAAGCAGTTAAATATTTTTTATCTTTTTTTAGAAAACCGGTATCTACTTTAAATCTCTTAAGTTCGGTAAGTATTGCTTCTCCCCCATTGTCTTCGCCAATTTTCCCGCAGTAAGCAACTTTGAAACCTTGATTGGAGAAAGTACAAGCGGTGTTCGTTCCCCCACCTCCAGTTGAAACCTGCAAATCTTCAATAAAAACTTTTGACCCTAAAGGAAAACAGAGAGCTTTTTCAGTGACAAATTTACTTTCTTCCCAGATTTGAAAGTTATCTTTTTTCAACCTCAAAAAGGTATCCCCTGTCGCTGAACCAAATGTAATAATATCAAACATAACTATATAGTGTATAGAGCTCAGAGCTCTATCTGGCTTTTTTTAATTTTTTCTCTACCTTGTTCGCTAAAATTATTGTCTTAATGACGGAATCGGGATTTACTGAAATAGAGTCTATGCCGCATTTAATTAAAAATTCTACAAAACCCATAACTGAGGCTGGTGCTTCACCGCAGATACTTACTTTCTTTCCGTATTGATGCGCTTTTCTGATAAACTCTCCTATTGTTCTCTTTACCGCTTCGTTACTTTCATCAAAAGTTTGGGATAATTTAGCATTATCTCTATCAACCCCCAATAAGAGTTGGGTTAAGTCGTTGCTCCCTATAGAATAATTATCGAAAATTTTGCTGAATCGATCTACTAAAATTACATTGGAAGGAATCTCACACATCACATAAACTGCCAATTCATCTTTTCCTTTCTCCAAACCGGCTTTTTTCATTATTTCCAGAACTTTTTTTCCCTCCTCAACTGTCCGGCAAAAAGGAATCATCACTTTTACATTTTTCAAACCAAAAACTTCCCGAACTCTCTTGATTGCCTGACACTCCATTAAAAAAGCTGGTTTAAACTTTTCATCATAATACCTTGAGGCCCCTCTCCAGCCAAGCATTGGATTTGTCTCTTCTGGTTCAAAAAGTTTTCCACCTATCAGTTGAGCATATTCATTTGTTTTGAAATCAGAAAATCTGACAATCACGGGAGAGGGCCAAAAAGCAGCTGCAATCTGACCAATCCCTTCGGCTAATTCCTTAACAAAATATTCTTTTTTGTCTTTGTGCTCTATTGTAATTTTCTCGATTTTCTTTTTGAGGGCTTTATCTTTTAACTTTTTAAAATGGTAAAGCGCTAAGGGGTGAACTCTTATTTTTTCTGCGATTATAAATTCTTCTCTGGCCAATCCTACTCCCTCTTGAGGTAAAAATGAGGTGCGGAAGGCAATCCCCGGAGCTCCAATATTAACCATTATTTTTGTCTTAAGTTTCGGGATTTTCTTTAAATCGTATCTTTTAACTCCAAAACGAACCTTTCCTTCAAAAATTCTTCCATTCGATCCTTGGCTACAATCAATTGTTACCTCTTGACCTTGCTTTAAAACTTTAGTTGCCTTTTCTGTTCCGACAATACAGGGAACCCCCAGTTCTCTGGAAACAATGGCAGCGTGAGCTGTTTTTCCCCCTTCGTCAGTAAGAATTGCTGCAGCAATTCTTATTATCGGCACCCAGTCAGGGTCGGTCATTTTTGTTACCAAAACCTCTCCTTTTTTAAACTGTCCAATTTTTGAAACATCAGAAATTATTCTTACTTTCCCCACCCCAATTTTATCTCCAATTGCCGTGCCGGTTAAAATTGGTTTTTTCTTTGTTCCCACCTGATATTCTTCAAAAAACCTTACTTCTTTTTGAGTATGGACAGTTTCTGGTCTTGATTGGACAATAAAAAGTTCTCCGCTTCTGCCATCTTTTGCCCATTCAATATCTTGAGCAATTTTATAATGTTCTTCGATTAAACATCCCCACTGAGCCAGTTTTAAAATTTCTTCGTCTTGCAAAGAAAATTTTAGCTGCTCTTTTT
>Ga0210051_1005893_pt1 | contig 11621 bp, 16 predicted proteins | sample CryGey092014_all_FD_185464 | JGI IMG/M metagenome (GOLD analysis project Ga0210051, IMG submission 185464) | Groundwater microbial communities from aquifer - Crystal Geyser CG23_combo_of_CG06-09_8/20/14_all (SPAdes) (version 2) | ecosystem: Environmental > Aquatic > Deep subsurface > Groundwater...
TTTATGTAATGGATGTCTGTTTTTGAATTTAGAAGACGATAAATGCGACTTAGGTTATTTTGATAATGACACGACAGCGAGATTGAACGCTATCATTGAAATACAAAGACCTCAGAAATGCAAAAAACTAAATCAATGGGAGGTAAAGTAAGATGCCATATCCGAATGAGCATGCAGCAAGGATAACAGACCCAGGACAATATGAGAAATTTGCCCGGAAGAATATAGCACCGGGAATAGATATCATTTTAGGTATAAGTGGCGGAAAATCTGAAACACAAGCATATAGATTTGATAAAAATAAATTTGCTCCTGAAGAAGCAAAGCAATGGTTAAAAGACCATAATGAGAAATATATATCATTCGAGCCGGCATCCGAAAAGGCAAGTCTTGAAGACAAGCAGACATTCAACGTAGATAATAAAGAGATATTCCGGGCAGGGACATGGAAAGGCAAGACATATACTGAGAAAGACCTGGATAGTATCGTTATGGCTTATGATGACCTGAAAGATAAACTTAAAATACCCTTGAAATTAGGACATTCTGCAGAACAATCATTACTGCAACAGGAAGGATTCCCGGCAGCCGGCTGGATTACGAATCTAAAGAGAATAGGTGACCGACTGATAGCATCATTCAAAGATGTACCGCGTAAAGTAAAAGAATTTATAGAAAATGGTGGATATAAACAAGTATCTTCCGAGATATGGAATAACGTGAAATTCAATAATAAAGAATACCCAAAAATGTTAATGGGTGTCGCACTCCTGGGCGCGGACGTGCCGGCAGTAATAGGTCTTAATGATTTTGGAGAGTTCTATAGTAATTATTTGGATAGTACAGAAAAAGAGTTATTTACTTTAGATATTGAAGGGGGTGAGAAATCAGATATGAACATAGTGCATTATTGTAAGAGTTGTCAACAGGAATTTACTTTAACTGACGAGCAAATAAAAGATGAAAAGAGTCGGCAATGTCCGATATGTAAAAGCGCGGATATTGAAAAGAAAAAATTTACAAAGGAGCCAGATAATATGCCGGAACCAAAAGAGAAAGAGTTAGAGAAACTGGTCGAACAGTTTAAACTGGAATCAAAAGAGAAAGACGACAAGATTCAGAAGTTAGAGAAAGAAAGAACTGAATTTGAAAGTAAAGTAACAAAATTCACTTCTGAACAGAAATCAAAAGAGATTAAGGGTTTCATTGATGAACAGAAAAAAGAGGGACATATTCTTCCCGCTAATGAATCTATGATTCAGACCATTATGGAAAATGCAGATGAAAGTTCTAAGATTAAGTTTTCTGTAAATGGCAAGGAAGAAGAAAAATCTCTTTTTGAAAGTATCAAATCCTTGATTTCTTCACTTCCTAACATTGTGAAATTTGCAGAGAAGTCACAGAAAGGAACAGATCAGTCAAAAGAAGAATTTAAGTTTGATTCGGAATTAGGTGATGAGAACGAACAGAAAATCCACTTCTTCTCAATGCAGTATATAAAAGAGAACAAACTGGATTCTGTAAAAGATTATGAGAAAGCAATGGTAGAAACAAAGAAAGCACATCCGGAATTAGTTGAGAAGAAAGGCTAACAAGCCCAAAGGAGGTTAATAGATATGGCGACAATAAGTGGAGTAGGATGTAATCCTCAATTAGTAGGTGGTTTCAAATCTTCTGCTGATTATTCTTCAGCTGCTACTAATTTATTTATGTATGTGACCGATGATATGATTCTTACAACTGCAGGAGCAGGTGCGAAAGCTATCGGTATTAGAATGAATAAACCCAACACAGGTGAAGCAGTAGAATTTGCTATTGGTGGAACGGCACTTTTGAGAATCGGTTCTGGCGGATGTACACAGAACGATTATTTAAAATCCGATGCTTCCGGCCAAGGAGTTGTAGCAGGTACAACTAAAGATATTTTTTGTGCTATAGCTCTCCAAGATGGAGCTGAAGGTGATGAAGTAATGGTGTTAGTTTGCATAGGAGTATTAAACATTTAATAGTCTATGACTATAGAAGTAGTATTGTGTTTTATAAAAAGAGTAAACAAAAAAGGAGGATAATGTTATGCCAGATAGAGGAACTATACATGTTAGTCAACCCTTATCAATAATAGCAACAGGCTATAAAAATGCCGAACACATATGGCCGTTAGTAATGAAACCTGTACCGGTTGATAAGGAGACAGATACATTCTATATTTTTGGACAGGAATTTTTGAGATATCACGGGAGAGTAAGACCGAATAAAGGACCTGCTCAGGTAGTTAATTCTTTCTCAGCTTCAACAGAGACTTACAAATGCAATGAGCATTCTTACAAAGATATTCTTACAGACCGTGATAGGAATTTATGCGACCCGATAATTGACCCGGAAGCGAGAATGACAAAGAATCTCCAGGCTATAGTGAGTTTGGATATTGAAGTTGATGTGGCAGCACTGGTTTTTGGAGCAGGAAATTATTCAGGAATGACCGCAGCCAAAACATCAGCAAATAATTGGGATGCAGATAATCCTGATGGGAATCCCGATTTAGATGTAGATATAGCAAAAAGAACAGTGCAGGGACAGATTGGTGTAATGCCGAATACTATGATAGTAGGCGCCCAGGTTCATGACCAGTTAAAGAGACATCCCACACTTTTAGAAGCATATAAATACACCGGGAAAGGAATTCTTACAAATGATTTAATCGCTGCTTTTTTCGGGTTGAATTATCTTGTAGGAGAAGCTATTTATATAACCTCTAAACAGGGACAAACCACAATCACAAAAGATTATATCTGGGGAAAATCTTGTGCGATAACTTACGTACCGGCATCAGCAGCAATTGATGAGCCAGCTCACGGATATACATTTCTTCATAAATTATTTGGCGGATTAACCGCTAGGACAAAGAAATGGAGAGATGAAGATAATGCAGGTGATGCAATTGAAACCGGACGTTCATATGACCCTCAAGTTACAGCGCAGAAAGCCGGATATCTATATACAGCAGTAGTTGACTAAAATCTTCGTTTTCTCTTCTGGGACAGATTTGGGTTCATTTGCAGCTTCAGATAATTATACACAGGGGCCTTAAGAAATACAGAAGAACGGGGAGTTAAACTCCCCCGTACTTATTATACTATAAATATTTATAGGAGGATAAATAAAAATGAAAAGATTAGTATGCAGTTTTTTGTTAATTATGGTTCTAAATTGTGTTTCATTTGCAGGAGCTGGAAGAGAATTTAATAATCCGTGTATTTATAAGACTTCATTTACTACTACAAATGATTCTTATAAAGGAATTTCAAATGCTACCTATTTGTATTCGGTATTAATCGGTTCAGCTTCTCCAGGTGGTTTGCTATGGTTATATGATTGTTACGGTACTACAATGACAGCACATTTTACAGTTATAGATCTAAATTCTCAAGGACAATATACTTACAATCTCTATCTATCTTCAGGATTGACTTATAGGACTTCCGGGAATTCTAATGGCTTAAATATAATTTATAGGGGGACATGGTAAAATGAAAAAATTTGAATTTGTAGTAAAGAAAGCATTTAGATATGGCACTAAGACTTATATGCCGGGAGTACACATAACCGAGAAAGACAATATATCCATAAATGAACTTAAAAACAAAAGAAAATGGAGTTTTATTCTTCCGGTAAATGATGAAGCCAAAAAACTGGTAAATGATAAGATTTTCAAACCTCAAGGCGAAACAGGGGCTACAAAGAATCCCGAAGTTGCAAAAGAACAGGAAGAAGTAACACCAGAACAGGTTAACGCACAGGAACAGGGCATCCCGCAGGCCCAGGAGGGCGTACAGACGCCCGGAGGCGTTCCTAAAGAACCACAGGGAGTCCCCACAGAACCACGGGAACCAAAGGTCAAAAAAGGATCCATAAAAGACAAGGTTAAAAAGATTTTCAAGAAAAAATAGGAGTTTAATATGGCTTTTACTGGTTATTCTACTGCTACTGAAGTAAGAGATTTACTTCCCAAGGTAACTACGGTTGTAATGGGAGATACCGCGGTTGAAACGAAAATAACTGATGCTGATAGAATGATTAATACTAAATTAGGAAATAAATATACAGTGCCATTTTCTACCAGTTCGGTACCTCCATTGATTAATACTCTTTCAAAAAATATTGCTGCTTATTTTGTGATGCGGACCGTATTTACTAAAGATGGACAAAATAAGAACGAATGGACAGATACCTTCAAAGAAGCCATAAAACAATTAAATGAATTAGCTGAAGGTAAAGGAGTAGTACTGGATTCTTCAGGTAATGAATTAACAAGAGCAAGTGAGCCCATAGAATCTACTACTCAAAATTATCATCCTGTTTTCAATATGGATGCTCCGGAAGATTCAACTATAGATTCTGATTTATTAGATGATATTGCTACTGAAAGGGAAAACGATTAATGATAGATTATAAACTTGAGGGTTCACCTCAGTTAAAAGAGTTTGTTTTATCAATGACTAAATATCTTAAAAATCCCAAAATTACTTTTAAGAAATGTTCTTTGATAATGCTTAAGGATATAGATAAACACTTTAAAAACGAAGAAGGACCTGATAGGAAATGGCCGGACCTTAAACCATTAACTATATTAAGACGTAGAAAAGAGGGTAAGGGATATAAAATATTACAGGACACTGGGACCTTAAAAAATTTACCCAGTCCAATAATTTCAAAGACCGGCGCTGAAGTGGGAACAAATATTGTTTATGCTCGCGCACATCAAGAGGGATATGAGCCTAGAAATCTTCCCCAAAGAACTTTTATATGGTTATCAGATGAAGCAGAAAGAAATATAATGGATATATTTATTTTGGATTTAAGACACGCAGGAGATAATAGACAATGAGCTTGACCTCGCCAAAAATACCCTATAACACTATACGAGATGCATTAATTACATTATTTCAAAACAATAAAACCGCTCTAAATGTGGGATTAACTTCACCAGGAGGAACATTTACTAACAATGCTCAGATTGTATCCGGTGACCCTAGGATAGTTCCTATCCCAGATACAGTATATCCAGTAATAATGGTGAAGATATCCCGGAAGACCGAAGAGTTTATTGCTCTGGGTAATTCAGGAAGAAAGCGGCCAGTAGTAAGATTTTATATTTTTGCTTTAACAATGGATTTAGCCGGTACACCGGATACAGAGATTATGACCTTAGTAGGGAATATAGAGGGGATTCTTCGGGATAATATCAAATTTGATAGTAATATTGAATATTCAGATTTAGGAGATGCGGACTGGGGTTATGGAGTAGGAGAAAACGAAACTTATGTCAATGCAGTACAAATTTCACTAAACTGTTACTTAGAGGTAAAATGAAAAAATTACTAATTATTGGTTTATGTTTATTTTGTATATCAAATTGTTTTGCAGGACAAATATTTGAGAATTTTAAAGTAGATACAGATAAGACGGTCGGTATTGTTTTGATAGGTAGTAGTGTATATTACGGATTAATTATTGTAACTCCAATTAGTTATGCAGTAGGAACTGTTGGTTTAATTAGTGGAATTGGATTGCTTTTTGGATTGTTTTAAGAAGGAGGACAAAGAATGAAAACAGTTGTTTACGATGGTGTATTACTTAACGGGAAAGCTATATTACCCGACGGAAGAATTTTAAAGGTTGTTAAAGGAATTACCGAAATTAATGTATCAGATGAACACGCGGAATTACTTTTAAAAACAGGGAATTATAAACCTCCAATGAATAAGGAATTTAAATATTCAGAAATAAAAAAAGACATACCGATTACTAAGAATTCTATTAAAAAAAATAAAGAAAAAACTACAAAAGGAAAAGAAAAAGGGGGTAAATAATTATGGCATCAGGATTTGGATATCTCGGAGCAATACTTGGATTCGGTGAAGAAGGAACTTATGGGGCAGCAGTAGCGGTAACAAAATTTCTTGAATTAAATGTAGACTCCTTAGATTTAGAAGAAGATAGGCTTCATAGCGGAGCAATACCTGCAGTTTATAATGATGATGATGAAGTAATACGAGCTGGAATTAATCCCGGTGGAGCAGTAGGATTTGAAATGCGTTATGAGGGTATGGAGGTTTTACTCAAACACGCTATGGGTTCTGTATCTACTGCCGAAGTAGCTTCATTTACTGTAGATGCAACTAATAATAAAATAAATTTTAATATAGGAGCGGCTGAATTAATTGGAACTCTAGTCAATGGAACATACATTGCTGGGACAACTCAGGCAACCGCAGCATCAATGTGTAAAATGATTTATGATGCTATAGTAGCTGCCGAGGCGGAGGGAACCTATACAGTTTCATTTTCTCCTACTACAAAGAAATTTACTATAACACGTTCGGCGGGAACATTTGAAATATTATGGAAAACTGGAACTAATGGGTCCGATGGAACAGATACTCACTGTGGAACATTATGCGGATTTTCCGATGCGGCTAATGATACTGGAGTATTAACTTATACATCTGATACGGCAGTAGTTAGTTTATATGACCATACATTTACATTAGCAAATGATTTACCAACAGGCTTAACATTAGAAGTAGACCGGGACCTTAAAGCATTTACTTATGAAGGTTCAAAAATCACGGGATTAAAAATGAATATAGATTCTGGTGGATTTCTAATGTGTAATCTGGATATTGTAGCTAAAGAAGTAACTAATGCCGCCGCTACATCTCAGACACTTCCAACAGCGGGGTTAGTTAATTTTACTCAGGGAGCAATTACTTTTGGAGCTATTGGAGCTATAAATATAACTAAATTAGATTTTTCTCTTAATAACAATTTAAAAGTTGACCGTAGATTTATTGGTTCAAGAAATAGAGCCGAGCCAATTAGAAATGGTAAAAGAGAAATTACTGGGACATTTAATTTAGAATATACTGATGAACTTCTATATGATGATTTTAGAGCTGCTACTTCCCGGGCGCTGGCGGCAACATTTACGGGGGGAATTATAAAAGCGGGATTTACATATACAGTTACTATTACTTTTGGACAGGTAAAATTAACAAAGGCTTTACCACTTAATAGTAGCCCGGGCGTAATAATGTATGATATTCCATTTAAAGCTTATGCAGCTGATAGTTCAACATTAGAATTTACAATAGTAATAAGAAATACGGTAGCTTCAATATCTGCATAAATTTAATTAAAAAATAAGGGGGTGAATTAAGAATGAGAATTGAAATTGATACTAATGGATATGCCGATGAAACTAAAATTTTAATTAATGGTAAAACTCCGCCTGAATTAACTGAATTTAATTTGACAATTCGGGCGGGAAGAAAAGTTAAATTACAAATGACCAGAGATGACAAAAAGGGTCAGCCCGAATTTATATCATATTTTGGGGATGACTTTAAGAAAATGGACGAGGTTCAGCCCATGAAAAAATAATAAAAAGGAGAATTAAAATAATGGAAGAAACAAAGAAAATTACATCAGCAAATGAGTATAAAGAAACAAACTGCAAGACAAAATTAGTAGAACTTCCTTCTGGAGCAGTATTTGAAATCAAGAAAGTTACCCAGAGAGATTATTTAATTGAGGGTGGAAGTGTAATTAATGATTTTGCAGAGGTTCTTTTATCGGGAGAAAAAAAAGAAGTATTACTTGAAAAAATAAAAGCTAAACTTGTAAAAATGACCTTTGAACAAAGAAAAGAATTTGAAAAACAACAAAAAGAATTTTTGGACAACATAATTATTAGAGGAACAGTTAATCCGAAAATCTCTATTATTCTCCAGCCCGATTCACTTCTTATTGATAACATAAATGATGATGATTATTTTAAATTAATAGAAGAAATAAAAGATATTTCTTCTTTAGGGGGTAATGTTTCCCTTGACTCCTTTTGTAAAGAGTCAGATGCCAGTAATGCTGGATAGTATAGGAAAAAGATATGGAAAGTTGCCTCACGAGTTATTAGATGTTCCTGGTTTTGATTTATTAATAGATTATGTTTGCTTACAAAAAGGAATAGAAGCAGAAAACAGAAGAACGAGGAAATAAATGGCTGATAGAAATTATGATGTTTCAATTCTTTTGGGTTTAGTAGATAAAGCAACTCCGGGACTGGATAAATTCAATAAATCAGTTGTCAAAGGAATGAAGACTGCGGGGCTTGCCTTATCAGGATTGGCCATAGGTGGCGTGGCATTGATATCGTCTCTTGTGAAAGGAGCATCAAAACAGGAAAAGACAACATTATTATTAGCTCGGGCAATGAAAACCGCTAACTTATATACAGACCAAGGATTAAAATCTAACCTGGATTATGCTGAGTCGCTATCAAAAGTCCGGGTAGCTACTGATGATGAAATTATTTCTATTCAAACTGCATTAACACGATATGGTACTCACGGGGAAATGCTTAATAAATTAACAAAGGCAACAATAGATTTGGCTACTGCAAAAGGAATGGATTTAACTTCTGCGGGCGAAATGGTTGCAAAGTCTATAGGGACAGAAACTAATGCTTTAATGAGAGAAGGTGTAGTTATTGAAGGTGCAGCAGGTTCAACCGAAAGAATGACTAGTGCAGTAAATAGTCTTACTAAATTATTCGGTGGTGCTGGCGAAGCTTATGCAAAATCTTTTTCAGGACAAATGACTATTTTATCAAACAGAATCGGTGAATTAAAAGAACGAATTGGATTTGCTTTAATGCCTACAATACAAAGTTTAATGAGTATTGTAGAAAAAATCATAACTTGGTTTGAGAAATTATCTGATGGAACACAAAAAGTTATAGCAAATTTTTTAATCTGGACAACCGTTATTACAGGAGCAACTGGTGCAGGATTTACATTTTTGGGTTGGTTACCTCAAGCTATTACGGGGCTTATAAAATTTGGTTCTACATTAGGAACTATAGTATTAAGAATAAATCCTGTAATATCTGGACTTTTAATAACAGTAGCAGCTATAGCAGCAGTAATGGTTGTAGTAGATGAATGGAATAAAAAAACAAATGAATCTAATGCAATCAGAGCAAAAGAACTAACAACTATTCAGGGGAAAATTGCATTAATGAAAAAAGAGAAAGAACAAATTATAGAAAATTGGAAAGCAAATAAAATATCCGAAGAAGAAGCAATTTCTTTATTAAAAAAAAGGCAGGTAACTATTAATCAATTAGTTAAGGAATTAAAGAAATCAAATCAAAAAGAAAAGAAAATAAATAAAGAAAAACTTGATAATGAAAGACGCTTATATTTTCAAATAGGTTTATTTCAAGATACTGCATTAACGAAAATGAAAGGATTCTTATTGAATGGTTTAACAAAAACAAAAAAAGCGACGGGACAAATTTATGAAACCTGGCAAGATGTAGCGGTAAGGATAGCGGATAAATGGCAGGCATTATCATCGGCATTGGGTGATGCTACAACTTCATTTCTTGATGTTGATTTAGTTAATATAGAGAAGCATAAGACTATAAGTTTAACTGCGACCGAAGATGAATATAATAAGAAAAAAGAAAATATTGAAAAAACTATAACCGATGAAGATAAAAAAACTAAAGCATTGGCTGGATTAGAAGAATGGTACCAGGGAGAAATATTAAGAATAAATACAAAAGCCGATGCTGAGGAATTAGCCGCAAAAAGAAAATATAAAGATTGGGCAAGAGCAGAAGCTTATATAAATTTAGGTGTTGCTGTTACGAAAGCATTTGCACAAACTGGAATATTAGGATTTATAACAGGAGCATTGGTAGCTGCATCTTGTGTAGCTAATATACAAAAAATTGAAGCTCAATCTTTTCAACACGGTGTTCAAGGATTTGAGGGAGGAGCCGCTTGGGTGGGTGAGTCGGGAAAAGAATTAGCTACATTTCCTCCGGGAACTAACATATATTCAAATCCTGAATCTATGAGTATGTTAGCTGGAACAAATGGAATTAATATAAATGTCTATGGAAATTATATATTAGATGAAATGGGAGCAAAGGGATTAGCAAAGAGAATCGGGAATGTTTTATTTTCGGAGTTAAAAAATAAAAGAAATGTATGACCTATTATTATACAGTTGTAGTGAAAACAACAGAACCAAATCGTCCCCAGATAGGTTGGCTTTGGATAAATCCTATTATAAGTCAAGCATATATATGGATAAAAAATGAGTGGTGTCCTATAGCAGGAGGCAATACAATTAATTCTTACGTCGAAGGAGTGTATTGGAGAAGCCAGATTGTTCAGGAAGCCGAACCCTCAGCTATAAATCAAATAATTGGGAAAATCTGGATTAAGGAAAGTATCAATCAAGCATTTATATATTTGGACTTCTGGCAGCCGGTAACCGGTGGGTAATAATAAGGTAAAATAATTATGGCATATATGATAAATTTTTCTGAAGTTGAACCTTCAAATAATGCAGTTGGTAAAGTCTGGATAAAACCCTCTATAGGCCAGGCATTTATATATTTGAATGGACATTGGAATCCTTTTGCAAGCGGTGATAGTTATAATTTTTCATATCCCCTTACAATTTTTATTCGTGGAGTAGATAGGACATCAGTTTGTGAAATAGAGTCTTGCCAGAAAACCGATATAATAACAAATCAAGTAGATACCTTTAGTTTTAAACTATATGATAAAAATGCTGATATACAACCTACCCAGGGTGAAGAAATTATTGTATTCAGAAAAACATCGGAATCAGCCATTCCTACAAAATGGTTTGGCGGTGAAATAGAAAAAGCTACTCCTACCGAAAATGCTCCCGGACAAAGAAAATTTACATATCAAATAGAATGTGTAGACTATAGTAAAAGAGCTGGTAAACCCTTAATAAACGAAGTCTACGAAAATGATACTGAATTAGAAATAATTACACATATGTGCGATAATTATGCTACTGAATTTTCTTATAGTAATGTATTAACAACTTTAACGATAGATAAAAGAACCTATAATCGTAAATCCTTCCGGGAATGTTTGGAAGATTTAGCTCAATTAAATGGCAAAGACTGGTATATAGATTATGAACGAGATATACATTATTTTAGTCAAGAAATAAATGTAGCTCCTTATAGTTTGACTGAAGATATTACTACTACCGGACATTATAAGGATTTAAGTATAGAAGTAGATAAATCACAATTAAAAAATGATGTAATGGTATATGGCGGAGTTTATTCATCTGATACCTACACTCAAGAGAAATTAGCTGATGGAGTTCAGATATCTTTTGCTTTAGATTATTCTCCCCGAGGGACTGTAAAAGTTTATGTGGACTCAGGCGGCGGATATGTAGAGCATACATTGGGTATTGATAATATAGATACATCTGGGAGAGATTTTGTATTAAACTATAATGAAAAATTAATTAAAAATTTAGACCACGCATTATTGGCAAATACCGATAAAATAAAATTTACTTATCAATATGAAATACAAGTGCTTACAGAAGATAAGGACCGGGGAAGTATTGCCGCAATACAGGATATTGAAGGCGGAGATGGAATATATAAATATATTATTGTAGATGAAACTCTTGAAACTCTTGATGTAGCTCATAATAGAGGGATAGCCGAATTAGCCGATTATGTAAATCCTTTAATTACCGGA
>Ga0210051_1005895_pt1 | contig 11619 bp, 10 predicted proteins | sample CryGey092014_all_FD_185464 | JGI IMG/M metagenome (GOLD analysis project Ga0210051, IMG submission 185464) | Groundwater microbial communities from aquifer - Crystal Geyser CG23_combo_of_CG06-09_8/20/14_all (SPAdes) (version 2) | ecosystem: Environmental > Aquatic > Deep subsurface > Groundwater...
CCTTCGCTTTGAACTCCTCGGCATACTGCCGTCGCTTCCTTGACAGCACTGCTCTCCCGTGTCGTTGGACTCTAAGCTGACCGGAATCGTAGCTTAGCCACCTGTCCAAAAAACGGGGGGAACTTCAGAGTTCGGAGCTGGTCCAGGAGTTGGCCGAATGGCAGTCTCTCGGCACCGCCGCGTGGTCCGCCTTCGACGACACCACGGACCGCGGTTCGGCACGACCCCGCGCCGATGACCAAGCTTGATCCCCCTCCCTTCTTCGCCCTCGGCGCCGGCCCCAACGAGCCGGCGTGGAGCCTCATGCTGCCGCGGCAGGCAGTGGTTGTCGGGCGGGTGGAGCTGTCGCGTTCGCTCGAGGGTCTGCCGGAGCTTACGCTCATCCAGGTGGAGCACCGCTCCGCTCCCGACGGACAGCTCTGGGTGGACTGCCGGTTGCGGGGCGGCAAGTGTGAGTGGCTCGTCTCGGACGTGGTGCGGCCTGTGGGGCGATGGGTGCGGGTGACGCGGACGTGGGTGTTGGAGAAGGGGATCCCGCAGTCGGTGGCGCTGGTGTTCTCAGTCGAGGTGACAGGTGCGGGCGTTCCCCGGGTACTGCTGCCGGGGATCAGCTATGACGGCAACCCGTCGGCGGAGGCGTCGCGACTGGTGCCCCGGTTTGCGGAGGCGCTGCCGAGTCGGAGCTTGTACGAAGAGCACCGTTACCCGGTGCCGCTGGCGCACCTGGAAGTTGGGGTGACCGGACACGACGGCAGCCGCGTGCCAGCGGGCGTCGCCCTGCAGAGCGTGCCCTCGCGGATAGACTCCGGCTCCGGCAACGAAGAGGAGTCGGACCACTGGTGGTCGCTGGGGGCAGAGCTGCGCGAGCGGGGCGGGGCGTTGCTCTTGCACAGCTCTTCCTGCGAGACCAACGGGCAGCCGGCCACTGTCTACGGTTCCCAGAACACACTGCATCCCTTTCCCGCCCAGCCAGTCCGGTTTGGGGTTGGCACGCGCGTGCAGAAAGACGTGTTCCTGATAGCAGCCTCGCTCAGCGACGCGGGTTGGACGTGGCGGCGACCGGTGGCGGAGGCGCGGCGGAGGCTGCTGGTGCCGCCGATCAGCCGATTGACGCCGGAACAGGTGATTGCGGCGAAGCTGAACGTAGTGCGGAGTCGGTTTGTGCAGGAAGGCGACGTGGCCGGATTCCTCCACGTGCCTGAGGTCAACCGCTACGACAGCCCGCGGCAGTTCCAGTGGGGGTGGACGGGACAGTCGGCGCGGTTGGCGGCGACGTTGCTGGAGTTGGAGGCGTCTCCCTTCGCGCCGACGCCATTGGGCAGCCCCAGTCCCGCGGCGATGGCACACGCGTCGCTGCGCTTTGTCAACTCGCAACCCGCGGCGGCGCCGGGGTGTCCGCTACCATGGGTGAAGTACTCCCTCGAGGTCCGTCGCTGGGAAGCCAGTTCGGCTGACGGGCGATTCCACAGCCGGCAGGTCGGGGAGGTGCTGAGCCAGCTCGCGTTGTGCTGTGAGGCGGCGGCCGACGCACCGTGGCGAGAGGCGGTGCTGGAACGGCTCCGGCAAGCGGCGGCGTTTCTGGTGGAAGGGCGCTGTTCGACGGCCGAGGTCTTCCCGGCGTGCTGGCATGCCGATGGCAGACCGGCGGAACCATCAGCCTCGACGGGCGGAGTGGCGTGCGTGTCGGCGCTGGCGCGGATCGGCTGGCTGCTGGGCAAGCCCGAGTGGACTGCCGCGGCGGCAGCTCGCCTGGAAGCGTACGCCCGCCGCGTCCTCGGCTCGGAACCGCGCTGGCCGTGCGGCGCCACGTTGGACGCGAACTGCGAAGACAAGGAAGCTGGGATCCTGCTCTTGCGGGCGTGCCTCGATGTCCACGACGCAACCGGCGAGCCGCACTCGCTGGAATGCGCCCGCCGCGCGGCCGACTGGACGCTCACCTTCATGTACGCTTGGGACCCCGGGCTTCGGCCCGGCACATTCTTGGCGAGGCGCATGAACTGCTCGGGCTGGAACGCAGTCTCCGTGCAGAACCAGCACCTCGACGTGTTCACCCCCGTCGAGGAACTGCTGCGCTTGGCGGCGGCGACGGGCGAGGAGGAGTACGCTCGACTGGCGCGCGTCATGGTTCGCGCCGTCACCCAGACCGTCGCCACCGAACGCGACCTGTGCGGATTCGACCAGCCGGGGCGCCCGGCAGTGGTCGGCGAGCAGGCGGAGCAGTTCTTCCAGACGAACTACTACCAAGGTCCCTTCAGCCAGGCAGACTGGCGCGGCGGCTTCAACTGGTGGAACCCGTTGTGGATCGCCGTCCACCCATTGCGCGACGCGCTCTGTCTGCTGCGGTACGAGCGGGAGCACGGGCAAGTGAAGGCGTAGGCGCTCACGCCTTTCGGGGCTGCGGAGCGCTCACGCAGCCTTGGCAGGCGTGGGGACGGGGAAGTCGACCCGAACGTTCGGGCGAGGCAATCTGCCCGGCGCCGCCGCCGCGTCGAAGAAGGGGGCGAGGAGCGCCTCGATCTCTGTGGCAGCGTCCATATCCAGGTAGCTCTCGTGGCAGGACGGGCAGATGTCGGCCGGGATGCCGGTGACCGTGACGGCAATGTCTGTGCCGTTCCGAGTGTAGGTATCCGTCGTGTAGCCGAACCGGGTCGCCACACGGCAATGCACGCATCTGCTCATCGGTGTTCACCTATCACTTGCGCGTCTTGTAGTCGGGGTACCAAGTGGCCCCGTCCGGGACGTACGCCGTCACTACATACGCTTCTGACTCCCCCGCCGCGTACTCCAGCACGGCGTGACAAGGGAGTGCCGTCCCGCTGGCGAAACCCAACAGCAGCTTGCGGTCGCGATCGGGACAGTCCTCGACGACCACTCCGTTGAGCACCGTTCGCTCAACCTCGCTGAGCGGGAGTCCGTCTTTGTGGACCTCGATCCGAGCGTGACCGGAGAGCAGCAGCCGAACGCGGCGGTGCCGGAGGTCTCGCCGCAATCTGGCCAAGTCCATCAAAGCACTCCCCTACTGCAGGTTCGCGTGGGCGCAGTCAACCGGGGCACCGACTCGGGAACTTACGCCCGGAACAACAATGCTACCCGACGCCGGTTCTCTCAGCAACCAGCCGGTGCCGACGCTCCAGCGTTCGAGTTCCGCATTCCGCCTCTGCAAAGGACGTCCTCGATGAAGAACACACCTCTCCACTGTTTCCTTGCGGTCCTCACCGTAGCCCTGTGCGCCGCTGTACACGCAGCGCCCGCCCCTCCTCGCGACCAGCTCGGTCGCAGCGTGAAGCTGGCCATCCTGGTCGACAAGGTCATGCAGCCGGAGGAGGGCTGGGTGACGAAGGAGTGGATGGTCAAAGAGGCTGCCGACGCCGGGTTCAACGTGTTCTCTCCGCGCCAGGGGTACGACCGACCGGATGACGTCCGGCAGGTCACGGAGTGGTGCTCGAAGTACGGCATGTACCACCTGCCGTGGATGCGCGGGACGCTGGACGCGCCCGACAGCGCCGAGGCGCACGGCAAGCGGCTCGTCTGGGCCAGTGGCAATGAGCAGGCGTTGTGGAGCCCCAACTCCGACGAGTTCTGGGAGTGGACAACCAAGTACCTCGTCGAGTACGCGAAGCTGAGCGCCCAACTGCCGAACCTGATGGGCGTGTTCCTCGACTACGAGAACTACGCCAAAGGGAGTCAGGGCAACTGCTACTCGCTCTCGTACGACGACCTGATCATGGTTGCCTTCGGGAAGGCGAAGGGGCTTGCGCACATCGAGCCCGACCTGGCAAAGCGCAAGGCCTGGCTGGAAGAGCAGGGCCTGCACGAGGAGTTCCAGCAGTTGCAGATCAACCACTGGCGCGAGCGGTGCCGGACCCTTCGCAAGGCCGTCGACGAGTACGACCCCAAGTTCCAGTTCTGTATCTACCCCGCCCCCGGCACGCCGTTCATGGTGGAGGCGTGCTACCCCGAGTGGTCGACGGAAGCGGCGCCGATCATCCTGGCGGACCCGTGGGTCTACGGCCGGCCGTCGCGCTTCCTCCCGCAAGCCGAAGCGCTCGAAGCCAACAGGCAGAAACTCCTCAAGGGGATCGAGATCCCCACTGCCGCCGGCCTCCCGTTCATCTATTCCGGCGGCATCGACCCTATCGTCGACGGCGCCGACCCCGAGTTCTGCGGGAAGAACGCCGTGATGATCTCGGAAACCACCGGCGGCTACTGGATCTTCTACGAAGGGCCGAAATACAAGGTGGACCACCCGGAGTACTTCAAGTGGTTCACCTGGGCGAACAAGCACCTGCAGGGCAACGCCCTGGCCGCATGGCACGAGCCGCGGGAGACGCCCGAGGACTTCGGGCTCGCGCTGTTCAAGGATGGCACGGAACGCCCCGCCCTCGTGGCGCCGCCGGTGACCGGTGAGCAGGTGGAGTTCCCCGCGGTCACGATGCGCCGCGACAACCTGATGGTTCTGGGATGCAAAGCGGGTCAACCAGTGGAGGTCGTGCTGCGCAACCACCCCATTGCCAGCTACCAGTCGCTGCTCGTGTGGGAGCTGCGCACGCCGAAGTTCGAGAAGCTGGCAAACGGCACCCTCCCCAACGACGGCACGGGCACAGTCACGTTCACGCCCGACGCCGACGGTCTCTACCTGTTGGGCGCTTCCGCGGGAAGCTGCGCGTACTCGGTGGTGAGCGCCAACGTGCCCGTCGGTCTCTACGCCGGCCGGAGCCTGTCGTTCATCTACGGCGCCGAGCGGCTCTACTTCAAAGTGCCCGAAGGAGTGACCGACTTCACCCTCACCCTCCGCGGCTCCGGCGGCGAGACCGTCCGCGCCAACGTTTTCGACCCCGACGGCAACCAAGTGGCGACCGGACAGACGACGCTGGCAGAGCTGACAACGCAGGTCAAAGTCACCGTCGGCGAGCACGCCGGCAAGACGTGGTCGGTCCAACTCACCAAAGCCGACGAAGGCACGCTGGAGGACAACTCGATCACGCTCGACTCGGAGCTGGCGCCGACGCTGTCGCTGGTGGAAGGGCAGGTGTTCGACCTCGGCCGATAGCAGGGAGGGCGGCCATCTGCGATCGACCGGCCGAAGGGTGGGAACGCAGCCACTCGGGTGCCAGCTTCAGGACTCAATTCCCACAGCGTGCACGGATGACCAGCGCCAGTGTGTACAATGCACTTCTACATGCAGCTCCGCTCGTGCGGCCCCCAGGTGAGACGGGCCGCGCGGTGGCGGCGGCGCGCTCGCATAGAAGGAGTGCCTTCCGATGGTCGCTGAACCCCAGTCCCGTCCACAGACCGAAGCGACGAGCGTGACGGATGAACCCGAGCCGCTGTTCAAGGATGAGTACTGGGAGATCCACAAGCGCTTGGCAGACGACATCCAGCGCCAGGCGCGAGGCGACCCCGACTCATCGTATGCGGGGAAGTGGGTCGGTCTGCTGCGCGGCGAGGTAGCCGTCGTCGCACAATCGCCTGCTGAGCTCTGGGAACAGATGGTTGCCCGGGAGCCGAATCCCGAACGGCGCGTCGTCTTCGAGGCGGGAGCCGATTACGAGTCGGTGAACTATATTCTGGAGGTCTGAGGGTGCCACGCTGGCGGTTGATGGCTGGGCGACCGGTTGTCGAGTTGGAGTTCGCCCGCAGGGCGGATGGGGAACGAGTGCTGCGGCGCATGGTGGCCGACACGGGCGCTGGGCGCACGCTCTCGCCCTTCCACCTGATCCTCAAACAGAGCGATGTTCGCGAATTTCTCCTGTTCAACGATCGGTTCTCCGTCCGGCTCGGGGGAGCGCTCATGGGCACCCACCCATGTTCCTGGGTCGTGGGCGGCGTCCGTGGGCTGCCACTGGGCCCGCTTGTGGCCGTAGCTGTGCCGGACGGTGACCCCGCGTTCCGACGAATCCAAAAGGATGGCGCCGAGGGCATCGCTGGAATGCGTTTCCTGGATGGGTTCAGTTACGGCAACTTCGGATTCCAGGGAGAGTTCGGGATCGAGCCGCTCTCGTAATCTCAGTCGGCGATCCCCCGACCGCGGAAGCGTGTTGTCAAGCGCCGGACGGCTGCTGAACCCAGTGGAAGACTCATCAGGACGCTGCCACCATACCACCTGACCCGCTCACCTCGCCATCGGCCTCAGCAACCACCTCTTCACACTGATCCACGTCCCCGTCGCCTTCTCGTTCTTGCCCACGATCTCAACCGTCACCTTGTGCGGACCGGCGCTGAGGTCAACTTCGCCGAACGAGACGCGCTCGCCGGCGGCGTCGACCTCCTCCCAGTAGGCGTCGAACGGTGCGCCGACTTGCTTGCCGTCAAGAAGGACTTTCACGATGCCGTAGCTGTAGGCGAGGACGAACTCGCCGAACAGCTCGTAGCGGCCGGGCTTGATCTCGGGCAACTCGAAGGTGATCCAGTCGCCCTGCTTGCAGCGGCCCAGGAACTGGGAGCCGAGGTCGTCGAGGCGCTTGGTGTAGGGTCCCTCGCTGTGGGTGAAGCTGAGATCGCGGGCTTCGAAGGCGAGTCCGTCGAACGGCGGCTCCGGTTGGTGCGAGAGGGTGACGGCGTACGTGTCGGTCCGGTCGAAGGGCAGACACAGAACCAGCTTGGCAGCCGCGAGGGAGGAGTGCCCGTCTTTGGTGTACGGGTTGTGCTGGCGGGCGGGCCAGCGGAGGGTTGCGCCTTGGGGGACGGTCACCTTCAGCTCGCCGAACAAGAAGTGGTCACCGGTTTCGTCGGAGGTGAGGGCGAACTCCGTCTCGCCGAGTCGTCGAACTTCGCCGCTACCCAACTGAAGGCGGGTCGCTCGCCGCAAGAAGGGGAGGTGCGCCTCGACGTGCTTGCCAGCCGGCGCTTGATAGGTCAGCGCGAGGGCACCGCCGACACGCACCTCGGCCGCGAGGCTGCATCCGACGTCGCCGTATCTCAGCGCCATCGTGGCCTCGCCCTCTGCCGTGAGCGTCGCGGCATCAGGCGTCCAGAGCAGGTCGACCTCCGGGAGGAAGTTGGGCGACTCGTCGCCGGGCTTGTGCGACAGCAATGACGCCTCGCCGACGGTGAAGCTGGACCAGTACGGCTGCAGCTTGGTGTTGCCGCCGCCGAGAACCAGCCCGAGGTCGTCATGGTAAACGTCCACCAGGTTGTGCCGATCCTGGATCCAGCGGTTCTGGATCGGCTTGCGGGCGTAACCGGAGAACGCCCACTGCCACGGCTTCTGCCGACGGATGAGCGCGTCGTTGCTGCCGAGGACGACAGTGCCCGCGTCGGTGGCGGCGGCGGGCGCGAGGGATTCGCCGTCGCCGCTGTACAGCAGCATTGCGGCAACGTAGTCGGCGTCCAGGAGCCCGCCGCCTGCGCTGTGCAACCCGACCTGTCGGAGCAGGAACCCGCGCCCTTCAGGCGTCCAACTGAAACCGACGTTGCCGAGGCTCACGCCGCTGTGGTAGACCTGCCGCTCGTCGATGCAGGACACGGAGGAGCCGTCGGGCCAAAGCACGCTGGCGTGGAACTTCGCCGACCGCTGTAGCGCGCCCAGAACAGCCGGGTCCTTCGAGAAGTGGTAGTACACCCCCAGCGCGTCCACGTATACCGCGTTGTAGCCGACGACGGGTCCGAAGTGCTCCGACCAGTACCCGCCCGGGTCCTGCTGCGCAACCACCTTTGCCATGAATGCCTTTGCAGCGTCCTTCCATTCCTGGTTGCCGAAGCACTCCCCCGCAATGTACAGCGCCATGGCGTGATGCGTCGGGATGTTGTGCACGCCACCGTCGGCGTACTTGCGGATGCCGGCGAAGCCGAGCAGCAGTCCCTGTTCCCACTTCTTCCGCGACGCTTCGGGCAGTGCCTCCTTCACGAGGGCGTACGCCCGAATCCACCGGCTATACGTCCACGGCATGTGGATCTGGCCCCAGGTGGAGTTGTCCTTCTTGCGGAATATCCACATGCCCTTCGCGTCTTGGTCGTCGACCAGCGCCTCGCCGCCTTTGGCGATGACGGCGAGCAGTTTCTGGTCGCCGTAGTAGGGGTTGTCTCGGTCCGCAATGGACCACGCTGCGGCCAGCGGCAGCAGGACATTCTGGTCGCCGCAGATCCACGGCTCGGTACCGAAGCGGCCGGTGTCGGAGTGATAGCCGTCGAGGATCTTCGGGACGGACTCGACGAGGCTCTTGAGCAAGTGGTCGCGAGGGGGCCACGCGGCCAGCGCGTCCTGAGCTGCCGCGGGCAGGCACTGAAGTAGACCGAGTGCAGTCAGCATGAGAAGTGGCGTCCTTCTGTCGGGTGGGGTGGATGTTCTGGGGAATCCGCACATGTGCGCCAGTCTAACACACTGTCGCGGCGTGCGCACCCGGGCACGGCTACGTTCGCGGACTGGGAAGAGACCAAGGGACGCCTTCGCGCGTCGGCGCCATGGAGGTCGAGGTACTCGACGCCGCAGTTGACCTTCGGCCGGGACTTGCAGTATAATAGCAACCACAACCAAATAGGCTGGGGGTGCTGCCCAGAGGCGGCTGAGAGGACCCAAAGGTCCAACCCTTGAACCTGATGCGGATAATGCCGCCGTAGGTAAGCAAGACGTGCCTCACGGCGCAGCGGATTCCGTCCGCTGCGCCGTTTTGTTTTCGTCTTTCCGCGCCATTGGCGGCTGGGGCGTCGCAAGGAGAATGGTGCAATGCGTACTGTCAGACGTGGATTCACGCTAATCGAACTGCTGGTGGTGATCGCGATCATTGCGATCCTCGCCGCAATCCTCTTCCCGGTCTTCGCCAAGGCCCGGGAGAAGGCCCGCCAGACTGCCTGCCTGTCGAACCTGAAGCAGCTCGGGCTCAGTATCATCATGTACGCCGCCGACTATGACGAGACGTACCCGGTGGAATTCTCCGTTACCTTGGATCCGGCGACGCAGCCGCCGTTCACGTGGCCCAACCGGCTGATGCCCTACATCAAGAACACGCAACTGTTCAAGTGCCCTTCGGATAGCCGCGCCCCGGCCGTGGACTTCGCCGGCTGCCGCCCCATCCTGGAGAGCTACGCCTGGAACGCGTTCTTCGGTCGGGAGACGGATTGCCGCTATCCTGCTGCCACCACCCTCGGCCTCGCCGAGGTGGCGGCGCCAGCGCAGTGCGCGATGCTTTGGGACGACAGTGCCGACTGGTTCGCCGCGTATGATGCCTGGTACAACACGATTGACAATCCCGATTGCGCCAAGAGCTTCGATGGCGAGGTGCTGCAGGGCCGGCACAACGGCGGCGACAACCTAATGTTCGCCGACGGACATGCGAAGTGGTACAAGCTGCGAGCGACCTCCTCAGGCGTGGTCACGCTGGGCGGAGTGACCGTGTCCCCGAGTGTTGAACCATGACGGCCCTCATTCTGTGCAACGGCGAGCCGCCCTCGCTGGAGCTGCTGGAGAGGTACCGGCAGCAGGCGGACCTGATCGTCTGTACGGACGGGGCCTGGGGATGGCTGCGGGACGCCGGTTGCCGCCCGCAGGTGATTGTCGGTGACATGGACTCGTGCACCGAGCCGCCTGCCTGTGAGATCGTGGACTGTGGCCCGCACGAGGCGCAGGACAACTCGGACTCCGAGAAGGCGCTGCTGCTGGCGCTGGACCGCGGCGCGACAGAGATCGTCTTTCTCGGCGCAACCCACCGACGCCTGGACCACACGCTCGCCAACGTCTGGCTGGCCGCCAAGTATCACGGGCGTGCCCGGATCGTACTCGTGGACGACTACGGCGCCTGCGAGGTGGTCAGCGGCCACCGCAAGCTGTGCGTCAATCCGGGTAGCATCATCTCCCTCGTCCCGCTGACGCGCGACGTTGTCGTCCACACCGAGGGTCTCAAGTGGCGGCTCAACGGCCCCCTGGAGCCCGGCAGCCGCGGTCTCAGTAACGAAGCCGTCAGCGAGGAAGTCACGTTGGACGTGGCGACGGGGTTGGTGGCGGTCGTAGTCGTCAGCCACCGGACCTGACGAAGCCAGTCGCCAAGAGCCAACGTCGTTCGCCGCAACTCCGCCTCCAGAACTCCAGACCCATGTCCCGGATGACTTTCGCCCCCCTCGACTACGCCCTCGTCACCACCTACTTCGTGGCCGTCATGGCCGCCGGGCTGTCCTGGAGGCGTCGGGGCAAGACCTCCGACGACTACTTCCTGGCCAGTCGCACCCTTACGCTCCCGGCCTTTGTGGCGACGCTCGTCAGTACGTGGTACGGCGGCATCCTCGGCGTGGGTGAGTTCACGTACCAGAGCGGGGTGGCCGTCTGGGTCGTCTTCGCAGCCCCGTACTATGTCTTCGCCGCCGTCTTCGCCCTCGTCCTGGCGCCGCGCATCCGCGAGGCTTCGCTGTTCACCCTCCCCGACAAGATCGACGAAGCCTACGGCAAACCGGCGGCAGTTACGGCAGCAGTCTTCACCTACTGCCTCACCAGCCCGGCGCCGTATGTGCTGATGATGGGCACACTGCTGCAGCTCCTCTTCGGTTGGTCCCTGCTCTCGGCGCTCCTGATCGGCACGCTGCTGTCTACGGTCTACGTGTATGTCGGCGGCTTCCGGTCGGACGTGCGCGTCAACCTCGTGCAGTTCGTATTGATGTTCGCTTGCTTCTTCTTGATCCTGCCGTACGCAGCGCACACGCTGGGCGGGTTCGGCTACCTGAAGGCGCACCTACCCCCGGCGCACCTGACCTGGAACGGTGGCAACTCACCCCAGTACATTGTCGCTTGGTTCTTCATCGCCCTCTGGACGCTGGTTGACCCCGGCTTCCACCAACGCTGCTACGCCGCCCGCACGCCGCAAGTCGCCACTCGCGGCGTGCTGGTCAGCATCGTCTGCTGGATGGTCTTCGACTTCATGACCTGCGCCGCCGGGCTCTACGCGCGGGCAGCGCTGCCCCACATCGAGCCGGTGATGGCCTACCCGCTGCTGGCCGAGAAGCTGCTGCCCGCAGGCGTGAAGGGGCTCTTCTACGTCGGCATGTTGGCCACCGTGATGTCCACACTGGTGAGCTACATGTTCCTCTCCGGCGTGACCTTCACGCGCGATTTCGTCTGGCGCGTGGAAGGGGGCGACCCGGACGCGCGCGTGAACCTCCGCACCGCCCAAGGGCTCGCCCTGACCACGCTTCTCGCCGTCTCTCTGGCACTGACTGTCCCCTCGGTAGTGAAGCTCTGGTACAGCATCGGCACCGTTTTCATCCCCGGCCTGCTGCTCCCCCTGCTGTCGGCCTACTGGCCGGCGCTGAAGGTGAAGCGCGGAGCAGCGCTGCCGGTGATGGTGCTGGCGGTGCTGACTTCGCTGCTCTGGCTGCTCTGGGGGCAGGCGCATGCTGCCGGTGGTATGCCGCAATACCCGCTCAGCCTGGAGCCGATGTACTCGGGGCTGGCGGTGTCGCTGCTGGGGTTTGCGGCGACCAGGGACCGGCGGTAGCAGGCGGCGTCGCGACACCTCCGCCTTGTACCGAGGCACGGCAGGCAGAGGGAACAGCAACGGCGAGACGATTTTCGGTTCATCCGGATAATGCGTACTTATCGTGAGAGAGCTTGGCTTGCAGGGGTGTCGCCGAGGCTTCGAAGCCTGAGTTTGCCGCCTTGGGCTGCCGGCAGGCTCTCGTCGGGCACAGGAGAAGAAC
>Ga0210051_1005899_pt1 | contig 11614 bp, 15 predicted proteins | sample CryGey092014_all_FD_185464 | JGI IMG/M metagenome (GOLD analysis project Ga0210051, IMG submission 185464) | Groundwater microbial communities from aquifer - Crystal Geyser CG23_combo_of_CG06-09_8/20/14_all (SPAdes) (version 2) | ecosystem: Environmental > Aquatic > Deep subsurface > Groundwater...
GGGTTATTATTGTATTAATAAAATATAGAGATATTCTGATAAAATATCTTTTTTAATATTTAATAATCTTATATGAAAATATTTCCCAAGATTAAAGGCCTATACTTTAAACTCAAAGGTTTCTGCCAGTGGACGATGAAGCATAAATTTATCGGTTTTATTATAATCGCAGTGCTTGTCGCGGGCGGTTATTTTGGCATTAGAGCCATAAGTCCTGAAAAACAAGGGGAAATAACCTATACCACTGCGCCGGTGGGAAGAGGAATTTTGACGACCACTATCAGCGGGAGCGGTCAGATATCGGTTTTAGACCAGGTTGACATCAAGCCCCGGGTTTCGGGAGACATTGTCTATGCGGGCGTTAAGAAAGGCGATGAGGTCAGGGCCGGAGGATTGCTTTTCAAAAATTGATACCGCAGACGCGGAAAAGGCGGTTCGGGATGCGGAGATATCATTGGAAACGGCGAAATTAGAAATGCTGGAATTATTGGATTCGCCGGATGAATTGGAATTATTAAAAGCGGAAAACGATTTATTGTCTGCCAAAAAATCAATCATTACAGCGTTAAAATCTTACGTCTCAAAGACCAACAGCCATCTGTCTTTGGTCTTGTCGGCCCAAAGAGGCATTGAAGATACGAAAGACGCTGTGGTGAACGCGCAGAGAAGCATTGAGGAGAAAGAGTTAAGTTTGGAAGACCTTAGAGCCGGCGCAGACGCTTTGACAATCAGGGCAAAAGAGATAACTATTCAGCAAAAAGAGGACGGCTTGATTGACGCCAAAGAGGAGATGGATAATCATTACATAAGAGCTCCGTTTGGCGGAGTAATGGCAAGCGTGGAGGCGTCAATCGGCGATTCGGTTTCTTCCGGAACCGCGCTGGCCACGATTATCACCGAACAAAAAGTAGCCGAAATCACCCTGAACGAGGTTGATGTCAGCCAACTGAAATTGGGACAGAAAGCCACTATTACGCTTGACGCCATTGATGATTTAATGCTTACCGGAGAGGTCGTTGATATTGACACCCTGGGAACGGTCAGCCAGGGCGTAGTTAGCTATGATGTTAAAATAGTCCTTGATACCCAAGAGGATAGAATAAAACCCAATATGAGCGTTTCTGCGGAGATTATCACAAACATCAAGCAAAACGCGCTTTTAATTTCAAATTCCGCCATTAAATATCAAGGCGAACAGCAGTATATTGAAGTGATGTCTTCGGACGGGATAATCAGCAAAAAATCGGTTATCGCAGGACTTTCTAACGACACGATGACCGAGATTTTAAGCGGCGTCCAGGAAGGAGAGATGGTGGTCATGGCTTCTTCTTCCGGCGCCTCAACCGCCAAAACGTCTAATAATGATTCTTTCGGAGGAGTCCCCGGGGGCGGAGGCATAATGAGAATAATGCGCTAATTATCCGGATATGATAGAAGCCAAAAACATAACCAAGATTTATAAGCACGATAATATTGAAACCAAAGCCCTCAAAGGGGTCTCTTTCAGCATTGGGGAAGGGGAATTTGTGGCCATTATCGGGCCGTCCGGTTCTGGCAAATCAACCCTAATGCATATCTTGGGCTGTCTTGACGCGCCGACCAGCGGACATTATTTGTTTGAAGGCAGAGACATTGCCGAACTCCCCGACAATGAGCTTGCCGACATTCGCAAAAAGAAAATAGGATTTGTGTTTCAGACCTTTAATCTTTTGCCAAGGACAACAGTTCTCCGCAACGTGGTTCTGCCTTTGGTTTACGCCAATTTTCCCCGGGAAGAACGGGAAGAAATGGCGAAAGAAGCCCTGCGCAAGACGGGCCTTGAGGAAGAGCGGTTTAACCATCTCTCAAATCAGCTTTCGGGCAGACAGATGCAAAGAGTGGCGATTGCCCGGGCTCTGGTAAATAAGCCGTCCATCATTCTTGCCGATGAGCCGACGGGAAACTTGGACAGCAAAACCGGGGATATCGTTTTAAAAACATTTCAAGAATTAAACAGGCAGGGCCAGACAATCGTTTTGATAACCCACGAAAGATATATCGCAGACCAGGCAAAGCGGATAATCTCCATTAAAGACGGAGAGATTATTGAAGATGCTCCGGCTGGTTACTCTAAAAGCATTAAACCGATTCAGGAATAAAATGTTTTTAAGCGACTTATTGGAAGAAACTGTCTCCGCCATACTGGTCAATAAAGCCAGGACAGGGCTTACTGTTTTAGGCATTGTTATCGGGATTGGCTCGGTGGTGGCTTTGATGTCCATCGGTCAGGGCGCGGAAGCGGATATCAAATCGAACATCCAATCAATCGGTTCAAATTTGCTTGTGATTTATCCCGGGGTTCAGGGCAACGAACGGATGCAAATCAGCGCCGGCCGGGGCTCGGCCCAGACCCTTACCGAGGATGACGCCGACGCGATATCGGCAGAAATTTTACATATAGAAGCAGTGGCTCCCGAGGTTTCCACCAGATATCAGGTGACAGCCAAAGGGATGAACACCAATACTTCCGTGCTTGGAACAGTCCCCGGATATCTTAATGTCAAAAATTTTAAAATAAGCTCGGGTTCTTTCGTTTCTCAGCAGGATGTCAAGAGTATGGCGAAAGTGGCGATTCTCGGGCCCACCGCGGCCGAGGACTTGTTCGGAGAAGGAGCGGACCCGATTGGAAAAAAAGTTAAAATAAACAGGATTGAATTTACGGTTATCGGTGTTACCGAAAGCAAGGGAGCAACGGGTTTTGGCGGCAGTCAGGACGATATTATTTTTATCCCCATCTCCGCCGCGCAAAAATTTTTGTCCGGTAATGACTATGTTACCACTATCAATGTTCAAGTAAGCGACGAGAAGTATATGACTGCGGCGGAAGAAGAAACAACCACTTTATTGCTCATTCGCCACAATATATCCGACCCGGCGGCAGCTGATTTTTCCATAATGAATCAGGCGGATATATTGGCGACTATGACTTCGGTCATCGCCACTTTAACCATTTTTCTGGGGGCGATTGCCGGCATATCTTTGGTTGTCGGCGGAATCGGCATTATGAATATGATGCTTACCACGGTAACGGAACGGACCCGGGAGATCGGATTGCGCAAAGCCGTCGGCGCCAAAAATAAAGATATCAGCATGCAATTCTTGGCCGAAGCGATAATGCTTACATTTATCGGCGGAGTCATAGGCATCATTGCGGGCTGTCTCGTTTCTTTTGCCATCAGAGAGTTCGCGGATATCAGCACCAATATCGCGGGGCGGCCAATCGCCCTGGCTTTTGGCGTTTCCTCTCTTATCGGAATCATTTTCGGATATTATCCCGCCCGGCGCGCCGCGTCCCTTAACCCGATTGAGGCGTTGAGATACGAATAATTTTTATAAAATTATTAATCATTAATAATTGATAATTGAAAGATCAAGAATATGATTATTTTAAAAGAAAAACAAAGAGGTTCAATGAAGCTGATAATTATAGTGTCAGGAGTTATTGTTGCTGCAGGAATTATAACGGGTATAGTTTTTCTGGTAAAGAATTTAAAATTTAATGACCAACCATCGATAGAGGATCAACAATTGGGCAATGCTGCTACAACTGGTTTTGGAGAAATGAGACAATTTCAAGAAGGATTTTCTGAGGCAAGCGCGGAAGATTTAAAAGTAGGAGATTATGTCATGATTGAAGGGACTGAAAATCAGGATGGAAGTATTAGCGCTAATGTGGTGTTTATTGGCAGTTCTGCTGAAGATTTTGCAGATATGCCAAGCGGCAGACCGGATGATTTTTCAACCAGCACTCCTCCTGTTATAGATGGTACAAATATGCCAAATCGTGGTCAAGCGCCTACGGATATGCCAAATATGCCCGAGGGCCTTGAGAATATGACTCAAGAAGAAAGAAGGCAGATGATGGAAGAATTAAGAAACAGCGGAGAATTGCCCGATAGCATGGTCCGGTCAAAACGGGTGGCGGGGAATGCTTTTCTAAGAGGAGAACTTCTCGGCAAAACCGACCAGTTATTAACTATCAAAATTGCGGAAGGGGGCTCTCAATTGGTCTTGTATTCGGAAACAATGCAGTTTATGAAAAAGCAGTGAAATAAAAAATCAACTAAACCGTAATAATATAGGATAAAGGTCATTGTTAAGAATTATAAAATGCGAAATAAAATAAAAAGTAAGAAAATAAGAATATGAAAAATAAAACTTTATTGATTTCAGGCATAGTGGTTTCCTCTTTCGTTTTGGCGGTCGCGGGGTTAGCGGGGTATGACGCCATTTTTGCGGATGAAAATCTGGTTTACCCGCCAATTATTCAAAAATTAGTTGAAAAATTTGGTTTAGACCCGGCGGAGGTCCGAGAGGTGTTTACGGCAGAGAGGGAGGAGAGGGCGATCCAAAGAGAGCAAAATTTTCAGGAGCGCCTTGAGGAAGGATTGCAAAACGCGGCAGATAACGGCATAGACGACGGCTGGGGTGTGGGATTAGGTATGTTTGGTCCCGGAAGAAGGCACGGAATGAAACGGGGAATAGGAGGCAACTTCGGATTAGGCCCCTGCCCAAATTCTGAAGAATAGAATATTTTTGGGAATCAAAACAAGAAAACGCTTCAGGAGAAGCGTTTTCTTGTTGTAAGGCCGGGGCCCCCCGAGCAACGCGAAAGTTTATAAAGATTGCTGATTTGACAAACTTTATAAAGTTGTATTTTCCGCTTTTCAAAAGCGATTTTTTCTTGTAGAATTTAGAGTACAATGTCTTTAAGCATAGGAATTGTCGGCCTGCCCAATGTGGGCAAGTCAACGCTGTTCCAAGCCATAACTAAAAAAGAGGTTGACCGGGCCAATTATCCTTTTTGCACCATAAACCCCAATGTGGGCGTAGTTGCTGTTTTAGACGAGAGGATAAACAAGTTGGCGGAATTGACTTCGTCTGCCAAGAAAATTTATACTACCGTGGAGTTTGTTGATATTGCCGGGTTGGTTAAGGGCGCCAGCCAGGGCGAAGGGCTGGGCAATAAGTTTTTGGCAAATATCCGGGAAGTTGACGCCATTGTTTATGTTTTAAGATGTTTTGGCAAAGAGGATGTTATTAATACGCGGTCAAGGATTGATGTTTTGGAAGAAAAAGAGATTTTGGATATGGAGATGATTCTCAAGGACTTGGAAACCGTTGAGAAGCGGGCAGAGGCGCTGGAAAAAGAATTGAAAGCCAAGGCGAAAGATGCGAATCTGGAAAAGGAAATGCAGGCAATCGCAAAAGCCCGGAAATTATTGAGGCAAGGCGAATCTCTGTCCGAGACGCAATGGAGCGAGGAGGAAAAGAAAATCCTGAATAATTACCAGTTGTTGACTATGAAAAAGAGATTTTTTTTGCTTAATGGCACGGAGGGCGATATTTCAGTTGAGAGGGCGGAAACATTTAAGAAAAATCACTGGCCCTATTTGATAACCGATGTCCTTACAGAACTTGAGGCGGCTGATTTTACCGCTGAACAGAGAAGTGAATTCGGTCTGCCAACAGAAACCCAATTGGATGTTTTGATAAGAGAATGTTATAAACTGCTTGACCTGATAACTTTTTTCACTACTGTCGCGTCCAACGAGGTGCGGGGATGGACGGTGAAAAAGGGGTCCACAGCGCCTCAGGCAGGAGGAGCGGTGCATACTGATTTTGAAGCCCGCTTCATTAAGGCGCAGGTTATAAACTGGAAGGATTTGCTTGATTGCGGGGGCTTTGCCCAAGCCCGGGAGAAGGGCCTGCTCCGCACCGAAGGCAAAGATTATGTCGTCCAAGATGGCGATGTCATAGAAATAAAAACCGATGTCTAAAATATCATCTATTTTTTAGCGCACTTCGGCAGAATCAACCGCCCCATTAGGCGGTTTTGGTGTTTTTTGGTAAAATGGAGATATGAAGAACGTGATTGTGCCAAAGCCGAAAAATGATTCTTTAGTAGCGCAATTAGAATCTTTATATCGAACATTTTTGGATATTAGTCCCGGAGAAAAGGTGAATTTTGATTTATCTCTGCTTGATTGGGCCTACCCATTGTTGATACTGCCGATAAGCGCTTATATAAATAATACGAAAAGTGATTATGTAATAAGCAATTCCCCCATAAAATCTCATTTAGAAAGGGTAAATTTTCCACAAGGCGTAGATTCGGTTTCTTTGTTTCAAAAGCACATCCAAAGGAATAAAAAGTATATACCAATAACCGTATTAAAAAGAGGGGTAGGGGCGTCGAAGGAGGAATTGGAAGCGTTATTCATAGAGAAAATATACGGGGTGCTGGGCAATGTCTCTGGTGCTCGGAGTGCCCTATTTTACCCGATAACGGAATTGGCAACCAACATATTCGACCACAGTAAAAAAGATATGGGATTTATTTTCAGCCAATTTTATCCTTCTAAAAATTATTTGGATATTTGTATCGTTGACTGCGGGAGGGGCTTTGCGGCAACATATAAAGAAGAGAGAGGGTTAGAATTATCAGACGCTAATGCTATTTCTGAGGCAATGAAGGGAAATTCCGTAAAACCTGAAAAAGAAAGAGGATATGGAATCTGGACATCAAAAAAGATTGTATGCGAAGTTTTGGGCGGTGGGGGATTCATTCTGATATCCGGCTCCGCTGGTTTGGCGGCAATGAATAAAAAAGAAAAGTTGATTTCCTTCCCTTATCCCCGCTTTTATTGGCAAGGGGCAATTATCGCATACAGGATAAAGAAGCCCTCCGGGCCACTTGATATTTCTCCGTTCATAGAGTAATATTTATAAAACTATGGCAAACGCTGAAAAATTCCATCATAAAAAATTGACCGTTGTTCGTTTATTGGCTCCGATTGTCAGCTCTCGCGACGGGGTCGATATATTGGAAAAAAGCGTTAAGAAGGTCGATGTTAGATCGGTTGATTTGGATTTTACCAATATCAAGTTCGTTTCTCGTTCCGCAGCGCACGCTCTTTTATTGATGAAGGAGAATATTCGGCCGAAAAGGAATATATCTTTTATTAACACCAATGAAGAGGTGGCGAATATGTTGCGTATGGTAGCCGCGAATAGGGCTGTTTCAAAAAAACAAAAACCGAATTTTAATCCAGAGAAAATGACCGCCGCATTTTTATTTAAGAAGGCCTTAGCGTAAAGGATTATATTATTTGATTGTTTAACCAAGACCGCCATTAGGCGGTTTTGGTGTTTTTTGGTAAAATGGAGCAATAATAGATTCTACGATGCTGACGATTATAACAATCCTTTTGGTCTCCGGGATGGCAGTCATTTCCTTTATCCAGATTTTTTCCTCTGCAAACAAGGGGGCGATGATTATCAACGCCGTCATATTCCTGCTTTACTGCCTCATCGGTTTTTTGCTGATAAGATATACAATCAGGGAATCCCACAAGGATGAGATTTTAAGAAAAAAGGCGCAGGAAAAAACAGGGCAATTGAAGCAAAGCCGGGATAAATTAGAGGAGCAAACCCTGGAATTTCAAAAAAGCAGGGATGCCCTCCAGACAAGGGCGGCGGAGCTTGAATCCTGGTATCAGATGGTTGTGCAAAGAGAGTTGGAAATGAGGAACTTAAAAAAGCAGATTAAAAAATTACAAAATTAGAGAATTGTTAGGGTCGAGAATTGTTAGGGTGCGACCCTAACAATGGCGTCCTGACAACGATGTTAGGGTCGCACCCTGACAATAATTGAAATGAAGATTTTATCCTGGAATGTCAATGGTTTAAGGGCAAATTACCAAAAGGGGTTTTGGGATTGGCTTAAGAACGCCAAGGCGGATATTGTCTGCCTGCAGGAAGTCAGGTCAAGGATAGGGGATTTGCCCGATGAGTTGAAAGACATCCGGGGCTATAATTTTTTCCTCAATCCGGCTCAAAAGCCCGGGTACAGCGGGACGGCAGTTTATTCAAAAGTTAAGCCGGATAATGAGGAGGCGGGCATGGGGCTAAACCGCTTTGACAATGAGGGGAGAATTATTCGTTTAGATTTTCCGGGCTTTATTCTGCTTAACCTTTATCTGCCCCACGGCGGGAGGCAAAAGGAGAATTTGGGATACAAATTAGAAGTTTACGATGATTTATTGGATTATCTGAAAAATCCTGCGGTTAAGAACAAAAAAATAATTTTGGTCGGCGATTTTAATGTCGCTCATCAAGAAATAGATTTAGCTCGGCCGAAAGATAATAAAAATAATATAATGTTCACTCCGGAAGAAAGAGAACGGATTGACCGGATTGTCGAATTGGGATTTATTGACAGTTTCAGGAAATTTGACAAAACCGCGGGGCATTATACTTGGTGGCCGTATTTCGCCAATGCCCGCGAGCGCAATTTGGGTTGGAGAATAGATTATTGCTTTGTCTCAAGCCCCTTGGCCAACAAGCTTAAAAAGGCGTTTATTCTTGATAAAGTTACGGGCTCCGACCATTGCCCGGTCGGGATCGACATTTCTCTATGAAAGAAAAATACATTTTTGAAATCATTAAAAAAATAGGCGCTGGTTTGCCGAGGTTCCCGGACGGCAGAATTGATTATACAAATTCCATCAGCGCGCCTGTCCTGATTATTTTCGTAAAATATCGGGACGAGATTTTGCTTTTGAAAAGAAGCAAGAAAGTAAGCGCTTATCAGGGGAAGTGGAGCACGGTGGCCGGTTATTTGGATGAGCTGAAGCCAATCAGGGAAAAGGCCTTGGAGGAATTAAAAGAAGAAACAGGCATTTCAGAAGAGAACATTGCGGATATTAAGTTCGGGCAGTCTTATAAGATAAAAGACGAAACCGTTCATCGGTTATGGCTTCGTTTTCCGGTTTTGGTTGAAGTCAAAAATAAGCCCAAAATAAAGCTTGATTCCGAGCATACTGATTTTAAGTGGATAAAGCCGGAAGAAATGAGCAAATTTGATACGCCCCTGTTTTTCCACATCAATTGGCAAATGCTAAAAGATTTATAATAATCAAAATGATTCTCAAAATTGCTTGACACCTGTTTTCGTTTCTACTATTATAGAAACGAAGCCAATAATTTACTGCTTTTTACGAAACGATGAATAAAAAAGAGGTAATTTGGCGGGAAATTCTGTTTCAAGCCATAGAAAACAAAAAATTTGAATTTACCCAAAAAGAGATAGCTCAAAAGTATAAATTTTCCTTGAGCACGGCTTTTAATGCCTTAAAAGTTCCTCGCGACTCTGGTTGCCTTGAGGCAGGGGGCAGAGGGTTTAGGGTTGTTGATACGGAAAAATGGCTTTATCTGTGGGCCACTTTCCGCAACCTGAAGAAAGACATTATTTATCAAACCCATACAGATGAGGACATAAGAGATATAGAAGGGGAAATGCCTCCTCATATAATTTTCGGTGTTTTTTCCGCTTATCTGAAAAAATACAAAGACGCGCCGGCCGATTATGATAAGGTCTATGTCTATTCTGAAAAAGAGAAATTGGCTGATATAAAATCTCGTTTTCCGCATAAAAAAGGGAGAATCAACCTTATCGTGATATCCTCCGACCAATGGCTTAAAAATTTTGGCAAAATAACGCCTGATTGCCAGACATTTGCTGATTTGTGGAATTTGCCGGAATGGTATGCCAAGGACTTCCTGAACGCCCTAAAAGAAAAACTTTTTCATTTTTAAACATTTATAATAGGCGGATTATGCCGGAATTCTATCACGATTTAATAACAGAAAAGAGTTTTAAAATTCTTCAAAAACTAAAGGGCAAGCTCAATTTCATCCTTATCGGCGGTTGGGCGGTTTTTGTTTATGCCAAAAATTTGAAATCAAAGGATATTGATATTATCGTTGATTATGACCAATTAGAGACGTTGAGAAAAGAGTTTGAAATTTTCAAAAACGAACGGCTCAAAAAATACGAGATAAAAAACGAGGACATAGATATTGATATTTATCTTCCTCATTTTTCGGAAATAGGAATTCCCGTTGAGGACATAATTTCAGATTATTCGCGCAACATTGAAGGATTTTCGGCGCCAACGCCGGAGGTCTTGCTTATTTTGAAACTTTATGCCTTTTCTTCGCGTCAGAGCAGCAATAAGGGGAAAAAGGACTTAATTGATATCTTTTCGCTTTTATCCATTGATATGATTGATTGGAAGAGATATAGGGACATTATTAAAAAATATAATTTTCAGGAGTTAAATCAGGGGCTAATAAAAATGGTTTCTTCTCAGAGGGCGGTTCCGGAACTTAACCTTTCCAATCATAAAATAGCGCGATTAAGGAAATCAATCTTAAAAAGTTTGGAGCGGGATAAAAATGCCTGAATTGCCGGAAGTGACGACAATGGTCAATGGCTTGAGAAGCAAGGTTCTGAAAAGAACCTTTGTTGATGTTTGGACTGATGCTGAAAAATTGGTTAAGAAACCGAAGGACTTTAATCGGTTCAAAAAAGGAATCGCAAGGGAGAAAATCATTGATATCAAGCGCCGGGGCAAGGTTGTTTTATTTTGCCTCAATAGCAAGAAAACCCTTTTTGTCCACCCGAAAATGACCGGACATTTTTTGGTCGGAAAATGGAAAAGAACGAAAGGCGAGTGGAAGCCGATAGATAAGGGGCCGATGCAAGACCCGATGAACCGTTTTATCCACATTATGTTTTGGCTAGACAACGGCCAGATGCTGGCTTTTTCCGATATGCGGAAATTCGGGAGAATAGAATTGTGGGACAATAAATCGCTGGGAGAGGCAAGAATAATAAGCGAGCTGGGCGTTGACGCGCTGGAATTAGGACTTGAGCAGTTTCGGGAAATAATCAAAAAGGCGGGAAACAGGAAAATAAAGCAGGTTTTGATGAACCAGAATCTTATTGCCGGCATCGGCAACATTTACGCCGACGAAATTCTTTTTTTAGCCGGCATTTTGCCGTTTAGGACCGCCAAGAGCCTGAAGGCGCAAGAGTTGGAAAAAATACATAAAGCAATATCAAAGATACTTTTGCAAGCAATCAAGCTCGCTGGTTCAAGTATCCCTGATTTTCGCCAGCCAAGCGGGGAAAGGGGCAGGTTTCAGGATGTTATTAAGGTTTATGGCCGGACAGGAGGGGAGTGTCCCGAATGCGGAACAATAATCCAAAGGAAAATAATCGGCAGCCGTTCCGCCCATTTCTGCCCCAAGTGCCAAAAATAATTTTTGAAAATTTTGCGAGAAAAGACAATGAACCCTGGGCTCATTACGAGTTCAGGGTTCGTTGTCTTTTTGGAAACCTCTTTTTGGAAACCTTTTTTGGAAACCAGGTTTCCAATTCGGTTTCCAATTCTCAAAAATCGTCATATGTATACGTAGGTTACCATGCCATTGACAATTATTTGTGAAGTGGTATAATATAAAGAGTAAATAAAAAGCGCCTTCGGGTGCCTGGGTCTGAACTTCCCTTCGCCCGGGCATCCAGAGGCGTTTTTTCATTATTCATTATTCATTATAACGCCGGAGGAGATTGCGGACAAGCAGTTTTGGAAACCAGGTTTCCAAAACAAAGCCCTTGACAAGTTTTTGGGAAGGTATGGGATATATGATAATAACTTATCCTTTGGGAAGAGGGGAGATTAATGTGATAACGAAATTGTCAACAATTTGCTTAAAGGTCGGTTTA
>Ga0210051_1005903_pt1 | contig 11609 bp, 11 predicted proteins | sample CryGey092014_all_FD_185464 | JGI IMG/M metagenome (GOLD analysis project Ga0210051, IMG submission 185464) | Groundwater microbial communities from aquifer - Crystal Geyser CG23_combo_of_CG06-09_8/20/14_all (SPAdes) (version 2) | ecosystem: Environmental > Aquatic > Deep subsurface > Groundwater...
TACTATACATGTAATAATACCTGTTGGCCATCAGATACTAACAATACCATAGCTTGTGCTTCTACCAATAATTGTAATCAAATCAGCTCACAAGCAGTCTGTAGTGATCAACCAGCCTGTGCTTGGAATACAACTTTATCAAAATGTTTCCGCAAAGGAGATATAAGTGGATCCACATTAGGAACCCCTGATGGTAAAGTAAATAATCTAGATTTAATTTATTTGCTACAACATTGGAGTCAATATGGAATTACCATGTTGCACACCATTCTTAAAAATTGGTACATTGGAGCATAGGAGAAAATATATGAGTATTTTATATAAAAAACCCATTCTGTTTGTCTTATGGCTATTTATAGTTAGTTTTGCTTCCTCTGCAGTAATGCTCATAGTGATTAGAGATAGCTATCCAGTGACTCAACAAATACCAGAAACCTATGTTGTTGTAGGAACAGAAAAAGCGACGATAAAATTGGGGAAATTAGATGTCAATAAAACTGTGGTTAAAAAAAATGAGGAAGTAGGAATTACCGTAGACGTAACCACTACTGGTGAAGATGTACAAAGCATAATGGCTAACATAACGTGGAATAAAGATGATTTTTTGTATGTAGCAGCCGAACCACAACTATCTAATGTACCCTCAGTTTTACTAAGTCCAGAAGCTGGAAATGCAATGCTTCTTCATTATCAACCAGAAGGAAATCACATTAATATATCAGCTAATATCCCCAAAAGAATATTTATTTTGAAATTAAAAGCACTTAAAGACTATCCAACTTCTCAAATATCTTTAAATACTGATAGCAGTAGTAGTGTGCTTTTTACTGGATCAAACGCTAATGGTTTGGATTTGGCTCAATCTCCAGATATCATAGTCCAGTTTTCTGCACCATCAGCTACAGCGGTAGCTACTGCAACTGCAACTACAAATCCGACAGCTACTTCAGCAGTAAGTCCGACAGCTACGGCTGTTAATAGTGGGAATAGTCGCACAGTAAAATTACAGGTATTATTCAAAGGAGTTGAAACAACAAATGTTAACTTTAATAGTTTGGTAGCTATTAGAACTTCTCCTGATTTGGTGACAGCAGAAAAAGTAGTTTTAGTGAATGATAAACCAGTTAAATTTACTTCTGGTGGAAAACCTGCTGGAAAAGATTGGGTATTATTTACCAGTGATCCTATTGCAGTTCCCACCAACGGCTATGCTGGGAAATTTGACATACGTATAAAAGGCATTAAACACATTTCTCATACTTTTATTAGAAAAGATTTGGCTGATAATATTGATCTGACTGATTATGCTATGGAACCAGGAGATATAACTGATGCTGCTGGTAAAATAGATAATGATATAGATATGGATGACCTTAAAGTTCTAGAAGATTTAATCAAGTCTCAGCCAAGTGCATCCGAATTACAAAGAGCTGATCTAAATTTTGATGGTGCTTTAGATATCGTTGACAGAGCTTTACTGAGAAGTGGTTTACGTAATCAAGGACAATAATATGAAGAAAAAAACCCATAATACTACTACAGCCCATCAATCTCTGATTTTATTTTTATCACTTTGTGGGATATTTTTAATTGGAGTTGTAATAATTACGCTCTCTGTTTTTGGAATTCGTCAAAATAATGATTCCAAAACTTCACAACTGGAAGTGTATGAATCTTCAGGAACCGAGCAGCCAATTTTTAGAATTACTTCCGAACACGATCTTAAAGTAAACGAATCTAATAAATTAATTATCGAACTAGATACCAAAGGTCAAGCAGTTAATGGAGCTCAGATTGGTCTGCGTTATGATCCCAGTAAAGTAAGATTTAATGATGTGGAAGCGGGAACGATTTTTAATAGTACAAATACCACAGCTACTTTTCGTAAAGATACTGGCGAGGATGGTAAGGTTTGGATGATTTATATGTGGCCGGCTAGTCCCGAGATAACATATAACAGTAAAGGGACTTTTGCTAAGGTTTCTTTTACTCCTCTAAAAACTGACACAAGTAATATTGAGATAGTTTGCAGTGGGACTTTTATCTCTAAAGTAGTTGTAGGCATCCAAAATACTCTTAATTGTAGCGGTTCCCAGGGTTTAGTTTTATCAAACATTTCTAGTTCTGATAGCGGTACTGGAGGTGGAAGCAATCAAAACTTACAAAGTTCTTCGCAACCTAGTCGTGAACCATGGTGTACAAAAGAATATCCAGAAAGACCAGCTAACTTAAAAGCTACCACTGGATCCAAAGCAGGTCAAGTACATTTGAGTTGGACTAAATCTGCAAATACCAGCCATTACACGGTTACTTACGGTGAAAAATGGATGGATTTTAAATATGGTAATCCCGATATTGGGGACACTGACCAGTTTGATGTTAACGGACTTAAACCAGGCGTAATGTATTATTTTGTCGTTACTGCAGTTAATGTATGTGCCTCATCTGGATATTCTGATGGAGCTAGTGCTTATGCTGGTAAAAGTGTCTATACAGGTTCAAGTACTGGAACAACAAAACCAAAAGCAACAACTGCTCCAACTTTAGCACCAGCTGTAGCTACGGCTACTCCAGCAGTTTATGAAGTTCCTCCGGTAGCCACATCATCAGGGTCTAGTATTTATGATGATTGGGATACTGATGATTGGACTAATCAACCGACTTCAACTCCAGATGCGGAAGTAATACCAGCTGATAACGATCAACAAAGTGGAGGAAGTATTCTGTTAACATTGGCAAAGATATTACCTTGGGTAGGATTAGTTATATTAGTAATTCTGGGAATAATGCTAGTGAAATTTATCAAAGGAGGAAGTGATCATGATTTACCTCCAATTCCTCAAAATTTTAACGCCGATGGTCAAATAACTGATCAACAAGTTGATCAAGTAGCACAACAACCACAAGAGCAAAAACAGGATCCATTAACACCTCCGTTTGGACAATAATATTTATATTAAAAGATATAAAACAAAAGATATCGTTGTTTTTATTTCCTGTTTCTAAGCACTACTATTTTAGTTATAATCACCCTCATGAATGGATTGCCTAAAAAGTACGAATTAAGTAATGGATTAAAAGTTATTTTAGCTCCAATTATTGGCTTACAATCAGTAACGGTTTTGGCATTGGTAAAAGCTGGCACAAGATATGAAACCGTCAACAACAATGGCATTTCCCACTTTTTGGAACACATAGTTTTTAAGGGGACAAAAAAATATAAAACCAGCATGGATATATCTTTGGCTATTGATAATATTGGTGGCCAAATGAATGCTTATACTGACAAAGAAAATACAGCTTTTTATGTCAAATCGAGCACTGACCATATTGATACAGCTTTAGATATAGTCTCGCAAATAGTTTTCGAGTCAACACTGCCAGAAAAAGAAATAGAAATCGAAAGAGGAGTGATTTTAGAAGAAATTGGGATGTACGAAGATCAGCCTCACAATAAAATCATTCGAGAATTCTTCAATCTATTGTATCCCGCAAGTACTTTGGGATGGGATACTTTGGGTAAAAAAGAAACAGTAAGTCAAATGAAACGCTCACAATTTTTAGAATATTTACAATATTTATATACGCCTAACCGGATGACTTTGGTAATAGCTGGTGGTATTGATAAAATTAAAAACTTAGAATCTAAAATTAAGAATTATTTTGATATTATTAAGAATAAAACAGAATTTTCTCTTCATACTTATAACTTTAAGCAAAAAAATCCAGCAATACGTTTACTAAAGAAAAAAACTGAGCAATGTCATTTAGTTTATGGTTTCCGTACATCTGGTCGAGGAAACGCAGATCGATATGTTACTGCTGTTACTAATGTAATTTTAGGTAGTGGTTGGAGCTCTCGTTTATTTACTGAAATAAGGGAAAAACGGGGACTGGCCTACTATGTCGGAACTATGGCTGATGTCTATCATGAAACTGGTTATTTTATGATGCGCGCCGGTGTTAAGCCCGAAAAGACAGAAGAAGTAATTAAATTAACTCAGGTAGAGTTTGAACAACTAAAAACAAAAAAAATTAAAGCCAAAGAATTGGTAAAGGCTAAAGAATATCTTAAAGGACATTTACTTTTAGGATTTGAAGATTCTATGGAGGTAGCTGAATTTTATGGTCAAGATTTGTTACTTGAAAACAAAATGCGATCAATAGAAGATTTAATTACGGGCATCAATCAAGTTACAGCTGACGATGTGCAAAAATTTACTCAAAATACTTTTATTGAAAATGAGGCGAATTTGGCAGCAATTGGTGAAAACCGTTATATTGAAAAGTTAAAAATATAAACAAATAATTATAATAATAAAAGTAAAAACTATATGATCAGAGTTATTCTGTAAATAGATTTTTACTTATAATCCTATGCAATATTCTGTTGTTTTGGTTAAACCAGATGGAGTTCAAAGAGGTCTTATTGGTCAGATTATTGCTCGCTTTGAACGTAAAGGGTTGAAATTATCGGGACTTAAAATGATGTTTTTAACCGATGAAATATTAGATAATTGGTATGCGCACCATAAAGAAAAGCCTTTTTTTGGTAGTTTGAAAAAATTTATGGAGAGCTCTCCGATTGTAGCTATGTTATGGGAGGGAGTTGACTGTGTAGACACAGTGCGACGTCTGGTAGGAATTACCAAAGGCCGTGAGGCTGAGTGTGGTTCTATACGTGGTGATTTTGCTATGAGTCAATCTAACAATCTTATCCATGCCTCTGATAGCGTAGAAAATGCCAAAAAAGAACGGGATTTGGTCTTTGAACCTTCCGAAATTTTTGAATACGATAAAGATGATTATGTACAGGTATATTCCGAAGAAGAAAGAGGAATGTAAAAAAACTGAAGTTAAGAAGAGGCGACGTATAACGTCGCCTTTTTTTGTCGGGGTAGTCAGAATCGAACTGACGTCACGCGATCCCGAACCGCGTATCATACCACTAGACCATACCCCGAATTATTCCCCAAATGTCATTGCGAGGAGTCACGCCTATGGCGGGACGACGTGGCAATCTATTGCTTTGATTCTTAATAACAAACGAATCAAATATATATTATAACCATATCTTTGGCTTTATCCTAATGATTTTACTTTATAAATTGTTCTGATATATATTAACTTGTACTTGATATAATATGGAAGAAAAGATTGCCACATCTAGGTCTGCCGAATTGGCGGATCGGGATTCGCAATGACATCGTTGACTTGCTCTCATAGTTCAATGGATAGAACGGAGGTTTCCTAAACCTTAAATTCAGGTTCGATTCCTGATGGGAGCACTTAAAAGAAATATTATTCCAAATTCAAACCATAAAGATTGGCGAAAGTATGGGGATTAGTATTTAATGAAGTTAAAATAATCAGTTTTTGTCCATTAGGCCAGGGATAAGCAAACTTTTCCAAAAAAACACCAGAATAAACCATTGCTTCATTAGTTCCATCATATTCTAGCAAACTTATATAATCATTGCCCGTCAAAATTAGATGAGAGGAATCAGGAAACCATTGATATGGCATAGGGCTGTATACAGGAGAATAATGCAAATGTAATTTTTTAAGTAATGCCAACCCTGTTTCATTAGTTGTTGTTTTAACTTTATTTGATGGGTTTGTTGATGGTAAAGCTCCAATTTCATCTTCTGAAACTACTGGTAGAGAAAAATCTCGGGCAATATCATCAATAGTTTTTTGATCAAAATAATTTGTGGCAATAGCAAAGTTTGTATCTTCCTCGCTATCATATAGATAAATAGTTCCAGGAGTTAATTGGCGTTGCTGTGGCTGGCTATTAATAGCGGGTAAAGGAGGAATGAGATTATCAGCCAAAACAGCGGATTGGGTAGCTACATAGATAAGCTTTTTCTCATTTGGGGAAAAATAAAGTAAAGTTGCTGATTGGGTTGCGATTTGTTGCATTTGAATTGGGAGTTTAACTAGACGCTTTTGTTGTTGCAGCGTCATCTGTTTCTGCCAATCTTCCACAATTAGTGGTAACTGTAATGATACATTTATCAAGTTTTGAACCTTCTGTTCACCAGATGTTGGAACTAAATAACTTTGAGTTTCCGAAAAATAGACCAGAATTTCACTAGAATTAGGATTCCAAAACAATTTAGCTTTTGAAAATTCTAAGCTTGGAATATCTTTGATGATTTGGACTGCATTACTACCACTACGCAACACACCCTCGTTCATGCTTGTGATCCATATTCCATATTTTGTTTGTGCTGAACCAGTAGCTATTTGAAAAACTAAACTATGACCATCAGGTGAGGGGGTAATATTGCTGGCGCCACTGACTGTTAAAGCGGCTAGGTCTGGTACATTGGGGAATAATCTAGCATTAATCTGGGTTACTAATTCTTTTTCAATAGTTAAGTCTTTATTCCAGACACTATAACCATCTTTTTCAATTTTGACATTATAATTACCTGGAGCCATATGTAGAGTATCGTCGGTAGCTGTCTGTAGCTGGTTGTCAATATAAACAGAGGCACCTTTGGGAATGGAATTTACTACTAGCAATCCATTACCTTCCATGGTTTGACTTTTTAAGTTATATCGGTAACCTTGGGCAAAACGAATAGCAATAACGGTTCCAGTAAATAAAACAACAGCAATAATCAGGGTAATTAAAAGGCGATAATTCATGGAAAGATTTGTGAGTTTATATTATATATAATATGGGTAGATTATAATGCCTAAAACAAATAAAAGGAAGTGAATGAACGATTTAAGGTTGTAGTCTTAGTTTCTAGTCAAAAAATATGATATAAAATATAAATTTATGAAATTACATAATCGTATTGGTATAGATTTGGGAACTGCAAACTCTTTGGTTTATCTTTCTGGGAAAGGTATTGTCTTAAATGAACCTACTGTAGTTGCGGTTTCCGTCTATGACAAAAAAGTAGTAGCTGTGGGCTTTGAAGCCAAAGAAATGCTAGGTAGAACTCCTGGAAACATTTTAGCCAAAAGACCAATGAGAGATGGGGTGATTGCTGACTATGCAATTACTGAAGCCATTTTGCGTTATTTCATTCAAAAAACTTGTGGCAGATCAATGTTATTTAAGCCAGAAGTATTAATTTGTATTCCAGCTGGAGCAACTCAAGTAGAAAAGCGAGCAGTCGAAGATGCTACTGTTGCAGCAGGAGCATCTTCTGTTTATATCATTACAGAGCCTTTGGCAGCAGCTATCGGAGCAGGTGTTCCTATAGGAGAACCATCTGGAAACATGATTTTGGATATTGGTGGTGGTGCGGCTGAGTCAGCAGTCATCTCACTTGGGGGAGTTGTAGTACACAAATCGGTTAGGGTTGCTGGAAGTAAATTAGATGATGGTTTAATTGCTTGGGTACGCAAACATTATGGTTTGATCATGGGAGAAACAACAGCAGAAGAGGTTAAAATTACGATTGGATCTGCTATTAAACTTAAAAAAGAAAAAACCATAACTATTAAAGGTAGAGATATAGTAACTGGACTACCAAAACGCTTGCAAATAACTAGTAATGATGTTGTAGAAGCATTAGAGCATCCTTTACATTTAATTATTCAGATGGTTAAGAAAGTATTAGAAGAAGTTCCTCCAGAACTAGCCTCTGATATTATTGATAAAGGGATTGTAATGACTGGAGGGACTAGTTTATTAACCAATTTTGATGTTTTACTTGCCCAGGAAACAGGTATTCCCTGCTATGTTGCAGAAGATGCTTTGTACTGTGTAGCTAAAGGCACTGGAATTGTGCTTGAACATTTGGACATGTATAAAAAAAGCCTTTCCCGAAGATAAGATTATTTTGTTATAATATTGCAATAAATTTATTAATAAATAAATCAAAATACTATTTTCTATAATTTTATATTCAATTGAGTTTATATAAAATTTGAGAGTAGATGGCAACACTTTGAATCGAATCCAGATTGTTAATCAAATCAAAACGCAATGTACGTTAAAGTACTCTAACATTACCGATTGGGTACATGATATTCACCATATTCGCAGAGTAGTCAAAAATGGTAAAACTTTGGCTAAAATGGAAAACCTCACCTCACTAAATTCTTTTTTAGTGGAAATAGCTTGTTGGTTGCATGACATTGGAAGAGTTGGTGAGACTATTGGATTAGAGTTTAATCATTCAAATCATGCTGAAGTTTCATATCAATTGAGTAAACAAATTTTGCAGCCTTTCCAAAAACAACTAGGGAGGGAAGGGACGTACAAAATCTTACAAGCTGTGAGAGAACACAATCTTCCTAGGTTAATTCACCCAGAAAATATTGTAGGCAGACTGTTGGTGGATGCAGATAGAGGAGCGGGTTTGAATCCACTTGGTATTTTTTCTATGCTTTCATATTTACAAATTACAGATATAGAACCAATATATAACCAAAAATTGGCGAGACAAAAATTACCTCAACTGCTAGAAAAACTTACTAAGGAAAATAAATTAAAAATTGCATTAGAAAAAATTGAATTTCTTAACGATTGGTACTTTGGAACTGAGAAACAAAACCGCACTGATGTATTGGTGAATCCTTTATATACCAAGTCTGCTGCCAAATTATATTATTCTGGATTTCAAAAAATACTAAGATTTGAAGGCCAGATTAAAGCTTTAATAACATAAAAATCATAAAGTTTAAAAACTATATGCATCATAAAATATCGCTTTTAGGAGTACCGATTTCTCTGGTTAATCAAGCCAATATCATGTCTTTGGTACAGGATTTACTTTTACGCAAACCCCAAGTTTTTATTGCCACTCCCAATCCAGAACACATCATGTTGGCTCAAAACAATAAGGCATTTATGATTGTTTTACAACATACTGATCTAAATATTCCTGATGGGATTGGTATTGTTTGGGCAATTAGAAGAAAATTGAAAATTGAAAATAAAAAATTAGAAATCGATAGAGTTGCGGGTATTGATTTGATGTACAAACTTTGTCTTTATGCTTATAAACATCAGATGCGGATTGGATTGCTTGGCGGTGTTGATGGCGTAGCTAAAAAAGCTACTCAGAACCTTATTAAGCAATTTCCAAGCATTGATATTATTACACTTCCTTATTACGAATATGGTCAAAAGGATAATAAAATTGTCCAAGAAATCAATGATTCTAAAATACAAATGTTATTTGTAGCTTTAGGTGCTCCAAAACAAGAACTATTTATATCAAAGTACTTACAAAGTATGTCAACAGTACAGATTGCTATGGGAGTAGGTGGAGCTTTTGATGTTTTTGCTGGTAAGTTAAAACGTCCTCCTTTATGGGTTCAGAATTTAGGTTTAGAATGGTTGTTTAGGTTATTGCAGGAGCCGTGGCGATGCAAAAGACAAATAAATCTACTTAAATTTGTAAGCAAAGTCCTTTTGGAATCTAAAGCCTAAAATCAGCTATTCTTTTGGTGTAATACCTAAAAGCCACAATACAGATTCTTTTTTGTATCTACGGTCTCCACGAGCATTGATTCTAATTGGGGGTAATTTACCTCTTTTACCCCAACGTTTTATTGTAAGAGGGGCTACGCGAAGTAATTGAGCAACCTCCTTAACTGTCAAAAGATCAGGTAAGTTATCAATGGATACTTTATATTTATTTACTTCGTTACCTTTTGATACACTAAGATCATTCATATCTACCTCCTTGTAGTACAAACATTACATTATATATACTTAACATAACAAAAGGATAGCTAACATGTCAAGTACTGAGTTAAACAAAAAGCCCTCATTGCTGAGGGCTTTAGGGTTTTAATTTAAGTTGAACTTATTTTAATTCAACTTGAGCTCCTGCTTCTTCTAGTAACTTCTTTGCTTTTTCAGCGTCTTCTTTTTTGGCTTGTTCCAAAACTGGTTTTGGAGCTCCTTCTACTAAATCTTTAGCTTCTTTTAATCCCAAATCTGGTTTCAGTGCTCGGACGGCTTTAATAACTCCGATTTTATTAGCACCTGCAGCAGCTAAAATAACATCAAATTCAGTTTTCTCTTCAGCTGGAGCAGCAGCCACACCAGTAGCTGGAGCAGCAGCCACGGCAACAGGAGCGGCAGCACTGACACCAAATTTATCTTCTAAAGCTTTTACTAAATCAGCTAATTCTAAGACAGAAAGTGTCTCAATGGATTCCATGATTTTAGTTAATTTTTCAGAAACTTTTACTTTTTCGTCTGCCATGATTGCTCACCTCCTTTGTTTATAAATAATGTAATAAAAATTAATAGCACATTTATAATCGCCTTATATTGCAATTACCTCTGTATATATTTATCTAAACTGACTTTTTCGACTCAATTGCCTTTAGAGTATAAACTAAATTACGAATGTTCCCTTGCAACACATTAACGATACCATATAATGGTGACGATATACTTCTTACAACACCGGCTTTCAATTCTTGTTTGCTAGGTAATTTTGATAGCTTAACAACTTCATCAGCATTGATAATAATATTATCTAAATACCCAGCTGTAAACGTGGGTAGTTCATTTTCTTTAGCATAATCTGCCACCACTTTAAGAGGGGATATATCATCTTCATAAGAGAAAATAGTAGCTGTTGGACCATTGAGAGCATTATCTATTTCTATAGATTTACCGAATGCTATTTTTAATAATGTGTTTTTTGCTACCACCATTTCTCCACCAACTTGTTTAATTTTACCTCTTAAATCGTTAATTTGATTACTTTTAAGACCGTGATAGTGAGCAAAAAAAACTGTCTTTGATTTTGCCTTCTTATTTTGAATATCGGCTAAATTAGTTATGTTTTTTTGACTTGGCATAATATTAAGAATTCTTTTGAGTTTAGAATTCATTTTCATCAAATAAATAAAAAAGCGCCATAAGGCGCTTAACAATTTTCAATATAATATTAATAATATTGTATTGTAATGCTCCTCGGAAGGAATTATAAAAACCTTCTGTCTATGGAAACTTGACAAGTATACTATATACAATACATTAATTGCAAGTCTAATATGCAGAATTTAAAATAAAACTATTAAATAAATTATTTTAATAAATTTATACTTCCTATATAATTTAAAATTATGACTGTTTGAATAACACTAAATTAAGTATATATAGAATATGAAGCAAACAATATTTAAACGCTCATAAAATGAAATACTTATATCTGTTAATGTAGATGATGACATTTTTAATAATAACATCAGTTATTATATATTCTCTTGCTAACTGGTGTGCTTTAAAAAACACGCAATTTTATAATAGCTTATAAATAAGCGTAAAATTATATTTTATATAGCAACTATTTAGATTATTTTTATATAGCATTTTTTATTAATATAATAAATTTTGAATAAAATATATCATGTCTAATCAATCAATAACTAATATACAACTTTATGTAGCAGATATCTATGATATTTGCTAATGAAATTTGTAGAAAAGCTATATCTGTTATCTATCTTGAGTTACTTAAAATTCCAAACATTGTCGAAATATAAATTATTACTAAAATTTAATAACGGATATGTAAATAAAATAATCTTATAATATACACTCTGCTGTTAATAATTTATATATTAATACTTAGTTAATAAGATTGCTAAATTTAAGTATACGGTAG
>Ga0210051_1005904_pt1 | contig 11608 bp, 11 predicted proteins | sample CryGey092014_all_FD_185464 | JGI IMG/M metagenome (GOLD analysis project Ga0210051, IMG submission 185464) | Groundwater microbial communities from aquifer - Crystal Geyser CG23_combo_of_CG06-09_8/20/14_all (SPAdes) (version 2) | ecosystem: Environmental > Aquatic > Deep subsurface > Groundwater...
AACGGAACGGGAACGGAACGGGAACGGAACGGAACGGAACGGAACGGAAACGGAACGGAACGGGATACGGCTACGTAGGTGCGTCAGGACATATGGCTGTACGCAATCGCTCACCAGGTTGTTCTTATGGCTTAAAGTGTCCCACGAATTTAGCTAGGCAAGGTCTTGAGGTAGGTCTTTAGTGGGGCTTCCTGCTGTAGGCTCTACTGCTAATAGCCCTACTGTTGTAGGCTCCACTGCTGATGACCCTACCCAACTCCATCGGCGACCGTCCCTCACGATGAGCTTGTCCTGAACGAGCTGGCGCATCAGCTCTGAAACAACGTTGGTGTTTAGCTTCGTAGCATCGCGCACCATGTCGCGGGTCATGGGCTCCGTAGCAGCCTGAAAAGCACTCTCAATACGTGCTCGGGCATTTCTGGTAACCAGCAGGGTCCCCCCGTCCTCGTCCTCGTCATCATCGCTGCCCCTACGCCTGTTTCTGGGCTCGGGCTCGCCGTTCGTCCCAAACTCTACAGCGCCTTCGATATCGACCTGGACGTTGCCCGGCTGGTAGTTAATTTTCAGATCGACATAGCCATCCTGAGCGTCCCTCAAGGTCCACCCTAAACGCTGCACATCCTTTTTAGGGTAGGAAGTTGAGTTTATCCAGCCGTCGGTGCTGCCTTCCATAGCTGACGAGCCGCGGGCTCTCTTCCCCTCAACTCCGATGTGATGTAGAAGAAAGATTAGGATGTTCAGCCTACGCGCCAGATCACGAATCGGCTTGAGCAGTGCCGTAATTTGGATTGCGTCATTTTCGCTCTTGATTCCGGCCGCGACTTCGAGCTCAGCTAAGGGGTCGATGAAGAGAACATCTGGCGGGTCTCGTTTGACCAGCTCAAGTGCGGCTAGATACTCCCCATCGACGGCCAACACCTTAACCGGCGCTGGGTCGCCCGGAGGAACCCCATAGTCCCGAAACCGTCGTATAACCCGAGGATAGCCGTCCTCCAAATTAAGTAGAGACACCTTTAGCCCTGGGGTAACCGGGAGACCAAAGAGCGGCATTCCCCGAGCAAAGCACATGGCCATGTGGATCGAGATGAGCGACTTTTTCCCCCTCTTCGCTTGACCCGCGATCATGATCAGGCTGCCCTTCGCGAACAGGCCCGGGACGATCCAGTCCGGCTCGGTGACGTCATACATCGCCTCGCCAATCTGCTTCATCGGCCAGTCTACCCATCGAGCATCCTGATCTGGGGACAGCTTGGCGAACTCGAACCCGGCGAGTTCGTACCCGATGTCCTGAGGGGTGTTTAGGCCGGGCAGCGGGATGATGAGACCTGCTGGTTGCACGATAGTTGAAGGCGGCTGCGCAACCAGCGGTGCCTCGGGCTGCGCAACCAGCGGTGCCTCGGGCTGCGCAACCAGCGGTGCCTCGGGCTGGAGGACGTAGGGCGCGTTAAGCTCCTCTGCTGTGTACGGCCGGTTTGGTGGGAGCTTGATGGGAACGAGCTCGTAATCGTCGTGGACCCCGGGGATGTCGTCGAAGTTGATGGGGGTGTTGTTCATGGGTGCTCAACCACAGTGGTTGTTACTGGTACGTAGTTTATCCTCCAGCTACACTGCGGCAGCTCACGCCCTAGGAACTTAGCTCCGTAGGTGATTCGGCACCTATGCCCCCCAGATGGCCCTACTAGCATTTTGATCTCCCGCTCCCCGTACAAGCTCATACGGTACAGTGAAGGCCCTTTAGGGTCAAGCGGAAACCTAGGTGTTAGATAGACCAGAGGGCGAGCTGTTGTGCTGCTCTGAGCGACAAACGTTAAATCAAGGCGCACTTAAGAAAACGTCTTCCTTGACGCCAAGGGGAGCCCCAAAAAGCGCATTAGAGTAAAAAATCGACTTGACCTCCGCAGCCTGACTGCGCTAAGGTGGAGCTGTTGGTCGAAGAACTACCAGGCTGGGCAAAATTTAGGCCCTATCAGCGTGAAGGCGCTCAAAAGCTCATCAGCGACCAAGCCCGGCTGCTTTGGGCTACGACTGGTGCGGGTAAAACCGCAATGCTCCTAGCTGCTTGGGGAGGGCTCGGTTTATCTACCCCTGCACTGTTTTTATCCAAAGCCATCGGGCGCTACACCATACCGCGTGATGCGGCTTGGGTGCTGGGGAAGGACTATGTTCCTGGGATACTCTTCTCTGGGGCCCAACGGGGACCTGGAGTCCATGATCTTAGGGGGCGAAGATCCTACACGTCGCTAGACCGGGCATTACTTGAGTGCTATGGTGTGTCCACGAACTACGACGTTTTGGAACCTCGCTTTCAGGAGCTTGCGAAGGTACCCTGGAAGCTCTTCGTGATGGACGAGGCACACGAGATCAAGGGTGGGTATCAACGGCCAAAAAAGGACCGGAATGGCAAGTTACACCTGCTCAGGTACCACTGGGCGCGAAAACTAGCTGATATGGTTCGGGCTCGTGGGGGTCGGGTGTTGGAGAGCACTGCTACGCCTATTGTGGACCGAAGGCGTGACCTGTTTGCTCAGCTTGATATTGCCTACCCGAACGAATTTGGGACCGCCTGGAAGTTCCTGCACCGGTTTTGTGATGCTCATCCTGGGGAGTACGGTGGGTTAGATTCATCTGGCATGACGAACAGTGATGAGCTCATGGGAATGATCCGGGATCGAGCAGTTCTAATCAGCCGAGCAGCTATTGCCAGCCAGCTCCCTGCGGTTCAACGGGATGTCTGCTTGGTTTCTCCTAACGTCGAAAGCTATGCTCGAATGGGGGGAGGGCTGGAAACTGCGCTCGATCGGGCCGCCGAGCTCACCATGCCTTTTGTGCTAGACGAAGCGGCTGAGTACCTAACCGGCAAGCTAAAGGTCATCATGATTACGACCCGGCGTCGGTTTGCTTACGAGATGGCCCAGGAGCTGACCTCAAAGCGCTACCTGAGCCGCCTACCCCGCCATGTCCGTAAGAGCATCTGGTCGGCATGTGTTACCGGAGAGGTAGACCCTGGTAAGCGCACAGCTATCGTTGAAGAGTTCAACGGGCTCAATAATGGACCGGCTTGGCTGGTTGCAACGATCAAATCTGTCGGCTCCTCAATGGATATCCATCGGGTGCATGGGATGCTAATTGGAGCTTTCCCTGATCGACCTGGGGATCTTATTCAGCTTGAAGGCCGGGTTGGGCGCCTTTCAGGCTGGCCGATGACAATCAAGTACTTGGTGGCTGAGCGGACGGTAGCGGAAAAGTACAAGGAGATGCTTTTTGATAAGCTTGAGGATGCTAGTTACCTCGGGACGGATACCCAGGGGGAGGGCGGGGCCTTTCAAGCGCTCGGTACCATGGGGACGATTAACGAAGAGCGCGTCCTAGCTGGTCTGCGCGCTTTCCTTGAAGAAGAGCAGGAGTAAGGATCTCATGAATCTTGAACGCACGGGTGTTAGTAGCGAATCGTCTCGCGGCATCCATCGTATCTCAACCTTGATGCGATGTGCGGCGGCCTACGGCTACGGATACATCTTGTGCTTGGAACCCACGGTCCCAAGAGATCCGTTGGCATTAGGGACTTGCTGTCACCTGGCCTTGGAAGCGCATTATAACGGAAGGCCCTGGCTCGACGCGATCATGAGAGCCCCCGCGAGGGTGTCTTTCATGTCAGGCAAGGCCGCGGCAGTGATCCCGAGATACCTTGCTAAGTGGCCTATGGAGAACCCAAAGGACATTTTGGGCGTTGAGGTTGAGTACGCGATGACCATTGGCGATCAAACCTTCACCAGGCGCTTTGATCGGCTAATTGCCGAAAAACGGCGCGGACGTTGTGTTTTGGTTGCTTATGACATTAAAACGGCCGGACGGATACCCGAAAGGCTAAGAAAGACGTCTCTTGACCCAACCCTCTTTACACAAGAGATGATTGGGCGTACAGTCATAGCTCCTGCCCTGGGATTGGAATGGGGTGGGTTGGTGCTCGATCTGATACCAACAGACGGAAAAAGCGATTTTGTTCGACAGCCCTTGCATTGGTCGCAGGAAATGCTAAACCGAGCTGAGCAGTCGCTACTGTACTGGATGCGGGAAGAGGAAGCACTTTTGGCTCAACACGCCCGTCGGGAGATTGATCCTTGGGAGTTGGAACAAAGTTTCCAGTGTTACCCTCAGGGGTTCAAATGTGACTTTGGCCCACTCTGTACGACCGGGAAGATCGAGCGGGGCCGGTTTGTTAAGAAGACGGGGAACTAGCGTGGTTAGGAAGGAGCAGGGAAGATGGCAGGGCAGGGACACTCAATACTGGTTTATGGCGCGAGTGGGATTGGGAAGTCCACGGATGTTCTCTACACGTTCCGAAAAGCCGCTTGGCTCCTAACTGAGCCTGGCGGGTTGATCCCAGCAGCCGAGTGTATCGGGTTCGATCCACACCCGGTATACGAGCTGTTTGATGTTGACAACCCCGAGCGAGAACTCGTAGACGTTATCAACAAGGACATTATACCGATGGCCCAGCAAGGCCAGATTAGCTCAGTTGTACTAGACACAGGGTCAGAGTGGGCAGACCGCATGATGACGAAGCTTATGTCTAGCGTGAGGGACCCCCGGCAGGCTTACGGGGGGATCGTTGGATCTGTACTTACGCCACTCCGACGTTTGATTAACCTAAAGCAGTACGGGGTGTGGGTGATCTGTATTTGCCACGAGACCGGACCGGCACTGGACAGCGATACCAAAATGCGGCTACGTGGGGGGCCACTACTTCCTGGGAAAAACCTGCCCCGTAGCTTCCCGCCCAAGTTTGACTTGGCGCTGCGAGCTACCGTGGATCAAGGGCTCGGGGAGGCCACCAGGATATACCAGTGCGACCCGTTGGACCCGGATTACATCACGAAGCAACGTGGGAACGCTGCTCCTAAAAAGGGGCCGATGGAGCTGGGGCCGATTGTCTGGCGCATATCCAGACCGGGACAGCCAGTTCCTCCAGAGATGCTAAGTAAGAAGCTAAACTTGCACGAAACCTTGTATGGCAACGCTCTATCGGGGGAGTAAACCATTTGAGGGATTATGCAGGTTGGGTGATAGGAACGTAGCGGGAGCTACTAGAGCGGACGCTTAAGTGCAGCCCGCATAGAAGGAAGCAAAATGAACGAAGCAATCTTGGCAGTAGTAGAAGGCGACCAGACCGGCGTGATCACGTTGGACATGACGGGGTTCAAACTCGGCGGCCTTAGCGATGACGTCGCCGAGGGGCGATACGAGATCGAGTGCGGGGCCTGTGAATATCGGCCTAGCAGCGGAGGTAATGGCGTGAACATGCGTTTTGATTGGCGCATCATTGGCCCGGCTGGCTGCTCCGAGCTGGGGAAGCACGTCATCTCCTTTCATCCCGTTCCTGTAGGCCCAGACCCGAACGCCACGGACTTCCGCAAGAAGGCGTTTTTCCTCCGAGCAGTCGTTGCCTCGAGCCTTTCTCATCGTGGGGCTGCTGTTCCTCAGCAGGCGCTTAACATTGGGCCGGGGTCTTTCAGGGGTAGGAAGGCATATGCCTTTATCGTTCCTGAGGAGTACAACGGAAACCCCATCGGAGCTGTGAAGTCCTACCTCTCGAAGGAAGACTTCGACGCCGCCCCGGGCGTCGTAACCCGCGCAGTTGGTGCCATCCCCGTGGCTCGCTCGAGCGTCCGCCAGACCCAGGCGACCTCGCCGGCCTCAACCCACGCTCGAGTCACGAACGACCCCGTGAGCGCCATCCTCGACGCCGTAACTCCGGCTCCGGCCCCCGCGGCTCGGGCGCCCATGGCTCAAGCGCCTACGGCTCAGGCGCCCAGCACGAACCTGGACTTTTAGGATAGCAATGACCGGCTCTTCCCCGCCTTGTCTCCAGGAGCCCCCGATCTCCTGGGTGCAAGGTGGGGGAGAGCAGTCCCTTACCGATCAATCACTCAATTCTTACCCTTCTCTCCAATAGGAGCCTCTATGCAAACGACACCCCCTCGGTATCTCCCTTCGCTCGATGCCTTCGGGCAAGATGGAGGCCCTCTGCATTGGGGTTATGACCCCCGGAAGCATGGGGCGCTTTGTGACCGCTGCTCCCTCCAGGGGCAGCGGGTAGTTCCCTCGGAGATCAGGGCAGGGTCTCTGCTGTACATAGTGGCTGAAGCCCCTGGAAGGAACGAGGAGCTGCTCGGATTCCCGCTCTGCGGGCCCTCAGGAGACGAGGTAGAGCAGGCGTTGGAGGCAGCCGGGATCTCTCGGCAGTACGTCTCACTCTGCAACGCAATGGGGTGCCGAGCTCCCGAGATGAGCCGGAAGCTAAACTACGATGCTCACCTGCGGGCGCTACGGGTGCGGAATGCGAAGCGTAAGGCTCAGGGTCTTCCTGAGTTGCTGCCCCCACATATTGCTTGCCGTCCACGTCTCCTGGAGGAGATTAAGGGCGCTCGCGCACTTGTACTTATAGGTAAACAGGCGCGGCTTGCGGTAGTCGGGCTTGATAAAGAAGAAGAGCTACGGCTGCAAAAGCTGAGCGAGGCAGAGCGCCGAGATAACGCGGGGGAGGGTAGAGCTTCTGACGTAGATGAGTTTGGTGAGGATCAAGATCTGGAGGCACCCGAGATGCGTGAGGCGCGTATTCCAGGACGGGGATTTCCAGGGCATGCGCTTCTTAACGGGAGGTTGATCCCCTGTTTAACTACCGTTCATCCGGCTTTTGTTCTCCGCAACCGTCGTTGGACGATGCCCTTCCGTAGCGATATAGCTAAGGCTGTTCGCATGGCACGCGGGCAGCTCCGATGGATCGAACCAGAGATGATCTTCTTCCCCACCCCCGAGCAGCTAAGGAACTTCCTGTTTAGCCTGCCCAGGGACAAGTTGATTGCCTACGATACCGAAACTGACTCCATTGTCCCGACGGAAGCTCACTTGCGCTGTATTGGCATCGGGAACAAGGAGCGGGCTATATGCGTCCCATTCCGAACGGTTGAGCCCGTGCCATCCTGGGGCGGTTACTCACGGGACCAGAAAGACCAGATCAGGCGTATTCTGGTTGACTGGTTTGGGGACACCAGCGCTTCCGTTGTAGCCCAGAACGAAAAGTACGACCGGACGGTTTTGACCTACTGTGGGGACTTCCCAGGGTTCGTTATGGGGCGCCGAGTTTTCGACACCGCAGTTGGGCACCACGTAGCCTGGTCAGAGCTCCCCCACGACCTTGACTTCTTAATTGCTCAGTATCTCGACGCTCCCCATCATAAGGGAAAGCGGCATGATCGGTGGACCTCTGACTACGAACTCCACCGATATTGCATGCTCGATGCCTCCCGCACTGCAGAGGTTGCGGGGCACCTCCTAAAGGAAGAAGCGCTCCTTGCTCAGGTAGCAGTGGTTAAGAAAGACCTGTGGCTGAGCAGCACCTTCTGCCGGGGAATGAATGAGATTGGGTTCCGGCTAGATATTGCCGAGCGTGACCGGCTCTACAACGTTCTGGGAGAGCGAAGGAACCAGAAGGAGGCTGAAGCTCGAGCGCTTGCGAAAGAAGCCCTGGACCGATCTGGTAGAGGAACCCCAGGGGCTTATAGGCTCGCAGGCACCCTAAACCCAAATAGCTTCAAGCAGGTAGGGAAGGTGCTTTTCGAGGCCCTGGAGATCACGCCCGCCCCCGAAAAGGCTGGGGGGTTTACTGATAGCGGTGAGCCCTCCACAAAGGAGGAAATTCTCTACTACATTATGGATACGGGCCTTCCTGATACTGTTGAGCGCCTGATGCTGGCGATCATCGACTACCGCGGTGCCACTAAGCTACAAGGCACGTACTGTAAGGTGCAGCCCGGGCATGACGGACGAGTCCGCTCGTCCTGGAACGCGCATGTGGTCGTTAGCGGGAGATTAAGCGGATCCAAGCCTAACCTGATGAACCTCGAGCGATCGATCCGGTCCATGTACACGTGCGAACCAGGGCATGTGCTAATTGCTTGTGATAAAGCTCAAGGGGAGGCACGGATAGTTGCGTGGGAAGCACAAGACCAACGGTGGATCGATGCTTTCCTTGCAGGGAAAGACATCCATAAGGTAAATGCCTGTGACTTACTGGGCATCCCTAGAGTCGAGGATGTGTCGAAAGGGCAGCGACAGTTCACTAAGACCTTCGTCTATGCTATCAACTATGGGGCTGGTCTGAAGAAAGCATGCCAGATGATCAGGTCGTTTGTTGATCCGATAACCAGGGGACGCCCATATAGGGAACGCACCCTAGGCGAGATTGCGCTTTGCTACCGACGGTTCTGGTCGCAGCATGCTGCGCTAACGAGATACTATGATCGAGGGGCTGAAATATATAGAACTCAGGGGTTCTTGGAAAGTAGCATGAACGGAAGGCGCCGGTACTTCCTGGATGGAGGTGACACAAGAGACGCAGCAAAGGAGGAAGAGCTTAAGAATTATCGTATACAAGCGTGCCTAGCAGACGACGTCAACGACGCTACAGAGCGCGTAGTTGACGTCTTCCCTTGGGGTTATGCCGGCAAGTATACCGGCATCGTACACCAGTGCCATGACGCATTGGTCCTAGAAACAACGGCAGACCGAGCCATGATTGATGGCCCCCGCATGGTTGAGCTCATGTTCTCAAGGATTGGGGACGTAGACCTCCCCGTTGATCTAGCTATCGGAGTAAACTATAAGGACAAGACCGAGTACGTCCAGCAAGGCGGGGTGTGGACGGCCAAGAATTAATTTGACACGCGGCGGACGATCAAGGACAATCAAGGACATGGCAGATCAGTCCGAACCTAGAAGCACAATAGAGTCACAGGAAGCGGCAAGGCTGTTAGACATCAGCTACCGGACACTTACTCGGTGGCGCCAACGCGGCTATGGGCCCCCCTGGGCCCGGGTTGGTGGGCGGGTTCGCTACACGACCTGGGAGGTTCGAGCATGGCTTGACGACCAGCGGAAAGGAGGGGGGCGATGATCAAGGGAAGTCCGTTACTGCTCTCCCTGGAGCTCCGGCGCGAAGCTGCAGTGGCTTGGCGGGATGACCTGGGCACCGTGCGCTCTGCACCCGGGAGCTATGCGCCTCTACCTAAACTCATCGGGGACCCTAAGTGGGGGTTCTCCCTGGAGAAGGACAATCAATTTGTAGATGGGCGGATGGACCTTCTACGCCGGATGCGCCCCTGGGCGAAATCTCCTGGGGATTTCGCTGAGTGCATCCTTGGCAAAGAGCGCGGGGCCACAGCACGTGCTTGTCATATAGGAATGCTGCTTGCCGAGCTGAACGAGTTCATTGACAAGGCCGAACAGGAACTGGGGGACGAGGAGGAGAGAGTAGGGAATGCGCGATCGAAGCTTTCTAGTCCTGGTTGAAACGACCCTGCGGAGTTTAGTGAGGGATATGATGAGCAAAGAGCATGAAGAAGAATAATAGATACGAGTTTCTTTCCCCTGAGATACTCGACCAAGCAGTTTGGGAGCAGGTTAAGTTTGCAATCATGCTCCAGATCGTTATGAGCAAATTTGCGGCTGATGCTGGTTTACGGGCAAAGCTCCTTGCGACTGACGACCGGGTGCTCATCGAGGGCAATACCTGGGGCGATCGGTACTGGGGAGCCGAGCTGGTTGAAGCGGTGTGGGTCGGCGAGAATATGCTGGGAAGGGCTTTAATGGGGGTAAGGGAGCGGTTGAGATGAGCACGGATATCCTGAAGCCCCTTGTCGTTCTAGACCTTGAAACGACGGGGTTGAGCACCAAAACACACCGCATCTTGCAGTTTGGCGCGTTTAAGACCTGGCGCCGCACAGACGAGCTTGCGGTAGAGACTTTTGAGGCCACCCTGGAGATGCTGATTGACCCCCAACGGGCATGCGACCCTGGCGCATTTGCTGTCCACGGTATTGGGCCTGAGCAGCTCGTCGGGAAGCCCACGTTCGGCCAGGTTGCTGATCGCATACTGGATTTTGTCAGCGGTTGTGATCTAGGTGGCTATAACGTTGTGCATTTTGACCTGCCCATGCTCCAAGCTGAGCTTGAGCGCTGCGGGAAGGCCAGGATTAACCTGGACTCTGTACTTGTGCTTGATGCTTATAGGATTTTTAAGAAGCAGGAGTCAAAGGAGCGTCACCGTCGAATTGACGCCACGCGGTTCTACTTAGGGGGTGCCCCGATCGAGCCGCACGCTGCGCTAGCCGACGCCCGGGAGGCCCTGATTATCCTTCGAGCGCAAGCAGCGCGATACAAGGTGTCAAGTCGTGAAGGGCTGATGAGGCTAGGAGGATGAAGTGAGGAGGACACTATGATCAGACAGGAATTGGAGACGGCCGGTTGGGTAGTACAGGTGGGATACTCGTTGGGCGTGCTGTTTGATAGCCCGATGGAAGTTCTAGGGGTCAGTGTGGCCTACCGGCTTCAGCCGGATGCCGATCCGAAGTCGGCAAGCTGTGTCGCTCACTTCACCTGCCGGCAGCTCCGCGACGCACACAACCGGCGCCGAGCGCGTGACATGTTGGCGTGGCACATCACAAACGGGACTCACTGTCTCAAGTTTTCAGTATCTCCGCTATATCCGCTGGAAGTGTGCCACAAAACGGAGAACATGGCTGCTGAGCTGCGACGATGGGAAGCCGAGGTAACTCCGGGAAACGGAAATCTTCGGTTCAGCCTTGATGGGATCGTGTGCAGCCTCCAAAGCCACAACGAGCAAACCACGTTAACAGCGCTCGAAAGTGCATTGGCTCAACGGGCGGTCCAAATGCCCGAAGAGGTCACCTGGCGGGTGTTCAAGTGGGCGCAGACGAGGGCATAGACGGGTACATGGTCTTCGCCGAACTAAAACCCACGAGGACGAAGACGTGGACGTGGACGAGGACGCGAACACGGGTGGGGACGGGGACGGAGATGGGGACGTGGACGGGGACGCGGACGAAGACGCAGACGAGGACAGCGACAAAGACGTGGATGTGGACGTGGACGTGGACGAAGACGAGGACGGAGACAAAGGCGTCTTCGCCGAACTAAAACCCACAGAGACGGAGACGCGGACGTGGACGTGGACGAGGACGAAGACGAGGACGTGGACGGGGACGGGGACGGGGACGCAGATGTGGACGTGGACGCAGGTGTGGACGAAGACGTGGACGAGGACGAGGATGTGGATGGGGACGGAGACGGAGACGTCTTTGCCGAACTAAAACCTACGGGGACGGAGACGCAGACGTGGACGGGGACGAGTACGAGGACGAGGACGCAGACAAGGACGTGGACGAGGACGAAGACGTGGACGGGGACGGAGACGGGGACGGGGACGTGGACGGGGGCGAGGATGTGGACGGGGACGGAGACAAAGGCGTCTTCGCCGAACTGAAACCCACGGGGACGAAGACGCAGACAGGGAGGTGGAGGTGGACGGAGACGAGGACAGCGACAAAGACAGGGACGTGGATGTGGACGGAGACGAGGACGGAAACGTGGACGAAGACAAAGACGAAGACGGGGACGAAGACGTGGACGGGGACGGAGACGGAGACGGAGACGTGGACGGAGACGTTTTTGCCGAACTGAAACCCACGATGACGAGGACGGGGACGAAGACGGGGACAGAGATGGGGACGTGGACGGGAACGGGGACGGG
>Ga0210051_1005907_pt1 | contig 11603 bp, 13 predicted proteins | sample CryGey092014_all_FD_185464 | JGI IMG/M metagenome (GOLD analysis project Ga0210051, IMG submission 185464) | Groundwater microbial communities from aquifer - Crystal Geyser CG23_combo_of_CG06-09_8/20/14_all (SPAdes) (version 2) | ecosystem: Environmental > Aquatic > Deep subsurface > Groundwater...
CAAGGGGCGGGATCCACGTTGGAAACTGCTTTGTTGATGGCGAGGTTCAGACCGGAGCCTGGAAAACAGCCATAGAACTCAAAAGCGATAAGGATGATCTTTTGCGCGGCTTAGGCCAGCTTCTTGAGGCTTTAGCCCACAACTCTTCAAACGTAGAAAAGAGGCTGTCGACATCAATCTTGAAGGGGAGAAGTGAAAGCGTTGCCCAGATGGACGGTTGAACAGGAAAAGGCTTTGTTAGACATGATTAACGAAAACAAGCCCATAGAAGAGATTGCTGAGACTCTTCATAGGAGCGTTGATGCTATCGCCATGAAGGCTAAGCGCATGGGCATACAGATTCCTGAAAAGTGTCGCGAAAAAATTTCAGAACAAAAAGAAGTTAAAACGGCGGCAACAACAACAACAAACATGAAAATTCTGTCGTCAATCAAACCGGCTAAAGACGTCATTAGTATGAAGGAAATGATGCTTGTGCTATTGGGAGCCTTAGAGAAACTGAAGAGTCCCAAGGGGCTCAACAATCTTGAACTGAAACGTCTCCGCCTAATTGTAAGTACCGCAAGAACCTACATGGGCATGCTTGAAAAATATGAAGAGTGGACTTATTTTGAACAATTTCTTACTGACCAGCAAGCTGAGCTTCTCGAAATTTTCAGAGCAAACCTTCAAACTGAAAAGGACCCAACTCAAAGGGTGAAGCTTGAAGAACACATAAAACAAATCGAAGAGTCTTTGAAGGAAACTAAGGAGAAATATGGGTACGAACCTTTCAAAAAGAAGCCTAAGTTGATGGGTGCAAGACATGACTGAAGGGCAAAAAATCAGAAAACAAATCGACAAACTTGAACAGGAGCTTGAAAAGGTGCTTGAGCAAGCACGTTTGAAATGGCTTCAGCAAATCTGCAAGGACGCCCGCCATTACAATTTCAAAAGTTTAGGCGAGTTAATTGCCTGGATCGTTGACCATGCTAGCGACATCTCACATGCTGAAAACGAGCCCTCTGCAGCTACTTCGTAATCTCAGAAACTTCTAGAACACAGAGTACATACGAAGTATCTCCTTTAACAAGCCCCCTAAGACTCGTCATAGTTTCAGCATGGAAAACTGAGCACGGGCACGTCTAGCCTCATTTCCAGGACCGGGACCAAATCCCGGGATGGGTCCAAATCCCACTTTACGAAGAGTCTCTCTAGAGAATGTACTATGTGAATTTTTACACGTGCCCTTATGGGCTCTTCCAAGAAAAACAATAAAAAAAGGGAATGTGCGGGAGATTTCTCCACTAGTTGACCGTTAGCTTTATCATCACGCTTTCTTTTTAGCTGAAGATGGAAAATGGGCTGTTATTCAGCAAGGCATGTGTCCACAAGATTGCACTGCCAGACGTTACCATTGGCTTTCCGACAACGCCAAAAACTTTGTTGTTGAACCTCACGACGCCATAGTTGGCGACGTAAAACGCGACATTGTCTTAGATATGACAGCCAAAGAAAGTGAAGGCTGCAGAAAAACATCGGTAGACATAACCAAAGAAAAGCCAAAAAAGATCAAGCGCATGATCATGTCTATCCGACCAGCCTATCAAAAATCGCTGCAGGAGTGGATGCCAAAAACGTCAGAACCAACATGGAAAGAATATCCAATTGATGTCTTGTCTATGCCGAGGAACATAAACTGGAAAGCCCTACGAGAAGTTTACGAGTTCAAACCTCACAATTATGAGGAATTGTTAGGATTCAGAGGCATGGGTCCAGCCACTATTCGGGGTTTAGCTTTGGTTGCAGAGCTGATTTACGGTGAAAAACCAAGCTGGAAAGATCCAGTCAAATATTCTTTTGCGTATGGAGGAAAAGACGGTGTGCCGAGACCAGTGAACCGCAGAGCCATGGACGAGTCGATAAGGGTACTTAAGCAGGCAATAGAGGAAGCGAAAATAGGAAGCAATGAGAGGATGCGGTCTTTGCAGAGGCTGAGAAGGTTTGTTCCAGCTAACATGATTTAAATGGTTTTATAATCTGATTCTTCTTAAGAACTATCACTTGGATGTGAGTATGTTTAGGGTGTTCCTATGAATGAGAAAAATTATGCTTTGTTCGGAATAATTGGTCCTCTGTTAGCTTTTGTTTCGATAGGAGTTTCAATTGCACTTTCGCCATGGTTCAGCTGGGAGAAGAGTGCTTTAAGCGATCTTGGACATGCCGTTGAAAGCGGAGTGGCACCCATATTCAATTTCGGTTTGTTTCTGACTGGTTTTTTCCTCACTATCTACGCGGTTAAGGTGCTGAAGAGATATGCGAGGTGGACTGGTTACAGCCTAGTGATCTCAGCTTTTACACTTCAGTTAGTAGCCGTATTCGACGAAGTATACGGTCTTCTCCATTTAGTCGTGTCAATATTGTTTTTTGTTTCGTTGGGTGTCACCTCTCTGTTTTATGCTGTGGAAAGAAAATCCTACTCGGCATTAGCAGCTTTTTCAATAGGGCTTATCTCATGGGCATTCTATTGGGCAGAATTTTATAGCGCTGGAGTTGCAGTGCCCGAGACAATATCATCCGTAGCAGTTTTGTTTTGGATCATTCCTTCCGCGCTAAGGATTTACATGAGCGCGTGCCATACAAAATAGTTTATGAGATAGATTGCTATATAGAAAAATCTTAAGTGTATCGTACTTTGCTTGGTAAGAAGAGAGCTATTATGAAAAAGAATCTTGTTATTCAAACAATGCTTGATCACAAGTCAATTCGAAAATACACGGATGAAGTGCCTTCCGATGAGGTGATAGAGACAATTGTCAGGGCAGGTCAACAGGCGCCTTTTGCTTCTCAGTATTACAGTGTGCTATTGTCACGAAATAAGAAGCGGAACCCCTTCAAGGCACCGCTATTGTTTACGATTTGCGTTGATTCTCACAAGTTCGAACTCATTATGGCTAAAAGAAACTGGAAGTTAGTCACAAACGATCTTATATTAATGATGTTTGGGATTCAAGACGCGGCTTTAATGGCGGAAAACATGGTTGTTGCAGCAAGAAGTCTAGAACTTGGAAGCTGCTTCCTTGGGAGCGCACCATACAGAGCTGAGAAAATCGCAGAAGAGTACAACCTGCCTAAAAGAGTGTTCCCTCTCGTACAATTAACGATGGGTTATCCAGCGGAAGACCCGCCGACGCGACCGCGATATCCTTTAGAATTCACTCTTTTCGAAGATAAATACCCCAAGCTGGATCAAGACACGATATCAAAAGCCATGAAGAAAATGGACGACGGATATCTCGCCCAACACTACTACCGCAATCTAAACGCAAAAATACGGTTAGAAGGAAACCGTAAAGAAACATTCACATACAATAACTACAGCTGGACAGAACACATCTGCCGAAAGTGGGGTCAATGGTTTCCAGAACCAAAAGCACTGCTTGAACAATTGGAAAAACGTGGCTTCCACATCACTGGAAAAAAACCGAAATAAAAACATATCAGCCAGCTTACTTCGAGACGATTCGAAAGCTGCAAACGCTTTTATCAATTAGGCAAGTTATAAATGCGTGTGAAAAAATGGCACATGAAGACAGTTCAAGCATCGAAGAATTAAGTAAAAAACTTGATTTGATAATGAAGAGACTTGAAACTTTAGAAGCCTTCATAATTAACAATCCAGAATATTCAGGGCTGACCCCGTACCTTCGCATGACCCGTATAGGTGTAGGCTTGTATGGTGAACCGTTGAAAATTGCAGCACGGCTCAAAGCCGCTGAAAGATATTTGCGGAAAAAGTGGGTCGCTCAAGATGAAATGTCAAGATGCATAATCCAAGCACTCGCATTGCATGATAGACTAAACATCTCTGCAATAACGCGTCAGGTTCGGGGGATGCGCGGAAAAGCGTCAAGACGAATAATCAGAAACAGGCTTCAACGTTTGGAGGAAGAAGGCATAGTCAAACGTGCTGAAGAGTACGGAAATGCTTACGAGCTTGCAGAGTGACCGAGTGAGTGGTCACTTTTTCCCATAATAAATAACAATAATGCCCAGACTATTTATTCAAATAGGTGAGGAGAAGAAAATCTTGCCAAAAATTGAATTGAAAAAGAGCTGGACAATCGAGCTTATTCGCACGCACGCGAAATCGTTTATTAGAACAAGATAAGAGTGAATGGAGGTGAAATGGAAATGAGTGATGAAGAAAGAAAGCATAAACAGAGAGGAATGGAAGATGCCGAAGAAGTAAAAGAGATACTTGGAGTCGTGTCTAAGGAGGTGCCTGCACTAATCAAAGGCATAGTCGGCTCAGTGTTCTCTGAAGAGGCTGGAAGAGATATGGGCAAGGCAGCTGGAGCATTCTACAAAGAACTCAAGGAGAGTGGAATGCCAGACGAAACAGCAGTAAGAATGACTGAGAACTACATAAGCGTTTTCACGAGCCTAGGCGACATAATGAAAAAGTTCGACTTCGGCAAGGGCGAGAAATCTCGATCTGAAGTGAAAAAAGAGATAGAAAGAAAGATCAAGGAGAAATTTGCAGAGAAAGGCTTAACAGAGGAAGAAGAATAGCCTCTCTTCTCCCATTTTTGGTGGAAAAATGAAAATCTCAACCATAATAAAAGGGGGACTACATCTATCAAAACTAGTTTTGGACATGTTTCTTATCTGGTTGACTTTTGGCTGGAAGGTTAGGAAGGCAAAGAAGGCCTTCGAAAAGGAACTTGTAAAAAGCGGAATGCCAAAGGAGGCTGCCAAAAAACTCGCAAAGAAGTACTCTTCTGTAAAGGACGAAGTCATGAAGCAACTTTGGAGTTCCGTTGGAAAGCTTAGACAATGAAGTCTGAGTAAACTTGAGAACAGCAAAGCGAAGAAAAAATTGTTGTATACCCTTGTTTTTCTGCGAATCTTATTGCTTCTTCCGTTGGAAACGCAATGGCGTTTACTCCAGCCTTTAAAGCCAGAATATCCGTCTCTATTCGATGTTTTCCTTTTGGCCGCATGCACCCGAGGGCTATGGGTGTTTTTGGAAACATTAATCTTGCAGTTGCTATCACTTTTGCTATTTCGATTGGTTTTGGCGGCGTAACCTTTTCCATTTTTGTTCCACGTATGGGCATAAACGCTATGATGACCAAGGCTGAAGGCTTATATTTCAATATCATCTGAAGAGCATGCGGTTCGCCTTTCAATTTTCCGTAGTGAAGCCCGACAATAACATGAGGGACAAAGGCAACACGCGCCTCGTGCAGAGCCTTTAAAGAATCTTCGTAAGCTTTAACGGTTACATTCAGCCTGTAAATTTCCCTCATCGTTTCGTCTGAGCCGATTACGTCTATTAATGCCGTGTCAACTCCAGCATCTCTAAGCTTTTCAGCTGTTTTCAAGTCGATTATGCCCGTGTGAACGATCACAATCAAACCCAATTCGCGCTTAATCTTCTCAATTATGTGGATAAATTTTCCAAGGGGAACAGAACCGTCTGGTAAGCATCCGCCACTTATTAGGCAGCCTAAAGCTTCCTTACGCTTAAGCCGCGTACACAACTCAAAAAGTTTTTCAGGCGTAGTAGCTGAATACATCGTGTTCAAGACTTTTCCGCCGCAATGTTTGCATTTTAATGCGCAGCTTCTGCCAGTGATTGAGATTGTTGGGAAATCTGTGGGTGAAGAACAGTAATAACTTGTTTTATAGTACATAAAGCTTGGAGCATAGAAGTGAATTTTCTTGCCGAAGTTTTTCCGTCTGATCTCTTCAGCGTCTTTTAGGTGTTCTTTAAGCTCTTTTTCACCATTTGTATCAAAAACATTTTTCATGTGATTCTCGACATCCTTGTTATTCAATGTTAATCCTCTTGTAACAAATATTAAGCTAATTCCCCAATTTAATATGTCCTTAAAAGTGTGTTGATATGTCCGTTGAAGAGGAAATGCCTGAGAAAATTCGTGTTTCCTTAGGCTCCGCTATAGTTCTTAAACTTCTAAGAGGAAAACTTGATGCGATGCCTACAACTGCTTATTTGCTGACTTATAGGAGAGGTAAGTGTACTGCAAACTGCGGTTTTTGTCCGCAAGCTAGAGGAAGCCACGGCAGAGCTGACATGCTTTCAAGGGTTTCGTGGCCTGTCTTTCCAACAAAGCACGTGATTGACGGGATAGAGAAGGCTGTTAAAGACAGCAAAATAAGGCGTGTTTGCCTTCAAGCATTGAACTATCCAGAAGTTTTCCAACATCTTTTGGCTTTTGTGAAGGCAATCTGTTCACGTGTTGAGGTCCCTGTTTCGATTTCGTGTCAACCATTGAATCGTGAAAACATGAGGCAGCTTGCAGAGGCTGAAGCGGAAAGGATTGGCATACCATTGGACGCGGCTACTGAAGAGCTTTTTAATAAGGTTAAGGGGCGTTCTGTTGGAGGCCCGTACGTTTGGGAAGAACAGTTTAGGCTGCTGAGTGAAGCCGTAGAGATTTTTGGCAAGGGTAAAGTCAGCACGCATTTAATTGTTGGATTGGGAGAAACTGAAAAGGAGATGGTTGAAACAATTCAAAAATCTGTGGATATGGGAGTTCTTCCAGCATTATTTGCATTCACACCAATCCAAGGAACAGCTCTAGAAAATAATTCTCAACCATCAGTTCCAGCGTATAGACGCGTTCAGCTTGCTAGACACCTGATTTTCCACGGAATTGTAAGGTATGAAGACATGTATTTTGACGAGAAAGACTGCGTACGCGATTTCGGCGCTAATAAAGCAGTTTTGATGGGGATAGTTCAAACAGGAGAACCCTTCGTCACTTCTGGATGCCCAAACTGCAACCGCCCATACTACAACGAGAAGCCAAGCGGCCCAATCTACAACTACTCTAGACCCCTAACAAAGAAGGAAACCGGGCAGATACTACAAGAGCTAGTGATACGTTAACATAATTCGCAACATTCTCTGCGAAAATTTTGTGAAACGAGAAACTCTAGACCTCATTATAGTTTTCAACGTTCACCGATATTTGGAGCAAGTACGCGCTAAGTTTGCCTCTAGGGATTCATTCTTTTTGAAGTTTGGGAAGGGTTTTTTCGTAGAAGTCTAGTGATCCTGGATTGGTTAAGGCGTCTCTGTTTGTTACTGGTCTGCCGTTTAGTATGTTTACGACTGCGCTTTCAACCTTCTTCATGCTAAAAGTGTAAGGAATGTCCGGCGCCTCAATGACTAAGGTTGGGACATGCCTAGGAGAAGCCTCGGTGCGTAAGGCTCTCTTAATCTTATTCTTTAATTCCTCTGTTAACTGAAATCCACTAGCAAGTTTAACAAAAAGGATGACACGTTGATCCCCCTTCCAATCCTGCCCCGCAGCTAGACTGTCGGCAACTTCCTCAAACCTTTCAACAACGTTATAAATTTCAGCTGGACCAATACGCACCCCAGAAGGCTTCAAAGTAAAATCAGACCGCCCCAGAAACGTTATGCCGCCTGTGTCTCCGTGAATCAGAATCCAGTCACCGTGGCGCCAAACACCAGAATAAACACTGAAGTAAGCTTCTTGGTACCTTTTACCATCAGGATCTTTCCAGAAATAAATAGGCATAGAAGGCGCAGGAGCCTCACAAACCAGCTCCCCCTGCATGTCAACCACCGCAATGCCCTCAGCATTATAAGCCTTCACCTTCATCCCCAAAGCCGGACTCTGCAACTCCCCAGCATAAACAGGCTGAACAGGCGAACCAATAGCAAAACAACCATTAATGTCCGTACCCCCAGAAATAGAATTAAAATGTAAATCCCGCTTAATCGCCTGATAAACATACTCAAAGCCTTCACTAGAAAGAGCTGAACCAGTCTGACTAATCTCCCGCAAAGAAGACAAATCATACATCTCTCGAGGCTTAGCCCCCACACTTTTGAGATAATTAATGTAGCTTGCGCTGCAACCAAAAATCGTTATCTTCACATCCTCAGCAAACTTCCACAAGGCACTCCAATCAGGATAAAGAGGATTACCATCATACAAAACCACAGTGGCTCCTACAGCTAGAGAGCTTAGCAACCAATTCCACATCATCCAACTAGGAGTCGAAATGTAAAAAATCCTGTCCTCACGCTTCAAATCAGTGTGCAATATCAACTCTTTCAAATGATTAATGAGAATTCCACAGGCTCCCTGAACCATACACTTCGGCTTACCCGTCGTCCCAGAAGAAAACATAATGAACACGGGATGATCAGAAGGCAACTGTTCAAATTGAATGTCTGCAGAGCTTTCTTGAGACAGGAAGTCATTGTAAAACACAGAGTTGGGAACACGGCTAATGTCAGGTTTTTCAGCCACGTAAGGAAGGACAACTATTTTTTCAAGCGAAGGAACACCCTTGGCAATTTTCTCCAATCGCGACAAAACATCAAAAACCTTCCCTTTGTAGGGGTAACCCGCAACTGTGAACAAGACTTTAGGTTCGATTTGACTAAGACGGTCCACAACCGCTCCAGGACCCAGCTCAGTGCCACAAGAAGACCAGACAGCCCCAATACTCGTAGCAGCAAGCATAGCGACGGCCGTCTCGATGAGATTAGGCATATAAGCGGCCACACGATCCCCAGAAACAACCCCTGACCTGCGCAACGACTTAGCTAAACATGCAACAGAATCATACAGCTCCCCATACGTCATACTATCCGACTTCAAAGTCTCTCCTCTGAAAGTAAAAGCCAAATGAGCATCCCTAAACCTCAGAAGATTCTCAGCAAAATTCAACCTTGCACCAACAAACCACCCAGCACCAGGAAACTTACCCAAATCATCAACTACTACATCATAACCACGGGAAGCCTTTACCTCTCCAAAATCCCACATGTCCTCCCAAAATTCTGATATATTTTCAATTGACCACTCATACAATTGATCATAAGAGTCAAATTCAAAACCATGTCTTTCATTGACAAATTTCATGAACCGAGTTATATTAGCCTGTTTCACCCGTTCTTCAGAAGGCACCCAAAGCGGTTTCCTCATCCCTCTCACCCATCTCTCAGACTGGAACTAAAACGCTACAGTAAAAATAAGGTTTGTGATAGCTCTTATCTGATCATTTTCTGAGGTCTGAAATAAGCTCAGGCTTTTGCCTTGTGACTTGTTCAACTATTTTCCAGAAGTCCTCTTCTGTTAAGCCCTTCTGCATTTCCCTCAGCAACTTTTTAATTTGATAAAACGTCATTAACATTTCACCTTTGTCCAAGTTTTCCTGCCTCCTCTTTATCCTCCTAACTATTTCATCCACCTGCCTCGGAGTTGCCTTAATCCCTGCCAGTTCCAAACGATTCTCAACCAGATACTTCCCCGTCTGCCTACCCAGATAAAACATTGTTTCTCTTCCAATCATTTTCGGTGGAAACGGTTCATAAATGAGCGGATGAGCCAACATGCCGTGAATATGCTTGTCCGAAGCATGGGAAAAAACGTTTTCACCCACTATTGGCTTGTGAAATTGTATGGGTAACGCGAAGCTTTTCTCAGCCTGTTGACTGAGTCTATAAAGTTTTTTCGCATTCACGCCCGTGTCTACGTTGTAAAGTAATTCTAAGGCTACAACAACCTCTTCCATGGGCGCAAGCCCCGCCCTTTCGCCGAATCCAGCCACGCATGTCTGCGCATAATTTACCCCTTCCTCTATGGCGGCCAGCGTGTTTGCTGTCGCTATGCCGAAGTCGTTGTGACATCTAATAGCGAATGGAACATTCTTGTTAACCAGTTGAGAGAGTCCTTTTCTAACATGAGAAATGAGATAATGCATTGATAAAGGTCTTAAGAAACCAACGGTGTCTGCAATCACTAAACGATCTGCTCCAGCTCCTACCGCTGCCTCAAAAATCTGCAAAATCTCCTGAAGAGGCGTTCTGGAAGCGTCCTCCAGCACAAAGTTCACATTTATGCCATGTTTTTTGGCGTATTCGATGCAGTCAACGGTTTTTTCTAAAACCTCCTCCTTACCCATTTTTAGCATGTATTGCAGGTTCAACTCGTTGAAAGGTGTAAAAACTGAAATTTCCCTTATGCCACATCCCAAGCAGGCATCTATGTCGCTTCTAATTATGCGTGCTGAAGCAGCTATGCGTGCCTGCTTAAAGTTCTCGTTTGAAATTCTTCTAACGTTTTTCTTGTCCTCTTCAGAGAACCCAGGAAAACCAATGTTTATTATGGATACGCCTATCTCATCCATTATTTTAGCAAGTTTAACCTTCTCAACATAAGTTAGAAATACGGTTGGAGTTTGTTCACCTTCTCTCAGGGTTTCATCCCAAACGAAAACTTTTTCAGGAAGTTTTGGAGGCAAGTTCTTTCTGAAACGATTATAATTTGTTATTAATCCCTGAGCCTCAAGTTTCTTGAATATCGTTTTTCTCATCTATACTTCCACCAAATCCTTAAGAACTCTGCACTGTATTTTTGCACTCGTTCATATAAGAATTACACATTAGCGAGCGTTACTCCTTTCTTCTCGTCTTGCTACCGTAGTCGCATAATTCAACGATTGGACATTCAGGACACTTCGGGTTTTGGGCTCTACAAGTGTACTTTGCCAAAAGCCATAACAAGCCTGCTGTTCTCTCTCCCTTTTCCCACGGTATAAACACTTTAAGAGCTTCTTGAATTTCCTCGTATTTTGCGTCTGGCTTGACCAAGCCAAGCCTTTTCGCTATTCTCTCCATATGAGTGTCCACAACCATAACTTCAGCATATGAATGCCTATGCGCAAGCAAAACGTCAGCCGTTTTCTTACCGATTCCAGGCAGTTCCATAAGCCTTTTCCTAGCTTCTTCCTTAGGCAAAGCAAGAACAGAAGATACGTCTCCACCAAACTTTTCCAAGACTACTTGAGAAACCGCTTTGATCCTCTTCGATTTAACATTGTAAAGGCCACCGCGTCTAATAGCCTCCTTTATCTCATCAACATTCGCTCTTGCCAAGACCTGTGGTTTCACTTCGAATTTTGCAGCCAGTCCCTTGTATGCTCTGACGCAGTTTATCTCACTCGTGTTCTGGGAGAGAACGGTAATTATCAGATTCTTGAAAGGGTCTTTTGAGGTTTCTTCTGGATATTCTACTGGCCACCAGTAACGACCATACTTCTCCTCTAGAATAGGAATATACTTCGGGTCTAGAGTCTTCATAATATCCCCTTCTCAGAGACTAGATAGTATGGTATATATGATTTAAGAAACAAAAGAGATGAGAGTTTAGCTTTTTTTCTTTCTCAAGTCCCTGACTCTCTTTGCTTTTCCCATAAATCGTGGAAGTGAACCGTAGGGAACCAGCTCAACCTGGGCTTTCACAGTGACTACAGACTTGACGGAATTAGAGATTTCCTCGCAGAGCGACTTTAGCTTTGATAGGTCTCCACCAACCTTCTCGAAGAGTTCCTTCTTCGGCTCAACCCGAAGAGTCATGACATCAAGTTCCGCTGGCCTGTCAACGACTATTTCATAGTTTTGGGAAGAACCTTTCACAGTTAGGAGCGCGTGTTCCACGGTTGACGGCCAGAACTTCACACCTCTCACTTTTAGCATGTCATCCGCTCTTCCAATTACTCGGCCCATTCGGGCAATTGTTCTTCCACACTCGCACTCCTCAGCGGTG
>Ga0210051_1005910_pt1 | contig 11600 bp, 13 predicted proteins | sample CryGey092014_all_FD_185464 | JGI IMG/M metagenome (GOLD analysis project Ga0210051, IMG submission 185464) | Groundwater microbial communities from aquifer - Crystal Geyser CG23_combo_of_CG06-09_8/20/14_all (SPAdes) (version 2) | ecosystem: Environmental > Aquatic > Deep subsurface > Groundwater...
GCATTATATTCTGCATAAGATAACCTTCGGTTATCAAATCCAGATTGACATGACGCATTGAGATGGAACCCATCTTATGTTGAAAAAGATTGGTTGGCTTGGGGAATCTCTCAGGTTCTGGCTCTAAAAGACAAAACAAAGGAAAAGGTTCTCCTTCTGTGCCATCCTGATAGCTAATCCGAAGCATTACCGGCTCTTGAGGCTCTCTTCTTTCGTATCTCTTTCGCCGTTTGAAGAAGAACAAAAATGGTTCTTCCCGATACTCGGAATAAGTGGTGTAATACAGGTAATCTCGGATCACTTCAGGAAAAAGCTCGTGAGGAAGATATGAAACAGCCAAAGGTTGGCCATTCTTTAAAGCTTCCTGAATTTGCTCGTGGAATCTTCTAATTTCTTCCTTTCGATGACCCTGCTTGTATCTACTGTAGCCAATATTCTCGGGATTGACCGGGAATTGAAAATCAGCCGGAACCGAGATTACTATCGGCTTCTCAATCGGCTTCACTTCAGAATCAATGGCTGATTTTTCATAAGGCGGAACCACTGCTATTATTCCACCTTGAACATCTTTCAGAGCTGAACGAATTTTTCCACCTGTTCTTTCAACAAACTCTGGCACATCTTCCGGCTGAACAAAAGGAAGGGTAATCCCTTGTTCCGACCTTAAAGCCGCCAAAATTTCTTCGCTTTCTTTTCCGTCAAACTCAGCAATCTTTTTGTTTCTGGGGTCTTGTATAGCGATTCGCTCTACAACTTGAGAATTCGTCCTGAAACGAATTCTCCCTAATCTCAGGTCAATCTTCTTTCTAATCCAACTGGCAGCGCTTAAAGTATCCTCAACCGAATAGCGAAGAGCCGGTTCCTGCCAGACCTCTTTTGGCGTTTCAATAAGCCGGAGCTTTACAGGCGCGCTCCTTGGCTCAAAGCGCCGCATTCTTCTGGCTTTTGCCATTCTCTCTTCAGCTTCATCGTTTAAGATATCCAACTTGAATGGCGAGAAAAGCAAATTGACTCCTTTTTGAGCGGCTTCCCTGGAAATCTCTTTCATTTCCTCTGAAATCTTCATCCCGTATTTGAGGTCAGAAAACTCAAAACTGAGCAAGAGACAGCGAATTTCAGCTTCGCTTTCCGCTTTTGCCAAAAATTCAATCTTTTCTGCTAGCCAGATTTTATCCTTCTCTGACTGAGTGGTTTGTTGAGGTCGCGAGAGAAAAAGAACTGACTCTCCCTGAATAACCCGAACCGGCTCGCTTCCTTTAATCATCCAAGGAAGCTCAAACTCATCACCGGATTTCAGAATCCAGAATTCTCCCTCCGGCTCCAATTGACAATCTATTCCTGCTCTTTCTTCTTCTGAAAGACCACCGCTTAAATCAACCAAAATTTTCTGCTTCAATAAGCCGGCAAGATAAACTGCCCTGCCCCAATTCATAGATTCAGAATAGAGCAATCTGTTTTCTGGAACATCTGTCCCCAAAACAATCGCCTCTGGTCGCGGCACATTCAGGAAAAACCAGATTGCCTCTTCCCTTTCCCAAATTCTCGCAGCTAAGACAAAGCAAAGAGCTTCTTTGGTCAGATAACTTGCTTTTTCAAGCCGGTCAATTCTCTCGCGAGCTTCAGTTGGAAACTCAAAAAGTCTGACAAAAAGCTCCACTCCTTCTTGATGAGAGATTTTTCCTTTCTCAGCTCCGCTGAAAATTACGTCGTATCTTTGAGCTAAATCAACTAATTCTTGAGGAATTGGCCGGTGGATTCTTCCTCTTCCTTCTTCAGCTTCTTTTCGAAGCTCTGCAGAAAGAGTTGACAGAATTCTTCGCCAGTTTCTCTCAACGATTCTCCCTGTCTCCTCATCTTCACCAATATACTTGGTAAAGAGAAGATTTAGAGAACCGCCAAAATCCAGAGCCTGGGCAAAAAGCGATATTAACAAAGCTTTAGTGGCCTCTCCTGGCGGAAACCGAGGATCATCAATGGCACTCCAACATTCGTCTACTTCTAAACAATCAAAGGTATAGTTCCATCTGAAAGCAGCTAAAATGACAAGGTAATCTTTAACTGCGTATCTCCAGGAATGCCAATCTTGGGGCCTAAGATGGATATGGTGAATATCTTTTCCGCCTTTGGCTGTAAACTTAGGAAGACTTACCTTTCTTTGCTCCAGTTTCTCTTCAACCCAATCTATTAAATCTACCTCTGAGCGGGTTTCTTCTCTCCAGCCTCTAAAACACTGCTCGCAAACCAAGTATTGACCCCTTCCTCCTCTTTGACAGACAGGGCATTTATCTTTGAACTTTTTATCAACCTCTCTTCTAATTACTCTCTCTCTTATCTCATTCCTTCTATTCTCCACTCTCTGCCTGGCAGGAAAGAATTTGGCATTTTCATTTTCCTTTTCTTTCCATTCTTCAATCCACTCTTTGAGGGAGTTGCTGATTGGAATTAACTTGGTCTCGGTTTTGAGAGTAGTTTCTACTAAAACTCCACTTTCTGTATTGAGGCACAAAACCTTATCTTTCAAAGGATGAAAGGAAATAGCAACTAATTTCTCTGACAAATCTGGCCTTCTCTTTCTTAAAATCTCTGTTGCTTCCAAAACAGAGGTTTTGGGTTTTTCTGCCATCGTCTCTTTCTCAGGAGCTGAAACAAGATGGGCAATGTAAAACTTTCTGGTTGCTCTTTGATAGGGAATAAGATTTACTCGCAACTCTCCGCCCTGAAAATCCTTTAGCTTTTCTCTCTCTTTGAGATTACAAGTCCGGCAATCTGGACGGGTACAAAGACCAACAATTCTTTCTTGATAATTGGATATCCAGGCAAAACCTCCTCTTCTGAGATCTCCGGGTTGAAAATCAAGCAAAATTCCTTTTTCTTCCTTAATCTCTTTCTCCCTTGGTTTCTCTTCTGGCAAACCAAAAATCTGATACCCAGCAATCACCGCTGATCCTTGTTCCATCAGAAATTGACGATAGGACTGGGGGAATTTGACATCAAGTGTTAGTTCTATTCCTTTAATCTCTCTTTCTAAACTTCTCTTTAATTCACTTCTTCTTTCCATATTCAGTTACCTCCTTTTTGGATTTTTCGTTACTTATTTAATTTTCTAAGGGCTAATTCTAGCATACCATTTTAAGTATTTATGTCAAATCTTGTTTTTAATTAATTAGTATGCTACACTGATTAAGTTATGGCTAAAATAAAAGGTACCAATATTCAAGAAAAGATCGAAGCTTTTATTAAAAAAGCTAAAATTCGAAGTTTTGTTACAAAGGAAGAAATTTTGCGCACTTTTCAAATAAAAAAAGAGGAAAGAATAGGAACAGAAGAAGATTTTAAGAAAACACTACTTCTTTATGAGAAACTAATAATACCGCTTTTAAAATTAAAAATTAAAATTAAAGATAATAGATTACCTAAATTAGTTGAGGGAAAAAAATTACAAAAGAAAGTCCCAAAAAAACCTTTTGAGGAAATCCAAAAATATTTAAAAGAAATAGGTGAACTTCCGGTTTTGAATGCTGAAGAAGAAAAGGAATTATTTAAAAGAATTGAAAAAGGAGATGAAGAGGCTAGAAAACAAGTAGGGAGGGCTTATTTGAAATTGGTTGTAAAAATTGCTGAGTATTATGTGCCAAGAACTAAAAAATTATCATTGCTCGATCTAATTCAAGAGGGGAATTTAGGACTTTTTCGAGCAGTTGAAATATATGATTGGAGGAGTAATTATAGATTTTCTACTTTTGCTACTTTATTAATAAGAAATGCTATTTTAAGAGCGATTGAAGATAAAAAAAGAATTCTCAAAAAAAGAGGTTAATGTGAGAATTCTTCTTACTAAAGTAAATAATAAACTATGACTATTGAAATTCCACTTTATCAAAATAAAAAAGGTGAAATGGTACCCTGGGAAAAACTTACTGAAGAGGAAAAGAGAGAAGAAAATAAAAAAAGTAGAATTATGTGGCTAAATCCACCAGAAATAAAAGAAAATATCTCTGAAATTATTGATTTACTAAGCAAAACTACTTCTCTTTCTAGATCTGAGGTAAAACAAGAGATAGAGAAAATACTTCAAGAAAACCAATAAAAAAACTCCGTAAAGCACGGAGTTTTTGTTATTTCTTGTGATTTTACTCTGAGAAATATTTATTAAAAAATTCAGCAGTTGTTTCTGAGCATTGATCCGTTATATATCTCTTATACCATTCTGCTGCCAATTCTTCGTCTCGTAGCGCAGTTGAAATTTCATCTTTTCTCCATGCCTCTTCTAACTTTCCGATATATTCAGAAGGAAGCTGAAGTTCATTTTCATTAACTTTCATCCATTCATATTTATTGGCCTCAATCCTCTCCATGAATCCATCTCTATTTGCATGAAAAGTCTCGTGTGGTAATATTTTCTGCCTTATCTCTTCTATCGATGGAAACTTTCCCTCTTGATTCCTATAAATGTGTAAAACTCCTGTCTTAGTATTAAAATCTGCTACTTTTGGTCCCGTGATTCCTTCTTCTCCTTGTTTATCAACAAACATTATCTTGCTAAAAGCGTTTACATCTCTAAACCAAGGAGGTATCTCACTGGTATGAAGAGCTTCCATTACATCCCTAATTTTCTCTTTCATATTCTCTACCCCAGGAGTTCCTACTATGGGTGGCGTATATATTTTATCCGCTGTTGACATTCCCAATTCTTTTCCTGTCTTAACCATTATCTCCCTTTCTTCTCGGCTTGGCCAAATTTCCAAATCTTGTTTCTCAAGCTCAGTAGTAGATGGAGCATCTTTTAAACTCTCTCGCATAGCCTCTTGGGCATTTTTTGCTTGGTTTTCTAAACATTCAACACACCTCTCCTCTATCGCCCTCTCCACCTCAGGCATATCCCTCTCAAAAACTTCTCCCCAAACTTCCTGGGTAATCTTAGAGTTATAACCTTTCGCTGCCTCGTCTAAGGCTTCTTTAGTCTCATCAGTATACTCGTCACCACAAGCTGTTGCCATTTCATTTCCTCCTTTTCTTTATTTAGTTTTTAATGTTGCTATTTTCATTGTAGGCCGCGCCAAACTTTCTGCTTGCTCTTTGATAGGGAATAAGATTTACTCTTAACTCTCCGCCCTGGAAATCCTTTAGCTTTTCTCTCTCTTCAAGATTACAGAACCAACAATCTGGACGACTACAAAGCCCAACAATTCTCTCTTGATAATTAGATATCCAAGCAAAGCCTTCTCTTCTGGGATCTCCGAGCTGAAAATCAAGCAAAATTCCTTTTTCTTCCTTAATCTCTTTCTCCCTTGGTTTCTTTTCTGGCAAACCAAAAATCTGATACCCAGCAATCACCGCTGACCCTTTCTCTAGTAAGAATTGCCGGTAGGACTGAGGGAATTTGACATTGAGATTATCTTCTAATTGAATAATCTCCATTATTTGTTCCCAATCAACCTTTTCTGTTTCTTTCATTTTGTTTCTCCTTTCTTGTTATTAAATTTGGAGAGAACCACTTTTAATTATAAACATACTTGATGTTTTCGTCAAGTTTTTTTATGAAATGAGAAGGTTAAAACAAAAAAGCACTATTAAAAAATATTTTTAGAATTTTTCTTATCTATTTCTTTTCTATTTTTTCGTTAATTTTATTGATTTCTTTCTCGATTTTTCTATTTTTTGTAATTTTAACTCTTCTCTTGATATTTCTTTCCATTTTTTCTATAAACTCATCGTATCTTTTTACAAACTCTTCAGGCTCCATGTTGGCTATTTCAGGCTCGCTAAGTGTTTCCTCAATTACTTCTCTTGTTTTTTTCATTATCTTTCTGCGCTTTTTCATCCAGGGCGTATCTTCAATTGGCACTTTTTTTTCTTTTGGAATTGCATTCCATTCCTCCCAGGTAAGGTAAATCTCTTTACCACATAATTTACACTTTGTTATAGGGCCACATTCTTTTAGTCCGTCCCAATAGCCAATGTGTATTAGTTCATCATGTTTACAGATCTTGGTTATTTTTTTATCTCTTGTATCTGGTTCTATTCTGATGTGTCTAATTTCTCCTAAAATCCGATCATAAATTATTTCTCCTTTTTCATTTATTCCTTTCCAAGTAGCCAGGCTATTTCGTTTATAAATTTTTATTGTTTTTTTCATTTTTGATATTTAGTTAATTTAATAATTTTTATAAAATTATTCTAATATTAAATATTATATCATCTTTCTTACAAATTAGCAAATTTGCAGTAGATCAGAATAAAAGAGGCATTAAAATCAATGCCTCTTAAAACCTTTGAAAAACAAAGAACTTCTTTTTTATTTTTCTTTATAATACTCCTCTACCATTTCCCAACTCTCTAGAAATTTAACATCATTTTCTATTAAACGATACATTCCAGGATGACATTCTTTCACCTTCTTATCACCTTCTTGGGTACAAAACACTCTTAGATTCTCGCAATAAAACTCATGTCTATCCTTTTGAGCTCGGTGGCTAATAAATTTATCTCTTTCTTTGCATTCCTGATAATATTTTTCCAATTTTGCTTCCTTAGTTGGGGTAAAAATCCTATCTAGAATGTGATGTCCTTTTTCATGAATACGGGCTCCTTCTTTTATCCATTCTCGCTGTATTTTTTCAGCATCTTTTGCGATTTCTAATTCTTTTATAATTGCCTTTTCTTCTGGCGTAGCTTTATCTTCAAAATCAGTACGAAGTGCTTCTTGAAGTTGAAACACCTTTTCTTTTATTTCTTCTTCCTTTCGTGGTTCGTATCCCGTAATAGTACCTGTTTCTGGATCTCTTGTGCCCAATGTTCTTTCTATTACTATTTTTCCTTCTTTTATTCTTACTTCATCTTCTACTTCGTCTATTTTTTCTGATTTAATATCTCCAAATAATCCTTTAGGTTCGGGCAGTGGACGAGCAATAGGGCCAAATCCTTCTTTTTCAAAATCATCGAGCTTCCATGCTTCTTTTTCATGTTCTCTTGGAGGTTCAAATTTCACCTCGAAATTCTTTTCTATTATCTCTCTAAAATCTTCCTTAATCTCTTCGATCTTCTCACTGCCTTCCCTTTCAAGTCTCCCAACTTCCTCCCTCACCTGAGGCATTTCTTTCTCAAAAACTTCTCCCCAGACTTCCTGAGTAATCTTAGAGTTATAACCTTTCGCTGCCTCGTCTAAGGCTTCTTTAGTCTCATCAGTATACTCGTCGCCGCAAGCTATTATTGTCATTTCCGTTTCCTCCTTTTGGGTTGGTTTAGTGTATTCAGTTTTCAAACTGCTGTCTTCAAATTAATCCATTTGGGCATTTCTGTCAACAAAAAACAACCTTTTTAGCTGGTTGTTGATAGTTGAACTTTCCTCCTTAGCACTTTTATCATTTTTCACATATTTTTTGAACTCGGCCGACTTCGCCGGTTTGCAAGCGGACTTTGATCCCGCGCGGATGAAAAGAAACATTCGTCAAAATATCAGCCACTATGCCCTCTGTTAATTTCCCTGTCGGCTGGTCTATTTTTTTTACAATAGCGACACGCAAACCCGGCCTTATGTCGCTCCGTTTTTTTCCGTCCTCTTCAACTGTTTCTTGTTTTTTTTCTTTAACCGTTCCGAAATCCTTACTACAATTATCGCAATGAAATATCGGACTATCGTCGCTTACTGTGCAACCGCCCAACACATACCTCTTTTCAAATTCTATTTCATCTTGCCCATCTCTGAATCCGATTTCCCCATAAATAATGCCGCGCACTTTTTTGCTTTTACAAAATGGACAAATCATTTTGCTTGTTATTAATTTTCAAACCCAATTCTTCTTTTAATTCCCGGCCTAAGGCTTTTTCTGATTTTCCTTCTATCTCAAGAATCGGTTCAAGGAAAGGCCATTCGTCAAGCATTATTTCAACACCGCCTAACTCCCATAATTCTCTTTTGTTTTCCTGATAGGCTTTTTCCTTACAGCCAAGAGCTGCAAGAAATTGATTGGCTCTTGCAAAATCATTGACCTCTAAATTTATTTCTTTTTGGTTATGAATTTTTACGCCGTCAACAACCTTTAAAGTTATTGTAATTTTATCTCCTTCGTCTCTTGCTCTTATCCAGCCATTTTTTATTTTACATCCTTTCGACAAATGAAAAACAGTTCTTTTTTGCAAGAATTCCGGCCGGATTAATTTTGCGCCGGCTTTTTCCAACTTATCCCTTGTTTCATCTTTATCTATATTTACAAACGTCGCTTCGTATTCTATATCCATAGATTATTTATTTAATCCGTTAGTCCAAAACATTTTTTTATCTTTTAGCCATTTTAAAATTGCCTTTTTTAAAACCGCTGGCAAAATATTCTTTTGGGCCAACTCTTTTTTGTTAAATAAGAAAAATCGAAGGTGGTCTTCCTTGCTGACGACATTTATTCTATAGGCTTGGGCATCAAAAACTAAATTGATTTCATGATGCTTTCCGCCATCTCCTTTGAATAAATGTTCTGAACCGCCAATAAAAGAAGTTTTCTTGATTTCCAAACCCAATTCCTCTTTTAGCTCTCGCCTCAAAGCTTCTTTTGCGCCTTCGCCAAATTCCATATGTCCGCCGGGAAAGAAATAATAATCTTTCCCTCTGTAATCTTTTCCTATTTTCTGACAAACTAAAATCTTTCCTTTATTTTGGATAACTGCTCTGACTAATATTTCTATATTTTTGGGCATTTATTTTTAATTATTCTATATATCTTCTAAGTCTGGCTTCCCTTCAATAAATTCGGATAGTAATCCTAATTTTTTAAAGTATTGGCACATAGCCATACAGGCAAATTTTTCTGTGGAATAATGGGTTGCGCCGATGAGATTAATTTTAAATTCCTTTAATAAAGAATGAGCCTTCACTGAAGGTTTGTAATTTTTACTTAATCTACTTACGCCGGTTATAAAGACATTTGTTCCTGCTTTAGTAATGTTTGAAATTTCTTCTGGAATATTGCCACCTCCAGCAATTAAAGCAATTTTCCCATTTTTAATTTCGTTCGATCCATAAGGGTATAATTTCACCTTATGGTGGACTGTTTCTTCTATTTTTCTTATTAAATCTTTAACGGTTTTCAACTTGGTTTCACCATATACTCCGGCTAATCCTCCAAAATAAGGGGCAAACGCTCGGAGCGATTTTATCCCGAGTGCCTTCGCTAGATTAACACTCGTAGAATATTGGCTGTAATTATCGAGGGGAACATGTAAATTATAAATGGCAATTCTTTCTTTTTTGAATTCTTTTAATAACTTTTTATCCATTGGCTGAAAAACATTAGGAGCTTTTGTGATATTCCAAATTGCCGGATGGTGGACAAATAACATAGCATCGCTTTCGTTTCTATCCAAAATTGTTTGCATAACTTTTTTTGTCGGGAAAATAGCTGTATAAACCTTGCTGATTTCTTCGGTATTATCGCAAACCAATCCTATTGAACGCTTTTTGAAGTTTTTAGCAATGAAACCAAAGATAGGACGCATTCTTTCCGTCCAATCATCTCTCAAAGAAGGTTTTATAAAATCTTTTTCTAGTTGCCTATATAGTTTACTTGCTTTCATTTATTGCTATAAATACAGGTATTTTATCTTATAAACTTCTCCAGTTTTATTTCATCTTTTACTAGAATTCCGTAATTTCCAATTAAAGGAATCTCAGGTTTCAGTTTTCGCGAAAGAGAAATGGCGTTTGGATAAACAGTCTTAATAAGAAATCCTCTTTTTTGCCAAAAACGCAAAGCATCAACGTTGTCATTGGTGGTAACGACTCTAATTCTTTTACACTTACGCTTGCGAGCCACTTTTTCTACGGCCTTTAAAAGTACTGTCCCAATTCCTTTTCTATAGACAACAGCATCTATAGTAATTATTTCTAAGATATTCTTTTTAATAATGTAAGTGACGAGCCCTAAATAATTGTTTTTCTTATAGACAATAAACCCTGGGAGAGCAGAGGGATAAAATATCTTTCCGTGGATTATTATCTTTTCTGATCCCCATTTTCTCACAATAAAATTTCTTATCCAGTCTTTATCATTTTTATTGACCGATTTGATTTTAAATTTTATTTTCACTTCTTTCATAATTCTTTAAGCATTACTATTTCGTCAATCAGTTTTCCTTTATATTGAATCTGCTTTGGGATTGTTGCCACTGCCTTAAAGCCGAATTTTTTATAAAGCCCGATCGCTGGTTTGTTTGTTGGAAATACGCTCAATCTAATAATTTTAGGTTTTGGTTTAAGCTCTTTCTTAGTCAATTTTAGGATTTCTGCTATTAAATAAGTCCCCAAGCCTATCCTCCGGTATTCTTTTCTGATAGAAACTCCTAAAATACCAGTATGATTTTGCCGCCCTTTGTTCAAGTCGACATTAGCGATACTAATAACCTTATCTTCATGTTCTGCCACAAGAAAAACTGTCCTGGAATTCTTAATGTTCTTAAACTCTTCTTCTAACCATTTTCTCTCTTCTTCCAATGAAAATTTTTTATCAAACAGAATCTGAGCTCCTTCCTCAATTAAAGAGTTAACAAAGCCTTGAAACTTTTTAGCGTTTTTTAAATCTTTTTGCGAAAGCCTCCTGATTATTATGTTTTTATCGCCGAAAGTTTTAGCTTCCATAACTTTGCCAATTTTTAATTATATGGATTACTTCTTTAAAATCATTGATTGTAGCGTTGGGTTGATAAATTTTGGAGACCTTTTCGTCGTTTTCTTGCCACCAGTGCCTTTCTTTTGTTTTTAGCCAAATTGTTTTCATTCCCAAGCCGGTGGCCGGCACCAAGTCTTCGCTTAATTCGTCAGCGATAAAAACAGACTCTTCTGGTTTAACTGATAATCTCTTGAGGGCTTCGTAATATATTACAGCGTCCGGCTTCCTTGCTCCCACTTTTGAAGAAATAATCAAAGCGTCAAATAAATTTTCAATCTTGTAGTTTTTAAGAGTTTTATCAACCCAGCTTTTAACATTATTAGATAAAATCCCAACCTTGTAATCTTTCTTCAACTCTTTAATAATTTCAATATGCGCTTTAGGAATTAAGTGGCTCTTTATTGTAATTTCAATGATTTTCTTGACCGGAATTTTCTTTTGTGTGGCTCTTTGAATAATGATTTCCAATTCTTTGTCGCTTTTTATCCTGCCTGACGACCTTAAAATATAAAACATCCTCCATAACGGTATAAATTCCTGCCAAGTTAGTTCAAAAGGTTTTAAAAGTTGGTTAAATTGCTTATCTCTGCTTTTAAAACCCTTAACAAAGGTATATCCCCAGTCAAAAAATACAGCTTTTATCATAGTTTTATTTTACCTTAGCTTCATTTTTTCTTCAATTTTTGTCGCAGTGATAAGCAACCAATTAAAAAAGGTGGATAGTTAAACTATCCACCCTAAAATTATCATCGCAACGTTTTACGTTACATTTTTTTGACTACTGAGGTTATTTCCGTGAGATTTTTAATAATTACATCAGGTTGAAACAGTTTAGCAATTTTTCTTTCTTTTTTCTTCCATTTATTTTTAACCCCTATATCTAGCCATATGGTTTTAATTCCACATCCTTTAGCACAAATCAAGTCACTTAAAAAATCATCACTT
>Ga0210051_1005916_pt1 | contig 11592 bp, 8 predicted proteins | sample CryGey092014_all_FD_185464 | JGI IMG/M metagenome (GOLD analysis project Ga0210051, IMG submission 185464) | Groundwater microbial communities from aquifer - Crystal Geyser CG23_combo_of_CG06-09_8/20/14_all (SPAdes) (version 2) | ecosystem: Environmental > Aquatic > Deep subsurface > Groundwater ...
AAGCTATCTTTTTTCATATCAATGACAAAAATAGCCTCCGGCAATTTCTCTAAATTTTTTATTCCGCCAAATTTTAATTCTAGGTCTTTTAGTTCTTTATCAATTTCGGCTCTTTCTTTTTTAGTATATTTTTCTAGCCCTCCTTCAGTTTTTTTCTTTTCAAGGTCTTTAAAGTATTCAATTCTTTTTTTAATAGTTTCGAAATTAGTAAAAGTTCCTCCCAGCCAACGCTCGGCAACATAAGGTAAAGCGCACTCTATTGCCGCACCTTTTACCAAATCTTTCACTTGAATCTTGGTTCCAACCAAAAGCAAGGTTTTTCCCTCGGCAACCAGAGTTTCAACAAACTTAAGAGCCTCTTTTAGTTTTTCTGCCGTTTTTTCTAAGTCAATAATGTGAATTGTATTTCTCACCCCATAAAGATAGGGTCTCATTTTAGGATGAACCCGCGAAGTCCGATGGCCAAAATGAAGACCGGCCTGGGCCATTTCCTCAGCGTCAATCTTAAAATCCACTTTTTCTGGTTTTACCATATAATAAAATTTTACAATATTCTTCTTGATTTTTCAATACCCTTTTGATAAGATTTAAATATATGAAAAAAGATATCCATCCTAAGTACTATCCTAATGCTACAGTCAAGTGCGCTTGTGGCAACACCTTTACAGTTGGCTCAACCAAAGAATTCATCGAAGTTGAAGTTTGCTCTCAATGTCATCCTTTCTATACCGGCAAGGAAAAGATTATCGATACGATGGGCCGAGTTGAAAAATTTAGAAAGAGACTAGTAAAGAAAGAGGAAATAAAAAAGAGACGCAAGAAGTAATATGGCCGAAGAAACTCCTCAATCTCAAGCAGTAATTGTTGAAATCCGAGCCGGAGCCGGCGGAGAAGAAGCATCTTTGTTTGTTGGAGACCTTTTCAGAATGTATTCAAAATATGCTGAGAATCAAAATTGGCGACAAAAAATTTTATCTTCCCATTCAACCGAATTGGGTGGTTTTAAAGAAATAATTTTTGAATTAAAAGATGGTGATGTTTTCTCAAAAATGAAGTGGGAAGGGGGAGTTCACCGAGTTCAGAGAATTCCCGAAACTGAAAAATCAGGCCGAATCCATACTTCAACCGCTTCGGTGGCAGTCCTGCCAAAACCTAAAAAAGCTGAAATTAAAATAAATCCTCAAAATTTAAAAATCGATTTTTACGGCGCTTCCGGTCCTGGTGGCCAATATGTCCAAAAAAGACATACGGCTGTCAGAATTACCCACTGGCCATCAGGTGTTGTCGTCACCTCCCAAACTGAAAGAAATCAGCTCCAAAACAAAGAAAATGCTATGTCGATTCTCGAAGCAAAATTGTTGGAAAAAAAAGAATTAGAGGAATCGACAAAAATATCCGGAAAAAGAAAAGCCCAAATAGGTATGGCAAAAAGAGCAGAGAAAATCCGAACCTACAATTTTCCCCAGGATAGGATTACCGACCATCGAATAAAAAAATCCTGGCACAATATCGCAGAAATTATGGCCGGAAGATTAGACAAGGTCATTGAAGCCCTAGGGAAAAATTTAAGTTAACCCGCTCTTTCCAAGGCCTCAATATCTCCGGCATACTGCTTGGCAATATTTATTACCGAATCGCCATAAAAACGGTATTTTGTATTGGTGGTGCCGGAAAAATAAATCATAGCTGCTTTCCATTCGCTATCCGGAGTTTGTTTTGCCGCTCCGTAATCAGATAAATATAAGGCAGCAGCTAAAAAAGCATCTTTGATGTCCCAGGGATCGGCTGGTTTACCAGTAATTTCTTTCACTCTCTCGCGGTATCTCATCCAGGTTGAAGGAATGAATTGAGCCGGTCCCATTGCCCCTCCATAGCCACCGACACTGGGAATAGGACAAGAAACCGGAGCATTATAAGGGTCTCTTCCCAGCTCTTTAGTAATTTGTAAAAATGGTTCGACGTCTCGCGAAGGTTTCATTACCTTGGCTACTGGTTTTCCATCAGAGGTCACCCCGTCTCCGGTAGTGGCGTTTTTAAGATAACACTGGCCAACATTTTTCCCAATATTCGATTCCTGAGTTAAGACAGCTAATAAAAAAGCTGGTCTCACCCCGGTAATTCTTTCAACCATTTTAGCAATCTCATAAGCTTCGCCAAAGGTGGGAGCCTTTGGTACCCCAATTAATTCGAAAATTCGCGACCTAATTTCAGCCGCTTTTTTCTCTGTTGCTTCCTTTTCTTGAAGATATTTTTGGTATTGAGCTTCGGTTAATTTTAAAAAGTAATCTTTTTCTTTTCTGGTAGTCTCACCCTCCTTTTTTTGAAGCATTTGAATTTCAAGCATTTTCTCTAAATCCGCCTTTTCCTCATCTAAGGATTTCTTTTCTGACTCCAAATATAATTTCAAACTTTTAATATTTTCTAAAATTTCTTGGTTTTTGGAATTCAAAGTTTCTAATTGCACTAAATTATCAAAGAAACCAGAGAGGGTTGTTTCAGAAAGTAAAATTTCAACCAGAGATTTCTGGTCTTCTTCATGGATTATTCTTAGAAGGACGGCAAGTTTTTTCTTTGAATCTTCTATTTCTAAAGATGTTTTTTCAATCGAAGCTTCGGTGTCTCGAATTTGAAGCCCCACCTCTTCTATAGCCACATTGCTCTGTTGAATTTGAAGCTCTAATTTTTTTATTTTTTGTTGCAAAATATAAATTTGATTTTGGAGGGTTTTCTTTTCTTGTTGGGTCTTGGTAATATCTTTTTCGTATTGTCCAATTTGCTCTTCTAATTTTTTCAACTCTTCCTCCAGGGCCTGGCGTTCTTCTAAAGGAGTCAAGGCTTGACCCTGAAACAGGGGCAAAAATAAAACCACACTTAATACTAAAACCAGTTTTAAAATGTGAGTAATTTTATTTCGATTAGACATTAGAAATTAGCAATTGGTCATTTTTCCATCTCTTCTTCCTCTTTCTCTTTTTTCTCTTCTACCTTCTCTACCTCTTCTATTTTTTCTTCGATCGGTTTGGCTAGCTCCTCTTCGACTTTTGCCGGCGGAGAAACTTGAGCAACGATTTCGTCCAGGTCTCTTATGATTTTCACCCCTTGGGGCAAAATTAAATCTTTTATCAAAATATTGTCCTCAAAGGTTTTAAGTTTCTCGACATTCACTTTAATTTCGTGGGGAAGATTCTGGGGTAATGCTTTTACCTCCACCTCTTGAATATTTTTAACCAAAGTCCCTCCCAGATCCTTTACCGCTAGTGCCTCTCCTTCAAAAACTATTGGCACGGTTACCTCAACTTCTTCTTCTAAGGAAGGCTGATAAAAATCGACATGGATAGGTTTTCCAGTTAAAGGAGCTAATTGAATTTCATGAATTAGAACTGGAAAGCGTTTACCTTCGACCTCAAGAGAAATTAAAGAACTCTCCCCAGCGGCTTCGTAAACTTTTTCAAACTCTTTTAAATCAATTTCTAAAGGCTGAGTTTCCTTCAATTTTGGCCCATATAAAACTGCGGGTATTATACCCTTCTTTCTTAAAACCCTTACCTTTCTCCCAAGGTCTTTACGGATTTTAGCAGATAAAGATAACATTTTTTATTTTCGTCTGACTTTAAATCTTTTCTCTAATTCTTTTAGGGTTTCCATTACCCCGGTATATTCCAATTCGGACATTGATAACATAGCTGCCCCGGAAAACCCTTGCCTTCTTATTTCTTCTGCTTTTTGAGAAATTTTTGTTCTGACATAATCCCAGTATGGCTGGTCAAAACAATCGGCTGGCTCGGTTAATTTACCGTTTTTTATTGAAAAAGCCAAACAAGAAACAATTGGTGGTCCGTCAAAATAGGAAATTGGGGAATTTTTCTTCACTGGCATTAAAGGTCCGGTATGAGAGCCTCGCATAAAACCTGAAACGAAATGACCAATAGTATAAGGTGAAAGTATTTCTCCAGTAGCTGGAAAGTCTTTCTGGGCCCTAACTAACATCACCGGATCATCTTTTCCAACATATTTTCCAGCAATGTTATGAAGCCGAGTCGTACTAGCTGAAACTATCTGTTCTTGGGTTTCTCTTGACCAGATAGATTCAACAACGAAACGGCCGTTATCTCTTAACAAAGCAGCAACATCATAGCTCTCTTCCGGAGTGACCAGCTCAATTACTCTGTCAGCTTTAGTATAAGCCACATCCATAATAACCCATTTGAATCCTTTTTTGATTGTCGGAGCCAAAATCAATCCTGCGCAATGCATTGGGTCAGCAAAAGATAAATAGAGTGGTAAATTAAAGGCTCCCGGTTCAGTTTTATCAGCAGCGAACATCAAAAATGGTTCGGCTGGTCTTTCTTCAATTTCCGTTTCTGCTACCTGGGGTCCCATTCCTTTAACATTGCCAGAAAAGGCGCTAACTAATAAATCCTGACCCGCTCCATATAATCCCTGAGCTTTGGCTACTTTTGTTCCAGCTAAAAAAGCATCCCAGCAGAGTTTATGAATTTTCGGGTTTAAAACTCCCCTTTTATGCGTCGTTAAAATGGCAACATCATCTCCGGTAAAACCTACATAATAATCGATTATGAATCCCCTGCCCTTTTCTTTGACATAATTTTCGACCGTTTCTAAGAGTTTTTGGCTGGGTTTAATATGCCCGCCAATACTCCCGATATCCGCCTTAATAATTGATAAAGTAATTTTCGCCATATTTTTGTAAACCGCTGAATCAACGCTGAACTATACGCAGAATTCACGCTGATATCAGCGTATTATCAGCGTAGAAATCAGCGACTTATCAGCGATTTTTTAATTATATTATTTTATTTTAGCAAGATTTAAAATTGTTTTAATTACCGTATCAGGATTCAATGACATTGATTCGATTCCGTCTTTATTAAACATATTGATTTACTCTTAATTTTTTATTAACCGCCTCTTCTAAAATTTTATCTCCTAATAAGAACCTGATTCCTTCTTTGGTTAATTTATATCTATAGTCCTCTTTGCCAAATCTACTTCTTATTAGATAGTTATTTCTATATAATTTTAACAATCGCTTACTAGATGTATCGTTTCTACAACCTCTTTTCTTGGCAATTTCGGATGGTGTAATCTCTTTGGACTTCTTAATTAAATCTAAATAAAATTTAGAAATATCTCCTTCAATTGAAAATTTATCTAACTTTTTTTTGTTTTCTTTTAAAAACTTTAGTCCTCCTTCTGTAATACTCCAGATTTTCGCTTTTGTATTGGTAAAGCCGATATTTTCAGTAAAACCCATCCCTCTTAGAGATAATATTCCCGTAGGTTTATTGCCTTCAAAGTGGCACCTTACAATACTATCTGTTATCCCGACCTCTTTAGAAATTTCTTTTATGGTTTTATTTTTATCTTTTAAACTCTGGAGTATTAATAATTTAGTAATATTCTTATTTCTCCTTGCCCATATTCTTGTTTTTCTTTCTATAATTCTTTTTAACAATTCTAATTTTTTTGGATGTGAAAAGCCAATTAAATCGTAATAAGATTTAAGTCCTGATGAAAAAATAGGAAATGAATAGCCGATAAACTTTTTTCCTCGTAAATAAGTCTCTCTTTTTCCAATTTTACCAATTTTTCCTGTAAATTCAGGAAATCTTTTAATCATTAAATTTCTTATTCCAGCAAGTAACTTTTTATTGGAGGAGTAAAACCTAATTCTACAATCATCCACATTCGCCTCATCATCTGCAAATGCTTTAATACCTTGAGCAATAAGTCCTCTTGGAAGTTTAAAAATAACTGGTGGAATAAATGATTTGTGAGTTTCAAAATTAATTTTATAAATATGCTCAAGGATGTAGCCTATCAACTTTGGGATTTCAACTATTGTTTTTCTCTTTATATGGGGGACTCTTCCAAAAACTTTTAAATCTTCTTCAAATTCATCTAATAATTCTTTGGTATAATTTCTATAATAGGGTTTTCCCCCACCATAACCATATTTTCCTCCGTAGCCATCGCCTAACAGATGGAAAAATATTCTAATCATTCTCTCATCTTCCTTTAAAGGAAACTTTGGATTCTTAATAATCAAACTGGTTCCAATCCCTCGATATGCAATAACTTTTTTTTCAACTTTATTTAGATTAAAATCACAATGTTTCTTTTTAGAAAGAGAATTTGCTAATTTTATTATAGTTGATAATTTTGTAAATCTATTTTTAACCCTGAAAGTTTCTATAATCCCAGCATCTGTATATTCAACAAATTCCGCTAATTTTCGATAAGTACCGAAGATTTTCTTTGATACTTTTAGAAATTTTCTTCGAAACGAATCTTCTAAATAGACGAAAACTAAATTGGTAGGTAAATCCGTTAAGTGAAATAATCTCATTTTTTTAATTTTTTTTCTTCTTTATCAACTAAAAGTATTGTTTTTATGACGGAATCAGGATTTACTGAAATAGAATCTATACCACATTTAACTAAAAATTCTGCAAATCCCTCCATGCTGGCCGGTGCCTCACCGCAGATGCTCACTTTCTTTCCATATTGATGAGCTTTTTTTATAAATTCCTCTATTGCTCTCTTTACTGCTTCATTATTCTCATTAAACATTTGGGCTAACTTAGCATTATCTCTATCAACTCCTAATAGGAGTTGAGTCAGGTCGTTGCTTCCCACTGAGTAATTATCGAAAATTTTACTGAATTGATCTACTAAAATAACATTTGAGGGAATTTCACACATTACATACACCTCAAGTCCCTCCTTTCCTCTTTCCAATCCATATTCCTTCATTAATTTTAGCACTTTTTCGCCTTCCTCAGGAGTTCGGCAGAAAGGAATCATTGGAATAACATTTTTTAAGCCAAATTTCTCTCTAACTCTCTTTATAGCTTCACACTCCATTTTAAAAGCAGGCTTAAATTTCTCATCATAATACCTCGAAGCTCCTCGCCAGCCAAGCATGGGATTTGCTTCCTCTGGTTCAAAAAGATTTCCTCCTAAAAGCTGAGCATATTCATTTGATTTAAAATCTGAAAATCTAACAATGACTGGCTTGGGATAAAAAGCAGCAGCAATTTTCCCAATCCCTTGAGAAAGTTTATCAATGAAGTATTCCTTTTTATCTTTGTAACCACTGGTTAAATTTTCGATTTTTCTTTTTAAAGTTTTATTTTTTAATTCCTCAAAATGATAAAGAGCTAAAGGGTGAATTTGAATTTGGGAAGCAATAATGAATTCTTCCCTAGCCAAACCAATTCCCGAATTTGGTAAAAAGGATTGGGAAAAAGCAACATCAGGATGGCTAGTATTCATCATAATTTTTGTTTTAGTTTTGGGAATCTTTTTAAAATCATGTTTTTTAATTTCAAATTCTAATTGACCTTCAAAAATTTTACCTTTTTGCCCTCCAGAGCAATCAACAGTAATGTATTGACCAGTTTTTAAAACTTGGATTGCTTGTTTTGCCCCCACTATTGCAGGAATACCCAACTCTCTACTTACGATAGCTGCATGGCAAGTTTTTCCACCCTCTTCTGTAACAATTGCTTTTGCTATCTTCATTATCGACGTCCAGTCCGGGTCTGTCATTTTTGTTACTAAAACTTCACCCGGTTTAAATTCTTTTATTTTTGAAACACCGGGGATAATTTTGACTTTTCCAGAAGTGATTTTTGAACCAATGGCCTCCCCTTCCAAAAGGAGCTTAGCTCCTTTTTCCTTTAAAATGTATTGAGCATAACTTTTAATTTCCTTTGGGGCATGGACTGTCTCTGGTCTGGATTGGACGATAAATAACTGACCAGTTTTACCATCTTTGGCCCATTCAATATCCTGAGGAAGTTTGTAATGATCTTCGATCATCAAGGCCCATTTTGCAAGCTGCAAAATCTCTTTGTCGCTTAAAGTAAATCTTTTTTGATCTTCCAAAGGAACTTTAATTTCCAAAGTGGCTTTTCCACCGCTACCATAGATAAGTTTTCTTCTTTTGGTACCCAAAACCTTTGAAACTATCGGCTCAAATCCTTCTTTTAAAGTTGGTTTAAAAACTAAAATTTCATCAGGAATTACTCTTCCTTTAACCACCATTTCACCTAACCCCCATGAAGAATTTATTAAAATCACATCTTTAAAGCCAGTTTCGGTATCTATGGTAAAAATTACTCCAGCTGAAGCCAAATCCGATCTAACCATTTTCTGAACTCCGACTGATAGGGCAATTTTGAAATGGTCGAAACCTTTTTCTTCTCGGTAAGAAATCGCTCGGTCATTAAATAAAGAAGCAATACATTTTTTTACTGCTTCTAATAATTCTTTTTCACCTTTAACATTCAAAAATGTCTCGTGTAACCCAGCGAAACTCGCACTCGGAAGATCTTCCGCCGTCGCTGAGCTTCTTACTGCTACATCCGGATTTTCTCCATATTTTTCTCCAAGTTTTCGATAAGCCTTTATTATTCCTTTTTTAAAATCCTCTGGAAATTCCGCTTTTAGAATTAAATTTCTGGCTTCTTTTCCAACCTCTTGTAACCTTTTAATATCTTTTACATCTAATCTTTTAAAAATCCCTTTCAATTTTGGTAAAATTTTATTTTTCTTCAGAAAATACCAATAAGCATAACTTGTTGTGGCAAAACCATCAGGAATATTGATTCCTTTCTTAGAAAGTTCTCTGATCATCTCTCCCAAAGAAGCATTTTTCCCCCCAACCAAAACCACATCTTTTTTTGAGATTTCTTTAAAAAATGAGATAAATTTTTGAGATTTTTTAATCATTTTTTAATCACTTCTCTAATTTTTTCGACGATTTCGGGATTGGCTAAGGTTGAAAGGTCGCCCAATTCCTCGCCAGTGAATAATCTTTTTAAAATTCGTCTCATTATTTTCCCACTTCTTGTTTTTGGTAAATCTTCAACTAAATAAACTTCTTTTGGCAAAGCAATGGGTCCAATTTCTTTTCGGATCTGGGCTACCACTTCCTTTTTAAAAGTGGGTAGAGACCGGGTCTCTACCGGTTTTTTGGAAACAATGAAGGCAGCGGGCACTTCTCCTTTTATCTCGTCTGGAATCCCAACTACAGCAGATTCGCTTATATCAGGGTGGGCATTTATCGCTGCTTCTAATTCTCCAGTGGTTATTCTATGACCAGCAACTTTAATTACGTCGTCAACCCTGCCAATAATTCTAATTAAGCCATTTTTGTCTTTGTAGGCGGCGTCGCTAGTAAAATAAATTTTATTTCCGTATTGGCTCCAATAAGTTTCTAAATATTTTTTTGGGTCTTTGTAAATCCCTCTTAATAGCCCGGGAACAAAAGGAGGAAGCATAACTAAGTTCCCTTTTTTATCAGGAGGCAAAGATTTGCCTTTGTCGTCGAGAATGTCAAATTTTGTTCCGGGAAATGGTAATCCGGTAAAAGCCGGCCTAAATGGCCCAATTCCCGGAAGCGAAGTAATTAAAATTCCACCTGACTCTGTCTGCCACCAGGTATCAACTAGCGGGCATTTTTCTTTACCTACTTCTTTAAAATACCAAAGCCAGGCCGCTTCATCAATCGGCTCGCCAACCGAACCCAAAAGTCGCAAAGTCTCAAATTTATATTCTCTTAAGGAGCTTAGCTCCTTTAGAAACATCCTAATGGATGTTGGCGCAGTATAAAAAATCGTCACCTTGTGTTTTTCAATAATCTGAGCCCACCTGTCAGGACTTGGCCAATCAGGCGCTCCCTCAAACATTAAAGTTGTCACTCCATTAAGCAAGGGCGAGTAAACAGTGTATGTTATTCCTGTTATCCATCCAACATCTGAAGTGCACCATAAAATCGACTCGTCTTGAAAATCAAAAATCCATTTTCCCGTCCAGTAAGCTTGAACAGTGTAGCCACCGCAAGTATGAATACAGGCTTTTGGAATGCCGGTACTGCCGCTGGTTGGTAAGATAAAAAATATATCTTCTGAATCCATTACCTTTGCTTGGCATTCGGCATTTTCTTTCTCAACCAAATTGTGCCACCAGAAATCCCGAGCTTCCTGCCAAGAAATTTCATTATCTGCTCTTTTAACAACAATGACTTTCTCTACTTTTGTTTCTTTTATTCCTTCATCGGCACTTTCTTTTAAATTAATAATTTTGCCTCTTCGATAATAACCATCAGCGGTAATTAAGATTTTGGCTTCGGTAATCTGCAATCTTATTCTTAAAGCAGCTGGGGAAAAAGCGGAAAAAACAACCATATGAACCGCTCCAATTCTGGCACAGGCTAACATCGAAATTATCACTTCTGGAATCATCGGCAGATAAATTCCCACCCTATCCCCCTTTTTTACTCCCAATTTTTTGAGAGCGTTGGCAAATTTATATACTGCGGAGAACAGTTCTCCGTAAGTTAAAATTATGGATTTTTCTTCAGTTGGCTCTGGTTCCCAGATTAAAGCTATCTTATTTTTTATCTTTTCCCAGCCCAAAGGATTTTTCTCAAAAATGTTCGAAGTTATATTTATTTTCCCTCCCACAAACCACTGAAAATAAGGTGGTTTATGTAAAAAAGCCCTCTTCCAAGGTTTAAACCAATAAAGTTCTTTGGCAAGTTTCTCCCAAAATTTAACTGGGTTTTTGCTGGCTTGGCGATAAATTTTTTTATCGGATATCCAGGCCTTCTTTTTAAATTCTTTAGATGGCCAATATAAATCTCCTTTTTTTAGCATATTGATTTATTATACACCGAGCTTCCATACTATGGAAGCGAGTCGAAGAGATAAATCTCTTACCGAGCTTTCGAAGGAAGCGAAGGTGAAGAAGAGAGTAAAACTCTCTTCGCCTCTTCACCCTTCGCTACGCTCGGGTAGGTAAAGATGAAAACGAAGTTTTCATCGCTCTAAAATTAAAAATCGGGGCAAAGCCCCGACTAACTGTTTAAGGTAGAACCTTAAACATTACATTAAAGTTTCTTCCCGACATACTCGGCAAATTCGGCTAATCTACAGGCGTAGGCCCACTCATTATCATACCAGGCGACTACTTTAACCAGGTTCTCAATCACCATTGTCGAGGGAGCATCGACGATAGCTGAAAAGGAGTTACCGATATAATCTGAAGAAACCAAAGGCGCATCTTCAATTCCCAAAATTCCTTTTAATTCTTTTTTCTGAGAGGCTTTTTTGAAAATATAATTTACTTCTTCAACCGTTGTCTTTTTTTCCACTTCGCAAATTAAATCTAAGACCGAGACGGTCGGGGTTGGAACTCGAAAAGCAATACCATCCATTTTTCCTTTTAGCTCGGGAATAACATTGCCAATGGCTTTGGCAGCTCCGGTTGAAGTCGGAATAATATTTAAAGCAGCGGCTCGGGCTCTTCTTAAATCTTTGTGAGCCAGATCTAAAATGCGCTGGTCGTTAGTGTAACTATGAATAGTGCTCATAAAACCCCGAATAATTTTGAAGTTGTCGTTTAAGACTTTAGCTACCGGAGCTAGGCAATTGGTAGTGCAAGATGCCATATCACAAATTTCATCTTTTTGAGGATCAAATTTCTCGGCATTGACTCCTAAAATATATGAAGGAATTTTTTCCGGATTTTTTGAAGGAGCAGAAATTATCACTTTTTTTG
>Ga0210051_1005918_pt1 | contig 11589 bp, 8 predicted proteins | sample CryGey092014_all_FD_185464 | JGI IMG/M metagenome (GOLD analysis project Ga0210051, IMG submission 185464) | Groundwater microbial communities from aquifer - Crystal Geyser CG23_combo_of_CG06-09_8/20/14_all (SPAdes) (version 2) | ecosystem: Environmental > Aquatic > Deep subsurface > Groundwater ...
GGATGACGCAAAACGTAAACGAACATTGCCATCAGGATAATCAAGCATAGAATAATATATTGTCTTTTGACTTGTCCCTGTAGCTCTTGAAGTGATAAAATCATTGAGTAGTTGGCTTGTGAACTTTTGTGAACTTTTAGCTTTGTCCCTATTGTTTTGCGGGAGTAACTCAGTGGTAGAGTTCCTGCCTTCCAAGCAGGATGTCGCGGGTCCGAGTCCCGTCTCCCGCTTTTATGGGCTCGTAGCTCAGTGGCAGAGCGGCCGGCTCATAACCGGTTGGTCGTAGGTTCGAATCCTGCCGAGCCCATTTAATGTTAGATCTTGCGACCTATTTCTGCAGCCTCAGCGATAGCATCAAGAGCTTTGCGAGGCTGTTTAGCGTCACCAATGACATACATTTCCTTTACCCTACCTCGGATTTTCGAGGCGAACTTGTTCACTGGGGCAATTCCCGTTGCGAGAACAATTGTATCAAAGCCTGAAAGCGTTTTTTCCTTGCCATTTCGCTCAAGGATTACTCCATCCTTAACAAACCTTTTTACTGAGGCAGAAGTAATAATGCTCGCTTTCTCCTGGGCAAGCCTTTGCAGCAGGAAATACCTTGTCGACCCCCCGACATCCTGTGCAACTCTGGGTAGTGCTTCCACCAAAGTTACCCTGCATCCCATGATTTGCCCCAGAAAGTCCGCTGTCTCACATCCCACCATACCTCCTCCTATTACCAAAATGCTGCGCCCCGGTGTTACTTTACCCCCCAAGACGTCAAAAGCCGTGACCACTCCTTCCTCTTCTATCCCTGGAATGTCAGGAATGACAGGAGTTCCTCCTGTAGCAATCACTATTGCATCAGGCTGAAGGTTATCAATCGTTTTTTCAGTCACTTCTTGACCCAAAGCTACCTTTACCCCAGCTTTCTTAATCTGGATACTTAGGTAATTTATTATTTTAGTAATTTCTTGCTTGCATGGAGGAACAGCAGCAAGCTTAAATTGACCTCCTAACTTTTCTTCCTTCTCATATAGATAAACCTCATGGCCTCTTAAAGCAGCAACTCGGGCTACCTCCATACCTGCGGGACCACCACCCACAACCAGAACCCTCTTGCTTTGAGGGGCTGGAATGAGTGCCATCTCTCTTTCCTTACCCACTGTGGGGTTGACCAAGCAGGATATGCATATTTTCTCCAAATCAAAGAGCCTATCTATGCACCCTTGATTGCAAGCGATACACCATCGGATATCATCATAATTTCCAGCTGCTGTTTTCTTCGGCAGTTCGGGGTCTGCCAATGAGGCTCGACCCATAGCAACTAAGTCAGCTTGACCTTCTTTCAAGATCTCTTCAGCCATGTGAGGATCATTAATTCTTCCCACGGTGATGACTGGCACAGAGGTAGCTTTTTTAACCTCACTAGCAGCACTTACATTGTAGCCAGGAGGAATTGCCATGGGAGCGGTTATATAATCAAAACTAGCGTAAACACCAGTGGAGACATGGAAGGCATTCACCCCAGCTTGCTCTAAAAGGGGGATTATTGTCTTGGTTTCCTGAATGGTTCTTCCACCGGCGACTCTCTCATCTCCACTTAAGCGAAAGATGATAGGATAGTCAGCCCCCACCGTTTCCCTGATTTTGTGGATAATTTCGATGGGAAACCGTAACAGCCCCTCCAGATCTCCTCCATAAGCGTCTGACCGATGATTGGCATACCCTGACATGAATTGCGCTATCAAGTATCCATGAGCCCCATGAATCTCTACGGCATCCATCCCGGCCTCTTTAGCTCTTCTAGCACCTTCAGCAAATTGTTCCTCTAGTTCCCAGATTTCCTCTACAGTGAGCTCCTTAGGAATTTCTCTACAAACAGGGCAGGGAATTGCTGAAGGGGCCACCAGAGGTCGACCAGTTAGGAACGAAAGGGTTTGTCTTCCTGGATGATACAATTGAACCGCAACTTTAGCTTCTTTAGCATGTATCGCCTTGGCTAAATCCCTGAACCCCGGAATGAATTTGTCATCCCAAATACTAAGCTGAACAGGTGAACCTTTACCATAAGGGCTAATAGCAGTTATTTCGGTGATAATCAAACCGAATCCACCGTCAGCTCGAGCTACAAGGTAGTCCTTAAGGCGCTCGCTTACCGTGCCATCGGGGTTAGCAAAGTTAGTACCCATTGCAGGAACTACCAGCCGATTTTTAAGCTCCAGGGAGTTAATCTGTATCGGTTCAAAGATTTTTGTGAGGGAGGATATTGTCATTAGACTTCCTTTCGAATATCTGAACGATGGTAGAAAGTTAACATCTATTAACCATGTAAAACAAGGAGGTAGTTGACATAATACTAATAAGCTGCGGCAAAGAGGTGCTACTTTGGATGGGAATAACTAATCATGAGCTTTTAGACAAAAGCTGAGGTAGAGCAGGGCAATTATGGCATGTCTATTCGAGTGCCGTTCTAGTTGTAAAGCTCTAATCAGGATGAAGGCACATCATGCCAGTGACGGATCCACTGTATAAACGGCCATCAAGGCCGATTTCGGTTGCCGCCCAACAGCTGTTATACTGTGAGTTGCTGCCAATCTCATAGGAGAAAACCGATTTCCCGGTATCCCAATCCAGTGCTTCCCACGTCCAGTTTCCTGCTCGTTGTCCAATGTCATAGATAAGGTTGGTGGCTGCACTCATTGCTGGTATTCCATTAGGCAGACTGACCTCTTCATTCACCCAGACCGAGCGCAACTCGTGGGTCTGAGAGTCCCATTCAAATTTCTCCGCGCCATATGGCGCTACATCTGGATACTGCGACATTACTATATTGATGATAGGGTCTTCAGAGGTGGTATTCAGTTGATTGTTGACGACCAATGCGCCGTATCCTCTAACACACACAGATTGCTCGGAAGAGGACTCGGTAGCTTCAGGATTGCCGAATGTCACCGGAACCTGAGCTGCTATACGACGGTCTTTAGTCCCAGGAATCTGCACCCAGTCAGAGGGAATCTTGTCCCGCCAGAAGAGTATTATGTGCATTAACTCTTGCCCATCAGTAATGACAACGAACTTATCTTGTTCTCCAGTCCCCATCAAAGTAGGTGTGGAACCAGAACCCATGCCAAGCCTTATACCGCCCACCTCACCACCTGTTTCATAATTGGCAATCCAGCCTCCTTCGCTTTCATTGGTTGTTAGTCCGTCTCCCGTCCACTGTACACGGTACATGTGCTTGCTTGTCACCACGTAAATCCCGCCATCTTCATCACATGCGATTGAATTCGATGTTTCTTCGTCCTCTCCAAGATGCAGGAAATGTGCGGAGTCGAAACTGCGGGATACAACCCCAACAGTCGCTTTATTGGTAACGAAAACGAGCATGCCATCGTATGCAATATTAAGGTCGGCGAATAAATTCATCTTCGCTACGAAGCTGGTCACTGGGGATTTCAAAAACATGCTTGACTACTATTTTTGAATAAGGATCACCGGGAACTTCATCACCATATCCGAAGATCTTACGGATGCTGGGAACAAAAAACGTACCTTCGCAGTCAACGAGGGTATACGCGCCGGACAATCCGCATTCCATACGAGATAGCGTTACATTTACAGGTTCTTTCTCCATCTTCTCAATGTAGCAAAGCTTACTTCCATCGAGACCTACCTTGAATACCATGGCCGGGGTATTTCCCCATAATACGCGGTTGCCGTCAGAGTACGCACCAGAAATAGCAATAGTTATTGGAGGGTAATACATTAGCTCCCCCAAGTAATCGAATTTATATTCCGACGTATCCTCAGTTGGCCCCGAATACAGGGAAGATGCCTGACAGTATGGATTCGCGTGCGACATCGGCCAGGGTGAATCAGCCACAAACGGATTTACTGGGGGTTCATCGAGAGTAATTGTGTTAATTGCACCAGGTTGTCCGCACCCCTGCGTATAAAGCAAAGCCCCGAAGACGATTAAGATGACCAACAGTGCCGTTATGGCTTTGTTTATGGAAAAACTAAGGCCTGTTGGTACAGTTTCTCGCCATTTCCCTCTCATGGTTTTTAACCTCCTTTGCGCTTACTGAGAAGTGGACAAAATCTGGTACTCAGCACCAATTCTAGGCAAATTCCTTATTTTCTACTATGAAAAGCTTTATGCACTTCCTTTAAGTGTCTGTTGGTAACATGAGTGTAAACTTGAGTTGTTCTAATACTTTCATGGCCGAGCATTTCTTGAACAGAACGAAGATCAGCCCCACTTATCAACAAGTCTGTGGCAAAAGAATGTCTCAATGTGTGGGGGCTTACTTTGACTGGCAATCCACACCTCTTTGCATATTTAGTAACGATTTTTTGGATGGATCTTGCTGTCAGTCGCATTTTTTCACCGTCTTTTCCAGTGTTTATTCCACCGCTATACCGAATAAAGAGTGGCTTGAAATGGTCTTGACGCGACTGCAGGTAGCGATTAATCCATTGTACAGCTGTATCCGATAAGAAAACTACTCGGAGTTTGTTTCCTTTACCCCTAACACCAAATTCCTGGCGCTTTAAGTCTATCTGGTCACGATTCAACCTCACTAACTCTGATACTCTTAGTCCTGTGCTAAATAAGGTTTCCAAGATAGCTTTGTCCCGCAAGCCTATCTCGTTTGATATTTGGGGACTGTTTAATAACCTTTCTATCTGCTCCGAGTCCAAGAAACTAACAGAACGAGGACTTTGTTTTGGAAGTTCTATCTTATCAGGCGATAAGGTAGGTATATCACGCTTGACTAAGAGATAACGTAGAAAAGCTCTCAACGCAATAATATGGTAGCTTTGAGAGACACGTTTTAATGGCACGCCATTTTTATTACGAAAATGCGCCAAATATAGTCTGTACCCCCTAACATCCTCCAGGTTTATGTCTTCGGCTTTGGTAGTAGGGGAATTTTCACTGAGCCAGTTGTGAAAACGGTTCAAATAATGTCTGTACACGCGAGTAGTGAGAAAAGAGCAACCCTTTTCGATTTCCAGGTATTCCAAGAACTCGGTGATTAACGGCTCTAGGGTTGTGTCATGCATGAATGTTTTATTTTATCCACTTCTTTGGTTCGCAAAAGGTTTGTTATGCGAACCGATTTTATATTAAACCACTATACTGGCTTTTGTCAATACATCTGCCCCCCTTTCCCTTTTTATTGGTTATCGGTATTCCCAGCATGCTAAGGTTAGTGCGGGTGAAATCGCCTGGAGATTATCCTTTTCAATCGTAAGGTTGTGACCAACCAATCTCTATAATTCAATCACCAGCCCTGCCCCACACCCTAGAGCTTTGCCACGGAATAACTGTAGTATTTTTTGCTTATATTGGGTGCAATGGCAGGGATAGATTAACGATAAGCCGTCAAATGCCTTAAAGTCATGAAAACCATGAAATCCGCCGGCAATTCCGTAAACTCTCCCAAACTCCGAGGCAGCCCCTAATATGCCTCTCATTGCCGAATGAGAACAGCCAGTTACCACAAAAACTCCCTTATCCGTCTTGATTGCTAAGGATTGCTCTATACCTTCAAGTTCACCGGTCGAAAAGACATTTCCGCAAATTTGGATGGCATCTTTCCCAACAATGGTTACCTTTCTCCCTGAAGCTACTACTGCAAATGAACTAGGGATGTAAAGTTCAGCGGTTTTGTTTATCTTGAGAATTTCAGAAAGCCCGCCGGTGTGGTCGAGATGGGCATGAGAAATCGCGATTATACCTATTCCTTCAGGGGCAATATTCAACTCTTTCATATTATGTAATAATGTGGGGCTATCAGCGCCAGTATCAAACAAAATCGGCAGCGTCTTTTCTATCTCTATGTAGGCTGAAAATCCCCAATGAGGTTTTAATCCCCTTTTCTTCACTTCATTGTCATAAACTATGGTAATTGTCATTCTTGCCCCTTATTTCAATGCATTTTACCAAGCTTCAGATGGAAGCTGGCCACCAGAATAGAGCTTTACTTCCGGAGAGCAAAGGCAATGGGACTCGCCTTTGGCGAGAGTGATTTCCATTGCGAAATTATCGCCAGCAACTAGCTCTTTAGCTCCCAAGGCTTAGCTGGGCGAATTTAATATCACAAGCGCGGCAGTTTCCGGTTCCACCGCAAGACCTGTGATGGCAGCAGTCAACGAGTTCCCTATTTGCTAAGCCAGCCTACTTTTCCCGTTCGATTATCGTTGTTGCTCCTTGCCCACCACCTCCACAAAGTGTGGCGCATCCATACCTAGCATTTTTCTCCTTTAATATGCGCGCCAAAGTCCCGGTGAGTCTTGGTCCTGAAGCAGCTAACGGATGCCCTATCGCGGTCGCACCACCCTTTACATTCACTCTGTCTGGGTCAATGCCCAATTTCTTTATGGCATACAGGGTCACCGCGGTAAAAGCCTCGTTGATTTCCCAGAAATCAATATCTTTAACATCCAATCCAGCCCTCTTCAATGCTTTTTGACTAGCTGGGACAGGACCCTTGCCCATGATACTGGGCTCAACTCCAGCCCATCCTAGGGACACAATCTTCGCCATGGGCTTAAGCCTATATTCTTTTGCCTTTTTTCTGGACATCAGAAGCATAGCCGTAGCTCCAGCATTCAACGGTGAAGAGTTCCCCGGCGTGATAACACCGTCAGGTTTAAAAGATGGATTTAGAGATGCAGTAGCTTCGAGAGTCGCACCCCTTCTTATCGCCTGGTCCGAATCTATAACCTTTTTGGTGCCATCAGCAAGCGTTACCTCAACAGGCATAATCTCATCTTTGAAATAGCCCTCATTGAGAGCCTTTTCAGCCAGATTATGGCTTCTAACAGCCCATTTATCCATGTCCTCTTTAGTTAATCCTATCTCGTCTTTGCATTCTTGGTACAATTTTTCTGCTGTTAGCCCCATGCTCATTGCTGTCAGGAGATCGTACTCCTGTACATAGTGTGGCTGTAGCAACGTTGGGCTTGCATTCAGATGCGGATTCAGACTCATATCCATGCCAAGATGAGTCATATGCTCTATGCCACAGGCAAAAACAATGTCGGAATAACCCTGTGTAATTTCCATCGCCCCGGTGTGTATAGCAGACATGCCTGAACAGCAAACACGTTCTATTCCTTGTGCAGGGACATTTATGGGCAAATCAGCTAGCATGGCTACTGCCCTTCCACCATAAAGCCATTGCTCCGTCATTTGCATGGTGCATCCGGTAAGCACATCACCAATCTCCTCGGGATTAATCTTTGTCCGCTCGATTATTTTCTTTATCAACCTGCCAGCCAACGCAGGCATGTTTTCACTGTTAAACACATCTCTCTCTGGCTCTGCCGGCCTCGACCTTGAAAATGCTGTCCTTAGATAATCAACTATCACAACCTCTTCCATTCTTTAAACCTCCTTTTTATTTATTTAATTTATATAAACTCGGGGTGAGTGGATTTGAACCACCGACCTCATGGTCCCAAACCATGCGCGCTAAACCGCTGCGCCACACCCCGCTGACCAAAATTGCATTATAGCACTCTGATAAGGAAAATAGTTCATCTGCAGTTAGGGCAAACATCAAAAAAATCTGGAGGTAAATTCAATTTTCCCCTAATATACTCCAGTTGCTCTTCAGGAGCCCAATAGTTACCACAAACTTTGCATTTCTTCAATTTAAATTCCTTTTCCCAGTTACGGGCATAGACTACTCGAGTACCATCCTTATCCTCCATCTTTATCGCCCCCGTGGGACAGACATAAGCGCAGGAACCGCAGCCAATACACATGTCAGGCGAGAAATCAATACGCGGCTCTACCCTTTGATTTAGGCCCCGGTTAATAAACTTAAGTGCCTGCCTTCCTACAATTTCTCGACATGTTCTTACACACAATTCGCAAAGGATACAATCCTCTTCTCTTACCTTAATTCTTGGTTTGGCAACACCTATTTCCTGAGCTAAACTTTTTATTTTTGCAGAGGTAGGACACTTTGCTAATAGCAACTCTGCCGCTAATCTCCGTGCTTCCAATGCTTTTTGTGAAGTTGTCCTGACTTCTATTCCCTGTTCCACTGGGAAAGTGCAAGCAGTGGTTAACTTAGATATACCATTAACTATGACCTCAACAGTGCATAACCTGCAGGACCCCAAAGGGGTGAGGTTTTCATGATGACACAGAGTAGGTATAGTAATATTAAACTTATCAGCTGCTTCGAGTATCGTTGTGCCTTTTTTTACCCTCACCCTTTGATTATCTATAGTCAGCTCTACCATTGTTCTTCTCTTTATCATCCATCCCAATTTATTTGGCTGGAAGCCATACCATTACTCTATAACACCTGAGACAACGTTTTGCTTCCTCCAAAGCAGCTTCGGCATTGAAGCCATTTTCTACCTCTCGAAAGTTACCAAATCTCTTCTTTAATGGTAATTGACTTGTAATTTGAGGCATTTCCCTAGGGACAATTTCCTGCTCTCTCTGCTCGGAGAGATTAATGCCCTTCACTGCAATTTCCAATTTACTATCTTCGCCCTGAGTTACCTTACCCTTTCTTATATACTGATCAATGCTTTGAGCTGCTCTATTGCCTGATGCCAAAGCATCGATTAATACCGCAGGCCCGGTTACACAATCACCACCAGCGAAGATTCCTTCACCACTTGTTTGACAGGTAGTTGTATCGGTCTCTATGGTCATCTGCTTAGCAAGCTTAATCTGGTTCCTATCAGGTAAAAAGGACAAATCAGGCTGCTGGCCAATGGCTGGAATTATCATGGCTGCTTTCATAACGAACTCCGACCCTTTGATAGGAATAGGTCGTCGTCTGCCACTGGAGTCAGGCTCCCCCAACGCCATTTTGACACATTCAGCGCCTATTACTTTACCATCCCTTGCCAATATTTTGGTGGGCGTGACTAAGTAACTGATCTTGACACCTTCTTTCTCTGCTTCTTCTATTTCTGCTTTTCTTGCCGGCATCTCAACCCGAGAACGCCGGTAAACTATATTTACATCCCTAAATCCAAGTCTCAAGCAACTTCTAGCACAATCTACAGCTACATCCCCACCTCCAACTACCAGTACTCTATTCTTAGGTTCTATCACCCTGCCCAAATTCACATCCCGCAAGAATTTCATTCCGTCAACAAAGCCTTCATAGTCATTATCTTCACCCTCAGCACCCATTTTTCGACCTTTATGAGCACCAATGGCGATGAAAATTGCCTTATAACCATCCTTCCACAGACCCTCCATTTCCAAATCTCTACCTATTTTGGTATTTAGCCTTATTTCCACGCCCGCCTTTTCAATGAGTTCAATATCTCTCTCCAGAATTTTTCTTGGCAAGCGATACTGCGGGATACCTACTGCAGCCATACCCCCGGCCACCGACAATTCCTCAAAGATAGTAACTTGGTACCCTTTTAGAGCCAAATTGTAACTACAAGCCAAGCCTGCTGGTCCTGCCCCAATGATGGCTACCTTCTCCTTAGATTTTCTAGGTTTAGCCGATGAAGGAGTTAATCCACTATTCATCTCCCAATCAGCCACATACCGCTTCAAGAGCCTTATACAAACACGGCCATCATATTGGGTGCGTCTACAAGCTTCTTCACAAGGAGCGGTGCATACTCGTCCAATAACACCTGGTAGACAAACGCCATTTCTTATTAAGCTAAGGGATTCGCGATATCTTTGATTCCTTATCAACTGTATATAGCCAGGTATATCCAGATGAGCGGGACAAGCCTCCATACAAGGTGCTGTGACCATCACTTTGTAATTTGACTTGGGAACAGCCTTTTTATTTTTTATCAGCTTGAGGTATTCATCTCTATAATATTTGATACTATCAATGATTGGTATTGGAGCAGTCTGTCCAAAAGTACACCCGGCATTCTCTTTGATTCCGCTGGCTAGCCATTGTAGTAAACTAATATCCTTCTCTCTCCCCTTTCCATCCAAAATCCTGGCCAAAGTATCAGCCAGCACAGTAATTCCAATGTAGCCAACCATACATTCACCGCAACAAACCTTTTGAACTTCCTTGATATAGGCATGAGCCATATCCACTACGTTAACCTTTTCATCCCATACCACAAATCCATCCCAACCCATAAAGGCTGCCACTTTAGTATGGTCGTACCCTGATGGAAGCCCTAAGTCCTCTGCATAGGCGTGCTGCTTGACTCCTAACCCCCTATTATCGACGGTTTTACCAGCCCAACTGCTAAAAACAACCTTGCCCATCTTTACCTACTGTGCTTTCTCCTTGAGACTGGCATATTCAGCACTTACCCGCTGCTGTATTTTTTTCACCATTTTCGGTGTGAGGTGTCTGAATCTCCCTTGCGGTTTAAGGTAATCTTCGACAGGCCGTAGTCGTGGCGGATCATAATTTAAGGTATATTTGCCATCCTCTACCTCATAAAGTGGGAAAACTCCTGTTTCCACTGCTAGACGCCCTAACCTTATAGTCATATCAGTGGGAATTCGCCAGCCCGTAGGACAAACCGATAGGATATGAACGTAAGTGGGACCTTCAATAGCCACTGCTTTTTTTATCTTGTTCATAAGGTCAAAGGGATAACTAGGGGAGGCAGTAGCCACATAGGGAATGTCATGAGCAACAGCAATAGCGGGCATATTTTTCTTCCAGGTGCTTTGTCCCATGCTGACTTTCCCTGCTGGTTGAGTAGTAGTGGAAGCACCAAAAGGAGTAGCACTTGACCTCTGGATGCCGGTGTTCATATAGGCTTCATTATCAAAGCAAACGTAGAGAAAATCATGCCCTCTCTCAAAGGCGCCGGATATAGCTCCAAAGCCAATGTCGAAGGTTGCTCCATCACCGCCCATAGCTACGACCTTGGTCTTAGGTAAAGAAGTCCCTTTCCGTCTTAGCGCCTTCATTCCCGCTTCTATGCCCGAGGCTACTATGGCGGAATTCTCAAACAAAGTGTGAATCCAGGGAACCTCCCAGGAGGTATAAGGAAGCTGTGAGGATATAATCTCCATACATCCGGTAGACATGACAACAATTACATTCCTGCCCAGAGCTTTCATTACGAGCATCACTGCTAGAGCCTCACCACACCCTGAACAAGCACGATGTCCGGGAGCAAAGCTTTGCCTCCTTGTCACTAAACGAGGTACATATATACCTAAGGTCTCCATTACTTCACCCCAAAAATTGTGCCAATTTTTTGGGAACCCATCACTCTCTTACTCCGAATATTTCAACTTCCTCGAACTTTCCCTGTTCCGCCTTCTCCATTCCTCGATGTATCATATTCTGGAACCCCTCAACCGATATATCTCTGCCACCCAATCCACCGATAAAGCCAATAATCTGCGGCTTCTTTTCTAAATGATATAGAGCAGCCTTTACCTCAGAGCAGACCGGACCTGGGCCACCAAAGGAGATAGCGCGGTCAAGGACGATGAGCAGCTTCGCTTGAGCTACTGCCTGACAGAACGCATTAAAGGGAAATGGGCGCCATAGGCGTAATTTTACCAATCCTACTTTTTCCCCTGCCTCTCTTAATCTATCTATAGCTCCCATAGCTACCTCGCTAAAGCTTCCCATAGTCAATAGCAAAACATCAGCA
>Ga0210051_1005919_pt1 | contig 11589 bp, 10 predicted proteins | sample CryGey092014_all_FD_185464 | JGI IMG/M metagenome (GOLD analysis project Ga0210051, IMG submission 185464) | Groundwater microbial communities from aquifer - Crystal Geyser CG23_combo_of_CG06-09_8/20/14_all (SPAdes) (version 2) | ecosystem: Environmental > Aquatic > Deep subsurface > Groundwater...
CCCATACTTTTTTGAGATTATCAAATAAATAGAAAGCACCATTTTCCTCTAACTGAAAAACAAAAGGATTGGTGCACATCAGACAATGATTATTACATTGGTTCCAAATGGCAATATCAGGCATAGTTACTTAGTAAATTGTACTAAAATTATTTTATATCGTATATATGATTGTTATTAAAAACTACCAACGAATTTAGAATATTTAAATGAATATACTGGGAATATCGGCATTTTATCACGACAGCGCTGCATGTTTAGTGCGTGATGGAGAGATAATTTCGGCCGCCGAAGAAGAGAGATTTACCCGCAAGAAGCACGATTCTGGTTTTCCGGAACAGGCCATTAATTTTTGTTTAAGTTATGCCAATCTTCATATCAAAGATGTTGATTATCTGGCGTTTTATGAGAAGCCTTTTTTAAAATTTGAAAGGTTGATTGAAACTTATCTTGCCTATGCGCCATCAGGACTAAGGTCATTTTTAACCTCGATACCGATATGGATGAAGGAAAAACTGTTTTTAAAAAAACTAATTAAGAAAAAATTAAACTATGAAGGAAAGATACTTTTTGCTGAACATCATGAATCGCATGCTGCTTCGGCTTTTTATCCTTCTTCTTTCCAGCGGGCGGCCTTTTTTACTATTGACGCGGTTGGAGAGCGGATGACAACGAGTTTTGGCACAGGTTGTGATAATAATTTGACCATCTGGCAGGAATTAAATTTTCCTCATTCTTTAGGCTTACTTTATTCGGCCTTTACGTATTTTACCGGCTTTAAAGTAAATTCTGACGAGTATAAAGTCATGGGGCTTGCCCCTTACGGTGAGCCAAATTATGTCAATTTAATCCTGGATGAATTAGTTGATTTGAAAAAAGACGGCTCTTTTAGATTAAATATGAAATATTTTAATTACTGTACGGGATTTACAATGACTAACCAGTGGTTCGAACGTCTGTTTAGAAAGAAGCCGCGTCAGCCAGAGACAAAAATAACTCAAGAGGATATGGATTTGGCTTGTTCTATTCAGGCGGTGGCCGAAGAAATAATCTTCCGTATGGCAAAATATGTTCATAAAGCAACAAAAATGAAGAATCTATGTTTAGGAGGAGGCGTAGCTTTAAACTGCGTTGCTAACGGTAAATTATTAAAGAAAGGGCCATTTGAAAATATTTGGATCCAACCGGCCGCTAGTGATGCCGGCGGCTCCCTTGGCGCTGCTTTGACTATTTGGTATAAGCACCTTAAAAATAAAAGAGTGGTTGGTAAATTAAAAGATTTCCAGAAAGGTTCATATTTAGGTCCGGAGTATAATAACGAAGAAATAAAGGCATATTTAGATCAGAATAATATATCGTATAAAATGTTGACTAAAAAGAAAATGCTTGATGCTCTCAGTAAATTGATAATACAAGGTAAGATTATCGGTTGGTTTCAGGGAAGAATGGAGTTTGGCCCGCGGGCTTTAGGTTCAAGAAGCATCCTTGCCGATGCCCGTTTTCCACAAATGCAGTCTATACTAAATCAAAAGATAAAATTTCGCGAATCATTTAGGCCGTTTGCCCCTTCGGTTTTGAAAGAGAAAGCTTCTGAATATTTTGACTTAAAGAAAGAAAGCCCTTATATGCTTTTTGTAGACAATGTTAAAAAGCACTCCAATATTCCTGCTGTCACCCATGTTGACGGTACGGCAAGAATCCAGACAGTAGATCGTAAAGACAATGAGCTTTATTACGATTTGATTAATACCTTTTATAAAAAGACCGATTGTCCGATAGTCATTAATACCTCTTTTAATGTTAGAGGAGAACCTATTGTTTGTAGTTTTAAAGATGCCTATAAGTGTTTTATGAAAACCGGCATTGACTGTCTGGCAATGGGCAACTTTCTTTTATTAAAAGAAGACCAGGTTAAGATAGATATGACAGTTTTTTTGATTTCCAGTCTTTTAAATGGTAAGATCAAAATTATATACCCAGTTTATTGGTTAGCTGTTAGATTAGGGTCGATCGTCGGCAAAATAAGTACCGTGGTCGTATTATTTTTTATATTTTATTTAATTGTTTTACCGACCGGTTTGATAATGAAATTACTAAAAAAAGATATATTGGAACTCAAAATCGACAAGAATGTCAATAGTTATTGGAAAAAAAGAAATCGTATTATAAATCTATTCCATTATGAAAGACAGTCTTAAAATCAATTATGCTTGATATTTTAAAAGAATTTTTATTTTTTTTATGGTCTCGGAAAAAATGGTGGTTGTGGCCGATAGTTATCTGTCTGTTGTTATTTGGTTTTCTGGTTATATTTTTTGCAAATCCCGCGATTACACCGTTTATTTATACACTCTTTTAGCATCATAGACATATGAAAAAGGGCACCTTCATTAATATCATCATATCATTAGTGACGACAGCATTATGTGTTATTCTGCTGCTGTTAGTTGCCACCCGTCTTGTTAAGAGCCAGAAAAAGAACCAGGAAAAGAAACAGGAAAATAAAGAAGATTTACAATATTATACTAGCCTTGACTGGGCAGACAAAGATATAAACGATATACCATCTCAACGAAATGCATCTTTTAATAATAATGTTAAGGGAGCAAGTGATGTTTATACCATTAAAATCAATAATCAAGGACTTCGTGATTACGAATACGGATTAGAAAAGCCTGAAAATAGCATAAGGATAGCGGCTGTAGGCGACTCAACTACTTATGGCGATGGTGTAAATTTGGAAGATACGTATGTAAAGCAGTTGGAAAAAATATTGAATAATAATTGTAATAAGAAAATTGAAGTGCTCAATTTTGGCGCTTCCGGCGCCAGCACCATCAATGAATTGGAATTGATTCAGAGAAAAGTACTTTTGTATAAACCCGATATTATAATGCTGCAAATGGACCCAAATGATTCTCAAGTAATTCATCAGATTAGAGACGTTGATCCGTTCTTGAACGGAATTATCCTAAAATTAAAAGATAGTCATTTTGAAGTTGGTCAATGGTTAAAACAAAAACTGGAATTTTATAAATATTACCAATATAGAAAACAGCTAACTCCGGATGAGGAGTATAACAATGTCATAAAGCCTTTGGAGACAATAAAAAATATCAGTGAAGAAAATAATATTAAATTGATAATAGTCAGTTATGATGAGCCTTACCATCTATTTTATTATCCTAAGGTTCTTCAATACATCAAGGAGCATGACATTCCACTGCTTGATCTATCTATTACAAAGTTTGGCGAACTTTCATATAAAGAAAAATACTTAAATCCAAAATTGGATAAAAATAACTTTAACCTTCCAATAGATTCGCACCCGGGTAAATATGGAGGTCAAATTATGGCCGAGGAGATCAGCAAGTTTTTGGGAAATATAGATACATTAGAATTTAAAAATCTTTGTTTTTTTACTAATAAATAGGCTGAAATTCCTTGGTACCGAAAAATTTGAGATAATCCAGCCAAATACCTTCACAATTTTCAAAATATTTACACTGCTGACATTTCTTTATTTTCTTTTTTGTTTTCACCCGGTCAAAATCAACACTTTCTACTGTAGAGCTAGGCGCCCCGACTTTAGTATTAAAAGGGCTGAACTCTACCATACTTTTTTTGTAGTCAGGCAAGCAGCAAGGAGGGATATTAAAAAGCAAGGCTTTATCCAGCTCCAATTTCTCAGCCAAATCCAAGGCTTTCTTTAGGTAAGGAGCGGCTTCTTTCATGCTGACACCTACCTTCCGCCAATTTTTTGCCATTTGGCCGATATAGAGAGGATAGATAAAGATAAAACTGCCGACTCCTTTTTTAGCAAAAAAATCAACGAATTGAGGATAGTATTTATAATTAATTTTGTTAATCACCGTATTAATTTCAATGCGAAGTTTGAGTTCTTGGAGATTTTTAATGGCCTTCAAAACATAGTTAAAGCTGCCCGGAACCTGGGTTAAATAGTCATGAATTTCCGGTTTATGGCCGTGGATAGAAATCTTTACAAAGTCCAGTCCGGCCTCAGCTAGTTGCTTGCAATAATCCGGGTAAGACAATAAAATACCATTAGTTTCAATTCTAATAACATCAAACTTCAATTTTTTGGCATAACTAATTAGGGTTAACAGATCTCTTCTGATGGTTGGTTCTCCGCCGCCTATCCCTAAATATTTAAAACCATCTTTTTTGGCGTGATAGATAGTTTTTAAAAGTTCTTGGGTAGAACTGTTGATTTTTCTTCTTGAGGAATCAATAGAGCAAAATCGACAGCTTGAATTGCAAGCAAAACCTACCAATAATTCAAAAAGGTTTCTGTCTTTTTTTTCTAATTTTTCCGAATATTGTATTGTCATAAATTTAAATTTGTTTTGAATAGAGAGTTCCTTTTTTGGACAAACTCCAAAAATATTCTTTGCCGATTAATCTTCTTTCGACAAGCCCCTTTTTAGATAATTTTTCTCCTGTAGTAAATACTTCGCTTCGGTCGCTGCAGGCAGCGCAAAGTTTTATTTTTCGAGCTAGTTTTAATGCCTGCCGGCTTGAGATATTATTTTTTATTTTTAAAATTGTCAGAAAGCATTTTTCCATATCGGTTAGAGGCCGATTACCCGCAGCTGTTTCAATAAAAAGCAAAGATGTCTTTTGAGAATGTTTCATTTTTTTCTGTTAAAAAAATCTTTTAGCGCTTGAATAAGGATATCAATTTCTTTTGTAGAATTGTAAATAAAAAATGAGGCCCTCATCGAAATTGAGGTATTAAAAAATTGATGAAGTGGTTGAGCGCAATGGTGGCCGCAGCGGACGGCAACAAAATAATCTTTTAATTCGTGATTTAAAAAAAGATTAAAGTCATAAAGAGAAACTTTTTTATCGGAGAAATAAAAAGAAATCAAAGTAGCGGGTATTTGATTTTGATAGTCAGCTAAAAATTTTATTTCCGGAATTTTTTTTAACTGTTCAAAGGCATAATGACTTAACTTTTCAATATAATCGGCAATTTCTTCTTGATTTTGTTTTTCTAAAAAATTAACAGCCGCCTTTAGACCAATAATGCCGGCATAGTCTTGGATACCGGCTTCAAAACCAGCCGGCGGAGGAAGGTATTGAACCTTAATATTATTACCATGAATTTTTACTGATTGGACTGTCCCGCCGCCAACATTATAGGAGAATAAATTGTTGAGCAATGACTCACGTCCGTATAAAACGCCTATTCCGGTGGGGCCGCCAATTTTGTGGCCGGAAAAAACCATAAAATCCATTTGGTTTTTCTGGACATCTTCTCTATGGGTAGCGATGTATTGAGCATCATCAACTAAAACCTTGGCTCCTTTTTGATGGGCTAAAGAAATAATTTTCTTTATCGGATAGATAAGGCCGGTGACATTGGAAAGGTGGGTGACGGCGACCAAAGCAGTCTTATCAGTAATAATTTTTTTAAATAAATTCAGATCTAAAGACCCGTCTTTATTGGGAACGATTATTCTTATTTTAAAACCTCTTCGTTTTCCCTGCTCGTAAAAAGGCAAGAGATTACTATGATGTTCCAACAAAGTCAGGACAACTTCATCTCTTGGTTTTTTAAACGGAAAAGAAGAGGCAATTAAATTGATTCCCTCAGTAGTGTTTTTAGTCCAGATTATTTCCTTGGTTGAAGAGGCATTAATAAACTCTCGTACTTTTTCTCTGGCCTGTTCTACTAATTCCTGGACACGCCAGCTTAAGAGATGACTGGAGCGATCACCACTGCAAACTCCCAAATTCTGGTAGTAGTTATTCATTGCCTCGATCACTGATTTAGGCTTCAGGACAGTACAGGCATTGTCAAAATAGATCAGTTTTTTACCATCAACCTTATTTTTAAAAACCGGAAACTCATTTTTTATTTTTGTGAAATCCATACTCACTCAAAATGAAATAACTTGACACTTGAAGGCAGTTTATCCATTATACATTGGTTATCTTTATAAATCTGAAGACAATCATTTTTTCTTTTGATAAGATTGCCTTTATTCAATAATTTCACAGTCTCAGGAGGTAAACAATCGTGAATTTTAATGAAACCTTGATAATTTAATGTGTCGCCTTTCATTTTTCCGATTAAAGGAAAAAATACAAAATCACTAAAATATAATATTGGTTTTTTTAGAATAGATATCAATTCTTTATAATATTCGGGAAATTCCAATTTTAATATGTCTAGTATTTTTTGAGCATATTCTATACTTTCTTTACAGTTAAAAGAACAAGGTCGATGAGGGATTAAATAATAACCAGACAAACGATAACTAATAAATATATTTCTACATTCATTATAATCAAAATCCCTACTATCAAAATTATATAAGTAATTTAAACGGAAGTCTAATTTTCCTTTTGTATCTAAAAGAGTTACTATTGGATAATTTTTACCTTTTTTGTCATAAAGATTTTTTATAAATTTTTCTATACAACAATGAGGATAACCCAAATATTTACCGATTAAAAAAGTTGAGATAGACCCTTCCATTATATATTTTTTTTCTGATTCTGAATATGTCTTTAATATTTTTATAGATTTGCTTATAAGACAAAGAGGATTACTCCTGTTTGGTCCGCAAAGTGTTTTTATTATTAATAACTTAAATCCTAATTCTGAAATAGTTTTTTTAAATAAAGCAAGTTTCCACGGAGAAATACCAGTTCGAATAATTGGTCTTAAATCGTAAAACAAAGCAGCTATTTCCTGAAGACTAATTCCATTCATTCGTAAGATAACAATTTTTTCAGGAGTTAATAAATGTTTTAATCTACTTTTCATAAATTTTTAAAGGTTTGACCTTAGTTTTCTTACCAAAAAAATCAAGATAATCCTTTCTTACTCCACAGCAAAAAGAATTTAAACGGCAATCGGCGCATTGCTTCAACTTCACTTTTTCTTTTAAAGAATATTCGGGTTTTTCCCCGCGGATGATCTTTTGGTAATCAATATGATATTCAATAAAATTATCTAAATAACAAAGAGGAATATGATCGGTAATAAAATCTATGTTTAATTCTTGGCATTTTTTAAAAGCCTTTAGAAGATATGGTTGTACTTTTTCATAGGTGATTAAAATCTGAGGATTCTTTCGGGTATTTCCCATTATTTTGATAAAACTGAATTGAAGGAATTTTATTCTGGGAAAATTTTTCTTAACGAAGACGACATAATCTTCTAAATCTTTATAATTTAAAGCATTGACAACGCAGGTTAATCGAATATTGGCTCCAACAGCTTGGAGATTTTTTATTCCTCCAACTTTATTTTTAAATAATCCTTTGGTTTGAGTAATTTTATCGTTAATCGAAGGAAGATGAGAGGAAAAATTGATATTAAATAAGTCTATTCCGGATTTAACAAGTTTTAAGGCTAAACTTTTGTAAAAAAGAGTAATCCCATTAGTTTGAAGTTCAACGAACAGATTTTTTTTCTTGGCTTCTTCAATTATCCAAAAAAGGTCTGGCGATAAAGTTGGTTCCCCTCCGCTAATAGTCAAACCATCTTGGCATTGGTTAATTTGTTGAAGGATAGTTTTTCTGTTTATTTTAGCATTTCTGCCCTTGGCCGAACAAAAAAGGCAGTTTAAATTACATGTTTCTGTAATAAGCAGGATCATAACTTAAAAAAAATCTTATCAAAATTAGCTATTTCATCGATCTCTGCTTCAGTAACATTATAATATTTTGCTTCGGGCAGTAGTTTAATTTGAGCTTTCTTTTTCGCCTCTTCTAAGGAAGCGGCGCGGACATAACCCAAGACTTCATAGTGTTCCTTACTTTGATAAATAACCACATACTCTTTTTCTTTAATCATATTTTTATTTTACTGGTTTTAATTCTTTATTTCCATAATGTTTTAAATATTCTTTCCAGATACCTTCGCATTGATTATAAAGTCTGCAACCCTGGCATTTTTCAGGTTTTGAACGTCCGATAACTTTTCTGTTTTTTGAGGCGTTTGGATTATAAAAATCCGGGGCAATATGTTCAACATTGCTATAGTTTTGTATTTCCTGCAATTCGCTGATTTGATCTAAATAATTCTGAAAATAACAAAGCGGCACATAGCGGATATGCCAGTGGGGAATCTGATATTTTTTACCAATATCTAAACATTTATGGACATAAGGAGCAATATCTGATATTTTAGGGACAATTCTGTCAAAGTCATTATAAGCTCCACCGTAGCTAGGGTCAACAAAAATAAATTCAGCATTATGTAGGCCTAAATTTCTAATATACTCTCCAATTTGAGGCAGATATTTATAATTTTGTTTTACGATGGTGGTATTTGTTCCCAAACTGATTTTTAAATTCAACTCTTTAATAATTTTTTGGACATTTTTAACCCCTTTATTCAACTGCTTAAAACTTCCCGGAACCTGAGTCAGTGAGTCATGAAGTTTGGCCGTATGGCCATGAATGGAAAAAACAAGACTGTTTAAACCGGCCTTAAGAATGGTTCGGGCAAAATCTTCATAAGAAAGCATTCTTCCGTTAGTGGCGATCATAATCGTATTAAAATTTAATTCTTTAGCATATTTTATCAGACTAATGATGTCCGGCCTTATTGTTGGTTCACCGCCGATTATTTCCAAATAAGTATTGCCTCTTTTTTTGGCGGAAATCATTTCTTTTTTAACATCGGAATAAGATGGGGAAAGTATTTTTCTTTTATCATAATTAATACAGAAAGTACATCTATTATTGCACTGATAACCGGCAAAAATAACGGTTTTTTTTATTTGAAAGATAGATTCACCCGATTTAACTAAGACAGGAATAAGCCTATTATCTTTTTTTATCTCAAAGATCTTTTTTTTATCCAGATAAATAGTACATAGATCATCAGTAACAATCAGTTTATTTCCTTGTCGAAGAAATTTTTCTATATTCCGCCATTGAGCAATTTTTTTCTTATCGACTTCTTGATAATAAGTATCCGAGGTGATTTCCGGTTCAATTTTTTTGTAGTTTATTTCTCCTGTTCCCAATGTATATGGTTTAAAATCACCATAAAGTAAGATCCGATCAGCACAGGTCCAGTATAAAGAGGCGGGTTTTGTCAAGCGGTCTTTAATAAATAAACTTTTATCTTTATTTATATAATCCATACAAGCTAAAAATCTCTCAACATATTTTATGCTTTCTTTACAAGTAAAACTACATGGAAAATGTGACAAGAGAGAATACGTAAAAACATTAAGGCGCCAATCAATATATTTTGAATTTTTTAAAGATTCAACGGCCGGATTTTTGAAACCAAAGTTATCAGGATCATTTATTTTATTATCCAAATAGCCACCAAACTTCAGACAGCATTCGGGATAGCCCATCAGTTTCCCGAATTTGTAACCATATATTCCATCGATCATTTTTGCATGATAGTAATATGCTCCTTTTCTTGCTTTATCTTCAGATTTAGAAAGGGCAATAATAATTTTTCCTGGACGGGGATCATTTAGCGGAATTTCTTTAAAGATTCCGCGGGGACTATTCACTATATATTTGTAATTAGAAGTAGCTAAATGTAAATAAAGTTTTCGGGCGTAATCTTGAATTTTCTTCATATTTTCTTCAAGTTGTGAATCCAGCAATATGGCATCAGCCATAGCTGGTTTATAGTCCAAAACAGTCATTACCAACTCCACTAAAGATAGGTGAGTCAGCGTGTTTAATTTTTCAATAATTTGATAGGTTTGTTTTAATTTTTCTTTTTTTATTTTGCTTAAAATCATATTCAAGCTTACTTATACCATAAAACAACCATGTTTTACAGCTAATTTTCTTATTTCTTGATCTCCATATAAGCGGAGATATTCTGTCCAGATACCGGCACATTTATCGGCATAAATACAGTTTTGACATATATCTATCTTTTTTTGCTGAACATCAGTTAGATTTTTTTCAATTGAATCCTCGGAGAAATTTTTTTGATTATAAGTTATTGGTTTTTCTACTTCTAACTTTCCTAAAGCCGTAATCAAAGAAAATCCTTTTTTATTAATCATATTTGGAGGAAAAAGGCACGGGGAGAAAGCAAAAAAAGTTACAGTTTGAAAATCATCCAATATAGGTTTCAAATTGTTTAGGGTATTTGCGAGGTCAATCCGTTTTACGCATAAAGCTTTGTAACTTTCTTTCCCATATCCGTCAGGAATTAAATCGGTAATATCCCAAATAGAAACACCTAAAGAATGGATGAATTTTCCTATCGGAAAAATATGTTGATAGTTGAGTTTTAAAATTACCGTGACGACACTGATTGTTAAATTTTTATAGTTTAACGCATTCTTAATTCCGGCGACAGTTTGTTCAAAAGAGTCTGGGGTGCGAGTAATAATTTCGTGAAGTTTTTTGTTATGAGCATGCAAAGAAAAGGTAATATTAGTTAAACCTGCTTTCACCAGCTTCTCGCAAAAACTTTTATTACCTAATAATATCCCATTGGTATTTAATCCTATTTCTTTATAGCCTAAATTTTGAGCCTGTTTTATTAAAAGAAAGATATCTTTTCTTATGGTAGGTTCTCCGCCGGTAAATTCCATTCTTTCATAGTTTTCTTTTCTTCCTTTAATTAAGTCTTTTATTATTTCTTTGGTAGTTCCATTATGACAGTTCTTACCGTGGGATTTAACAGAACACATAACACAAGCGCTATTGCAAGAAAGCCCGGCAACTATTAAAAAAATTGGTTTATTAGAAAGAATTTGTTTCATTTTAACGGTTTAAACTCCGACCAGCCGAAAATTTCCGGATACTCCCGCCAGGGGCCTTCGCAAATTTTATCATATCGACATTGTTTGCATTGCGGACATTTGGCTTTTCCCATATTTTTTCGGTAATACTCATAATCATCTAATTCTAATTCATTATCAACAACGCTGGCAGAAGGGATATATTGTTCAGAAATATATTTTTCATAACCCTTCATAAAACAGTAGGGAATAGCCTCAGCCATAACTTTTATTCCTGAGGCAACGCCAATATCAATGCCTTTTTTTATATAAGGCATTGCTTCTTGGTAACGAGGAACAATCTTTTTTATTAATTGAGGACTTTTAGCAATAATTCCGTTGATATGCATAAAAGCAAACTGAAACTGATCAACCTTTAAATTGACTAATAGTTTCGCCAGATTTGGCAGGTCTTTATAGTTCATCCTGGTGATGACACTATTGGTAATAATATACTGATCAAGTTCTCTTAAATTTTTAATGCCTTGGACTGTTTGGTTAAAACTACCCGGTGCCTGAGTTTGCGAATCGTGGATTTTGGCGCAGGAGCCATGAATGGACGGACCCAACTCATTGGCTCCGGCGCCGATCAGGGCGCGGCAATAATCTTTATAAGAAAACATCCGTCCGTTGCTTTGAATCTGGATGGTTTGATAGCCAAGTTTTTTTGCATATTTTACCCAATCAACTAATTCTTTTCTCACAGTTGGTTCTCCGCCGGTAAAGACAAGACTATCATGATTTTTTTTCATTCTTTTTAATATCTCTTTTACTTCTTGATCAGATTTATTAGGAGCGCTATACCTTTTGTTTCCCTGGACACAGAAAAGAC
>Ga0210051_1005920_pt1 | contig 11588 bp, 12 predicted proteins | sample CryGey092014_all_FD_185464 | JGI IMG/M metagenome (GOLD analysis project Ga0210051, IMG submission 185464) | Groundwater microbial communities from aquifer - Crystal Geyser CG23_combo_of_CG06-09_8/20/14_all (SPAdes) (version 2) | ecosystem: Environmental > Aquatic > Deep subsurface > Groundwater...
TTTTGTCCTTATTTTTGTTATAAAAAGGAATTATAAGTTTTTTAGTTAAAATAAGCATTAATAAGTTTCTTTAAGAGTTTAAAGGCTAAATTAAGTCTACTTAAAGAATTTATACTGTTTATATACCTTTTTTATTCCATATAAAACTTAAATTGCTGTTTTTAAGCTAAATTAAATAGGTTTTATGTTTTGAATAAATAGAAACATTTAAATATTAGTATAGTAATTAGTATGTTAAATTGGTATAGTATATCAAAAATATACTAAAATAATAATGTAGGTATTAAGTTACCTTAATGTTAATGAAAGATTGAAGTGAAAATGAACAAGAGCAAGAGTGTTTTTGGAGAATTTGTAGGGCAGATGGTAAAAGCCCCCTATAAAGACGGAACCCAGTTCAAGATAGCACGTGGAAAGTTAGAGAGCGCGGAAAACGGTTTTGTGAAAATAACTGGAAAGCTTGGAACAATCATCATAAACGAAAAAAATATTGAGAAAATGTCTAGGATTAGTGAGAGTGAAAAAGTAAGAGGCACTGGCTAACTCTGGAATCACAAATCATTGTTATGAATTATTATTCATAATTTGAAAAAAATAAAAAACATTTGCGAGGTGTTTTAGATGGAAAAAGCAAAGTTAAGCATGAGCATCATATTAGTGTCTATAGTAACAGTTTTCTTTTTGATGGTTGGATATGTATATGCAGCTGGAAGCATTGAGCCAACATATCCCCAAAGCATTACTACTGAAAGTTCCGGTAGATGGCAAACAGTAGGCGCTAAAACAATTGAAGCAGAGGCAGGCAATGTAACAGGATTAACCATAGTTGACAAAAGAGCCACACAAGCATGGCAGGGTTATTATGGAAATATAACCGGTACAATAACATTGGATGATGCAAGCAACTACACAATATATGATTGGAACATACCAACCCCTACAGGAGAGATATATGCCTCAAATGGCAGCGGGGTTGCATGGGCTGATATAATGTGTGTTGATTTCACAAGCACTACAGATGCATTGAATGAAACTACTCTTGAAACTTTTTTCGGAATAAATGCTACTGATTTAGATGGTTTTTCTGAGACATTCAATACAACTTATACAGATGCAACTGGCTTTCAGGTAGGAGGTATAGTAATCAATACTGGTGACAGCTGTCATCAAACCTATACTTATGTGGATGAGGCTTACCAGACAAACAGCTTCAAAGAAGTGCTGTTAACAGACAATCAAAGCATAGTATTCACAGCATTGTTAGAGAATAATGTAGACGGCTTTAAGACAGGCGTTGATCCAAATGACTTCCAGATGTTGGTAGCTGAGGATGGTCATCCTGGTGCTGAGGCAACTACAACCACCTATTGGTTTTATGTAGAGCTGGCATAAAATGAGAGGAAAAATATTATTATTTTTTCCTTTTAAGAAAGGTAAATGTAAATGAAAAAGAGCCAAATCACAATATTGAGTGCATTGCTTTTCATTATCTTAGTTTTTAGAGCATATGCAACACCTGTCGGACCTACAATAACAGAGATAGGCAATACAACAAAAGCAGAGGCTAATCCAACAATGCTCAATAGCACGCACAATGGAACAGCAGAGGGAAAAGCAGGAGGATATATCTTCACAATTAACCTTAGCTCTGACCAGCAGAACAAGAGATGGAAGGCTTATGTTGGAAATGTATCTGGTAAACTTGTGTTGGCTGGTGCTGACAATTATGCAATATATGACTGGAGTATAACATCAAGCTTGACAGGAGAGGTTTATGCAACAAGAAGCTCAAGCACAATCACTTGGTCCAGTATAAACTGCTCTAATCTTACTCATATAGAGGCAGAAAATACTGCCTTGAACCATACAAATGCTAATGATAATATTACTGCAACATTTCCTACTAAGGATAATGATGGTTTTGATGTTGGGACTGTAACAATAATAGCAGCCACATGCTATACAACTAACCTATATGTAGATGGTTCTGCTCCTGGCGATGATTCATTTGAGGAATTATTGCTGTATGACGGCACAAACATGGTCTATACATCTATAATTGAACAGAATCATGATGCGTATATGAATAGTGATGAAACTTATGATTTCCAGATGATTGTGCCAGAGGTTGGCTTGGCATCATGGGAGAGCTCAACAGCATACTACTTTTATGTGGAGCTGACATAAAAAATGAAACGAGAAAACATAATTATAGCAACCGGCTTGTTTGTATTTATTTTTGTAGCTTCATTAGTTGCTGTCAGCATGGTAGCATCTAATGTTCTTGGATGGAATAATTCAACTACAATAACAAGGGCTTATGTCTGGAATACAGAGCCAAACATAACCAGTGTAACAATAAGTCCAGATCCTATAGACCTTACTCCAGGCAACACAACAAATGTAAACTGCACTGCATATGTCTGGGATTACAACGGCTGGGCAGATGTAAATGTTTCAAATGCCACATTTTATCATATTTCTGTAGGCAATGACGCTGAAGATGATAGTAATACCCATTATACTGCAGATGTTGATAATGATTGCAGTTGCACAGGAAGCGACAATGAAGCTATTTGTAATTGCACATTTGATATCTGGTATTATGCAACCAATGGAACCTGGATATGCAACATGACTGTTACAGACCAGGGAGGAGAAGCCACTGAGCGTCAATATTATCTCAACAGCTCTAATAATGCTTCTGCCACAGTAAACACTGTTGTAGCAATAAATGTGCCTGCTGAGATTGATTATGGAAATCTCTCTGTCACAGAAACATCAAGTGATATGCCTGCAAATATAAGCAATTTTGGAAACACGCCAATCAATATTTCTGTCAGGGGTTATGGCGGAACAACTAATCCAGATAATCCAGGTGATCTCTGCATGGAATGTGCCTATGGCAACATAAGCATAGAATATGAAAAATACAGCCTGGCAAGCGGAACTGATTATTCAGTTATGACTGCCTTAACAAATGCGTCAACAGAGATGGACTTATCATTGCCTGTCAGGACTGATGACAATGGTTATGGAAATGACACTAACACGACTTATTGGAAATTGCAAATTCCCCTAAGCATTGGCGGGATTTGTAATGGAACACTAGTGTTTGTTGGCCAGGAGAATTGGTAAACTAACTATTTTTATTTTTTTAATTAAAATTTTAACTAAAATAATTCATATGAAAAACAAAAAAACAAAATCAATTACTTACATAGCAAGAAGTTTTTTAGAGAGAGAAATAGCCATCTAAAATAAGTTATAGCATCCATCAAAAGAGGGATAGGCTTCTTGCTTAGTTTACTTACATAGCAAGAAAAAATGAAAACGCAAGAGAGAGCGAAACCAGTTAGCAGTTTGTTCTATACAGAAGATTCTAATTTTTTTGAATATAGCAAAAATCATTTTGATATATCCTATTCCTGCTCTAATCAGTTAGTTCTTCTTCCAATTGATATTTTTAATAATGATGCATTAAGCTCGCTTGAGACTGTTACAAAGTATATGAAAGAGAACCTAAACTATAGGTTCAGGGATATTGCCTTACTGCTTAACAGGAGCCAGAAAACTGTTTGGGATGCTTATGATGGCTCAAGAAAAAAAATGGATTTAAGGTTCATCCTGGACAAGGATATAAGGTTTCTTGTTCCATCATTTGTTTTCAGGGATAGGTCTGTTAGTTTTCTTGAGGCACTTACTGAATATCTTAAAGACAATCTTAACCTAAGGTATTTCCAGATTGCATCTTTGCTCAACAGGGATCCAAGGACTATCTGGACAGTTTATTACAGAGCAAAAGACAAAAGAAAAAATCATAAAAAAAATGGATTGCAGTAAAAAGTATAGAAAAAAGAGTGAAATAGCATTTATGCTTTTAGTTATTTTTATGCTTCTTAGTTATTATGCTTATGCAGTTCCAGTTGGGCCAACAATAACAGGGATAAGAAATGAAACAGGCAGCATAAGAGGATCTACCTTAATCAATACAACAGGCGGCTCAATAACCACGATAGAGTTAGATGTAACTGCACAAAACCTCAAATGGAAGGCCTTTGTTGGAAATGTAACAGGCTCTTTAGTTTTAAGCGATGCCTATAACTACTCAATATATGACTGGTCATTAAGCAGGATTGTAGGAGAGGTTTATGCAACAAGAAGCTCAAGCACTATCAGTTGGTCCAGTATCAACTGCTCTAATCTAACCCATATGACAAATGAGGAGATTGCATTAAACCATACATCTAATCCAGATGATAATATCAGTGCCACTTTCAACGTAAATGATCATACTCCATTTTATATAGGCACTGTTGAGATATCACCAAACAGCTGTTATTCTATACACACCAATGTAAATAATCAATCCCAGGATAGCAGTTTTGAAGAGATTATACTTTATGATGGAACTGACCACCAGAATGGGGATATTGTTTATGCAACAAACCTTGAGCAGGATGCTGCTGGCTACAACAATAATCCATTTGATTTTCAGATGATTGTGCCAGAGGTTGGCTTGGCAACATGGGACAGCTCAACAGCATACTACTTTTATGTGGAGTTAACATAAGATGGCCAGAACAAAAAAAACAAAACTGATTATTATATTAATCATATTAATAGTCCTGATAGGAGTATTGCCAATCAAAGAGATTATTATGGAGCCCTCAATAATTGGGCAGACAATAGCAAGGGTTTTTGTTAGGGGCTTGGAAACAAACCATAGCTGCAGTGCTGTTTTCATAGAGGGATGGAACCTTGTTTCCATCCCATGCGTAGTAGCTAATACCTCGCCGGAGTTTGTTTTGTCTTCAGTTTCAGGCAATTATACATCTATACATTATTATGACCCTAATAACAGCACAGACCACTGGAAAATCTACAATCCTAACCTGCCATCATGGGTTGTCCATGACTTAAAAGACCTAAATGAAAAACATGGCTACTGGATAAATATGAAAAACCAGAGCAGCTTTCATTTAGAAGGATTATTAATACAGCCAAATATAATCCCTCTTGTTAAAGGCTGGAATCTTATTGGCTATCCAGCAGATAAGCCAAGAGAAATAACAAGTGCATTATCTGCTATCTCCGGAAGTTATACTATAATTTGGTTATACAATGCGACTGAGAACAAATATTATTATTACAATGCTTCAGCAAGTGATGGAACTTTAAAAGAGATGAAACCATATTATGGCTATTGGATTAACATGTCAAACAATAATAGCTTGTTTGTTACATAATAAGTTGGTGAATAAATGAGAAAAAAAATATTAACATTGATGTTTATTGTTTTTTTAGTAATTATAGCTTCAGCAAGGGTTATTTCTTTTCCTAAGATTGCTGCTGAGTTTTATGGCACAGCCACAATAAACTGGACAAATGCTCCTGCTGGCTCAAATATAACTGCATATGATCCTGATGGGGTTTTATGCGGTTATTTTATTGTATCAAACAAAGGATATTATGGCTCATTATCATGCGAGGGGGATGATGAAGAAACAACAACAGATGAGGGTGCTGAGCTAAATAACAACATAACCTTTTATGTAAACAATGAAAGGGCAGTTATGTTTGGCAACACAAGCTGGCAATCTGGGGCTTTTAAAGAGGTTGATGTTTGTGCACAGAATTATGCTCCTTATTTCGAACATAATTTAACACACCAGTACATTTATGAAAGCTCTGAGTGGTTGTATGACATAAATTGTTCTGACCTTAATTATTGGGATAATTTAACTTATTATGACAATACAAGCTTTTTTAATATCAGCTTGACAACCGGAGTGATTAATTGGACACCATTAAACGAGCATGTTGGAAACCACTTTATAAAAATTATTTGTAGTGATGGAAGGTTAAATACATCCGAAGTCTTGAATATAACAGTTTATGATGTAAATAATCCTCCTGTCTTAAGTCCAATAGGGAACCAGATAGCTGTTGAGGGGGGATTATTCACCTATAATGTCATTGCAACTGATCCTGATGAAGATAATTTAACCTATTCAGCAGATACTACAATATTCACAATAAATCCATACTCTGGGCTGATTAGTTTCACACCAACCCTGGCTAATGTTGGGAACCATACAATAAATATTTCTGTAAGCGATGGTTTGCTAATTGACTATGAGGTAATTCATTTCAGAATTGTCAGGGGGCCTTACTGCGGTGATGGTTCATGTGGTATTAATGAAAATTGCCTAAATTGCCCTGAGGATTGCGGACCATGCCCAGAGGTGCCTACAAGGCCAGCTAGAGTCGGCAGGGAGGGAGTTGAAGGTGAAGCTGAATATGAATGGAGAATCTATCCCAGGGTATGCCATGAAAGATGGGAATGCGCTAAATGGTCTGAATGCTCTCCAGATGGATATCAAACAAGAAGGTGTATCGACATAAATAAATGCGGAACAACGAAAAACAAGCCAGAGGAAACAATGGAATGTGTTTATATAGGAACATGCTTTGATGGAATACAAAACTGCCATGATGGCTTGTGTGAAGAGGGTATAGATTGCGGTGGCCCATGCTCTCCTTGTCCAGTTCCTCCAAGTTGTTTTGATGGCATACAAAACCAAGGAGAAGAAGATATAGATTGCGGTGGCCCATGCGAGCCCTGTGAAATTAAAAAATATGCTAAGATTCCATGGCCTGAGGAACCGATACAGATTGTAAAATACCCCTGGTTTTTGTTGGTTCTTGCATCAGCTATAATATCACTAACTACTCTAGGAGACAGAATTTATATTAGAAAAATAACCAAAAAAGAGCTGAAAGAATACAGGAAAAGTATGCTCAAGTATAGGAAGAGAAGACACAAGATTTATGCTATGGCCATGTCAGTATCCTCTGTGATTTTGGTAGTTTCATTTTACATCTGCTTATTGCAACGTGATAAAGAGTTGATGGTATATTACATTGGTACTTTGGTTGTTATAATTTTTATCATGGTATTCTTAATGATTATTAATAGGAAATTAAAATATGATAAATATGGAAAAGAAAGGGAAGAAAAAAGACTTCTGGAAACAGACAGGAGAGAGAAGGAAAATTTAATTAAAATTGAAGAAAAAACACTATTAAGATTAGAGCTAAACATAGGCAGAAAAATCTATAACAGCATAAATTCAATTGAATTTGAAAAAGAAGTAATTGATTTGCTCAAAGATATTTATAGGTTGGTTAGGGGTTTAACCAAGAAAAGGAAAGAAATGTTAATGCCCTTGAAAACAAGCAAGGAAAAAAAAGAACTAATAAATAAATTGGGCTCAGACATTAATTTAGCGGATATCTCAAGGAAATATCCTGAGTTCAAAAGCATAATAAACAATCTTAAAAAAATAACTAAAACAATTTCAAAAAAGAGGGTTAAAGAGGAAAAAATAAATGATTTAATCCAAGAATTTATATTTAATTTAACCAAGATAGCAGCTGACAATCATTTGATAAGTGTAATTAAATCAGAAAAAAGAATAGCAGAGGTTTATAATGGGCTTATTGATATTTACATGCATTATAAAAACCAATTTGATAAAAGGCAGAATACTCAAAAGGAAATCTTAAAAATAGAATCAGAGTTTATAAATGAAATTGAAGGTATAAGTAACAACCCTAATATTATGAAGAAAGTAGAAGATAATGATAATCTCGCATCTTTTTACAATAAGCTAGTTGACCTTTACAACAGCTACAAGAGAAAAGAAGAGCTTTACAATGAAATGAAACAGTTAGAAAGAAACCAGCAAGAAATAGTTTAATTCCTTGGTTTTTTTGTTATAATTTTCTCAATGTTTTGCAGTTCTTCATAACTATCTATGTCTATCCCAGCTTGAGAGGAGCTCTTTATTGCAACAATGTTGTGTTTTATTATCCCAGAAAGAATTTTCTCTGCTTCATCTATTGTGAGTGTTCTACGCTTATATTTAATTAAAAGGCTCAATGAAGCAAATGGAAGGTATCTAGGAATGAGTTTAAGATAAGGCCACAGTCCTTTTTTTCTTCCACTATAAAGAAAGGCTATAGTATTTCTCATAGCTTTATTTTTATTTATCTCATTCAAAAAGTCCCTGTCAAGCATAAAAATACAGCCATTCTTAATAAATTTCTCACCTAGTTGGTAAAACTTGCCGCTCTTTACTCCTGAAAAGTTTTTTTCATAGTCCTCTTTTAGGTAATAAGACATGTAGAAATGGCCATCCTTTCTATTGGAACATCCCTTAATAAAACCATCAATATCTTTGCTTTTAAATAAGGGAATGTCTGAGGTCGAATATAAAATTTTCTTTGACTTTGCTTTACTGCCACCCTCAATAAGATTATCAACAAAGCTTTCTTTACCATTTACAAATTTTATTTTTTCTTTTCCTTTTGGAATGTCTACTTTATCCAGCTGGTCTTCTTCTCCTACAACATAAATAGTGTTAGTATAAGATGATTCAGCCAATGCCTCCATAACATAATTAACCATTGGCTTATTATTTATTTTAATAACTGCCTTGTAATCAATTCCTGCTTTATCTTCTGGTTGTGGCTGGTTTATAATTTCTGCGGGGCAAAAAGTAGAAGGGTATGAAGGGTAAAAAGGAAAAGAAAGGTATGTGATAGGCAGTTGACTTTGAACAATGAGCTTGCTTTTTCCTGCAAGCACAACTGCATCAATGGAATTTTCTGCAAAACCCGGATTATAGTTTTTATTCATTCAAAGACCCCTGCTATTTTTTCTCCGCAAGAGCATTTGCTGTTTTTTATATTATTTTTTATTATGCCAAAGCCAGACCGTTCTATCAAAAGCTTGCCACATTTTGGGCAGTATGTATTGTTTTCCTCTGCTGCAAAAACATTTCCAACATAAGAGTGTTTTATTCCTATATTTAATGCAATTTTCCTTGCTTGTTTTAATATTTCAGGGCTTGTTCGTGGAAGGTCTAACAGCTTATAACAAGGATAAAATGCTGTAAAATGCAATGGAACATCTGCTCCAAGATTTTCTTTTATCCAGATGCACATCTTCTTTATTTCTTTAAGGTCATCATTAAGTGTGGGGATTACAAGATTAGTTATCTCAAGCCAGACATTTTTTTGCCTTAATATTTTTAATGATTCAAGCACTGGTTCAATCCATGCAGAGCATATTTCTCTGTAGAATTTATTGTTAAAGGCCTTTAAGTCAACATTGGCCCCATCAGTATATTTGCATAATTCCTTTAGCGGCTCAGGATTGATGAATCCATTTGAAACAATTGTGTTTTTCAGTCCTTTTTTCCTTGCAATCTTAGCGCAGTCAAGCATATACTCAAAGAATACTGTTGGCTCATTGTATGTATAAGAAATAATTTTGCAGTTGTTTTGCATTGCAAGCTCAACAATTTCATTGGGAGTAATTTTTTCAGTTAAAGTCTCTTCTGGCTTTGCCCTTGACATTGTAAAGTTCTGGCAGTGTTTGCAATCGAAGTTGCAGCCGATTGTTCCAACTGATAATGCTTTCTCGCCGGGCATAAAGTGATACAAAGGCTTTTTCTCAATTGGGTCTATGTTAACTGCGCATGGGTTTGAGTAAACAGCAGAATAAAGCTTTCCATCAATGTTTTTCCTTGCATTGCAAAAGCCATAAGAATTTTTTTTTATAACACATTCTCTGGGGCATAAAGCACACTGGACATTTTCATCCTTGAGCTTTTTGTAATAGCTTGCTTCTTTCATATTGAGTTAGTAGTTAAATCAATATTAAAACCTTTGTTTTTTAAAAGCTTATAGAACTTAATTATAACTTCACGAGCCCAATGGAAGAAGATTTAATTAAAATAATTTCAGGCAAAATTTAGATAATAGTCAAAATAAACTAAATTTTCTGTTAGGTATTAACTGTTTAAGATTTTGTTTATGGTCTTGAAAAATAGAGATGCATTTTTCAATGATTCTTCAGCTGGCTCAAGATTTGCCTGTGGCAGTTTCTGATATGTAAAGTTGCCCCTTTTCTTTTTCTCATAAGAAAAAATTCCCAGGAGTTTATCTGCCCTTACTATCATTGTTCTATATATTCTCAACAATTCAAAATCCAGTTTCCCTGTCTTGACTAAATATTTCTCAAATGCTTCAAGTGTTTTCTTATGAACTTCAGGTGCTTCTGTTTTGATTTCATTCTCTATAAGTATTGATTTTGCAGCGTAGAATATGCAGTAATAAGCATGGCTTATTGTTGAGCTGTAGAATGTAAAACTCTGCTCAAGTTTAAATTGTTCTTTTTGCAATCTCAAATTCTTTGAAACATCAAAAAGTATTTGTGCAGTTATAAGCTCATTTTCTGACCTTTGTAAATATAATCTTGCTTTGTCATTCATTTTCTTTCCTGATCATATTCAGATAAGATATAAAATTATAGTATATTATGCTATTTTTATAAATCTGCTTTCCTACATTTTCCTGCTCTTCATTGAGCATTTCAATAAAATCAGCCTCTGTAAAAAAATGATAATCAATATTTATTAATTCCCTCCTTTTTAGGGTCTCTATAAAAGGCAAAATCTCCTTCTTTGTTTCTTCTGATTTAATAATTACCGCAATGTCCAAGTCAGATTTCTCATCTGCCTTTGATTTTGCATAGCTTCCAAAAACAATAAGTATGAAAAGTTGAGTATTCCTTGATATTCTCCATTGAAGAGTATTTAAAATTTCCTTAGGCAACAATTTATTTTTAGCTATTTCCAAATCATTAATCAGGTTAAGGTAAGAATATGTCAAGTTATTATCATAATTTAAGGAATAGGTTGTTACATCTCCTGTTTTTTTTGTTTTTATTATCTCCTGTCTCTTGAATTCCTTGATTGCTCCCTGTATTAAGTTGTTTGATTTCTGCTTTGCCTTCTCCTTTATCTGCCTGAAAGTAAGTTGAGGAAATAATCCTTTCTTAAATACAGATAATATTTTTAATTGTTCTTTTGTAAGCATTTTACCACTTTTTTGGTTATCTATTACCAATTATTTGGTGATTTAAAAATCTTTCTATTTTTCATTTAAAAAGGTTTTTGCTTTTGCCGAAAATAATCTGATTTAAAGCATTTTATTTCACTATCTTATAAATAGTGGTTGATAATGGAATAAAATGTTCCCAAGAGAAAGGAAGCCAAGTCAGCAGGGTGAGCATGCTGCCTGCTATATAGCAGTTTCTCTGAGCTTTTGACAAATATATTCTGCAAAAGATAAAACTATATAAATCAAAACAACTTTATAATTTTTTTAGGATGTTTTTTTTAAAAAAAATTGATATTTTTAATTCTAAAATAGGCTATTTTTTCTATTCAATCCAAATTTGTTCAAAATTAACAGGAGGTGGTTTCTATTTCTTTAATTAAAACTAAAAATTCGTTGTCAGCAAGGGAAAGGCTTGTTTTGGCCCTTGATGTGGATGATTTCAGCTCTGCAGAAAACTTGGTAAATTTGTTAAAGAACTATGTTGGTGTATTCAAGATAGGCAGCCAGCTCTTTACATCTGAAGGAACTAATATTATTAATATGATAAATAAAGCAGGAGCCAGGATTTTCCTTGATTTGAAGTTTCATGACATCCCTAACACAGTTAAAGG
>Ga0210051_1005921_pt1 | contig 11587 bp, 18 predicted proteins | sample CryGey092014_all_FD_185464 | JGI IMG/M metagenome (GOLD analysis project Ga0210051, IMG submission 185464) | Groundwater microbial communities from aquifer - Crystal Geyser CG23_combo_of_CG06-09_8/20/14_all (SPAdes) (version 2) | ecosystem: Environmental > Aquatic > Deep subsurface > Groundwater...
GTTTGAGTTCCGACAATACAGGGAACACCCAGTTCACGTGAGACAATGGCCGCGTGAGAGGTTTGACCACCCCGATCGGTAATAATGGCAACCACGTCTCTCAAAGCCGGAACAAAATCGGGAGTGGTCATTTCGGTGACTAAAATATCGCCTTTTGTCACTTTACCGATTTCTTTTGGTGAGTGAATAATTTTTACCGGACCGGTAGCGATTCCCGGACAGGCAGAAATACCAGTAAGCAAAACAGTTTTTTTCTTATTTTCTTCCTCCAGTTCTCGCTTCCCGCCTCCCGCCTCTTTGTTCTCTAACGTGGTGATGGGTCGCGTTTGTACAAAATATAATTTCCCTTTTTCAATTGCCCATTCGCAATCCTGGGGAAAGAAATAATGAGCTTGAAGTTCTTTACCGAATTTAGCAATCTTTAAAATCATTTTGTCATCAATTTTTCTTCGATCTTGCTTACTTTGGGGAACTTTTACTTCTTTGGTAATATGGTTAATTTGAGTCAACTGAACGGTTTGGGTATTAGTTTCCGTCCCTATTATTTTCATTTCGCTTTTATTAATTAAATAGCGGTCAGGTGTTACTTGGCCTTGAACAATCATTTCTCCTAATCCCCAAACCGCTTCGATCACCATTTCGTTTTTAGCATTGGTGACCGGATTGACAGTAAACATCACTCCGGAAACATCAGATTGAATCATTTTTTGAACCGGAACAGCCAAACCGACTTTAAAATGATCAAAATGATTCTGTTGGCGGTAGAAAATCGCCCGCGGTTCAAAAAGAGAAGCATAGCATTCCTGTACCGCGCGGACAATATTAGCTTCACCCTTGATATTTAGAAAACTTCTTTGTTGGCCGGCAAAAGATGCCGTCGGCAAATCTTCGGCCGTGGCGGAGGAACGAACAGCAACCAAAGTATGATTAATATTGTTACCTAATTTTAAATAAGATTTCATAATTTCCAAGGCCAGATCTCGGGGAAAAATTGCTTTTTGAAAAACCTTTTTAATTTTATCGGAAACAGCCGTATAACTTGAGGGATCATCGCGATTAACTTCAGTTAAAATACTTTTTATTTTTGGTTGAAGATTATTTTGCTCAAGAAAATAAAAATATGCTTGGGAAGAAATCACGAAACCAGGGGGAACAGGAATCCCGAAGTTATACATTTCCCCCAAATTAGCACCTTTACCGCCAACCAAAGGAATATCTTCCTTATGAATTTCTTTAAACCAGGCAATATATTTTTGGGCAGTGTTCATTTATTTTGTCATCCCAGATTTAATCTGGGATCTATACAAATTTCTCTCTTCTTCAAATTCTGTTCCTCTTTGGTAATCATCTTCCATCCTGATCGTATTGCCAACCTCCGGGGACGAGTGTTCCACGAGATCGCAATCGGTAATGGCGGTATAACGGTGTTTTTGCATCGGATTTATCTGATAACCTTTATCAGTTTCCATATCTATCTCCTTATCATCCAAAAGGAGTCTTGCTTGTCCCCGAATTAAAGTCAGGGTTTCCGTTTTCTGGTCGTGGTATTGCAGGCTGCATCTTTTTCCGGCTTCTACATGAAGAATTTTACCGGTATAAGGTAAATCAGGAGTGGTCAATAATATTTCGTAACCCCAGGGTTTTTCTATTTTCATTTTATAATTTCCAGCAATCTGTCAACTAATTCTTCCCCGCCCAAATCCAATTTTCCCAAAGTAAAATAATCCGCTTCCAGTTCTTTAGGATCGGTGGAAACGCCAATACCGGCAACAGTCACCATATCCTTATCGTTTAGTCCGTTGCCGATGGCCATGGTTTGATTAATATTCAGACCAAGATATTCTGTCAACTTGATTAAGGATGTGCCTTTGTTAAGATTTTTAGGAGCAATATCGTAGGCCTCGCCATTCCACCAGCAATAAAACTCATTATTGGTATCATATTTTTTGACAATTTCCTCGATCTCTGGGACGGCTTTCCAACAATGAGGCGTAATTAAAAATTGCTTGGGCTCAAAACCGCGGATATCTTTATTGGTTTTTGCCAATTGTCTGATCGCTTCTTTCATTTGCTGGATTTTATTTAATAATTCAGGGGTAAATTTTTCCTGCTGGATTACTTGGCCATCAATTAAAATAAATATTCCATTTTCTCCCTGCAAGCTGACATTTTCCCAAAGAAGTTTTCCATACATTCGTTCCAAATAAAGTAAACTTCGACCGCTGGAAAAAGTTAAATGAAATCTCTTTTTAAGAAGGATCATTTTATTTAAAAGACTTTCAGAAAGTACGTGGGTTTTAACAGTCAAAGAATCTTCGGTTTCTTCAATTTCCGTGCCGCGTTCCACCGTTACGCCATCGCAGTCGAAACAAATAATTTTAATATTCTTTAATTCCTCTGAAGTTAATTCGGATATTGGTTTCATAAACAATTGTCATTCCCGCAAAAGCGGGAATCTATATAAATTATTTTATAGACTAGCAACAAAAATATCAAGGTGGGAAAGCAGATTTAAGGCGTCATTGCCGGTTTTTTGATTGTAATCAATTTGCTGAAGTTCTTGATAGATTTTTTCCAGGTAATCAGGCATAAATAATCCTGCTTGCGCTTTTAATTTCGCTCCCTGCCAAGGAGCGCCTTTATAAAGATCTTCCTTGGCTAAAATCAACTGGCGAATTTGCCGGGTCAACATAAAAAATACCAATTCCGGCGCTTCCGTTTTCTCAAGTTCTTTGAGAATCGTCAGCGGCTTAAGAGGATTGTTTGGTTTAATTGAATCCAGAAACTTGAACAGCTGTTTGTCTAATTCAAAGGTTTCAATCTTCAATCCGTTGGGAATTGTTCTTCGGTCAACATTCTTTCCCTCCCACAAAATAATTTCGTTATTAAATTCTTTTTTAAAAAGATACTCGGTAATTTTTTCTTTTCTTTGAGATTTTTGCGAAGTTAACAAATTTTCAACAACGATCAGTTTATCATTGCCAAACATTGACGAAGAGCCCGTGGCCGACCTAATTTGTTCCAAAGAAACTTTAGTGCCGTCCAAATTAACAACTTCAATCTTTTTTTGTTGGGCATTTCTAATTTTTAACGACAATGCCTGACGGCTGGTGATTAAATTTTCACCGCAAATTATGGAAATCTTATTCATACAATTTCTTAAGCAAAATGTTTACCTTACTCATGTTTCTGATTAAATGGGAAACCAAAGCGCCGGAAAAGTTTTTGGGAATGTGCATCAGTTCGTGAATAAGGGTATACTGTTTATCTTTCTCGGATAATCTGTCAAATTTTTCCGAGATAACTTCAATACAGTACGCGGGTTGACAACCGAGAGCGATGAGAAAGATCCTTGGAAGACCCCAGATGCGGGCACGGGCGCGGCTAGTTGAACCATGAGAACGAAAACAGAAAATACGGCGGTGATTAAGATAATCTAGACTAAGGATTTCAATAAGGTTTTTTACTTCCTTATCAATATCGGGCGCGGGTTGCAATTCCATTGATTATTCCTTTACCAAATAAACTTCATCGCCTTCTTTAACCGCCTGATCAACTTTCATTCCGACGGCATCTCCCTTTTTGGCCGATTCTATCTGCTTGTGTTCAACCTGCATTGAAGAAACCGTTTGGGTAAATTCATTGCCGTGACCGGAAATTCTAATTGTTTCTCCATCTTTCAATGTTGCCGACAATTCCAGTACCGCTACACCAATTTTATCGTAATAATGGGTAATTTTCCCGATTTTTACGTCTGCCATTATTTCTCACCTCCCTTCGCAACACAGAGATCACTGAGAATTACACTAAAACACTGATTAATATTCACAAAATTATCCTCTTTATTTCCAATTTACTCTTTCCAAAATTCAAAATCAAGCCTATCTTTATGTTAGTTGCCTTTAAATAGGAAATCATTTGTCTAACATGTTCATTGTTAATTTCTTTCGTTGATTTTAGTTCAAGAATAACCTTAATACTAACTTTAGGTTGAGATTTATGAGGTATTTGATTGACAGATAACTCTGTTAACTCTGACTCCGGATATTTATTCTCGTTCATATTTTAGAGTTTCGGTGTAATTTCGTTCTGTGTTTCGGTGTTCTTTTTTCTGTGATTCCGTGTCACGTGTTTCTGTTTAGTCGTTTTCTGTGTTTCAGTGTTACTAGTTTCAGTGTAACCGGTTACAGTGCGACGATGGTGACAAATAGCAACTGCCAGCGCGTCGCAAACATCATCAAAATAGGTTTTTTTATGATTAGGGGCGCGGATAGAAAGTAATTTTCTAACCGTCGCTTTCATTAAGATTTTATCCGCTTTTCCCGATCCACCAACGACAAGTTTAATACTCATTGGTGCGTAATCAAAAACCGGAATTTTCTGTTTGGCGGCGGCTAACCTGATAACACCCAGGGATTCGGATACGGCCATCGCGGTTTTAACATTGGTGGCAAAAAATAATCGCTCAATTGCCAAAACATCCGGTTTGTGTTTTTTCAGAATGGCCAGCATCTCTTCGTGGATCGTGACTAAGCGGTTTTCGCGCAGGGAATCTTTGTCGGTTTTTATCCATCCCCAATCAATCAGTTCGTATTTTTCCGTTTTACCGTCGGTTTTAAGCACTCCAAATCCGGTAGTAGCCGTTCCCGGATCAATTCCCAAAATAATCATAAATAATGATAGCACATAATATATCTGGTAATACGTTCGGCTTTTTAGTATAATTCAACACGAGGCCCCATCGTCTAGTGGTCCAGGATGCGAGGTTTCCTGCCCGCAGTGCCAAGCCGCCATCGTCTAGCGGCCTAGGACATCTGGTTTTCAGCCAGAGAATCGGGAGTTCGAATCTCCCTGGCGGCACAGCTTTGGCAGGCGGGTCAGCCTTGCAACCACGGTCCGAATCCGTGTGGGGTCACCTCGCTTGGCTCGGTGCAAGCACTTTATTATGTATTGGTTTGTCTATATAGTTGAGTGTAGTGATAGTTCTCTTTATACCGGCATTAGTAACGATGTAAATAAAAGAGTCTGGAAACATAATAATGGGTTAGGTGCTAAATCCATTAAGGGAAAATTACCAGTAAAACTCGTGTACATAGAAAGGCATAATAATATGCACGAGGCGGCAATTAGAGAAAGAGAAATTAAGGGGTGGAATAGATTTAAGAAACTAAGATTAATTAACGAAATTCCTTATAAAGGGCTTAGTCCTGGGAATAAACGATGAAGGGCTTGCCCTAAGGAAGGAAATGACGAAGGGCCCCGTAGCTCAGCGGTAGAGCAGTTGCCTTTTAAGCAATTGGTCACAGGTTCGAGTCCTGTCGGGGTCACCATATCTACGTTCACACCTTTAAGGTGAACTACGTTCACACCTTGGGAATCGAATCTTTAATTCTTATATACGTTATTGAAGCAATTCTGGGCTTTCTGAAAACCAGCATCCTGGGCTTCTTTTTCAGTACAAAACCAACTTTCTCCTAAATTTTTTTCTACAAAAACCGCAGTATATTCACTGCATCCTGGAAAAAAATAATGTTTAATCGTCGTATTCTTAGTGATATTTCCTTTAATCAGACATTTAGGGTTATCCGGCTTTTCGGCAAAGCAGGGCGGTTCATGAATACCTCGATTATTTGCAACCGCTTCGTCATCGGCTTTTTTTAAAATTTTCCTCTTGGAATTTGGAGTACCATCATATCTGACGAGTCCTTCTTTTAGTAAAGCCTCGTTAACCAAAACATTATTAACATAAACCAAGGCGAGTGTTCGGTTGAAAACGTCTTCGGTATTCGCCACAATCGTCACATTTTTTCCCAAAATCATTTTTTCCAAATATTGTTTGGCTTCTATTCCCCCGCATAAATTTATTTCCGGGGCCTCAATATTACTTAATCTGATTCTTTGCCAGCCGCCGATAATAATTGTATCCCCGTCAACAACATTGGTAACTTTATTCGATTCAGCCAGCTTTTGATTTTGAGAATATTGAAAGATATTTAATCCCAAAGACCCCACCAACCCCAAAGTCCCCAAAACCCCCAAAATTCCTAATTTATTTCTCTTCATAATATTCCCTTTGTCTTCCTTTATTTTCCTTATGTGTCATTCCGGTCATTGAGCCGGAATCTATACAACAGGATTATTGGCCGAATAAATAGCAACAAAAATAATCAATATTGTTATTCCTAAAACGAAAATCGAAACTCCAACAAGAGTACCCTTAATAATATTTTTTAGCGATATGCTTGTATCAAAAGGATCAAGAGGATAAATTTTCGCTTTCGGGTCGTAGATAAAAGTTATTTCAACGGTAGCATCTTTAAGCGGATTCTTCATTGGATAATTTAGTTTAATTCAGAGGGTTTGAAAATGCAAAAAAAAGAATTTTAATCTTGTTTAAAATACTTGAATATTTTTCTCCATTAATTTATCCTGCTCATTAAAAACAAATTGACCCAAAAGAAAAATTTTTCAGAAACCATATCTAAACTATCAACATTTAATGGATCAACCCATTGAAAATCTCCTTCTTCAGATGACGGAAGAGAAATAATGTTGGGAAGATTGCCAATAAAGTTAACATGAACCCATTCAACGCTTCCTGACGGAACTACGGATTGGGTCACCCCATATGGTCTAAGACTCTCCGGGTTCTACCTTTCCCCCAATTCCAGAATATTTGCCGGGATTAACCTTTTTTGTCATCGGTCTTTTAACCAGCAAAACTTTTCCTTGAGAAAAAACAAGGATATTAACACTTAAAATCGTCTTATAATCCATATACTTCTGTAAGTCACTCATATCTTAGGGTAATTGTCAATATTTAGCACCAAATTTGTTAATTAATAATTTTAATAATCTTTCTTTTTGTTTTGTTAAATCGTCTTTTTTATGGTTATCTCTCCAAACATATTCTCCTAAGAAAAGTGGTAAGTAAATTCTTCTGACTCCACCCTTACTTGCCAGTTTTCTTTTGAGAAAACCCCAGAAGCCTTCCAAGCCATTGATGTGATTTTTGCCCCTGACATATTCTTTTTCCCGATGTTCAACTGTTCTATGAACATATCCCATTGCTGCCAATCCGGTGTAACTTCTGTAGGTATCAGAACAGATGCGAGATCCGGTTCTAACCTTCTTCGTTATGATCGGTATTAGGTCTTTCGCTTCCGTATCAGAAACAACTTTGGCAAACACTTTGCCATTTCGGCAAAGGATACCAAAGACAGGCTGTTTGGTGGTTCCAAAACCACTTTTACTTTCCTTTTGTTTTCTTTTGACCTCCAAGGTGAGTTTCATCTACTTCCACTGTTCCTGAAAACATTTTAGGGATGTCTTTTAACATGACCATTCTTAACAACCTTAATGCCTTGTTTATGGTTCCCATGCTTTTCCCTGTCTTTTCCTTTATGGTTGGACTATTTACCTCCAGTAAAAACAAATCAATAATCTTGATTCAGTCTTTTCTGGAAAGATTAAAACCAGAAATAAATTTAGGTTTTGAATCCTTTCTGCAAACCCGACAACGATATTCTCCACCGGTTAATTTCCAGTACTTTTTTCCTCCACAATTCTCACATTTGTATCTCATGTGCAAATTATATCGAAAAATCGAACCGTTTTCTTATTTTAAGGTGCTAGATTTTAGATATTACCCTACTATACGTAGTCTTTCCAGTTAAGACGTAAAGCGCCTAGGTCGAAGGCGTATGGATTAGACAAATTTATCCAAGAGGGGTGTAAAATGGCAGGCCCGAGAGATACAGACAAGGACGACGACAGGAACGATGATCGGGACGACGACAAGGGTAATGACAAGGACGACAGTTGGCCTTCAGGCTACGATTATATCGACAGCTCTGGCAGCCTACATGACAACGCCCGTGAGACGATCGAAGCAAACCTAAGCAAAGAGGAAGCTTGGGGTACGGGTGCTCAGTGTAGTCAGGACGCAGACAACATCGATAGTTCTGACTCCAAGGACGACTAGCAACCGCTGGGCCAACAACTGAATAAGTGATCTAAATTAAGAAAGGGTACTCCATAATGGAGATAAGGCGTAAGATCACTACGCTAGAACATCCGTTCTACCCTTTCTTTTCTCTTTAAAAAAAATTTAAATTAAAAATTGGTTAGGCTTCTTGACATAAACAGCCTTATATGAGATTATAAATTTGGCAAAATGAATTACAAAAACGATGAATCAGGACAATAATTTTCAGACAGTTTTTTGGCCGGTAAAAGGAGTAGAAACGGTTTTGGTGAGTTTGTGGGTTAGATCCGGAGGATGGTATGAAACAAAAGTCAAAAGAGGGATTTTCCACTTCTTAGAGCATGTTTTGGCACAAGGAACAAAGAGATATTCTTCATATTTGGAGCTTTCAAAAAAACTAGAAGAGCTGGGAATCAATCCGAAAAATTCTGTCGGTGGATATTTTTCAATATACAACTGGATAATTCCAAAGGAAACATTCTCCGATTCACTGGCTCTTCTGGCTGAATATGTTTTCAACCCTCTATTACCAAAGGAAGCGATTGAAAGAGAAAGAAAAATTATTTTACTGGAGTATTTTGATTATTGGGATAAACCGATTAACCATTTTAATCATTCGTTGGGCGAAAGTTTTTTTGGGAAAGGACATCCATACACTTTTGATGCTTTAGGGACAAAAGAGTCAATAGAAAATATTACCAAAGATGATTTGGTTGAAGCCCATAAGCAATATTATCAACTCAACAATATGATTTTGGGGGTAGTTGGTGATTTAGAAGAAAAGTTTGTAAATCAAGAGATTAACAAGAATTTTAAAAATCAAAGAAAGGGAGAAAAAATTGTTTTAACCGACGATGTTGTTTTGGATTTTACAAGGAAAATTGTTTTCAGTAAAAAAAATGCTGACCAAGTTGATTTTTCCCTTAATTTTCCTACGATTGGTTTTAAAGAAGAAGCTTTAAAGGAAAAATATTCACTGGCAATGTTGTCTTACCTTCTTGGTCGATCAAGGGTTTCCAGATTAAACTTGCGTATTCGGGAAAAAGAACCGCTTTCCTATTCGATTGGTTCATCAGTGAAACACTTTCCTCAAAAAGGAGTTTTTACCGTCGGGTTTTTATCCTCGATAGGAAATTCTCGCAGGGCAATCGAGATAATCAAAGAAGAAATAGAAACGATCAAAAGAAATGGTATTTCTGAAGAAGAATTTAGGGGTTGTCAAAAAAGTTTTATTTATCATGTTTCGTTAAGCTTTGATACTATTTATTCAATTGCGGACAATTTAATGGACAATCTTGGTTGCAAAGGAAGAATCTTTTTGCCGGAAGAAAAAAAGAGGGCAATCGCAGAAGTTACTAAAGAGGATTTATCTGAAATGGCTAAAAGAGTTTTTGATTTTGACAAAGCAACTATTGGATTTATGGGGAACAAAGAGAATTTGGAAGAGATAAAAAGCACGGGTATTGATAGAATTATTTAACTTTTAACGAAGTTATTGATTTACTCAAAAAGAGACAGGATTATAATCAGATTATGAATAATAAAATTTTAAAAGATGTTGTAAAAACAAAAGAAGGGGAGATAACCTTTACCTGGTATTCCGGAAAAATTATTGAGGGATTAAAAGTTCATATGGTTTACGGTTTTTGCTTAAACAAGAAAGGAAAGATCGTTCTGGTGAGGGATAAAGACGAGAAAAGATTTACTTTACCTGGAGGTAAAATAGAAAATAATGACAGTAAAATAACCGATCATCACCAACAAGTTAGATATCTTTGCTCGATTGAAAACCCGGGAGATTTTATTCTCGAAAAAGATGGTTTTGAAACGGTAGAGAGAATTTTTATTGATCCTGCCAAACTTCCGGATTATATTGATTGGATAAATTATCCGACCGGAAAAGTTCAATTTGAAGAATTTCTGGATAGAAATACAAAAATTATTTCTTGATTAAAACTTTACGCGGTTCGGCTCCATGGCTCGGTCCAATAACTCCTTCAGTTTTAAGATCTTCAATAATTTTTTGGCTATCATCCATGCTATTTAAAAGGGAATGTTATCGGCTGTTTTTTCTACTTTAGGACTTTCCCCTGGTGTGACTGAAGATTTTACCGCAGCTTCGTCAGAAGTATCAAATTCCTTCTTGATTTCTACAAATTCGGTTTCCGCCTTCTTAAGTCTTTCTTTGCATTGTTTGATCAACAACAATCCACGCCGAAATTTAGCTAATCCTTCGTCCAAATTAATGTCTTCGCTTTGAAACCAGCGATTAATTTCTTCAATTTCTGCTATGGCTTTAGCAAAATCAAAATTTGGTATATCAGTCATACTCAATTATTTATTTTATTGACTTTAGATTTAGCCGTTCCTTGATATAATTTTAGATTAAGGGTTTGTCCTATTGATAACTGCTTAGCACTTTTAATTATTTTACCACTTTCGTTGGCAACAATACTATAACCTTGTTTTAAACGTGCTTCGGGGTTTCCTAAAGCTAATTTTTGTTCTAACTCAGACAAAAAAGTAGCAATAAACTTGCTCCAACGAAAAGATTCTCTATTAAGAAATGCTTCTTGTCTCGAAATTTCATTTTTAATATTCGAGAGCAAATTTTGAATCACCCCCCAATTAGTAAAAAATTTCGTTTGAATTTGTTTTATTTGCGAAATTAATGTCCGGATTTGGGATTCCAACAACCTCTGTAGATCGTTTAGTTTTATTTCTTTAATACTAATTATTTTTCTGGGCAAGGCCAGAAAATAAGCTTCATTCGTGGCAACTATTTTTTTATAATTACTGTGACTATTCATAAAAAGTGAGGTGATATTCTTTTGAGCATTTGTAATTGTTAATTCAGCATTTCTCCAATGCTCAGAAATGATTCGTGCAGCATCAGTTGGGGTAGAAGCGGAATAATCAGCTGCCAGATCCGCAAGCGTTTCATCGTTCTCGTGCCCAATACCCGTAACGATAGGAATTCTTGAACCAATAATGGTTTTAACCATGGACTCCGAATTAAATGCTTGCAAGCTTTCTAAGCTTCCACCACCTCGAGTAATAACTAAAACTTCCACTTCCGGCAAGTTTTCATTTAAAAATCTGATCGCCTTAGTAATTTCGTCAACGGCCATTAATCCCTCTACTCGAACACTTATAAAATTGATCTTATATCCAAAAACACCAATATGAGTTAGAAAATCATTTTTGGCATCACCAAAACCAGAAGTAATTAAACCAATTTTCTGAGGATATGGTGGGATTGGTTTCTTTCTTTCCGCCTCAAAATATCCTTCAGTCAGTAGTTGTTTTCTAAGTTTTTCAAAGGCTAATTTTAGAGCCCCTTCGCCAATTAAACCAAGATTTTCTATTTCAAAAGTAAACCGGCCGTTGGGCTTATAGATTCTGGAAAATCCCTTGACTTGAATTTCTAATCCTTCTTTAAGCTCAATCCCAAGATTATTAAGGATTCTTTGCCAAATAAAACATTTTAAAACCGCTTTTTCGTTTTTATCAAGAATTGAAAAAAATACATATCCGTTCCCGGGACTTATTTGGCTGATTTCTCCTTGAACAACTACTTTTTGTGGAGCAATTAGTGAA
>Ga0210051_1005928_pt1 | contig 11579 bp, 5 predicted proteins | sample CryGey092014_all_FD_185464 | JGI IMG/M metagenome (GOLD analysis project Ga0210051, IMG submission 185464) | Groundwater microbial communities from aquifer - Crystal Geyser CG23_combo_of_CG06-09_8/20/14_all (SPAdes) (version 2) | ecosystem: Environmental > Aquatic > Deep subsurface > Groundwater ...
TTCCTCTCGTTCTATAATCGTGATTCTTTGATATTTAACCATTAGCAACTCCTTTCTTCTACTATTATAGCAGATTAAGGTGTTGCATTAGTTGCTTGAACCCAAGGAGCTGATCGTCCCGGATTTTTACTTTCTGACAAAAACGAAAAATATATCAGAGAGGTTGTTGATTTTCTTCAAAACCAGAAGTTGCTGCCGGATAATTTCAGATTAGCTTCGGGTTACTTTAATAAGGCTGAGTTGCCGATGGTAGCGCAGGGCGAAGGCCTTGTATTATGCAGTAATATTAATAACTTAATTGCTGCTTCATCCGCTGTCTCTTCGCCGGTTTCTGACCAGGAGATTATGTCTCGCCGGGATTTCTTGAAGAAAGCGGCTATCGCAGCCGCAGGCATGGCGCTAAATTCAACGGCAGCTGAGGCTTTTGAGTTAGCCGCGGCCCGGTCTAAACAGAAGCCGCAGCCAAAAATCACTAAACAGCCCGAGATCAGTAAACAACCTGAGCCAAAAGAACAAGTAAAGAGCCCCTATGAGATACCTGTTGATGACCCGTCGTATGTTTCTAAGCTACAAGCCGGAATATTAAGCAACTTAAAGTTAACCAATCAGTTGGAAGAATTGTTGAAGACGACCCCTCTGACCATAGAATCTTTAATAAAATATGCTGAGTATTCAAACAGCAAGAACAATATAAATTTCATTAAAAGTGCCTACGCGTTACTTAATAAGGAGGGGCTATATTCTAGCGGTAAGAAACAGTATAGGGTGCTTTTAATCCCGGACTTAAAGAAGAATTCGGGCCAGGCAATAGTTTTGGAAGATTTGGATATAATTGTAATTGGCCGGGAGGCTTTCCTAGGGTTGGGCCGGGAGATTACAATTAAATGGTTAGCCGTTAGAATCCTGCAGGAAGTTACCCGCGCTAATGAGAACGCTAAAGGAAAAATATTTTTAGAAAATGAGATAAGAGTGCATAAGGATACACTTGATGCCATGAAAAGGATAGGAGGAATGCCCCGGGAGTGTGTTGTAACCGAGGAAAATTTCTTACACGCGTTCAATTCAATCGTCAATAATAAAGAAAATAAAGAATCCGTGTTATATGCATTCGGTGTTAATAATCTCGAAAGGATTGGTTATGACGAAGATATCAAGATTACCGCGCGCCAAGGCCAAGATAATCCAAGAAAGGTCGGGATTATCGTTGTAGCTTTAAAAACGAAAGAGAGGTCAATTACATTCGGCATTACTCCGGATGGTATGTTGGGCGGGGTAACTAAAGAGTGGTTGAAAGGCGTGGAAACAAATAGCCTTTTTATTATCCAAAGAGATTTCCTGGCTGATCTATCTAAAGGTTCGCCTATCGCTCTTTCTGGGCTTAATGCGGAAGATTCAATCGGCGCTTCTTCGGCGGTATATAAAGCCAATGTGGCAATTGATGTTTTAAAACGAATCGGACTATCTGAAGATACTATTAATGTTCTATTCGGCTTGGGTGCAGAAAAGTTAAAAGTAATACCTATTATAGAACTGTCAGCTAAGAATCAGGAAAAATCTCTTTTAGTTGTGGAAGATTCTAAAACAATGCAAGAGATGAAGACAAAATATAATATAAAGGAAGATATTAATTTTCCGGCAATTTTTATTGGTGATGCTAAGATAATAGATGATCCGCAGAGTGCAGTTTTTCTTATTCATTCGTTAACTTTATTATTAAACAATGGTAATGCCAATGACTATTCAAAGGGCGAACTTATAGCTAATGAAATCATAACCTTCCAATTATTAAATCCGAGGTTAAGTTTTGCTGACTATATAAAAAAGAGATTCAACGGATCGGTTCCTAATTTTGACGTTGAGACTCTCAAAAATTATATAAAAATTCAAGTCGAAAGAGGAAATTATAATTTGGGCTTATTATATATGCTTTGGAACGTAGCGCTTGCGCATAACGACAGTCTTATTCTTTCTCCTGGCAAAGAACAAATCTCGGAAATAAAAAAAGAACTCTTACTGCAGTGGAAACTTAAAATTAAGGAAAATAATAATGCGAATGTTTTTGAAGGCGCAAGAAACATCGTAAAAGATTTCGGATTAAATTCATTGCCAGAGAGAGATTTTAATACCGAGCTAACAAAAATATTTGAGAAAGGAGCTAAGAATACCACAGAAATATTGGATCGAACGCTGACAGAATATCGCTATCGGCATGAGAAATGGGGTTTAATGAAATTAAGCTCGGAAGTAAACGCGGTAACGGAGTTATATTTTCCGAATGAATCAAGGCCAAGTCTACTGGTAACTTTAAGAACCGGATATAAGTTTAGACTAAATAATGAAGATAACGTTGCTTATGAACAGGAGTTTGTCGTTATTGACGGAAGTACCAATAGTGTTGAAGCCATATATATAAGAGATATGAGTTCAATTGCTCAAGAAAGATATGTAGCATTAGACTTGTCTTTGGTTGATTCAGTATTATTTGATTTAGCTCAAAAGAAAACAAAAGAGATCCAAGAAGATGCGATAATCGGACTGCAGAGATATTTTAACCATAGTATCAGCCCTGCCTTTTCGATCGTTCCTCTGTTTGCGTATGGTTTTAATAAAAATAACGAGAAAGCAGTCATCGAAATAATTAGTGATAGTATTGTCCTAAAGTATATATTTTCCAAGATTCTTAATGCCGAATCAAATATTTTATTAGGAGGCAATAACTTAATTTTTGATAAAGCCCAAGCAAAATTACTTGATGAAAACTGGGATGAATTAAAGTATTCTAGAATATATTCTAAACCATCCAAAGCCTATTTTATTAATAAGAATAAAGAGAGAATAGAAATTGCCAGTAGCGAGGGGGTGTCTATAGAGATGTTTTATCCTTTTGCTCATGAAGTAGGGCATTGTGTGTATGAGCGGGTTAAGGCTTTATCTCCCGCCGCGCTTATAGAAATTATAGATATTCTGAAAAGTTTATACCCGGAATTTTGGGATAAATTGTACGGTCAGAGAGAGCATGAATTATTTGCTGATGTAATTGATGCTCTGGCCAGAATGAAAAAAGGAACTGTGCCTGAAATAAGAATGAGAGCTCCGGTTTATAAAGAAGCGGTTTTAATATTAGTTGATGCCGGAATATTACCTGTAGAGATCTTAAATATGGCTGATTTTAAAATGAAAAGCTCTTCACCAGTCTCAAAAGAACAATCCGCTGTCTCGCCGATTACTGCGGATGAGTTAGCAGCCCAGCTTTTTAAACAGGACATTCACTTTGATTTTATGCAAGGCATAGCTCAAAGGTGGAGTGGTAAAAGTATTTGGAGTGAGCCCACCATTTCCAATATTCCTGTGTCTATTGAAATTGGCAGAGTTAAGTTTAATGAGCTGGAATTAAAGGTATTAGCTAACCATATAGAGAATAGGTATTTTTTAATACTTAGATTACATTCTTCCAATGGAATATTGAGTATTACAATTAACGACAAAGATTCTTCTATAAAAGTGGATATTCCTCAAAAATTACTAAATGTTATGCGTTTAAGCGGCATCCCAGCAGAAGAGATAGCAGGTTTAATACAAAAAGGAATAGAAGAAATTGATGCTCGGCGCTCTGCCTTGTCATCGGCGCAGAATTACGAAGCTGAATTAAGGCAAGATTTACTGGCAGCGATACAGGGATCAGGGCTAGAATCGGAAACGCGGGAGATTTTGAGCGCGGAGAGATTATTAAATCAAATTAGAAATGGCGAGAAAAAAGAAGACGGGTATAACCAGGGTGAATATGTAGTTTGGCATGGATACAGCCATGTTGTAAATAACACTATTGAAGCAGTAAAAGCGATGTTAAGACTGAAAAAGGAAATTCCGGATATCCCTGACAGGGCGGTAATACTTACGGCCATTGCCGGAATATTGCATGATGCCGGGTATTATATAGAAGACAAGGATTTTAAGACAATAAAAGTTAATCATGAAGGAGAAAGCAAGGCGGTAGTAGATAAGTATGCCAGCCAACTCGGGCTCTCAACGGGAGACGCGGCCTTGGTATCTTTGATCATATCGGCTACGCAAGCAGATATAGCTCCCGAATTTTGGGAAACGGGAACATTAAAGAAAATTATTGAAGGCAAGGCCACGCAAGAAGAGAAAGATTATTTAAGTAAGTTAATCGATTTTGGAAAGATCCAGGGAATTGATGTTAATAATATAAAGGACCTTTATTTGGTTCTCGGCGTAATTTACGGAGCAAAGATCTTGGCAGCGCTGGATATCTGGGACACAAGAAAAGATGCCGTTGACAGGATAGGCGATTTACGTAAAGAGTTTTTAGAAGATCAGGCAAGGTTAGAGAAATACTTAAAGATTAATGATGAAGCAGAGTTTATTGAAATTAAATCGAAAAGCAAGGACGCCGAATTTCTCCCAAGGAAAGCTGCGGAGAAGGGAATCCCCGCAGATAAATTTAAGGCCGCAGTAGCTGAAATTAATAAACTGGTAATTAAAAATTCAGACTCGGAGCAAATAGCGGGAACAGAAGATTTTTATAATTGGTTTGCCGATAAAAGGGTAGCTGGCCTTTTGGGCAATGAGTGGGATAAGCTAATCAGCCCGGAAGCAAAAGCGCGACTGGCTTTTACCCGGGTAGTGGTAAGAGAGGCCAATAAGAGGCTATCGGAAAAAGGTACGCTATCCCCTGTTGACATAAAGGATATAGAAAAGCAAGTGGCAAGAGAGCAGGGCGTTCAAGTTTTGTCTTTGCCCGCCTTTTCGGCGATTGGGCAGGTGAATGCTGCCAGTTCTGCGGTACAGGCAGGAACCCGGCTTAAAATATTGCTGCTTGAAGACGAAAGTGGATTCATTGAATTGTTCGAAGAGGTTTTCGGCCAAAACTACGATATTACAGTGACCAGGAATGCCCAGGAGGGATTTGATATCATAACTAATCCGCAGAGCCATTTTGATTTAGCCATTTTTGATGTAAATATGCCTTCAGCCCCGGGGAGCGAGGTCAAAAGCGGCCTGGATTTAGCCGAGAAAGTAAAAGGAATGAATTTTACTTTTCCGATTGTTATACGCACTGCGTCAATAGCCGGAGATGTTACAAACCGGATTAAAGGCCTGTTAAGCGATAAGGTAATCGAGGAAGTTTGGCGCAAGCCCTCGAGTTTAGATGAACTGAAAACGAAGATGAAATCATTAACGGAGAAAATCAATCCTTCCGGTTCGCCAATGGCTTCTTCGGCGATTGGGTTAAAAGCAGAAGGAACAATAATGCCGTTTGAATATAAGGTAGAAATACCGGTCAATATTTCCTCTTTCTCCGGAAATGAAGAAACCTTCTTATCTCTGAAGAGCGATTTTGAAAGGCAGAAGGCCGAGCTTAAAAAAGAACTTTTGGCAAAAGGGCTGCCTGAAAAATTTTATTTTATTCTTGATGAATCCCTGAAGAATTCCTGGGATGCGGTTGTTTCATATTACGATACCGGCCTAAATCTCGCGAAGCCACAAGGCTACAAAGGAAATATTAAGGTAGAGATAATAACCCAAAATAATCAGGTAAGGTTCAGGGTTATGGATAACGGCCCTGGGCCGGGAAATGGCGCGATAACTAGCCACAAAAGAGGAAACAACCTGTATTTTGGCGGGTTATCTTTAGCCGGAGCAGTACTTGATCAAAGACGCGACAATTATTACGATTTAAGTATTCAGAGGCCAAGGCGCATTGCTGAGAGAGGTGAGACTGAAACAAGCTTCCAGATTCCTGTCAGGTATTTAGATATAAACAGAGCATCAAATAATTATCAGAGCCCTGTATTGTCTGATAAGGGCGGGATTGATTTCCGCAGCCTGCCGGCTGTTGTCCAGCCGATGCCTGTTTTTCAGGGGCAACTCCCCGGAGGAAAAATTCCTGTTATTCCGTTAGCAGAATTGGATAATGAGTGGAAGCAGGTCGAGAATATGCTTAACGCCGGGATAATTCCTTCGTCCGACAGGTTAAAGATCTATTTGCAATCGTGCTATCAAAAACAGGATTTAAATCCGGATATCAATAAAGTATTGTCCTGTATTGCCGATATGCTTAGGCTTGAAGAAGAGCAGGCAGCCAGCACAGATTTATCTTTAAAAGAAATACTCAAGCTTTTGGAATCAGATAAACCGGCTGCTGAAATGCAGTTTGCATTAGCGCAGATTATGGTGCAGGAAAAAGCACCGAAGGTATTATAGCGATAAAGTTTTTTAGTTTTGATTTTTAAATTTAGGGATAGTTACCTATGGTGACAATCCCAGTAGTTTAAAAGGGGCGTCCTACCTTCAAAAGCTCATCGGCTTTGCAAGGTTCCCTAAAACGAACGCCCTTTTTATTTTACTGGCCAATATTTGTCTTGCAATAAACCCTCCAGGGGATAAAATGGTATACACAAAAACTATCCCGATGAACAAAAACATAGACTATAAAAAGGAACTTAATCCGGCGCAGCTGGAAGCCGTTGAATCAATTAATGGCCCGTATTTGGTGATTGCCGGAGCAGGCAGCGGAAAGACGCGCGTCTTGGTGCACCGGGTGGCGCATCTGGTTGAAAAAGGAGTTAAGCCGGATGAGATTCTGCTGCTTACTTTTACCCGTCGCGCTGCCGAAGAAATGTTGCGCCGGGCAAGCCTGCTTTTAGATGAACGGTGCAAACATGTTTCCGGAGGCACTTTTCACTCTTTTGCGAATATGATTTTAAGAAAATACGCTAAACTTTTGGGAATGAACAATAATTTTACTATTCTAGATCGTGCGGATGCTGAGGATGCGGTAAATTTAGTGCGTATGCAGCTGGGGTTTCATAAATCCGAAAAACGTTTTCCACGTAAACATGCTATTTTAGAGGTAATTTCTAAAAGCGTGAATAAATCTGAAGATATCCAGGATGTTCTTTATGATGAATATCCGCAGTTTATTGAGTTTATAGACCAAATTAAGAAAATACGCGATGAATATCGGAAATATAAACTACAAAAATCGCTCCTAGATTATGATGATTTGCTAGTTTTTTTGAAGAATCTATTAAGTAAACATGAAGATGTGCGTTTAGCTTTGGCGGCTAAATATAAATATATTATGGTGGATGAATATCAGGATACAGACAAGCTTCAGGCGCATATTGTTTGTCTTTTAGCTGCAGACCATGCCAATATTATGGTGGTCGGAGATGATGCCCAAAGCATTTATTCATTTCGGGGGGCTAATTTCAAGAATATAATGGATTTCCCTAAGATTTTTAAAGGTACAAAGATTATTACTCTCGAAGAAAACTATCGTTCGACCCAGCCGATTTTAAATTTAACCAATGCGGTTATTGCGCAAGCAAAAGAAAAATTCGAAAAAAATCTTTACACCAAAAAAAAGGAAGGCAATCTTCCGGTCTTTATTGATTGTCCGGATGAAAATTCTCAATCCACTTTTGTAGCAGATAAAATATTGGAATTTAGAGAAGAGGGCGTACCCCTAAATGAGATGGCGGTACTTTTCCGCTCAGGATGGCACTCTAATGATTTAGAGATTGAGTTAGCCAGTCGCAATATTCCTTTCGTAAAATACGGCGGTCAGAAATTTGTGGAGGCGGCGCATATTAAAGATCTGTTATCTTATTTACGCATTGCCTATAATATTAGTGATCAGGTTAGTTGGCTGCGCGCGCTTTTATTGATTCCCGGAATCGGCCCTAAAACCGCAAGTAGAATTATTGAGGCAGTTATCGCTAAACCAAAAGATAATACGTTGCTGCAAAAAAATGATGGATTGGTTAAATTATTGGAATTATTAAAAAGCGTAGATAGTCAACATGATCTTCCGGCTAAGACCATCGAGAAATTTCTTACTTATTATCAGCCGTTACTTAAGATTAAGTACGATGATTTTAATAAGCGTTTAAATGATTTAGATTCGTTATTAAGAATCGCTGATCGTTATAAGAGTACTGAGCAATTTTTAGTCGATATGGCTTTAGAGCCTCCGGAGAGAAGCCTAGTTGAGGCGGGCAAACGGGATAAGGATGATACCGCGCTTACTCTCTCTACTATACATTCTGCCAAAGGCCTGGAATGGCATACGGTATTTATTATTTATCTGGCTGAAGGCCATCTACCGTCGTATTTATCGCTTGAAGACGAGGAGGGAGTGGAAGAGGAGCGCAGGCTTTTTTATGTTGCCTCAACCCGGGCAAAAGAAAACTTGTTTTTGCTTAAACCCCACATTGACCGCTCCCCCCGGAGTTTTATGGATGGCGGAGGTTCAGTATTTACTCAGGTTTCCCGTTTTCTGGGGCAAGGCAATCTACTGCAGGAATTTGTAGATGTGCAAAGCGCTGGAGTTTCAGACGAACTGAATGACCTGGAATTAGAAGACATTATTGGTGAAAAAAGAAGCAGGAATAAGGCTTTTTTTGAGAGTATGGAAGAGTATTTTCGGGATGATCAATAGTCAGGCCAAATGCGGACCATAATTTTCTGCCGTTCCCTTGATTTATCTTGAGATAGGTTTAAAAGTGTGTTAAAATTTCTCTATGATTATAACCGAGCTAAAACCTATTCAGGATATTGTAGATAGTTTGAAAAACTATTCTAAAATATTCCTTCTTGGTTGCGGCGAGTGTGCCACTACCTGCAAGACCGGCGGAGAGCCGGAGCTTTTAAAAATGAAGCAAGACCTGGAAGCCGCGGGGAAAGTTGTTAGCGGTATGTGTATCCCTTCTGCTCCTTGCGTAGCTGCCAAGTTAAAAACAGAGTTAGCTAAAAATATGGAGGCTTTGCGTGAGTCAGATGCAGTCTTGGTTTTGGCCTGCGGTTTGGGAGCGCAATCATTTAAAGATAATGATAGATTTGACCTGACAGTTTTACCTGCCTGTAATAGTATGTTTGGCGCAGTAATGGATAGCCGGGGGAATTTCTATGAAAAGTGTTCTATGTGCGGGGAATGCGTCTTGGATGTTACTGGTGGGATATGCCCAGTTACCCTTTGTCCTAAAGGGCTTTTAAACGGCCCCTGCGGCGGGATGGACAAAGGAAAGTGTGAAGTAGATAAGGATAAAGACTGCGCTTGGGTTTTAATCTATAAAGAATTAGAGAAGAAGAAAAAGTTAGAGTTATTAAAAGAAATCCGGCGGCCGAAAGATTTTAAGAAATCCGGCAAGCCGCATAAGTTGATGATGAAATAATATGGCTGACCAACTACCTTATAGCGAAAAGGTTATGGATCATTTTCTAAATCCAAGAAATTGTGGGGAAATTAAAGATGCCGATGGTATCGGCACCGTCGGGAATCCCATTTGCGGGGACGTAATGAAGATGTTTTTGAAAATAGAGAATAATATTATTGTGGATATTAAATTTAAAACTTTTGGATGTGGCGCCGCGATAAGTACAAGCTCTATGGTTACGGAAATGGTTAAGGGCAAATCCATTGATGAGGCCTTAAAAATTACTAACAAGACGGTGGCAGAGGCATTAGGCGGGCTTCCCCCAATTAAAATGCACTGTTCGGTCTTGGCAGAAGAGGCGCTGCGTTCTGCCTTAAAAGATTATTATACTAAGCAAGGTAAACCTGTTCCTTTTGAAGATAAAGGCCACACTCATGAAGGCGAGAAGTGTTTGTAAGATGAAAAGTGCGGTGAGCGCAGTCGAACCATTGACAAAACAAGAAATACGTAGTAAAATCTTGATTAAGCTAAAAAAACAGAAAGAGGAGGATCGCAGAATAAAAAGCTGTTTAATTAAGAGGAAACTTTTTAAACAGGCGGTTTTTAAGAAAGCAAAGAGAGTGATGTTTTACATCGCCTTAAAAGGCGAAGTGGAAACTAAAGAGATGATAGAAGCAGCGCAAAGATTAGGTAAGATTATCGCCGTGCCAGTTTGTGTAAGAAATAAAGCATCTTTAAGGCCGGCCCTGTTAGACAGCTTAGCGCATCTAAAGAGGGGCCCTTATGGAGTATCCGAGCCGGTTATCAGCCGCTTTATAGCTTTAAAAGATTTGGATCTAGTGATTACCCCGGGAGTTGCCTTTGATAAAAAAGGGAACCGATTGGGCCGGGGTAAGGGTTACTACGACCGTTTCTTAAGCAATATCCCTAAAGATACTCCTTCTATCGGCCTGGCATATAGCCTGCAAATCTTACTAGCTGTTCCTGTTACCACCCACGATGTAAACGTCAAAAAAGTCCTCTTCGCTTAAGGAAAAAATCTTTTAAGTTTTTTTTAGATCCCTCGCTCCGCATCCTACGGGGCTCGGGATCAATTTCCAGACAAGTAATAGCGGGAAAATTGAGGAGGGATTCTATGTTAATTACCGCCATCGTATCTATAGTTGCGGCTTTTGCTGTTGCCGCAACCGGCTATGCCTTAAGGAAGCATGTGGCTGAGAAAAAGATTCAGGATGCCGAATCCAAGGCCAGGTATATTTTGGAACAAGCAGGAAAGGACGCGCAGAATAAGCGCAGGGAAACAGAGTTAGAGGCAAAAGACCTGCTTTACCGTATCCGCCAGGATTTTGAACACGAGACCAAAGATAGGCGTTTAGAAATCTCCAATATGGAGAAGAGGCTTGCTCAGAAAGAAGAGAATATTGATAGAAGGTTAGAGCTTTTGGAGAAAAAGGAAAAGGGGCTTGATTTAAAGTACGAGGGTATAAAAAGGCAGGAAGACGGATTGAAGCTTAAGGACAACCAATTGCATTTATTGATTGCCGAAGAAAAAGAACGGCTGCAAAAGATAGCTTCTCTTTCCGCGGAGGAGGCAAAACAGATTCTCTTGAGCCGGCTTAATGAGGAATTAAGCAATGAAAAGGCAGTGTTGATAAAAAAACAGGAGGAAGACCTGTGCGCTACCTCAAATAAGAAAGCCAGAGAGATTTTGAGCTTGGCAATACAAAAATGCGCGACTGAGTATACAGTTGAGTCTACGGTAAGCGTAGTCGCTCTGCCTAACGATGAAATGAAGGGCAGGGTTATCGGCCGCGAGGGAAGGAATATCCGCGCCCTGGAAATGGCTACTGGCGTAGATGTAATTATTGATGATACTCCGGAGGCAGTAACATTATCTGCCTTTGACACCGTGCGCAGGGAGATTGCTCGTTTAAGTTTAGAGAAGCTTCTTGCCGACGGGAGAATCCATCCGGGTAGGATTGAAGAAATAGTTGAGAAGACCAAAAAAGAGATGGATGAAAAGATCCGCGAAGAGGGTGAACGCGCGGCGTTCGAGGCAGGGGTAAACGGCCTTCACCCGGAGATAATTAAATTACTCGGCAGGCTTAAATACCGCACTAGCTTTGGCCAGAATGCCTTGCAGCATTCCAAAGAAGCGTCTTTTCTTCTGGGGGCTATGGCTTCGGAGCTGGGGCTTGATTTTAAGTTAGCTCGGCGCATCGGGCTTTTGCATGATATAGGAAAGGCAGTTGACCATCAGGTTGAAGGCACGCATGCTAAGTTGGGAGCAGATTTAGCCAAAAAATATGGCGAGCTTCCTGAGGTGGTAGCCTCAATTGAGTCACACCATGAAGAGGCGCCTATACAGAGCATTTATGGAGTTCTGGCAATAGCCGC
>Ga0210051_1005933_pt1 | contig 11570 bp, 11 predicted proteins | sample CryGey092014_all_FD_185464 | JGI IMG/M metagenome (GOLD analysis project Ga0210051, IMG submission 185464) | Groundwater microbial communities from aquifer - Crystal Geyser CG23_combo_of_CG06-09_8/20/14_all (SPAdes) (version 2) | ecosystem: Environmental > Aquatic > Deep subsurface > Groundwater...
CTCGGGGTTGACCGCGAACCGGCGGTCAACGTACAGCCGCTTGTACAGGAAGCTCGCGACCGCCTCGACCGCCTGCTCCCGCGTCACACGTGGCGGCTCGGGTCGCTTGGAGGCCGAGGTCACCTCAGGCTTCTGCTCACTGGTCATACGGTGACCTTCCTACTTGCATTCGCAGTTGCCTTCGTGGTCCATGGTGGCGAGGGTTAGCCGGAGGCAGCCGACACGACTCCGTAGGGTGCTGTCGTCTCGGCTTGCTTCACGACTGCGCCGTCACGCTCGATAGTCAGCGCGAGGCGTCCTGACGTTCCGTTCTTCTGCATGGTGCAACTGACCATGCTGCCCGTAGCCTCGGCCTGTCCGGGTACTCTCCCCGAGACAGACCGCGACTCTGAACTGCCGTCCGGCTGCGTGACCAAGATGCTCCCCTGGTAGGACAGCCCCTCATCGCCAGTCACCTTGATGACGAAGCGCTTCGCTCTCGTGAACTCGTCAAGTTGCTCGACTGCGGGTGCGACCTGCTCTTGGAACTGCCGGTCAGCCTCTCCGCACATGAATGACCCAGCAATGGAGAGGGCAATGCCGGTAACGACCAGCAGGGACAACGCCACGGCCACTCTTCGCCACGACAGCCCTAGCTCCTGGGTGAGTTTCGCAGGCGCCACGGTCTGCGCGTCAGCAGTCCTCTGTGGCGCAGCCGGTTCCGGCTGCCGCTGCTCGTCTCGCCGTTGCTCTGGTCTCGTCGATTTGCCGCACGCCGGGCACACCAGCTCCGCATCGTACACTCGGGCGCCGCAGCTCGCGCACGCTGCCATCGGTGCCGCGGACGGCGCCTCCTGCACGACGAGCACGTTGCCGCAGGAGCACTTCGCCTTGGCGCCCAGCTTGCTTCGTGGGAGATGATACTCCTTCCCGCACTTTGGGCACGTCACTGCTATCTGGTCAGCCATAGTCGAGCACACTGTCCTTGTCGCGAGCACGATCCGGCGCGCCACCGTGGCCCAGGAACGCGGCAAAGCGCCGAGGCAGTGGTTCTATCGGTTCGTCGCCGGAACGTCGCTCCTCGCGTCACGTAGCGCAGTCGCTTTCGTGGTCCATGTTGGGGGCATCCAGTACGGTACGCGGTCTCACTGTTGCGCTGCACCGCCTGCCGCTCAAACGGGTGGCTACGGCAGCGCTGTTCGTTCCTATCTGAGCAGGTGTTCTACCTCCATGACGGTGCACTTGCCCACAGACTGTGGGGCCAATGGTATCCACCGGGACGCTAAGCCGTTCACGTGGTACACGACACCACCATCGACCAGGAACACCGAAGGAAAAGCGGCGCTCTTCCTGCCGCATTGCACAACGGTACCCGGCCCAACCGGATTGGTGAAGGTGTAGATCTCCGAGTCGGCATAGGGCCACTTGCGAATCCGCACTTCAGGGTCCATTGAGCCCAACACCGCCCCAACTGCAGCCATGTCTCTCCCTGCGTTGCTCTCGACTCGTCCCGCTGTCGGTTGTCCGCTCGGCAGCAGGTTGGCCAGCAGGATAGCCACTCCCACGATGAGGGCGAGGACCACAGGGAACAGCTTGGCCATGCGCTTGAGGTCAAGAACGGCCGGGCTTGGTGGCGCAGCAGCTGGCCGCTGCGGCGTCGTCCGTGGCGTGGCCTTGGCAGAACCCACCGCAGGTGGTCGCAGGTTCTCTGCCCGTGCCGGTCCGGTTGGTACTTCCTCAAACGCGCCGTTACCGAGAATCTGCTTCTTCTTCGCACTGAACTCCTCTTCGCTAATGATGCCTCTGTCTCTGAGTTCCGCGAGCTTTTCCAGGTCACCTATTCCACCGGTCGCTGCCTCCCCACGTTCACCCGCAGCGATCTGAGCTTCGATCAATGACTTCATCTCCTCGAAGTCAGGTTGCTGTGTCTTGTCGAACACGACGGAATTCTCATCTGTGCCTGCCTGCCACTGACCGCCCTGCGCTTCTGTCCCCCCGAGAAAGGTGAACTGTATGTATCCACTGAGGATTGGGCCAGGGCGTCTGAACTGGATGGAGCCGATCTGGCTGATACGGATCTCCTTGTCGCCTTTCAACCCGAACAGCATGAGGTTGCCGAACCCCTCCCTACGGATTCGCACCTTTCCCTGCAGCAACTCCAGTGTGCCGTTTCGGCCCTTGGCGGCCTTCAGAACGTCACTAGTCGGAGCGCCGGCCTTTGCGCCGGATACCTGCCGGTTCCCCGGAGCATCGCTGACACCCGACGCCTTCGGTTCGACGGGCTTCCCCGCGCGCGTATACTTCCCGCACGCCGGGCACACCAGCTCCGCATCGTACACTCGCGCGCCGCAACTCGCGCACGCTGCCATCGGCGCCGCGGATGGCGCCTCCTGCACGACGAGCACGTTCCCGCACGAGCACTTCCCCTTGCGCCCGATCCTCTCCCGTGGGACTCGGTGCTCCTTGTTGCACTTGGGGCAGGTCACTGTCACTTGGTCGGACATCACTTCTCACTCCCCTCTCGTTGGTCGGTCAGCGCGTGTCAGTTGGGTATGGCGCGCCCTGAAACTGGTAATCCCGGTTTACGAGTTCTCACACGTCGGGCGGCACCTCGAAAGTCTTGGGGGGCGGTGAATTGCGCACACCGCCTAACAGGCGTTTCTGGTCGCCGTCGCCCGGTGAATCTGCAAGGGGTAGGGGAGCGTCGCCAGCTTGCACGCGGTGCCGCTCCAGGTATGCGTCGAGGTCGCTCCGCTTGTACCTGGTGAACCTCGGTGGCACGTGGTACTTCGGGATACGACCTTGCTGCGTCCAACGAACGATGGACTGCCGCGAGGTGCGCAGGTAGTCGGCGGCTTCCTGTGGTGTCAGCCAGTCGCCATAGCTGGTCGGGTCGGCGCCGGAGCCGATGTCGGTGTAGATGGCGTAACGCCAGCCCTGCTCCCCGCACACACGAACGCAATCGCGGACCTGCCCGAGGACTGAGCCACTCTCGCCGTTGCCGGCTTGCCGTTCGCTCGACACGCGGCCCAGCACGGCCGTCCAACGCCCGGCCACCTTCTCCGCGTCGGTCAGTCTCAGCGCGTCTGTGCTCATAGCAGCTCCTCCGGCAGCGTCGTCAGCACCAGTTGTCCGGTCTCGGGGTTGACCGCGAACCGGCGGTCAACGTACAGCCGCTTGTACAGGAAGCTCGCGACCGCCTCGACCGCCTGCTCCCGCGTCACACGTGGCGGCTCGGGTCGCTTGGAGGCCGAGGTCACCTCGGGCTTCTGCTCACTGGTCATGCGGTCACCTTCCTACTTGCATTCGCAATGCCTTCGAGAATGCCCGCTGGCACGTTTGGCCTCCCTGCTCACCGCGCTCGCGTGATCCCGGGCGCGCTGCGCAGCATCTGCTCGGTCGGGTACTCGATGCTGCCACCGTTCTTCCTGGGCCTCACGCGCAGGCGAGGGCAGTCCTCGACGAACATCGTCAGCCCGACTTCGCGCCCGTTCACGGTGTCCTCCATCATCAGCAGGGACTCCTCCGCGCTCACCGTCCGCAACGTCACCGTCGCGCGCCCCTGGTCGTCGAAGAACCCGAGCTGTGCAGTGCTGCCGAAGCCGAGCCCGGCACGCCCGCGCCCCTGCATGTCCAGCACCAGCAGCCCGGCGTTCGTCTCGTCGAACGACGCGAGGCGTATGCGCGTCCGCCCCTGCGCGTCCACGACGCGGAACTCGCGCGCAGTCACGACGCGCGGCGTGTCCTCCGCCTGCGCGCTCCTGCCAGACACCAGCAGGCTTGACAGCCCGCCGCCCAACAGCCCGGTCACTCCGACAACTGCCACCAGTCCTGCGTACTGCCTTCTCGTCAACATCTGTCTACACCTTCCTTCTGTCTGTCGTTGCGAGCAGCAACGGCTTGCGGGAATGCCCCAGGAGGCTCTCCACCGGACTACTTGCTCTCGTACAACATGACGGCGACGTGGACGGCGATGGGACCGTCAACGAACGCACAGTTGCGACTACCTTGGTGAAAGATCTCCCGGTCCCAAAGCAGCGGTATCTTGTCTGGGTCTCCGAATCTGTCGCACAGTTCCTTGAGACTCTTCCCTGCCACCAGCTCGTTGTATTCGTATGAGCAATTGAGACCCGCGCTTGGATCTGACGGACAGTGAACGAGCGCCCAGTTCTGGAAGTATCCGTAGATCAGTTGCCGCCAGTCTTTGTGTGGGCAGAAGGTTTCGTCGTAGTCCTGCGAGTACATCAGGTGCGCCAGAGCCAACTGCTTCAGATTCCCGGCGCAGTTAGACTGCCGCGCTTCGTCAAGGGTCTCGCCCCAGTCATCTGGCAACGGCACGATTTCACATGGGGCCAAGTAGGAAGGACAGGAGTCCCAGTTAACCTCTGGCAGCGCCACGATCTCGCCCCTGGGCAGCTCCTGACGATCCCTCAAGAGCAGGAAGGCCAGAACGGCGCTGGTCACGACCAATGCCACCGTGCCTATGACGAGGACGCGCCGAGGTCGTCTGCCAGTAGTGCTCGCCGCGGAGGCAGCGGTCCCCGGTCCCTCAGTGGGCTCCGCTTGCTCTTCCCCCTGTCTCGTCGATTTGCCGCACGCCGGACACGTTCGCTCGGTGACGTACACTCGCGCGCCGCAGCTCGCGCACGCTATCATCTCCGCCGCCGTCGGCGGTTCCTGCACAACGAAGACATTCCCGCACGAGCACTTCCCCTTGCGCCCGATCCTCTCCCGTGGGACTTTGTGCTCCTTGCCGCACTTCGGGCATTTCGCGATGATCTGTGAATCGGCCACGTTTCACCTCCATTTGGTGATGCAGGTTCGCTCCGGTCATGTGTCGCCGGCCTTGTCTCGCAGTCCAGAAGGGGCCGCACGGCCTCGCTGTGTCGCGGTCGCCGACCGCGACGCCCCTTCCACGGAAGGTCTCCCGAAGACCGGGAGACCATGCGGTCCGGCCGGCGGCGCGGTGGCCCGCAGCGGGCACCCCAGACCTGCGCCGAGCGAGGTGACAGAATGTACGTGCCGCGCTCGGTCCGTGGGGAACTGCAGAATGGCGTCTTGTCTCTTCTCACTGCTCATTGTGCACGTCCTGTGCCCCCTGCCGGCGTCCCGTCGGATCTGACGGCTCTCTCGCTCCGTCTACTCGCGGGCTGCTCGCTCTGCCTCGCGCATCTGCCGCTCAGCTCGGCGAATTTCGGCCCGCATCTCGGTTTCGATGCGAAGCATCTCACGCTCAGCTTCCTGCGCCTGCTTCATCGCGTCGAGCATGGTCGCGATCTTCGCCAGCAGCTCCTCGTCACTGGGCAGATCGCCGTCGCGTTGGAGCGCCTTGATGGCGCGCGGCCATAGCATGTGCGCCTTGCGGTAGCCGCGCTCCATGACTCTCACCATGCGCGCCATGTCCTTCGAGTCCGGCATGCCTTCGCTGAGCAGCACATCCGTCATAGACAGCACTGGCAGTAGCGTCTCCAGCAGCCTGTCCGCGTTTACGAACGTGTTCCAGTAGCCGAATCCGACCTTGCGCGTGATCCGCGTGCCCTGTTCTGAGCGCAGCACGTGGAACAGCCCGCAGAACAAGGTCCCGAATCCAAACAGCGCCAGCCCAAGGCACAGCGCCGCACGCTTCAGCAGGTATCGCACGTCTCGTTGGTGCTTCACGACCACTGGCAATTCCGGTTTGTCCGGTTGCGGCAGGATCTGCCCGCACGCAGGACACGCGCCTTCTGAAGCATAGAACCGCGTCTTGCACCCCTCACACGCTGCCATCTCCGCCGCCGTCGGCGGTTCCTCCACAACGAAGACATTCCCGCACGAGCACTTCCCCTTGCGCCCGATCCTCTCCCGTGGGACTCGGTGCTCCTTGTTGCACTTGGGGCAGGTCACTGTCACTTGGTCGGACATGGCTTCTCACTCACCTTGTTGGTCGGTCAGCGCGTGTTGTCGGTTAGCCATGGTGCGTCCTGAAACTGGTACCGTGGGTTTACGAGTTCTCACACGTCGGGCGGCACCTCGAAAGTCTTGGGGGGCGGTGAATTGCGCACACCGCCTAACAGGCGTTTCTGGTCGCCGTCGCCCGGTGAATCTGCAAGGGGTAGGGGAGCGTCGCCAGCTTGCACGCGGTGCCGCTCCAGGTATGCGTCGAGGTCGCTCCGCTTGTACCTGGTGAACCTCGGTGGCACGTGGTACTTCGGGATACGACCTTGCTGCGTCCAACGAACGATGGACTGCCGCGAGGTGCGCAGGTAGTCGGCGGCTTCCTGTGGTGTCAGCCAGTCGCCATAGCTGGTCGGGTCGGCGCCGGAGCCGATGTCGGTGTAGATGGCGTAACGCCAGCCCTGCTCCCCGCACACACGAACGCAATCGCGGACCTGCCCGAGGACTGAGCCACTCTCGCCGTTGCCGGCTTGCCGTTCGCTCGACACGCGGCCCAGCACGGCCGTCCAACGCCCGGCCACCTTCTCCGCGTCGGTCAGTCTCAGCGCGTCTGTGCTCATAGCAGCTCCTCCGGCAGCGTCGTCAGCACCAGTTGTCCGGTCTCGGGGTTGACCGCGAACCGGCGGTCAACGTACAGCCGCTTGTACAGGAAGCTCGCGACCGCCTCGACCGCCTGCTCCCGCGTCACACGTGGCGGCTCGGGTCGCTTGGAGGCCGAGGTCACCTCGGGCTTCTGCTCACTGGTCATGCGGTCACCTTCCTACTTGCATTCGCAATGCCTTCGAGAATGCCCGCTGGCACGTTTGGCCTCCCTGCTCACCGCGCTCGCGTGATCCCGGGCGCGCTGCGCAGCATCTGCTCGGTCGGGTACTCGATGCTGCCACCGTTCTTCCTGGGCCTCACGCGCAGGCGAGGGCAGTCCTCGACGAACATCGTCAGCCCGACTTCGCGCCCGTTCACGGTGTCCTCCATCATCAGCAGGGACTCCTCCGCGCTCACCGTCCGCAACGTCACCGTCGCGCGCCCCTGGTCGTCGAAGAACCCGAGCTGTGCAGTGCTGCCGAAGCCGAGCCCGGCACGCCCGCGCCCCTGCATGTCCAGCACCAGCAGCCCGGCGTTCGTCTCGTCGAACGACGCGAGGCGTATGCGCGTCCGCCCCTGCGCGTCCACGACGCGGAACTCGCGCGCAGTCACGACGCGCGGCGTGTCCTCCGCCTGCGCGCTCCTGCCAGACACCAGCAGGCTTGACAGCCCGCCGCCCAACAGCCCGGTCACTCCGACAACTGCCACCAGTCCTGCGTACTGCCTTCTCGTCAACATCTGTCTACACCTTCCTTCCTACTTGCATTCGCAATGGCTTTCGACGTTGCCCCAGGGCGTGACGGCGCACCGAGGCAGTGTACCGGCTGCTGGTCTTCCACGTCACTCTTCCTCTTCCCGAATCGGGCTGGAGCGCAGGTAGGGTGAGTCGAACCTGAAACGCAGCGCCTCCAGGAATGCCCGCCCATCTGCGGGGTACAGCAGCTTGCCGCCGGGTTTGTATTCACGGACACCTTGGTCCAACTCGTCCATGAGGCAAGGGGCAGAGGCAGTCACTACACCAGCACGCTCTGTGTACGTTCCCAGCACCTCTTGCTCGCCGGTATCCGTCGTCCTCAACACGTCGAACCTTGCTACCTTCACAGTGCCTCCCACTCCTTCATGGTGTGAGCTTCTCCGGACTCGGCGAGGAATCGAACAAGTCTGGTAGTGTCTCGGTGCCGGCCTCGTTGGAGACGGGTTTGGAAGCCGCTTCCGTCTGCTGCCGCTTGATCGCCAGTGACTCGCGGTACTGTGCGGCCTCTGGTTGGCGCGTCAACTCGAACGGCTTCCGGAAGTTGGTCCTGATAACCTCCTCGATCTCGTCCAGGGAGACTCTGAAGAACTCTCGCCGCGGGTTGACAAGGTTCATCTTGCGGTCGTCAAAGGCCTTGTGCAGCGCGTTCTCCAAGGCAGGCGCATCCTCGGTGAACACCATGGCATGGGTGTCGAAGTCGAACGGCACTGAGGCGTCACTCAACTCGTGCACGCGCTCCTCCGGCTCCAGACGCCGGGTCACTCCGATCTTGTACACGTTCTTCCCAAATGAGCCAATGTTGGAGATCACGTAGACATGGCCAGCCCGCGTATTCTGCTCACGCATATCCACATCAAGCTTCGCCTTCTCGATCTTCTCCAGTTCCATTTCGATCTTGGCCTTCTCCTGCTCAAGCGCGTCCCGTTCGGCTTCAGTCTGTACTTGGGCCAGCCGCTCATTGATCGTTGCCAGAGCCTGACTGAAGTGCTGACTCTCCTTCTCAATCTGTCGCCGCTTCTCCTCGATCTCCTTGGCGAGTGCTGCCTGGTTTCGCAGCTCGGCACGTATGCGCTTCTGCTCCTCTTTCTCTTCCTGCTTCTTGACCTGGTACTCATGGGCAAGCTGCAGCTCGTCCATCTTCAGGTCCAGGTACTCGTGAGCGATCTGGATCTTCAGGGTGTGACCGGCCAGTGTGTTCAGGGTCTCGTGGGCCATCCGGATCTTCTTCTTGATGGACTCGACATTGCTAAAGGTCACCTTCACTATGCTGGCGTCGCACTCGTTGTTGAAGGAGCGCAGTATCACTTTGATGTAGTCCTTCACTACACGCTTGCCTTCCTCGATGCTGCCGTCCCACGTGATCTCCTGGAAGCAGACGGCGGCACGTCCCTCCTTGACCATGGTGCGCTGTTTGCCGCGTATTTCGTCGAGTCGTGCCTTGTACTGCTCAGACGTGTCGAAGTGGTAGTGAGGGCGGTAGAGCCCAAACGACTGCAGCAGTATCGCCTCGTCCAGCTCGACAAGCTGGTCCTTCTTCTGCTGGACCTGGAGGGTCAAGGCGTGCAACTGGCCTTCCACTGCCCGCTTCTTCTCAGCGTAGAAGGAGCGCAGCTTCTCAACCTCCTGGGCAAAGGTGTCCTTCCGCGCCTGGAGCTTCGCGATGCCGCGACTTAGGTCCACGATGGGCATCTTGCCCGTATCGGCGATCAGCTTCTTGTAGGCGTCTCGCTCCTTCTCAGTCTCTGCGAGTTGCAGCTTAGCGGCATCGAGTTCCTGACGCGTCTGCTCAAGCTCCTTCTTGATCTTGCCACCGAATAGACCAGAGAGTGCCACGACATTGCTCCTTTACTGTGCCACAGCCTTCCCGTACGTCGGGCGGCCTACCGTCACTTGTTCGGGCATGACTTCTCACTCCCCTCTCGTTGGTCGGTCAACGCGTGTTGTCGGCTGAGGTGGTGCGTCCCGGAACTGGTATCGTCGGTTTACGAGTTCTCACAGCAGTCCCTTCGGGAGCCCGACCTGCTCGCCGGGTTCCCACGGTTGGACCATCGCCTGCAACTCGGCAACCTTCACGTAGAGCCGCTTGCCGATGGTGTAGCCAGGGAGCTTGCCTTCCCGCACCCACGACCGGATCGTGTGCGGGTGAATCCCCAAGTCGGCGGCAGCTTGCTGAACGGTCAGGTAGCCGAGAATCTGTCCAGGCTTGCCCTGCGCCTCCTCCTCTTCCGCCTTCGCTTGGAGCCAGTCCACGGCCCGTGCTCTCAGGTCCGCGTCCTCGTCCAGCAGGCGCGCCAGCTCCGCAAGCAACTGCTCTTTGCTCTTGTCCGCCTTGCTGTTCCTCGGCATGTCGAAAGTCTCCGGGTTCGGTGAATTGCGAGCGCGACCTAAGGGGCGTTTCCCCACCCCCACCGCCGCGAAGATCCGGGGGGGGTGGGGGGTCCGGGTGCACCGGTTCACGCAGCGCGGTCAAGCAGCCGTTTCACTTGCGTAACGGACCAGTCACCGCCGCGCTTCGCCGTGTAGTCCTTGCAGTTCAAGTGCTCGGCGATCTCTCGGTAGCTCGTGCGTTTGGCACGCAGGTCCTTCGCGATGCTGACAACAGCCTGCTCGCGAAGGTTGGGCACAAGTACCATGGTGCCGTCCTGCTCGACAGCATCATACCCGAACGGGCAATCGCCGCCGAGCTTCTCGCCCCTGCTCGCCTTGTGCGCCAGCGCGGCGCACGTGCGCTCGCCAATCAGGTTGCGCTCCATTTCGGCAGCACCCGCAAGCACCGTTAGCATAAACCGCCCGGCAGCGCTGGCGGTGTCGATGCTATTGCCGCCCAGGTCCAAGATGTGCAAGGACACGTTCCGTTTGTCCCACTCCTTGACCACGCCGAGGCAATCGGCTGCGTCGCGGAAGGCCCGGTCGAGCTTGGTGACGATGACGGCTTGCACTTCGCCCTTGCGGACCGCCCGCATGATCTCCGCGCCACGGTGCCGTTCGGCCAGAGGCTTGCCACCGCTGACGCCTTCTTCGCGCAGAACGCCCACCAAGTCAATGCCTTTGAGCACAGCGTAGGCATGGGCCGCTGCATCCTGCGCGTCGAGGCTGATGCCGTGCTCGGCCTGCCCGATTGTCGATACCCGCAGGTAGGCTATGCCGTTCATTCGCGGCCACCTCGCTGTCTGATGCCTGCAATTATACACAATGGCGCATAGCAAGGCAAGGAAACGCAGAGGCGCTTTATACACTTCGACCGATGCCACTCCTCCTGGTACTCCCGCACAAGCTGGTTGTAACCTGGCATTGGCGCGTCTTCTCGGTCCGACGTAGACCAGACAGTCACACTCCCGGACTCGTTGCGGGTCAGTGCCAACAGCGCCATTCCAGCGCTCACGGCGCCGTCCACCTTCCTCGCGGGACTGGGCTTCACGATGTAGTAGTTCTCGCCGTCCTCGCCCGCGACCATCTTGCAGACGGCGTTCTCCAGGTGCTCGCACAGTCGCTGCGTCTCGGGCATGTCGCCGGGCAGTATCAGGTTCCCGCTGGCTGCGTGCGTGTGGAGGCAACGACTCGCGGCCGCGAGGTTGCCGGGGCTGGGCGGGAACGATTCGCAAGGGACGCCGTAGCGTTTGAACTTCGCGGTTGATTGCTCCGCCTGCGAGAGGTCGTAGAGGAGGATGCGCACGTCGTAGAACGGAGCCACCTGGTGGCAGACGAACTCGTCGAGGGTGTTGGCAAGGTCCAATGGCTGGTCTGCGCTGCCCTGCCAGAATCGCTGAACTGCGACTCGCGGCTTGTCGGTCGCGGGGTCGCGGCACACGAACGTCAAGCTGGTCATGTCGGAACGGGTGCCGACATCGAGGGCGCCGTACAGCTCCACGTCGTGCGTTGGGTTCAGCTCGCCGACGCCTGGTTGCACGAGTGCCTCGATCTGCTCACGGCGCAGAAATGGGTTCTTGCTCTCTGCCTTGCACCACTCGTTCCCGTGCAGCCGACGGTACTGCGCCGGTCGCAGGGATTCCCGCTGGTCGGCGAGGTACTCACCGCTCACCCAGGGAACGGGCGTGGGCCCATCCGCGAGGTTGTGACTCCAGAGAATGAACAGGCGGCCGCTGCGGTAGCAGGGCAGGTCCTCAAGGCCGGGCACTCGTTCGCCCTGCTCTACGCCTCTCCGGTACAAGTCGAGCAGGACGTGGCTCTCGCCGACGAAGCCAGCGGTTGTGGTGACGAACCGAAGTGAGTTCCTGCGGGCGAAGCCCGGACCGCACGGCAGAGGCGTAAACTCCTCCCAGAGCCGTCGGGAACTCTCGGTCACGAATGCCCACAGTTCGTC
>Ga0210051_1005934_pt1 | contig 11570 bp, 10 predicted proteins | sample CryGey092014_all_FD_185464 | JGI IMG/M metagenome (GOLD analysis project Ga0210051, IMG submission 185464) | Groundwater microbial communities from aquifer - Crystal Geyser CG23_combo_of_CG06-09_8/20/14_all (SPAdes) (version 2) | ecosystem: Environmental > Aquatic > Deep subsurface > Groundwater...
TGATGCCGAAAATATCGTTTTGCTTATATTTTATTCGATAGGGATACCAGGTAATCCATCTTTCCCTTCTCAATATTTCAATTGCTTTTTTTCTAATCAGACTCTCTTTAGGCATGTTATATTTTTAGATTAGAATAGATTTCTTGAACCTCTTCGCTTTCGTCTAAATCCTCAAAAAGTTTTTGGGCAGCTATTTTATCTTCCTCACTTACCTTTATTTCTTCTTTTGCCACCCAATCCAGAGATGCCGACTCAATTTTTACCTCTTTATCTTCTAAATTTCTTTTGACATTTTCTAAATCTTCGACCTTGGTGTAGATTTCTAAAACATCGTTAGACCAACGGATATCTTCAGCCCCGGCCTCAATAGCCATCAATTCTAGTTTTTCCTTATTTTTAAAATCTTCAATTTGCAACCCCGCACCAGAAACTTCGTTTCGGTGCGGGACTAGTCCAGCACCGAGCTTCGCTCTGGTGCTGGGCTTACAATCTGCAGTTAAACACCCTTTCCTTTCAAACATCCATTTGACCGAACCGGGGGTGACCAGTTTTCCATTATACCTCTCTAAGATTTTTTTGATTTCATTGAAAGCCCGATTTTTATTATCAGTAATACTTTCGATTAAAATAGCGATTTTTCCGGGACCGTAAGCTTCATAAAGCACCTCTTCTAGAATTCCCCCTTCTAACCCACCCGACCCCTTTTTGACGGCTCTTTCAATAGTTTCTTTTGGCATATTAAACTCTCTCGCTTTTTCAATCGCCAATCTCAAAGAAGCATTGGTTTCGGGATCCCCTCCCCGTTTGGCCGCCACCGAAATCATTCTTAAAACTTTAGAAAACATCTGCCCCCTTTCTTTATCGGCGACCTCCTTTTTTCTTTTAATTTTAGCCCAATGAGAATGTTTGCTCATTTGAAAAATTAGATTATTTTTAAGACTTTTTGAGATGGGCGCATTTTAAACAAAGGCGAGCTTCGGGAGAAATTTTTAATCTCTCCACTTCAATCTCTCCGCCACACTTTTCACAAATTCCGTATTTCGGGTACCCGCGTCGCGGGTGTTTTATTTTCTTTAAAGCTAAATGAATATTCCGGAGTCGAGTTTCCAAAGCGTACTCGATTGGCAAAAGGATACTGTATTCTTCAATTTCATCAGCCGCTTTTTCTAAAGCGGTGCTGCCTGTCTCTCCGCCATCAAAATGGGGGAAACGAGTATCCCAATCTCCTTCTAATCTTTTGTCTTTTTCGGCAAATTTTTTTAATTCCTCTTCCAGTGATTCTCCTTCTTTGACCAATTTTAATTTTAGTTCTTCTAAAAGTTTTTTAGTGATTTTAGTCATAACATAATTAAATTTTAGTTTTAAAAAGGAAATACCATAGGAAAAAAAGAGTAGTTAAGATTACCAAGACCACGGTTGTGATTATTATTCTAGCCAGGAGTTTTTCGAACAGGGGCGGTTTTTGAGGGACCGGACGGATAATCAATTCTTCAAGCTCTTCGGTTGGTTCTAGAACTTCTTTTTCTATTCCCCGTTCTTCTTTTAATCTTTCTAAAAATTCTTTTCTTTCCCTGAGTTCTTTTTCGATTTTTGATTCCTCCGGTTTTTCGATCTTCTCCATTTCTTCGATTGGTTTTTCTTTGCCTGAAGGTGCTTCTTCTGGGATTTCCACCCTTTTTTCTTCTTCCACTTCCTTGCCAATAATTCTTTCGATCGCCTCAATTTCTTTTTTAATTAAATTCTCTTTTTCTATTAGAGGTTGATGTTTTAACTTGATTTCTCTTTCTTCTTGAGCTATTTTTTCCTTCGCTTCGTTCAATTGCCATTTCCTTTCTTCAATTTTCTCCCTTTCTTCATCCATTTTCCACCTCTCTTTTTCAATTTCCCTTTTTTCAATTAAATTGGCCGTTTCTTCTTTTTCCTCAAGCTCTGATATTTTCTGCTCAACATCTTTTTCTTTAATCAAAATTTCAGCCAAATTTCTTCCCAGTTCCTCTTTCTTTTGAGAAAGTTCCTCTAATCCCCTCCTCAGAGGTTCTCCCTCGGCTAAAATTGTGGATAACTCTTCTCTTAATTTTTCTTTTTTTTCTGTTAACTCAATTTCCTTTTCCCTTTCCTCGATTTTTTTTTGGTTTTTTTTACATTCCCTGATTTCGCTTGAGATTTTTTCTGATCCCAATTCCATTTCCTTTATTTTCTTTTCCGCCTCGAAAATTCTATCTTCTATGCCCCACCTCTTTGCTTCAATTTCCTTTCTCTCTCTTTCCACTCCCCATCTTTCTCTTTCAATCACTTGTTTTTCAGTAAAAGAAGCGGCTTCTCTTTCCCTTTTTTCAATTTCTCCCTTTTTTTCTTTAATTTCTTTTTCTTTTCTCGAAATTGGTTCCAATGTTTTCTTTAGCTCTTCGGCCTCTTCTTGATATCCTTCTTTTCTTCTTTGAAAAAAATCTTTTTGTTGGAGTAAGCTTATAATCTTCTTTCCAATTTCCGTTTTTTCTTTTTCCAATGCCTGTCTGGCATTTTTTTCTTTTCTTTCCAATTTAAATCCAATCTTTTTTTCCGGGACTTCTTCTTTTTGAACCTCTGCTCCTTTTTTCTCCTCGGCTACTCTTTTTTCGATTTCTTTCTTTTTTTCTTCAATTTTTAAAGCGGCAATTCTTTCTCTTTCTCTTTTTGCCTCCTCTTCTTTTAATCTTTCGATATCTTTCGTCATTGTCCTGACCTCCCCTCTTTTTAAGAACTCCTTTTTCTCTGGCATAATTTGTCTCTCGCGAATTTACACGAATATGAGCACGAATTTGCACGAATATTATTAGTGATATTTGTGGTTAAATTAGCGCATATTCGCGAGTTATAACCTTTTTTTTCGTACTTTCGTAATGGTTTCGTATTTTCATAGGGTCATTGATAAATTTATCCTTCCTTGTTCGTCAATTGAGATTACCTCGACCGGAACAACATCGCCAATTTTAAGAATGTCTTCGACCCTTTCGACTCTTCGACCTAACCGGGAAATATGTAACAATCCCTCCTGCCCTGGCAAAATTTCAATAAAGGCCCCAAAATTCAAGATCCTTTTCACCCTTCCCTGGAAAACTTCCCCTACCTTGATTTCTCTGGTAATATTTTTTATCCAAGCGATGGCTTTTTTAACCGCCTCTTCTTTTTCGGCAGTGACAAAAATTTTTCCCGTTTCCTCGACATCAATTGAAACTCCGCATTCAGCGATTATTTCATTAATCACCCTCCCACCAGGCCCAATAACCTCCCTGATTTTTTCTGGATTGATTTGCAGGGTTAGGGTTCGAGGGGCAAAAGGGGAGAGTTCTGGTCTGGGTCCGGGTAAAATTTCTTCCATCTTTTCCAAGATTTGAATCCGGGCTTTTTTCCCTCTTTCTAATACCTCTTTGAAAATTTCTTTTGTAATTCCTTCAATCTTAACATCCATCTGGATTGCCGTGATTCCTTTTCTGGTGCCGGCTATTTTAAAATCCATATCGCCGTAATGATCTTCCGGTCCCTGGATATCGGTTAAAAGTTTGTACTGACCATCTTTATTTTGAATCAAGCCAATGGAAATTCCGGCCGCCGGTCTTTTTATTTTTACTCCGGCATCCATCAAAGCCAAAGAAGAACTGGAAACAGAAGCCATTGAAGTGGAGCCATTGGATGATAAAATTTCCGTGACAATTCTTATTGTGTAAGGGAATTCTTCAAAGCTGGGGACAAGTGGTAGAAGGGCTTTTTCAACAAGCATACCGTGGCCGATATCTCTTCGACCCGGTCCCCTGATTGGTTTAACCTCGCCGGTAGAATAAGGAGGGAAATTATAATGATGCATAAATCTCTTTTCACCAATAATCTCCATTCCCTGCAAAAGTTTAACATCTGTCGGCGCTCCTAAGGTTAAAATGGAAAGAGCTTTTGTTTGACCCCGACAAAAAAGACCGGAACCATGGGTTCTTGGTAAGAGCCCGGCTTGGCAACCAATTTCTCTCAACTCATCTAATTTTCGGCCATCCGGCCTTCTTTCTTTCAAAATGATATTTTTATGAACCAATCTTTTGATTTCTTTTTCAAAGACCGAGCTTACGCGAAGCGGAAGCGAAGGTAGAAAAGAGGATTTATTCTCTTTGACTAAATCTCGGGCATATTTCCCTTCCCCTGGATATTTTCCCTCAGCATAGGAAATTAACTCTTCTTTTAAACTACTAAGATCTTCAAACCTTTCAGTTTTGTTTGACTGAAAAATTGCTTTTTCTAACCTCTCTCCTAAAAATCCTTTCATCTCTTTTTCTAATTTCAAATCCTGGGGCAGGGTTTCAATTTTAATCTTTTCTTTCCCAACTTCTTTAACGATTTGATTTTGAAAATCAATTATTTTTTTCAAATAGGGTTTTCCAAAATCAACTGCTTTTAAAATCACCTCTTCAGGTATTTCTGTCCCCTCAGCCTCAATCATATTGATTAAAATATCGCCCTCTTTTTCAACTCCGGCCAGGACTAAATCTAAATCAGACCTCTCCCTTTGTTCATAAGTTGGATTGATAATCATTTCATCGTTTAACCTACCGATTCTGACCACTGCTATTGGTCCTGACCAAGGAATTTCAGATATCGATAAAGCAGTGGAAGCAGCAATTAAACCAAATATATCTGGATCATTTTCCCTATCCCAGGAGAGACAGGTGACAATAACCTGAGTCTCTCTTTTCAAAATTTCCGGAAAAAGTGGTCTGATGGTCCGGTCAATGAGCCGTGAGGTGATAATGGCTTCGTCAGAAGGTCGACTTTCTCGGCGAATATATCTCGAACCCAAGATTTTTCCGGCCGCATAATATCTTTCTTCGTAGTCAACCGTTAAAGGGAAAAAATCTTCCTCCCGTTCATATTTTGACATAACAACCGTAGCCAAAACTTCGGTATCACCATAACGGACAAAACAAGAACCGGAGGCCTGTTCAGCTAAATTACTTATTTCCACCTTTAATTCCTTGCCTGATAAATCTAATTTATAATTCATAATTTACTACGAAATTACGAAATTTTTACGCCCCAGAAGTAGAACTTCGGGGCTGCCCCGTAGCGAGCTTCGCTCTGCTACGGGGCGAAAGTACGAAAAATATTTTTGCCGGAAACCAAATTTTCGTACAAAGGGTCCCGTGATTTCGTATTTTCGTACCGTTTTCGTAATTTCGTAGGGCTATTTTTTTAACAAATATTTTTCGGGATCTTTTTCCAGATCAATAAATTCGTCAGCCGACTCTCTTAATTTAGAAGAGGCGGTTCTCCCGAAGGCAACGACCTCAACTCTTTTTCCTTGATTTTTTAAATATTCAACTAGGGGTATAAAATCACCGTCTCCCGAAGCCAAGACTAAGGTATCGATACCAGGCGCAATCCTGATGGCGTCAATGACTATCCCGACATCCCAATCAGCTTTTTTTAAACCACCATAAAACTCTTGCAAATCTTTTACTCTGGTTTCGATTCCCAATTTTATTAAAGCATCAAAAAATGGTTTTTCTTCACCTGTTTTTGTTCTGACAACGTAGGCAAAAGCCCGAATTAAATTTCTTTTTGAAACAGCCAATTTTAGAATTTCTCGGAAATTCACTCTGGCCCGATAAAGATTTTTGGCTGAGTGATATAAATTTTGAACGTCAATTAAAACCGCTACTCTTTGTCCGATATGTTTGATAACCATATTACTTTTTCAGTCCTATTTTTTTAATTAAACTGTTATACCTTTTTTCGTCCTCTTCTTTTAGATAACTTAAAAACCTTCTTCTTTTACTAACCATTTTTAATAATCCTCTCTTTGAGTGAAAGTCTTTCGGATGTTTTTTTAAATGCAAAAGCAGCCTTCTTATTTCTTCGGTTAATAAGGCAATTTGAACTTCCGGCGAACCAGTGTCAAAATCGTGAATTTTATACTTTTTAATTAATTTTTCTTTTTCTTCAGGAGTTAACATTTCAATCTTATTTTACAATAAATTTTAAAAAATAAAAAGCCACATCGGCTTTATGTCTGGCGGAAAAATTTAAATTATCTTTATTAAGGTACACAACAACACAAGGCACCCATTTCAGTACAATCTAAACAACCACTGCAGAGACAATGCCATGGAGCGGCACAGTCTGGAGCATGATCACAAGATCCACCATAATCAGCACAAGTTTCAGCAGGACCTCCTCCTCCGAGAACCTGTTTGATTATAGCTACTATCCCTTTTCCCAATAGAACAATAAACAACCCGATAAAAGTAAATAATAATATTTTTTTGGCTGTATTTACTTTTTCTGAATTTCCACCTGAGGTCAGAAAATAAAAAGCAGCAATAAGAATCATTATTGGAACAATGACTATAGCCACCAAAAAGATAAAATTAATAATTGCATCTATTAATTCTTCAAAAGATTTTGTTTCAAAAGGAGGTCCGAATGTTATTGCCTTGGTTAAAAAAGGTACTAAAGTCAAAACAAAAAATATTAAACAAATTATTTTAAAATATGTTTTCATAAATTTTAAAACAAATTTTTAATTTATTTTTTGTAATCTGTGACCTTTATGCTCTGTCTAACGTGGCTACCGCGTTTGACGCGGTGCCCCCACTCGGAGTCGAACCGAGATTTACGGATTAAGAGTCCGCTACTTTACCAGTTAAGTTATGGGGGCAATTTGTTAAAATAATTTTTTAAAATTTTTTTGAGATATTTCCGGCCCCAGTCTGTTTTGAAATATTTTTCTCTTGCAGTTGCATCTTGTTGATTCAAAAATGCCTAATAGAAAATTAACTTAAATGGTCTCCTCCACTTCGTTATTTTTATCAAGCCACTATTATACTCAAAAAATCTTCTTTTTAAATTATTGGTATATCCTACATATAATTTACCATCCTTTAGGCTTTGTAAGATATATACAAAATACATACCTGCTCTTTACCCGCCACAATTTTGCTAGGGTTTCTAGAGCTATTCTGCGATACTTTCAATTTGAAAGGGGTATTCAAGAATGTAAGCGAATAAAAGGAACAAAATTGAGGCGGGTGAACCAATTGAGCTATGGGGGCAAGAAAAGGGCGGGGCTACCCTACCAATTGAGCTAGCGTTGCGAATTTATCTAATTTATCTTGGAATAGTAGTCGCAGGCAGACATTGCGAAGACAAAACGGGCAATTAGGAGCAGCCTGAGAAACCTTAATAGGAAAAAACAAGAAAAGAGAAACAATTCTCAATACAATGAAAATGGAGAAAAAATTTTTTGTTCTTTGAACATTAAAAATGCAAAATTTTTCCCTTTAAGTTTTTATAATAAAAACGAGAATTCGTTCCTATTTTATTTTTAGTTCCCAGACTTTTAGATTACGGTATGTAAGTTATAACTACTAGATTAATATTTGCCTGTTCTCCACCAAAACCACCTCTGGCATTAATTTTAACACTTTTTACGTTAGTCGGTAGTAAGACAACATGCATTTGTCCTTGCTTCCAATCATAATGTCGATTTTTCCATTCTGCAGATGCAACTTCGCTTCCAGTTCCACCTGCACCATCGTAAAATATAATTTCTTCCCAATCAGTTTGGGCATCAATTTGAATAGCCACCAGCGCGTGACCGTATGTGGTATTTAATGTAAAATCGGCAGTCTCTCCGCCACCATTCCAAGAGCTAAAATCCCAGTATTCTGGAGCAACCAATTTTGAGTTAGTGAAATTCGAAACTTTTAAACCCTTAGTAACTTCTAAATCATCTGGTACTTGACAAGCTGGGCCAGGACTAGCTTGAACTCTCGAGATAGTCAAATTTCTTTGCAAAGCTAAAATACTGACAAACACAAGGGCTAAAATAATACCAATCCCCCAAAAAGATATTAGAGAAATAATAATTTTTTTCTTTAAATCCATATCTTTTATTACTTTATTTATTTTCCGACCTTTTTAAATTACAAAATTTTGTTTTATAGATAATAAATTATTAACTCAAGATTAAGGACAGATAATACAAGGCGGGCAACCAGGGAGGGGACAGTCTGCCGGGCAATTACCATTTGTTTCTCCTACTGCTACATCACATAATCCATTTCCACAACAAGCAGCTACATTACAATCAGCCGGGCAGGTAGTACATTCCCCTCCAGCAACATTACAGGTTCCATTAGGACACTCTGCTGGAGGAGGTGGTGGAGGAGGTGGTGGTGCACCACAGTCAGCCGGACAATTTTCTGAAGTTTCTCCAGAATCACAATTTCCATCTCCACAGACCGGGCAATTAATAGTGCTCCAGTTTTGGAAAGGACTTCCAGCTGGAGTCAAGAAAGTAATTACCGTATCAACAATCAACCAGGCAAGAAAAATAATGAAAAGCCCAATTACAACTGATGTTAAAATCTTCTTTGCTGTCCCAATTCTCCCCGGATCTCCAGCTGCAGTTAAAAACATTACTCCTCCGACGACAATCATTAAAACCGCTAAAGGAAAGAGGATGTTTAGAGTTGCAAAGTCAACAATTCTTTTGAATAAAACAAAAAGGTGACAGAGGGTGCAGGGACAGCATTCACAAGCTTTTGTGCAAGGATCATCACAGTTTTTACCGCAGGGAACAAGACCGCCCCTGAGTTCGGGTGGACAAGTACCAAGAGTACAAGGACATATTTCCTTACCTTCCGAGTCCTTCGGACAAGTACAGGTGCAGGTCTCTTCGCAGGGATGACAAGCAGGGTCATCGACGCAACGGGTATTACCGGGAGCACAAGTTCCTCCTGAGCAGCCAGTAGGTCCACAAGTTTGATGTCTGTCATAAGCATCGCAAGGACTTTGACCACAAGCGTCATTCTGCCAAGAACAAACAGCAGAAAAAACACAATTATTACAAACCCCAATTCCATGAGTGGCAGGAACGTTAAGGCCATCTGTTGCATCATCGCATTCTGGGCTAACACCAAAAGGATCGCAGGCAGTTTCACAAGTATCAGGAATATCAAATCCGTTTCCGACGCAAGTAGTACTATCTATACAAGTTATATCAATTCCTAATGAGCTTCCAAATCTTTTTGTTTTCATTTTTCCTGAACACTCTACACACCATTTATTACGCGCATCCCATGTCCCAGGACAATCTTGCATCCAGTCACAGATTAACCCACAAGCTGTTGATACCAAACAATCTTGACCATTCCATCCGGGCTCGTCTGGACAAGCATCTCCTTTACATTTACGGGTATTGGCAACATTAGTACATTCGCCTCTACCACCTTCCGAAGTTCCCCATCCACACCACAAATCTACTCCTTCACCAATTAAACAAGCAGAACCCGTAAGGGACGCAAAAGCTCCCGCGGTTCCTTGTCTCCCGCAATCACAAAGGGGTTTTTGAGAGCAAAAATCGTAACAAGCTGCTTTGGCAGAACCAATTAATAGGAACAAAGACGCTATAAAAAAGAAAGTTGTAAGAAAAATTTTTAATTTTTTAGAAATCATTTTTATATTATTTTATAAAATTTTCTATGCTTCGACAAGGACTAATTCCGTACCAGAACCCCGAAAAGGAGAATCCCCAAAGTACAATAAATTGACTTCGGGGCGAGGGAGTCGAATTCTTAAGGATAAGAGTGGAAGCGTCCCCGGGACAATTCCTCATTAACCCTCGATCACCGACTTAATTAAAGAAATTATTCCTTTGGCAAATAAAATGATAGCCAGCCCAATACAGGCATACAAAATTATCTTTTTAGCGGTTCGAACTTTTTCTGGGTCCCCGCCCGATGTCAAGAATAAAAAGCCGGCTATAATAATTATTATTGGAACGATGGCTAAAGCAACCCAAAAGATGAAATTGATGATTTTTTCAATACATTCTGGTATAGTGTCGCAAGCCAAGGGATTAATTAAATATTGAGGTGGCGGCGGAGGTGGCGGAATGAAACATGTACAATCAGCTTTACATGCAAAACCTCCACACTCTCCACTAACAGCTTCTGGGGGATCGCATTCCTCTCCACATTCTTTTATCCCATCTCCACATACCTTATCTAATCTTGAACAATCACCTTTACAACCATCACAATCATTATTATTGCCATCATCACATACTTCTCCTGCTTCTACGACTCCATTCCCACAAACTACTGCAGCACATGTACAATCAGCTTTACATGCAAGACCTCCACACGCTGCACTAACTGCTGCTGGAGGATCACATGCTTCTCCACATTCTGTTATTGAATCCCCGCATACATCATCTAATCTTGAACAATCACCTTTACAACCATCACAATCATTATTATTGCCATCATCACATACTTCTCCTGCTTCTACGACTCCATTCCCACAGACTGCTGAGACTGTAATATCTTTAGAATATGCATCGCACTCTTCCCAGCGCTCTGGGAATTCGTCGGGATGACATTGTGGAGTGCAACTACCCTTGGTAGGGTCTGTGCCAGCCGAAGGATCTCGATTGTAATCGGGATATGTTCCACAATCGTAGTCTCGGCTATCATCCCAAGCTCGATAATAAAGAGTCTGATCTCCGGCAACTAAAGCCTTTAATTTAAAAGTTTTGGTGGTTCCGTCAGCTAAATGTGAACATTCTATCCCTTCCCAACCTGGAGCAAATACAGGGTTATCATAATATTCAGCATCACAACCAGCTTTATCTGTAATATCAAATCTATCATCTAACCATCTCAAGTGGATTCCCCCTGTTTCAGCAGCATCGTGAGTATAAGTTAGGCTGGCTGAAAATTCGTCACCTACATTTACACTAACAGGTACAGTTAAGGTATCCTTAATATGGGGCCAGGTAGTACCTGGAGCTGCATAAAAAAGTATGTAGGCACCGATTGGAGCGCCGGCTTTTTTCACAGTAAAACTTGTTGCTCCAACAGGAATATTACACTTATCTTCTGCATTTAGACCAACTTCACCTCCAACGTCAAATTTAATAGTTACACCCGTAAGATCATTTATATAGAATCCACTTTCGCCAAAATTTAGACCAATTTGGAGGTGATCGCTTAAATCAATTTTTTTATCTGCTATGATATCAGCCATATATTCCCATCCGGGATCTCCTTCAACTTCTCCAAAATGTAGATTAATAAAAAGTTGATCCGTTAAATCAACTTTTCCATCCGGCATAATGGAATACTCACCGGAGGCACCACCTTGGTCACCTTCAAGGTCTGGATTATTAAACAACCTATCTACTTTTAGGCTCTGAGGAGGTTCAAAAACCAGAGGATCAGGATTAAGGTCGGGTACATAAAAATAACCATCAGTTCTTGTTTTCATTGCCGCAATTGGTCCGGCTGCTTCAACCATTTCAGTTCTTCTGAAATCGGAAATCACCCCCCAAAAAACTATTAGAAAAATTAGGACTAAAAAGATAAAAATTTTTTTAGGCATATTCTTTTTATCGAACTTTTAAAAATTCTCGACCTTCTAAATTATAACAAAATTTTTATGCCCCCGGAAGGATTCGGGGAGTGATAAACACTCCCCGCCCGGTGTTAATCACCGGGCGAACCCTCAATCTTTTTGCCCCCGGCAAGATTCGAACTTGCACC
>Ga0210051_1005940_pt1 | contig 11560 bp, 17 predicted proteins | sample CryGey092014_all_FD_185464 | JGI IMG/M metagenome (GOLD analysis project Ga0210051, IMG submission 185464) | Groundwater microbial communities from aquifer - Crystal Geyser CG23_combo_of_CG06-09_8/20/14_all (SPAdes) (version 2) | ecosystem: Environmental > Aquatic > Deep subsurface > Groundwater...
GGTTTTTGGGAGAAGGCCGTGTTGAATTTTTAGTTCTTCAGCTTTTTTAAGGTCAATTTTTAAGGTTTTGGAAATGGCTTCAGTAAATGTTTGGGAAGAAACCGGAATGGAAGTAGTATATCTTAAAGAATGACCTGAAAAAATAATAAAGCCAGTTCTGGTAGCTCCCAAATCAATGATTAATAGAGGAAAGGAACTCAGCTCTTTTTTAATTAAAGCTCGGCAAATGGCTTGAGATTCTACCTCTAAAGCTTTTGGTTTCAACCCTGCTTTTTTAAAGACCGAAACATAAACGTCTACTATCTTTTTGGGTAGGGCGGCAATTAAAACATCTAAGCGGTCCAATTGTTCAAAAACTGGAGGGATAACTTGAAAATCAAAATAAACTTCCTTGATTGATAAAGGAATGTAATTTTCAACTTCAAAAGAGATGGCTTTTTTTAGTTCCTCCTCTTTCATTTTCGGCATTTGAATAACTTCTAAAAAAGCTTTCTCTTCTGGCAAAGAAGAGAGCACATATTTAGTTTGTAAATTCTTTCCCTTTACTTTCTTTAGAGCCTTCTTGATAATTTTTAGCAGAGCTTCTGGCTCTCTAATTTCCCCTTCTTTAATGATACCCGGTTCTATAGAAAATTCGCCAAAAGAAGAAAGGGCAAAAAAATTTCCTTTTTTTTTAAGTTGAACAATTTTCAAAGATAAATCAGAAATATCCAGTCCGAAAGCTTTAGTTTTTAGGGTAAAAAATTCTAACATATTTTTTGCTTTTGGTTTATCAATAGCTTTCTTCCCAATGTTCAACAGTTACTACCGGTGAGTAGGGAGGGGCTGTTTCCCCTGGGGGTTGGGGTCCTCCCCAAATCCCTTCTCGAATTATAGCATTGTCTAAGTGAATATTAAGAGGGGAGAAGCCGCTGGTCAGAGAAAATTTTCTGGCAATTATTCCTCCAACTACCTCGAAGGTGTAAGGAATACTGGTCAATTTCATCTCATCTTGAGAATAAATCAACCCCTTAATGTTAATATCTTGGAAAGAGGAATAAGGACCAAAATTCATTTTTGCTTTAGTTAAAAGGCCAGAAGCTATGTCTTGGCCGGGGTCAATAATTGTGAGCTGGTTAAAACCGCTATCCCCTTTCCACTTATATTTTTCTCCAATATTAATTGTTTCATCAGCTACTAAAATTCCATTGACTTCGAGTTCTCTTCCTCCTTTCAAATTAATGCCTCCCTCAATGTAATATGTAGAAACGGCAGTGCCGTTGGTTTTATGTTCTAAAATTAAAATCCCATTTTTTCCTACTTCCCATAATAAATCTTCAAATTCGACTTCATTAAAAATACATTGATTGCTGGTTAAAACAATGCTGCCAGCCGAATTTTTCCCAACCACCCTACATTGTCCTTCTTCCTGGGCTTTTTCAGCTTTACTTTTATAAGAATTGGAATCCTCAGAATCAAAATCTAGGGCCGGCGTTTCAGCCGAGTCAACCGGGCACTTCTCGCATATTTCTTCTGTACAATAATTTTTAGCACAGCTGCTGGAAGCATTGAGGACACTCCAGGTTATATTAATGTTCTGGACTGACAGGACCTGACCTTCTTGTTCGTCAGTTGCTTGATTATCGTAAACATTTACCTCGCTCTTGAATTTAATATTAATATTATTGTTACTAAAAATATTCCCGTCATAAACATTCATTTCACTTGCTCGAATAGTGCTTTCTCCGCTCGGGGAGCCGGCAAAAATAGGGCTATCTTTGGTTAAACTCCCAAAAGCTTTTAAGACTTTGACTTTAACTACTCTCCGGGCAGTTTTTCCCTGAGGAAGAGAAACAGTAGAAGTGGCAATAATTTCTCCTCTGGCACATTGGGAGTTTTGAATAGAAACACTGGTGGTAGAGTTTTGAGAATAGTTTCTAACAAAAGAGTCCTGCCAAACATCACAGTCAGGACAACCATCAGCTGGGCTAGTAAAACAAATTTTCCAGGGAGCATCTCCATCTGCTTGGCTATCATCGTTTTTTAATTTCCAGATAGCTTCATTAATACCGGCTTCAGCTAAATAATAAGTTGTAAGCGAAACTCCCTGGCTTTTAGAAATTTTTGATTCACTTATGGCAAAAGATAAAAAATAAGAACCCAAAAGCAAAAGGAGCCCTAAAACCAGAAAGGTAACGATTAAAACAACGCCTTTTTCGTTTACCCGAGCGACAGCGAAGGGTGGAAAAGAAGATTTATCTTCTTTGACTATTTTGTTTTTCAAATTTTTCATCTTAAAGATTTCTGGCAAAAATTTTAGTTCTTAATTCAAGAGTTTTATCTTGCTTTTCCAGAATTAAAGCGGTGGAGATTATCTTAGACCCCCAAATTTTAAAATCAGCCAGATACTCTCCAATTATTCTGGTTTCTTCTAATGTTTGAACTTCTAAGCTCTGTCCTTCAGGAGGAAGAGCATCCCAGGGAACAAGAGTTTTTTCAGTATCGCCGGAAAAATAATATCCGATTACTTCCCGCTTGACTAAATTATCATCTTGAAAATAGTGAATATAATGATAGGAATCTCCAATATGACCGTCTTCAAAAACAATGGTGCTGGTAGCTCCCTCTTCTTCTTCAGAAAGCTCGCTAACCATCTCTCTGGCTTGACGTATTTCCCTGGTAATTCTTTCTAAAACTACTCTGCCGTTTTGTAAAAGTTCGGCTGCTTTTTCACCTTCCTGGTAGGCTTTTTGACTTAAGTTATAGACAGTATAAACTGTTCCCAGAACCAACCCTAAAATAACAATTACCACTAAAGTTTCGACAAGGGTAAAGCTTAAGTTTTCGGTCTTTTTAAACATATTTTATCGTTTAGTAATTAAATTTTTTATATTGATACTCTTTTCACCAATCCCTAAGGGAGATTTCCAAAAAACAGTTATTTCTATTTTTTTGATTCCCAAATCTTTGTCAGTGGTGGTTGAATTCAGAGGGTCATAATAGTTTATTTCTGTTATTCTTTTGTAGGCCTTGAAGCCGGAGATTTCTTCATATGATTCGCTGGCAATGCCAACAGAAATCTCTTTATAGGACTTAGAGAATTCTTCTTCCATCTTTTCCTGACCCAGGTAGTTGGCAATGGAAATCATCTGGCTAGATTTTGCTACCCGGCTAGCCGTAGGAAACATAGCCAAAACTCCAACAATCGCAACTGCTAAAATAGAAATGGCTATTAATAGCTCAATGAGAGTAAAACTCTCATTTCGCCTCACGCTCTTTGAGTGTTCGTATTCAATTAAGGTGAACCCCCCATCACTTTTTCTCGAAAGTGGTGAGGGAGTATTATCTTTTGTTGATAAAAGTGGTGGGGGGGTAAATCCTTTTCTAAGTTCCATATTACTTGACTATCTTTACGAAACCCGAAGGTCTAACCTCAATAGTTGTGGTGGTATTGGCAGTATTAATTAGAGTAATGCTTCCGCTTTCTTTTGCTGCTCCGTAAGGATTAAAAATTACTTCCTCGTCAGTAAAACCTGAAATCTCCTGAAAGCTAACTTTTTCGGGAAGGTTTTTCTCTTCAAGAACTTCCTCAACTTCCCCGTATCTTATTATTTGATATTTGTCTGGGTCAGAAAAAAAATGAATCCCATGGTTAACCTGTTCGGTAATTGCCAGCTGGCCGCTATAACGAAGGTCTGAAACCAATTCCCGAACTGCCCCTGACAATTGGATGCTGGGTTGGAATCTTCTAAAAGCAGGAATACCAATTAAGACCAGAATTCCGATAATACTAATAACAATTAGAAGCTCTATTAAGGTAAAACTTTTTTTAAGATTTGACATTTTATATTCCTCCCAGCATTGAATACATTGGTTGAACCATAGATATGGCAAAAAAACCAATTATTCCTCCGACTAAAAGCAAAAGGATTGGCTCAATGACGGCCGTTAAGTTTTTAGTAGTATTAGTTACTTCCTCTTCAAAAAAATCAGCTAATTTCCCTAAAATAGAAGAGGTTTCTCCGGTTTCTTCTCCAACCTCTAACATTTGAATAGCTGTTGAAGAATAAAGGTCTTGATAAGGCAAAAGAGCTTCAGAAAGTTTTCCTCCTTTTTGAACTTTTTCTTGGGCTGAAATTAAAGATTCTTTAAAATAAAAATTATCCAGAGAATTAGAAATAATCTCCAAAGACCTTACCAAAGGAACCCCTGATTTAATAAGGTTGGCAAAAGTTCTGATCGTGTAAGCTGAATTAATTTTTTTAATAAGCGGGGCAATAAGGGGAACCTTAAAAAGGAAACCATCTAAAGCTTTTTTTCCTTTCTTGGTTTTGAGCAAAACCCGGAAAAGAAAGATTAAAAAGACGATAATTCCAAAAATTAAATACCATTTTTGAATCAAAAAATTGCCAGTATTAATTACTATCCTGGTAGTTAAAGGAAGTTCAATTTCTAATTCCTCAAAAGTTTCAGCTAATTTGGGGACAACCATTACCAGCATTGCAATTCCAATACCTACCATTGCTAAAACCACCACTAAAGGATACATCATAGCCCCTTTTATCTTTGACTTCAACTCGTATTCTCTTTCTAATTGATTAGATAAAGTTTTTAAAACTTCTTCCAGCTGTCCGGCTTCCTCCCCGATCTTTATCATGCTGGAGAACATTTCCGGAAAAATACTGGGCCAGGCCCCCAGGGCATCAGAAAAGCTCTTTCCCTTCATCACATTTTCTCTTATTTCAGTCAAAACCCTGGTCAACCTTTTATTTTTTGTCTGCAAAGATAGAATTTTTAAAGCTCGGGGCAAATCTACTCCGGCTGAAATCATTACCTGAAGATTCCTAATCATCATTATTCTTTCAGTTAAAGAAACTCTTTGAAATCTCTGAAAAATTTCAATTAGATTAATTTTTTTTCTTTTTAAGTTTTTCTCTTCCAAAACAGCTGAAATTAAAATAAGGCCTTGTTGGCGAAGGGTTTTAGCCAATTCATATTCATCTACGGCTTCCTTTGTTCCTGTTTTTGTTTTTCCGGTTAGAGATTTGGCAGTATAAAAGTATTTTGGCACATTTTTATTTTACCACAAATAAAAAAAATGGGGTCAACTCTATTTTTCATTTTTTCTTGGTCTTCCCTTCGGCAGTAAAGACCTGATTTTAAATTTTTCTTTCATCTCCTGAACAAAATTAGGGTTTCCAAAAACTCCTTCATCTAACTTTCCCCGAATGTTTTTCAAAAAACTCTCTCTTATTACCCCCTCTATATTTTCTCTATATTTCTCCTGTCGTTCTTTGGGGTTATTCCCTAATTCCAAATAATAGGGTTCGACATCAATCAGTCCCTCTGTTAAGGAATCTGTTTTCCCAAAAGCATAGAAATTATAACTTGACCATAGCCAATCTTCTGGCCGAATTACCAATCTCGCTCTTACTGGATTTAGCTCAACATATAACCCACACCAGATGAAATAATTCTCTTTATCAATCAGTGAACTTTTATACCTTCCCTGCCAAACATGACCCACTCCCCTATACTTTTTGTTGAAATATAAGGAATAAGCTAAGGTGAGCCGCATCATAATTTTGGGAAGACTACTTTCAATAGTCGGCTCTATCACAAAATGAATATGGTTTGGCATTAAGCAAAAATGGTAAAGCTTGAATTTTAACTCTTTTTTATATCTTTTCAGTAATTTAAGGAAATAGGCAAAATCTTCTTTTTCTTGAAAAACTATCTGGCGATTATTTCCTCGGTCAAGAATATGGAAGGGTAGGTTAGGAGTAGTAATCCTTAATGGTCTGGGCATATTAAACTATTCTAACATATATAAGTTATTGAGGTAAGTTATTGTGAGAGAAAAATAGAGTTGACCCTATTTTTTCAGATATAATAACATTGGATCCGGGCCCGTAGTTTCACATTTCTTGACTTGACATTATTTTTCAAAAATTTAATATGAGAATAGAACCGATTAACATACTTTAATATGCTTACTACTTATATTTTACAAAAATTAACTCAAGCTCACTATAAGATTTTAAAAGACAGAACTTATTTTGGTGAAATTCCTGGTCTTCAAGGCGTTTGGGCTTCAGAAAAAACTTTGGAGAAATGTCGGGAAACTCTTCGTGAAGTCCTAGAAGAGTGGCTAATCTTAAAATTGCAAGATGGCGACAAAATCCCTGGATTTCCAACTAAGATTAACCATAAGCTTCAGCGAATTTCCATCTAAATATGCCCAGAAATATTTCTTGGCGAAAATTAGTGCAGAACTTCAGGAAGCTCGGTTTTGAAGGTCCTTACAGCGGCGGCAGACATTTATTTATGAAAAAAGGCTCTCTCAAGATTCATATTCCGTCAAAACATAAAGGTGATATCAGCACCGGGCTAATTAACGAAATACTTCGACAGGCTGGGATTGATAAGCAAGAATGGGATAATCTTCTCTAAAATATTTTGGATTATCTTTTACAGTGCTTTTAAAAAAGTAAAGGCACTGTTTTTTTATTAAAAAATAGAGTTGACCCCATTTTTTTCCTTGACATTACTTTATCAAAAATATTACAATAGAGATGTATGAAATTAAAAATTGATCTAAAATATGATTTTGAATACAGAGGGTTTGTTGTTGATTGCCCCTCTTTGCCAGGATGTATGTCTCAAGGTAAAACTAAAAGAGAGGCCTTGAAGAATATTCAAGAGGCTATTCGGGGATATATTAAGGTATTAAGGAAACATCATCAAACTGCTCCCCTTGAAGTAGCTCATCCCAATTACATAGAAGTAAAAGTTTAGTTTTTATTTATGGGACTTTTAAGCAATATTTCTGGCAAGGGAGCTGTAAAAGCTTTCCAGAAAATTGGGTATTACCTTGACCATCAAGAAGGAAGTCATATGATTTTGTATAATGAGCAAGCAGGTTATCCTCCACTCAGTATTCCTAATCACAAAGAACTTGCCCCCGGTCTTTTGGCTGCCCAAATAAAAAGAGCTAAATTGACTATTGAAGAATTCAATCGATTAAGAAAAAAAGGTAAAAAATAATAGTCTTTATTTTATTAGGTTTCTAACAGTTTCTCGAAGAGCTGTTTTTTTATTGAAAAATAGAGTTGACCCCATTTTTCCCGCATTTTAGCTTGACATAGTTTTCCAGAGATTTATAATTAAAATTGATGGTAAGGGTAACCCTCCCCAAAACTGAATATGAACAACTCAAAAGGCAGGCCGAAGCTTATCGAAGATTTGCGGCCAGGCTTTTTGAATTGGCGATTCGAGACCCAATTGAAGAAGTTGTTGAAGATTTCCGAAAAACTAATCTTTACACCAAAGACTTTCTAAAAGATCTGGAATCCGGTCTTCGCAAATCCTCTTACGCTAAAAAATATGGAAATCAAACCGCTAAGAAAAGATCTTAAGCAACTTATCAAAATTTATAATCTTACCAAAAAGTGGGCCAAGGCCAAAGAGCTTTTCGAAAATAATATTCGTCATCCTTCGTTACGAGTTGAACTTCTCGAACCTCGCTGGCGCGGCATCTATTCTTTCAGGCTTGATAGAAAATATCGAGCCTTATTTTTTATATCGAACGGAAAAGCAGAAATTTTCCAAATTACGAAACACTACAAAAAAGACTAAACTAGATATAAAATTTTACTATTTTAAACGGGCACTGTTAGTTGGCCGTTTTTTTATTGAAAAATAGAGTTGACCCCATTTTTAGAAGGTTAGACAATTGGAATTTTGAAAGAAATTCTTAGAGACATTGATCTCTCGATTAAGGAATATGAAAAATTAAGATGGAAAGTTTAATAGTATTTAATTAATTTTTCGGGCAGCTTTATTAATTTCAAAAGCTATTTTTTATTAAAAAATAGAGTTGACCCCATTGACCCCATTTTTGTTACCAAAAATCCCGCCAGAAGCGGGATTTTCAATTTACTAAAGAAAAGCTTAAGAAAATAGAGTTGACCCCATTTTTTCTGTTCCCGACTATTTTCTCAGTCTATGATGCAAATTCGGGAACCCGCGCTCTTTCTAAAACTTGTTTACTTTGAAGTAAAAACTTTTTAGCCCCAAGAATCTCAAGATACACTGGCAGGCCTTTGGGACTAAAATGCACTATAATATTTCCCATTTCTCTAGCATAATCAATGGGTTTTTGGGAAATCTCTACTCTTAAAACATCAGCTTCTGAATCATAAGTTATTTTAGTTTTTTCTATTTTATTTTTCATAATCTTTTCTTCTTCCTGGGTAGAAGGTAATAACAATCTTATTATTGCTTTCTTTTTTATAAACTACTCTTAAAACATGAGTGGAACTAATTTTCTTTTGTGCAATTAGAAGCGGATGCCTCGAGCGGTCTATTGAGTCAGGATTAGTTATTATTTCAATCACCTGCTCTTTAGTAATTTTAAATTTGTGCCTTTTCAAAATTTCAAATTTTTCATTCGCATGTTTAGTAAAATAGATCACAGGATAACGATGGGTTAATTTCTATTTTTATCTTATTATATTAAAAATGCTTTGTCAAATTGGAGTCTTGTAAAAAAGGGCTGTCCCCATTTTCTTTTAAAAACCAGCAAAAGTGAAAAATAGAGTTGACCCCATTTTCAGAAGTTGTAACAAAATTGTTAATGAAAAATAGAGTTGACCCCATTTTTTTTTATTGCTTGACATAAATTTTTCAAAAGAATAAGATAAAAATAGAAAAATTGATTCAATAAAAATAATTATGAAATTATATATTGCTCAATACATCGAAAACCTTTTACGTAAAGCTGAATACGAATATGACAAAAAAACTAAGAGTTGGTGCGCTAGTGTGGACGACTTACCCGGTGCCTATGCTCAAGCAGATACCGTAGAAGAGGTAAGGGAACAATTAGCTCAGGTGATTGAAGATTATATTCTGGTTAGCCTTCGGGAAAGACAATTCTTGCCTGGATTTAAAAAATCAGCAAAAATACATGCCTAATCTTTCCCCTCTTCCACGAAGAATTCTAATAAAGAAACTGAGGAGATTAGGTTTTTCTGGTCCTTACTCGGCTGCCGTCCATGAATATATGAAGCGAAATGGCGAAAAGATTTTTGTCCCAAATCCTCACAGGAAAGATATTGGTTTGTCAATTATAAAGAAAATTATCCGTCAGCTCAAAATTTCAAATCAAGAATTTTTAAATTTGTAACAAATTTTACTAGATGTATTACCAAAAATCCCGCCAGAAGCGGGATTTTCAATTTACTAAAGAAAAAATGAAAAATAGAGTTGACCCCATTTTCTATTCAATAATAACGCGAAGAACTTCTTCGATAGAAGTAATTCCCTGAACGGCTTTGACAAAGCCGTCTTCAAGCATTGTTCGCATTCCCTCTTTTTGAGCTTGTTCCTGAATTTTATCAGAACTGGCCTGTTGATTAATTAATTCTTTAATGGTTTCGCTGACTGCCAGGGTTTCGTAAATTCCGATTCGTCCCTTATAGCCCTCAGGGCATTCTTTAGATGGTTTTGGCCTAAAAAATATGATTTCTTCAAATTTTGTTTTAGGTTTTATTAATTTTTCTTCTTTTAAAATTTTTAAAATTTTTGACAAATCACAATATTTCTCTAAACTCTTTGTCTCGGTTTTTTTCAAAGTGTATTTTTCTTTTTTTCCAGACAATCTTCTCACCAACCTCTGGGCTATAATAAGATTTAAGGTGGAAGAAATTAAAAAGGGTTCGGCTTTCATATCAATTAATCTGGGAATGGCTCCGGCAGCAGAAGTGGTATGTAAAGTAGATAAAACTAAATGGCCGGTAAGAGCAGCATTAATAGCCAAAGAAGCTGTCTCATTATCTCTAATTTCTCCAACCATCATAATGTCCGGGTCCTGCCTCACCAGGGTTCTTAAACCTGAGGCAAAAGTTAAGCCAATTGTGGGTTTAACCTGGGTCTGATTAACTCTGGGGATTTGGTATTCAATCGGGTCTTCAATGGTTGAGATATTAACCTCAGGAGTGTTTAAAATTTCCAGTATTGAATATAAAGTGGTAGTTTTGCCACAACCAGTGGGACCGACAACCAAAATCATCCCCACTGGTTTGCGCAAATTATCCTCAATCCTCTCTAAGGTCTCTCCTCTTAGGCCCAAACTCTCTAAAGTTAAAGCTTTAGCTGTTTCTGACAATAATCTCATTACTACTTTTTCTCCGTAAAAAACCGGTAAAATCGAGACTCTCATTGAATATCGATAACTTTCAGTTTCAATTTTAAATCGGCCATCCTGGGGAAGTCGGTGTTCATCTAATTTTAAGTTAGATAAAACTTTAATTCTGGCTACAATTCCCGAGGAGACCTGTTTGGGCAAGGTCATAACATCTCTTAAAACACCATCAATTCGATAGCGAACTGTCATTTCTTTTTCAAAGGGTTCAATGTGAATATCAGAGGCCCTTTCTAAAATAGCATGATGTAATAAGGTATCAACAATTTTTATTGTCGGCGGCTCTTCAGCCACTTTTTCTAAGTCCTCTTTTTCGCCTAGAACTCTTTCTGGCGCTTTTTCTCCTTTAATTTCTTTAAAAACAAGGGGTTTTCCTTTAAACTGCCTGGCTTCCTTAGTTATAATTTCTCCAAACTCTGCTTTTAAGCTTTTGCGGTATTGCTGCAGGGCATTCTTAATGCTTTCGGGGGTGGTTAATCTGGGTAAAATCTTTAAATTAGCTTTTTTCTTGATAAACTCAATAGTTTTCAGGTCTTCAGGGTCCAACATTGCTACTTCTAAACTTTCTCCTTTTTTTCTAAAAGCAACGATATTATGATATCTGGTAATAGATTCAGGAATAATTTTTAAAACTTCCGAAGGGATAGTTGTTTTTTCTAAATTAACAAAAGGAATGCCTAAAATATAGGCCTCCAATTTAATCAGTTCTTCCTCAGAAATTAAACCGTCGGAAACTAAAACATCACCAATCTTCTGCTTGGTTTTTTTGGCTTTTCTTTGAGCCCTCTCAAACTCTTCTTTGGTCAGCAAACCGGCGTCTAATAAAAAGGCTTTTAATTGTTGAGGTTCTACCCTCATACTCTTAGTTCTACGAGACCCAACCTCGTTGACGAGGCTGGGGCTCGTAGAACTTAAATCTATTCACTAAGGGCTTTTTTAATTTTCTCAAGCACTTCCTCTAAGGTGTAATTGGCTTTAACAAGGTAGGTTGTTGCTCCTGCTTCAATAGCCTTTTCTATGTCTACCACCCTCTCAAGATTAGTTAAAACAATAACCGGAATAGCTTTGGTTTCAACCTCTTTTTTTAACTGTTTCAACACTTCAAAACCATCCATTTTGGGCAAAATGAGGTATAACAAAATCAGGTCTGGCTTTCTTTCTTTAGCCAATTTTAAACCAGCTTCTCCATCCAGGGCTGAAATCATATCATACCCTTCCTTTGTTAAAACGTCGCCAAAAGTTTTTTGCAGGGCTGATTCGTCTTCAACAAATAAAATTTTTTTTGACATATAGATTTTATTGCTTAGTTGGTAAGGTAAACCAGAAGGTCGACCCGATACCTTCCTGGCTTTTAAAACCGATTTTTCCTCCTAA
>Ga0210051_1005944_pt1 | contig 11558 bp, 11 predicted proteins | sample CryGey092014_all_FD_185464 | JGI IMG/M metagenome (GOLD analysis project Ga0210051, IMG submission 185464) | Groundwater microbial communities from aquifer - Crystal Geyser CG23_combo_of_CG06-09_8/20/14_all (SPAdes) (version 2) | ecosystem: Environmental > Aquatic > Deep subsurface > Groundwater...
CTTTATTATTCTTTTTTCATGTCTGGATAATTTCCGAATAAATACAGGTCGCATGGTTACCACCTCCTATGGTAACCATTATATCATGTTTTTTAAAAAATGCAAGTAATATTTAGTTAACAAAGCAATATAGGAAGTATAATAAAAGAAGAAAAAACAATTGTTCTAACTGAGATTAAAAACAGGATTGATACAGGCGGTACAGCTGCACGGAGAGAAATTTGGACATCTCGTAAGTTTGGGATTTTTATTGACCACTTAATTGGCAACACTACACTTTATCGTAAGGGAAAGGCGACTTATTCTCTGCCCGATTTGTTAAAACATTTTGAAATAAATAACCTTGAGTTGTATATTGGAATACTTTTTGATAAAGGTGACCGACCTGCCACAATTGCAAACGACAAAAGTGCAGGATTCTATTCTTCCAGCAAAGAGGGTTTTAAACTTCTTATAAAGAGATTGAAGAAATCCGGTAATAAAGTATCAGTTAGTTCTTTGGACACAAAAAATCTTATAGTAGAAGGTAGATTAAAAAATCTAGAATTAAATTTTTGTGTCGGTGCACTATATGGAAATGACATTACTACTAAATTATTCAGGAAGGGATTTCCCATTACCGATCTACTTCTTTTAAAATATGATGATATGTGGCTTTCTCAATTGTGCTGTATTGAAGAAAGAGCAATCCTTCTAAAATATGGCAAGAACTGCACAACCATAATAAAAGAGATAATGGCAAAAGATTCAAAAGCCAGGGGTTTCTATAATAATCTAATAGAGCGTGAAGGAGATGAAAAATCTCTCAATGCAATTATCGATTACTTTTTAAAGGCATACAAAAATTTATTTACTGATAATTTCATCCCTGTGGGGAAAACCATAGAAATACATTTAGCTGATGTTGTTCAAATTCTTGCAGCGGCGGAATCTTAAATAAACAGATATAAAATGAAAATCTTTGAAGTTGGTAAACTTAATATTAAGCCTGTTGATGTATTTGAAAGACTTTTCAAAGACAGACCCTACCCTTTTCTGTTAGAATCAGGGATTCGCCACCCGGTCTATGGCAGGTATTCTATAATGGGGTCTGGCCCCTTTTTGAGGTTCAAGAGTAAGGGCAGACACATTGAAATCAATGAAAATGGTAAAACAAGACACCTTGAAGGCAATCCTTTTAATATATTGAAGGGGTTATTGGCTAAATTTTGCAGGGCAAGCCCTGCCACTACTCCGATGGACATCGGAGCGATAGACCGCACTCCGATGGAGTCCGAACCCCGATGGTCCGACGATTCTGTCGGACTCCGAACGATAGCATCGGAGACATCGGGGCTTCGGACCGTTACAAGCAAGGCTAAAGCCTTGCCTTACATTGGTGGTGCAGTGGGCTATTTTGCTTATGATTTGGGAGCGCATATTGAGAAATTGCCAAATATTGCTAAAGATGACATAAATTTACCGGATTGTTATATTTGTTTCTACCACAATTGCCTGATTTTTGACCATATTCAAAATAGGGCTTTCATAGTGGGTCAGGACACAGATGAATTAATTTCATCCCTAAAAAATATAGAAAATAAACCAAAAAAAGAGATAATATCCCATATTAGTTCAAAACAATCAGGAAAAAGTGGGGGTTTAACCTCAAATTTCACATATTCATCTTATATCAAGGCTATAAATCGAGCTAAGCACTATATTTCCTGGGGAGATATATACCAGGTAAACCTTTCCCAGAGGTTTGTGACCCAAATTGAAACACCTCCTTTTGAACTATACAAGAGGTTGCGCAGGGTTAATCCGGCACCTTTTTCTGCTTTCTTAGATTATAGAGACTTTGCTGTAGTCAGTTCTTCCCCCGAACGTTTTTTGAAGGTTCAAGATGGTATTGTCCAGACCAGACCAATCAAAGGTACAAGACCCAGGGGAAAGACTGTTGCTGAAGATAGGAAATTAGGAAGAGAACTTCTCAAAAGCGAAAAAGACAGAGCAGAATTAGTGATGATAGTGGACCTGGAACGCAATGACCTGGGCAGGGTCTGCAAATACGGGACAGTTCGAGTAAAAGAACTGGTTGCGCTGGAGAAATATCCCACTGTTTTTCACACAGTTGCTACTGTAGAGGGCAATTTATATAAAGGAAAAGATGCAATTGACTTGCTCAGGGCAACTTTTCCAGGTGGTTCAATCACTGGTGCACCCAAAATTCGGGCAATGGAAATTATTGAGGAACTTGAACCCACAAAACGAAACATTTACACTGGAGCAATAGGATATCTAAGTTTCAATGGGAATATGGACCTGAATATTGTGATTCGCACTTTTATTATCAAGGGAAACAGAGCCTATTTCCAGGTCGGCGGAGGAATTGTTGCAGATTCAAATCCAGAAGATGAGTATCAAGAGACACTGGACAAGGCAAGGGCACTAATCACGGCATTAAAGGGAGGACAAGGTGAACCTGAAAGAGTTTTTGAAGAGTGCAATTGAAAAGAAGGCGTCGGACATTCACTTCCGGGAGGGGAGTCCACCATCTTTAAGGATTGATGGAAAACTCGTGTTCAGTGAAGAGAAACCTATGGAGCACAAGGAATTGATGCAGTTGATTGCAGATATGCTACAATTGGATGAGGCACACAAAGAGATGTTTGAGAGAACAAAGGAGGTGGATATAGGATATACTGCTGAGGGAATAGGGAGGTTTCGTGTGAATTTCTGTCATCAGCAGGGACATTTAAGCGTGGCGATGCGCCGTGTATTAAGTGCAGAAGAACTTGACTTTGATAAATTGAATTTGCCACCGATACTCAAGCAATTAGCTCTCGAGAATAGAGGGTTTATTCTGGTTACAGGAATTACCGGCAGTGGTAAGACAACTACGCTTGCAACTATGGCAAATTTCATAAATCAGAACCGCCCCTGTCATATAGTTACGGTCGAAGACCCCATTGAAATTGTCCATCCTCAGCAGAAATCACTGGTAACCCAGAGGGAGATTATCACGGATACTGAAAGTTATGGTTCGGCACTGAGAAATGTAGTGCGTCAGGATCCGGATGTAATCCTTATAGGAGAGATGCGTGATGCTGAAAGTGTATCTTCAGCATTAAAAATTTCCGAAGCAGGTCATTTAGTGTTGAGTACCCTGCACACCACAAATGCTTCAGAGACCATAAACCGTATAGTAAGTTTTTTTCCACTGGAACAGGCGAACGAAGTGCGTGCAATGCTCTCAGGCACCCTCAAAGCAATTATCTCCCAGCGCCTTGTGCCACGCGCCTCAGGTGTTGGAAGGGTCCCGGCAGTTGAAATAATGATTAATACTGCCAGGGTGCACGAGCTCATTCGTTCAGGAGATATTGATAAGATATTGCATGCGATTGAAGAGGGGACCGGATACGGAATGCAGACTTTTGACCAATCACTTATTGAATTGTTTAAGTCGAATATTATCTTATTAGAGACCGCCCTCTCTTATGCCACAAGTCCGAATGATTTAAGGCTGAATTTGCAGAAAATTGGTCTGATCTAAAAAGGGGACAGGCTACTTTTTTATTGGAGAGTTGAAATGGGTAAAATTATCAGTATCACCAATCAAAAGGGTGGAGTTGGAAAAACCACTACATCTGTGAATCTCGGGGCATGCCTTGCTATGGTTGCGAAAAAAATCCTTCTTGTTGATATTGACCCGCAGGCAAATACAACTGGTGGGTTGGGTTTTGATAAAAACAACCTCACAGAGACAGTTTATGAGGTCCTCATCGATGAACATCCTGTAGAGCAGGCAATTCTCAAATATGAAAAGATTCTAGGATTAGAAATCATCCCATCAGGAATTCAGCTTGCCGGTGCTCCCGTAGAACTCGTTGGGCTTGAGAATCGTGAGGCGAGACTTAGAGATTGCCTTTTGCCTCTGAAAGATAAGTATGATTTTATCTTCATTGATTGTCCTCCATCGCTGGGGCTTTTAACTATAAATGGGCTGGATGCTGCAGATTCAGTATTAATTCCGGTGCAATGTGAATACTACGCCCTTGAGGGTCTAAGTCAGTTATTGCAAACTATCAACCTTGTCAAAGGAAGTTTTAATCCTGAGTTGGGAATCGAAGGATTCCTTTTGACAATGCACAACACCCGCACAAAATTGTCTTTTGAAATCATTGAAGAAGTGAAGAACTACTTCAAGGACAAGGTTTATAATACACTTATTCCGCGAAATGTCCGTCTCAGCGAGGCTCCAAGTTACGGCGAACCAATTATTCTCTATGATTCTTCCTGTCGTGGTGCACAGACATATGAGGAATTTGCGAGGGAATTCCTGGAAAAGAACAAAGGAAAGGATTAGTAATGATTAATATTAAACCGTTTCGCGGTGTGATGTATAACAGGGATAAAATCAAAGATTTAACAAGGGTGCTCTCCCCGCCCTATGATGTGATTTCCCAGCAGGAACAAAAAGAATATTACCGTCGTTCCAGATGGAATATTGTTCGCATCATCCTGGGGAAAGATTATCCCAGAGATAATGCCCGCAGCAACAAATACATCCGTGCCAGAAATTTTCTGAGTTCCTGGCTAAAAAAAAGAATCTTAATCAGAGATACTAAACCAAGTATTTATATTTATGAGCAGCATTCTTATAGAATCGGCTTCCTTGCCCTGCTGCGTGTTGAACCTTTTGGCAAGTCTATATTCCCGCACGAACAAACCTTTCCCAAGCATAAGAATGACCGTGCCATGCTTTTGCGGACTTGCAAAGCGAATTTTAATCCGATTTTCTCACTCTATTCTCCAGAAAGCAGAATTGTTGATAGGATTATTAAAGAGAAACTAAAAGAAAAACCTCTGGTTTCTTTTCGTTTCAAAGGTGTGCCGAATCAATTCTGGCGGATTGACAACAAAGATGAAATTGAAAAAATTGTTCAGGAAATGCAAAAGAGTAAGGTTTTTATTGCTGATGGTCATCACCGCTATGAAACTGCTCTGGAGTATGCCCGTGAAATGCAAACAAAATCTCCCTGCAATGCAGGTGAAGAACCCTATAATTTTGTGATGATGATGTTTGTGAAGCTAAATGACCCGGGACTTGAAATTCTGCCAACACACAGGCTTTTAAAAATAAGTCCAGGAGTCTTAGGGTCCAGGAGTCTGAGAGTCAAAATAAAAAAATACTTTAATGTTAAGATTTTTGGTTCATTGCAGGAAATGTTCAAGACACTTTACAGGATGAAATATTCCTTTGGAATGTATCAGGGCAATGGAAAATATTACATACTCTCAGTCAAGAACATGAAAGAAGTAGAGCGACGATTTGAAAGTGACATACCCAGGTGCTGGCGAGAACTTAATATGGTTATATTGCACCATTTTTTCTTCAAACATATTCTCCAGATAGAGCCGACACCGCAGGAGACAATCAAATATACCACTGACTCCAAAGAAACAGTTAGGTTAGTAGATAGAAATGAATATCAAATTGCCTTTTTTCTCAATTCCATTAAGCCAGAAAAAGTTCGGGAAATTGCATTGAGCGGTGAGAAGATGCCGCATAAGGCAACTTATTTCTATCCCAAACCGCTCTCCGGATTGGTGATAAACAAGATGTGACCCCGATGTTGCATCCGGAAAGCAATCCAAGATAAAAATCCAATAGAAGGTTATTCAAATGACACAGAAAGTTTCCTGGAGGCACAAAGCGGAACATGGCCATAAATTTTTGAAGTTTCGCTATATTCTGCTTATTATTGCAATTATCATTGTGGCATTATGGATTAAAAGATTTACTGATTCCTCTAAATATTTCAAAAAGGGTAGTGAACTTTATTCCCAGCAAAAAATTGCCGTGGCAATTGAAAACCTGGAAAAGGCATCTCATCTGAACCCCTGGTCAGCAAGAACATTCAACAGTCTTGCAATTGCCTATGGTCGCCAGAAATTATACACCAAATCATATGCCGCTGCAAAGAAGGCTACTGAGTTAAAACCAAATTATGAAAGTGCCCTTGTTATATTTGGGGAATCCTGCTTTCATTTAGCAAGGAATGAGGAGAAAAGGAAAAATTATTGGGAGGCGAGGAAATTTTACAGGGAATGCGTTTTGGCTTGTAAAAAGGCACTCGCCTTTACTTATAGTCCAGATGCTATATATTATCTGGGCACTGCATACTCATCGCTTGGAGGATATGATGAGGGTATTATATTTTTTACTGGTAGGATGCCAGGGAATCGTAATGCACAGGAACAAGTAAATTTATTAATGGAAGCGAAGAGAAATTTTCTTGCAGGGACAGGACCAAATCAAATTGTAGATGCAGATACAGAGGGTCCACTTCCGTCCGGAGCAGAGATTGCAGTCATCGGGCATCCGATTCTTAAATTTAGCGATACAGAAACAAAAAATTTCCAGAACGGCGTGTTTTACTCTGATCTTGACAGCGATAAACAACCAGAACTTATACTGATTTATAAAATGCCAGGCAATGACAATAAAGTTCCTTGTTATGTTTCAGTGTTTATGTGGAATGTGAATAAATGGGACTTGCGCTGGCACACAAAGATAAGCGATTATGATGTGGGATACTTTACTGTAGAAGATATAAACGGGGATACAAAACCTGAAATACTTATTGAAGGAATCTATGATGCCAAAAGCGGTGCACTGGTCAACATCTATGCCTGCGATGGTTTATTTATCAGGGCAATTCAGCAACTGGGGCCAACCTGGGGAACAACACTTTATGATGTGGATGGGGACGGAGCAAAAGAAATCATAATTCTGGATAGAAAAAAGGATGAATATAATTCAATCATCTACAAATGGAACACCACCAAATATGTGAAAGTGGACGAGTAACTTATGAACCTCGGTTAGGTGGAGATGGGCAATAAATAAAAATTGTAAATTTATAGCGGAGAAATAAATGGAGTGCTATCTTAAAAACATAAGGTCAAGGAATGATCTTAAAGAACTATTCATTGAAGAATGGAACTGGAAAAATCCCGAATCCACTTCAATGTCAATTGATTTTTCTGATGAAACCAAAGGCAAGATTGAACATTTTGAGATACTGGCTGAAAAACTATACTGCAAGATTTTGCTTTTTACTCTGCAGGACATTGCACAACCCGAAAAAGAACTAAGACAACTGGAAAGAAAAATTCTCGCCACTCCAGAAATCAAAAGAATGGCAGGAGATACCGTTTTTATTTTTTCCTTCAGTAATTTTGATTATTTGGATTTTGTTAGGGCAGAGCAGGTTGGGACAAAACTCAGGATAAAAAGGTTTTCAGTTTCTCCTGACAATAGAGATAAGTTGAGAACGCCTGAAGAACAGCTGAGAAACTTGTCTTTACCTGCAGATATTCAGTTGAAACCTTCTTCTGTGCGTGAAAGGATAGAAGATGCTTTTAAAGTTGAGGTATTGACTGAGCAATTTTATACTGGCTATATAGCAGTTTTCAAGCGTATAAAAGAATATTTGCTGAAGCAGGATGTCCGCAAGGTTGAGGAAAAAGAAAAGAAATTGAAGGATTCCATCCACCAGGTTCTAAACAGGATAATGTTCCTTATACAGAAAAAGCAGTACGTTTATGAATCAGGTAGTTCAAAAGACTGTGAGCATACGCTTTATCTTGAGAAAAGACTTCTTCTGGATGCAATAACTGAAGAAGAGAGAAATCTTCAAAAAGAAGTGCAGAAAGTAGGCGCTGAATTATCAAGAAGTGCTGGTTTCCAGGAAGATTTATATAAAAAAGAAGCCGAACAAAAGACACTTTTTGAACAGGGGCTAAGAAAGAAAAAAGAATTTTTAGAAAATGATTTATTTCAAGTTAAAAAGTACAGAGAAGAATTGAGGAAACTCAAAGAACCGCCAATGATATGGGACCTGGCATTTGCAGAAGTTTTTATGATGAAAAATGGCTTTGACATTGTCATAGCAAATCCACCATATGTCAGGCAGGAAGAAATAAGCGACCTGGACGGATTTTATTCATCGAAAAGTGAGTATAAAGAAAAACTTATTGAGCAGATTAAAACTGACTGGCAGTACGACTATTCTGGTGCTCCATTGCACTGTCCACAGATTCAGATTGATAAAAAATCTGATTTATATATCTATTTCTATCTTAAAGGGTTGAAACTCTTAAACGAAAATGGCATTCTCTGCTACATTTCTTCAAATTCCTGGCTTGATGTAGGATATGGAAAGGACTTGCAGGAAATACTACTCAAAAGAGTGCCTGTAATTGCTATTTATGACAATCAGGCAAAAATAAGGAAACAAACAAAAAGGAAGTTATCGAGCTTTTCTTGAAAAACATGTTAGAGTATTAGAACATGAGTTTTATGGGAAAATAAATTTTGAAATAAAAAAGTATCCTCATTGGTTTGGTCTGATAATAATTGCCCAAAAATCAAAACCTTTTATTGCAGAAAAAATTGTTCCAGAGCTTAAAGCTATAAAATTTCCAGTTTTTGTATTGTCACTCAATGATTTGGAATTAATTACTTCACGATTTGATACTGCCGGAGATTTTATTACTTACCTTGAATTCCGCAGGGATTTGAAGGAACAAATTGAATTTTCTGTTCATTAGGATATTTGACGAGGGACCGTAGAATAGCACTGGGACGTATGATATTAAAGCATACAATCTTAGCAAAGAATGGAAAAGATTACTATTTTTGTCATCGTCATCCTTCCAGTAATAGAATATTTGTATTTCTGACTACATCTATGCCCAGGGAAGAGCGCGTTAAATTTCTACAGGGTTTAGTATTGGCTGGACAATGTAAATATAATGCCTTAAAAGGATTGGGGGTTGCCACAGAGCCAATTGGTCCCGGTCGTTCATATGATTTTGTCTTTCTCATGGGATTGCCAAAAATTAAATCTGGATTTGAAGATAAAATAAGTGAACTTAAAGAACGTGCTAATAGTATATGGACAGATGAACACCAAAAGAATTTATTAGGTTATAATAATATATGATATTTTCACTATAAATACTATTTTCACCGTTTGGTGAAAATGGCAAAAATAGTGAAAATTAACTTGACAAATCACTATTTTCATGCTATAATATGGTGAAAACGCATAAAAGAGTGAAAAAATGGAAAATTTAATAGAAATTCAGGAACTAATTGAGAATGTTTTCAGAAACGTGCCTGGAATAACAATAGGAAGGATTGAAATGGACGAATATCCTTCTTCTGTCCCCGATTTACTATTTTCAGTAACCTGGGGTGGCAGGACTACAATGATAGGGGTTGAATGTAAAGCTTTAGGTGAGCCGAGATATGTCCGATCAGCCATTCAGCAATTAAAAGAACCGAAAACTATCCAATCAGCGATTCAGCAACTGAAAAAGTTCATAGGACAAGCAGGGCAAGATATTTATGTTTACGGGGTTGTGGCTGCACCTTATATAAGCGGGGAGTCTTCTTCTATCTGCAAAGAGAACGGTATAGGATATATAGACCTTGCGGGGAATTGCTTTTTTAATATTAATAACCTCGGTCTTTATGTAGAAAAGCAGGGGTTTGAAAATAAAAAAGCAGAGCGTCGTCTTTTAAGGTCAATTTTTTCAGCAAAGGCAAGCAGAGTTCTTAGAGTAATGCTTTCCAATCCTAAAAAAAGTTGGAAAATGCAGGAGCTATCAAATGAAGCGGGCGCAAGCCTCGGTCTCGTGTTTAAAGTTAAAGAAAGACTATTAGATTTGGAATATGCTAAAGAAGAAAAACGGGGTGTTTTTATTTCCCAGTCTGAAGAACTGTTGGAGAAATGGGCGGAGAATTACTCATTTCGCAGGAATAAATTAAACGATTATTTTGGAATGGGCGATGCCAAAGAAATAGAAAAAAAATTTTCAGACTATTGCAACGAAAAGCAAGTTTCTTATGGTTTTACTCTTTTCTCGGGTCTGGCTTTAGTTGCTCCATATGCACGCTATTCAAGAGGGTTTGTTTATATTAAGGAAAAGGAGAAAATTCAGGAAATAGCAGAAACACTGGGCTTTAAAAAAGTTGATTCCGGAGCAAATTTTACGATTCTTGAACCATATGATGAGGGTGTATTTTATGGAACAAAAGATATTAATGGGATTAAGGTAGTAACCAATGTCCAGATATATCTTGATTTGGTTGGTTATAAAGGCAGAGGTGAAGAATCGGCAAAATTTCTGCTTGAGCAAAGGATTAAAACTGAATGGTAAAGCAAAGCGATTACAAAGAACCTGAAGTGCAAATTTGTTTTTCAGTTCTGTTGGAATTAATGACAATTCTTGGCGGGTTCAGGGAAAACATCGTTATTGTGGGAGGCAGTGTCCCTCCGCTGTTAATTCCTGAAACAAAGCCGAAATATCCAGGCACTCTGGACATAGACATTGCATTAGATTTTAAATCTATAAGCGATGACTCGTATAAAACTATTTTAAAGACTCTGAAGGAAAAAGGTTATTATCAGAAAGAAGGTGCCCAGCCCTTTAAATTTTACAGGGATGTCAATGAAATGACGGTTGAAATTGACCTTTTGGCTGGGGAATATGGTGGCACAGGGAAAAGCAGACGTCATCAAATTGTTCAGGAAGCAATAAAGCCTCTACTTGGCAATAATTTAGTAAAGGAAGGGTTAGGTAAAATCAAAGCCAAGTTTGAAGAAATAAATTTTATCGGGCCCAATTATGTTGCCGATTTCCTTGAAATTTCTAATGCAGAAGAACGTGATATAGTAAAAAGAGAAACATTTGAATTAGTAAATACTCTCATGGAAAAATTCGGCATTGAACCGTTTAAGGAGATATAAAAATTGAAAATTATTTTAAGTGAATCTATGATTATTGGGGGGATAGGTGTCCCACGATATTATTGATAATTCAAATTTAAAGCTTGTCGATGTGCTGAAGGAGAAATTGCTCATTTCAAAGCGGGCAAGTTTTGCTGTGGGGTGGCTATTTTTAAGTGGATTCAAAGAATTAAGGAACGAGATAGATGGTTTAGAGAAACTTGAGATTATTGCCGGTCCCAGGACAAATAAACAGACCATTGAAGCAATGCTATTGGAAAAGAAATGGGAAAAAGCGGTTTCTGACAACCTTGAAAAAATGAAATACCTGCCTGAGAATGAAAGACAAAAAATCCTAGACGAAGAATTCAGGGATTTGATAAATGACATAAGTTATATAAAACCCACAGAAGAAAATATTGAATTCTTAAGATGGTTTGCTGAAAAATTGAAAGAAAAAAAGATAGAGATAAGAATTTATTATAAGGCACCTTTGCACGCAAAACTTTATGTTTTTGAATACAAAGACCAGAGACATGGATTAGGAGAGACAATTGTTGGTTCAAGCAATTTTTCTATAAGTGGTTTTGACCTGAATACAGAATTGAATGTTCGGGTGCTTGGCAACGATAATTATGAAGATCTGTCAAAATGTGCTTAAACCAGAAATAAAGCAAAAATATGCACAAGTCATTATTTCAGAGGAACTAAAATAAAAAATAAAAAATCAAGAAAAGGAGTTGAAGATGGAAAAAAAGAAGAAACTTGGCA
>Ga0210051_1005948_pt1 | contig 11555 bp, 11 predicted proteins | sample CryGey092014_all_FD_185464 | JGI IMG/M metagenome (GOLD analysis project Ga0210051, IMG submission 185464) | Groundwater microbial communities from aquifer - Crystal Geyser CG23_combo_of_CG06-09_8/20/14_all (SPAdes) (version 2) | ecosystem: Environmental > Aquatic > Deep subsurface > Groundwater...
AAGCGGAAAGAGAAAAAGGAATTTTTATTTTTGAATTTTGCAAGGTGCGGCGAGTGCGGTTATTGCATAACGGCGGACAGAAAAATCAAAAAGAGCGGCAAAGAATATGTTTATTACTTTTGCACCAGAAAAAGCAAAATTCAAAAATGCCAACAACACCGCTTTTTGCGGGAAGAAGGTTTTGCCGAACAAGTAAAAGAGAATTGTCAAAAAGTTTCTTTGCCCGATGTTTGGCGGGAAAGATATTTGGATAAATTGAAGGTGTGGGAAAACGAGAATCGCCAAACATCTGACCTTTTCGCTCAAAATCTAAAAAAAGATATTTCCGCCATTAAAACAAAATTGGAAAGATTAACGGACGCATATCTTTCCGAAGCGTTGGAACTGGCGGAATATCAGCAAACAAAAAACGCCTTAATGGCGGAAAAGAAAACAAAAGAGGAAAAATTATCGGATTTTGAGCGAAAAGGAAATCATTGGCTCGAACTTACCCGAAACTGGATTTTAGAAGCCAACCAAGCCAAAAATCTCGCTTTGCAAGATAATTTTTCGGAAATGAAAAATTATCTTAAAAAAATCGGCTCGAACCGCCGCCTGGCGACGGAACGGCTGGAAATTGATTTCAAAAAGCCCTTTGATTTGCTCGCAAAATTGCCCGCCGAAGCGAGGGGCGAAGCCCCGAGCGAGGTGACTAATTCAATATGGTGGACCCTATCGGGCTCGAACCGATCACCCCCTGCTTGCAAAGCAGGTGCTCTACCAAATGAGCTAAGGGCCCAAAAACTAAAATTCATTATAGCAAAAGAAAAAAATATAGCAAGTGAATTATTTCAATTTTTTCACCACCTCCTTAAATTTATCCCCTCGATCAAATTCATTAATGAATAATCCAAAGCTGGCCGAACCAGGAGAAAGCAAAATTATATCACCTTTTTCCGCCACCGACCTCGCCAATTCCACTGCCTTTTCCATTGATTCAACTATTCTAAGATTTTCCGTGTCTAGACAATTATCAATTTTTTTCATTTCTACAATTATTTTTTCCGTCGCTACACCTTTCAAAAAAACCACGCCCTTTACTTTCTTGCAAATAATTTTAGAAAATTCTGTCATATCTAAATTTTTATCCGAACCTCCAGCTATTAGAATTATTGGCTCCGAAAAAGATTTAAGCGCAGAAATTCCCGCTTCCGGAGTGGTTGCTGCTGTATCATTTATATATTTTATTCCATCCAATTCTCGCACCAATTCCAGCCGATGTGCTATTCCAGAAAATTCCTTAATGGCTTTTTGAATTATTTCTATTTTTACTCCAATAGCCAAAGAAACAGCCGAGGCGGCCATAATATTTTCCAAATTATGCTCGCCTTTTATTTTTATTTCGCTTATCTCTATAATATTTTTTTCATCCATTCCGTCATTGAAATAAATCACACCGTTGTCCAGATAAACCGCTCTACCTTCTGAAATTTTATTTTTTGAAAACTTAATCAATTTTGATTTTATCTCTCCTTCAAATTTTTTGATCAATTCACTATCATTATTTATCACGCAACTATTTTCATTTTTTTGATAAAGAAAAATATTTTTTTTATCCGTAATATATTCATCCATTGATTTATAATAATTCAAATGATCTGGATAAATATTGGTAATTACCGCAGTTTCTGGACTAATTTTATTTTTTCCCAAAGCAGATAATCGCCAGCTGGAAAGCTCAAAAACAACAGTTGAATCTTTTTTGAGATCTTTGAGCTTATCCAAAACAGAAGCTTGACCAATGCCGACTTTGATTGGATTTTTTCTGGCTAAGCGCAAAATTTCATAAATCAAAGTGGCGGTAGTTGTTTTTCCCTTGGTGCCTGTAACACCGATTATTGGATTTTTACATAATTTGAAAAAAAGACTGGAATCAATTTCCACCGGAATTTTATTTTCCAACGCCAATTTTATTTGCTTATTGTTCCATGGCGCACTTGGATTTTTTATTACCATATCAGCACCAAGAAAATCTTCCGGACGATGTTGTTGAAAAACATAAGAAATATTTTTCAAATCTTTTAATTTCTCAAGTGAAGAGGCTAATTCTTCCTTGGATTTCAAATCCGTTACCGTAATTTTCGCTCCCACTTCAGATAAAAAACGGACGGTTCCCACACCGCCTCCATGAAGACCCAGTCCCATCACTGTAATTCGCTTGTTTTTTAGATCAACTACATTCATTATTTATAATGTTACCTTAAACTAAGATATTACTATTTAATTTTTAAATTTTTAATTCTTAATTTTTAAATAATTTTCAATGAATAAATTTTTTAAAAAATCAGTTTAGAAATTAAAAATTATAATTTATTTAAAAATTACAAAATTTCAAATTAAAAATTTTCTTTACCGCCTTATTACTTTCCCATTCCTCACTCCCACATATTCCCCCCCTTGAATAACCATCTTACCATTTACCAAAGAATAATCAACTCCTTGTGAATATTGGTATGGCCGTTCCTTATCGGCCGGAGCAGAAATTTTATTTTTATCTAAAACTAAAACATCAGCGAAAAATCCTTTTTCCAGTTTTCCTCTTTTGGCAATTCCAAATTTTTCTGCCGGAAACGAAGTCATTTTTCGAATCGCTTCTTCCAAGGAAATTATTTTTTCCTCTAAAACATATTTTTCTAAAACTTTCATAAATGTGCCAAATGATCTTGGATGAACTAGCTCCCCAGTTTTCGCGTGATTAATGTTGTAGCCCGCACCATTTGAAGCAATCATAGAAAGCGGATGAGCAATTGCCATTCTCACATTTTCTTCACTTAAAATTTCCATGGAAGTTATCACTCGACCTTCTGAAGCAATTAAAACATCAATAATCGCTTCTTCCACTGTTTTATTTTGCGAAATTGCAATTTCCGTTATTTTTCGACTTGTTAAAGTTTTATCCATCAGACTAGATGCAATTTCAATTTTTTCATATTCAAAACCAGATTTTTTCATTTCTGCGATAACTTTGGTGCGAATAGCCGGATCTTTGAGGCGATGAAGCATTATTTTTCTCCCACCTTCCGCTACCCAACTCGGAAGCATCGCATACAATACCGAACCAGTATTGGTATAAGGATATACATCAAAAGAAACATCCATTCCAGATTTTTTAGCCAAAGAAATATGTTCCAAAACTTCATTCATTTTTTTCCAATTCTCTTTTCCCATTATCTTGAGATGAGCGATATGCAATTTCATCTTGACTTCCCGACCAATCTTAATCGCTTCTTCCACCGATTCAACAACTTCTCTGGCTTCATCGCGAATATGCGTCACATAAACTCCGTCATATTTCTTAACAATATTTGCTAGATTCATCAGTTCCTCACTTGTAGCTAGCCGAGCATGAGTATAAACAAGACCCGTAGAAAGTCCGAGCGCACCTGCCTTCAAAGAATCCTGAAATGTTTTTTCGATAAATTTTATTTCTTTTGGATTAAGCGAACGCAACTCGTTTTTCAATATCCCCCGCCGTAAATTTTCATGACCCACCAATGTTGCAAAATTAACCGGCAATTTTTTAACCTCCATTATTTTTAAAAATTCTTTCATGGACAACCAGCTAAAATTTATATTTCTAAGATCTACCCATTTTTGAATTGATTCGATGGTCAAGGGAGTTACGAATGGTGCCAGCGAAGATCCGCAAGCTCCGCCGATAATTGTGGTGATACCTTGATAGGCTAAACTTTCCAAATCAGGATTCAAAAATATTTGCCAGAAAGTATCGCTATGATTATTCACATCCACAAATCCCGGACAAACAATTTTTCCACGCGCATCAATTTCAATTTCACCTTTCTCATTGTGAAGCTCTCCAATTTTTACAATCTTATCTTCCGAAATTGCAACATCCGCAAAAAACCCCAGCTTCCCCGTGCCGTCAATTATTTTTCCGTTTTTAATTAAAATGTCGTACATAAGTTTTTGTTTATTTTTTTAATTTTTTGCGATTATTATTTTTCAAAAAATTATTTTCCGACACAATCGATCTTTTTGTCACGTCATCCTGAGGACGACGCTAGCCGGACGAAGGATCTATTTTGTATCACCACCATTATAATTCATCATACAAATCCAACCACTCGGGATTATCTTTTTCAATCAGAGTTATCTTTTTTCTTCTAACCCAACCCTTCAATTCTTTTTCTCTGGCAATAGCTGTCGGCATATCTTCAAAAAATTCATAATAAACTAATTGATCTATATTATATTTCTTAGTAAAACCTTCGATCAGTTTTTCCTTATGTTCCCAGCCCCTTCTTTTTATATTACTCGTTACTCCAATATACAAAGTCCGAGAATGATTAGTCATAATGTAAACGCAAGGCTGTTTCATATTTTTCACTTATTCCGTCATTTTTATTGAGCAATCAGTAGCAAGTGATAGATCCTTCGCTTCGACTTTGGTCGAAGCTCAGGATGACGGTTTTATTAGTATTAGCACAATCAGTTTCTCGCATCTTTCCATCAGGAGCCTCTAACTTCAACCCGTGACAAAATGTCACGACTTCACTTCCTTCTTCTATTAGTCGTTGTTTTAACTTTCTCCAATAAGCGCCCGCATCCACACTCCCTGTTAATACGCCCGCAATATCCACCACCGAAAACCACCATTCTTTTTGAAAAATAATTTTCCGAATCTCCTTACCTCTAAAAATAGCAACTTGACTATCATTTTCAATATTATTTTTTTCTTTTTTCATTTTTTTATAATAACATTTATTACAATGATATTATATCACCATATTCAATCTTGGCAAGTTTCGATTTATGGATAACTTTATTTTGTAATAAACTCTGCCATTTCAACCAATCGATTGGAATATCCCCATTCATTGTCATACCAACCGACAACTTTCACTAAATTTCCGTTAGCCATCGTGAGGGGGAGATCAACAATGGCACTGTTTGGATTGCCCTTAAAATCCATTGAAACCAACTCTTCTTCCGTAGTGGATAAAATATTTTTCAAACCATTCTTCAAAGCCTCTTTGAAAGCTTGGTTAATTTCCTCCTTAGTCACTTCTTTTTTCAAATTACAAATAAAATCCACGATTGAAACTACGGGCGTTGGAACGCGTAGCGATATACCATCCAAATTTCCCGCCAAATGTTTCATAACTTTTCCTACAGTTTTGGCCGCGCCCGTCGTGGTTGGAATAATATTAAGCGTAGCCGCTCTAGCCCTCCTTAAGTCTTTGTGAGGCAAATCTTGCAATCTCTGATCATTGGTATATGAATGAGTAGTTGTCATAAAACCTTTTTCCACCCCAAAATTTTCATCCAAGACTTTTATCATCGGTGCCAAACAATTAGTGGTGCAGGATCCATTGGAAATAATTTCCTCGTTTTTATATTCCTGTTCATTGATGCCTAGAATGTAAACTGGCGTATCATCTTTGGCCGGTGCGGAAAGAATAACTTTTTTTGCTCCCGCTGAAAGATGCTTTTGCGCCTTTTTGTGCGTGTCAAAAACTCCACTGCATTCCAAAACTACATCCACCCCCAAATCTTTCCAAGGTAACTTTGTTGGATCAGGCTCCATAAAATATTTTATCCGCGTTCCATCTACAATGAGTTCTGAATTTTCTTCATCCACGGAAATTTCTTTTTCATAAATACCATAGGAAGAATCGTATTTCAAAAGATGCGCCACTGTTTTGAGATCCGTCAGATCATTGATTGCCACTACTTCAATGTTATCTTTAGAAAATGCGATTTTGAAACTTGGTCGGCCAATCCGGCCAAAACCATTAATTGCAATCTTTACCATAATTTTTGAATTTTTGAATTTTGTAATTTTTAAATAATTTTTAATGTTTTAATGTTTAAAAATTAAGAAATTAAGATTTATTTACAAAATTAAAAATTATAAAATTTAAAAATTTTCTACTTTTATTATACTTCAACATTCGTTATTTTCCAATTCTCTCCCGCTACTTTTTTGATATTGAATTTAACCTCGGAAAATTCAGTGTTTTTTGCAATACTTTGCAATCCAAACTGTAAATTTTCCAGTGATATATCTTCAGTATGCTCCTCGAATCCATCATGCACCAAAGCGATTGTTCCAATCTCCACATTCACACTGCGAATCTGCTCAAGTTTTTTTTCTTGAACTATTTTTTTCAATTCATCAATTATCTCTTTGGCTAAAATAAAGTCATGCATAAAATGTCTGAACCACTGATTATCACTGATTTACACATGATCCGCCAATTGCGGACACATAAATTTTAATTCATGTGCAATCAGGATAATCACGCGCTAATCAGTGGTTCTGATTTAATTCTTTCCACAACCCATGCACATTGCAATACGCCCGCACTTCAATGTGTTCTGCTTCCAGACAAAATTCAGCCGATGGTTCTTGCCCTAGTTCAAGATGCTTTCTGTAGACTCGATGCTCTGTGATCACTTCAATCCATTCGATATAATGAGCTGACTCCATTGGATGAGAAATTTTTCCTACACTCACAATCACGCCAATAGCTGTTCTTTCAATTACGGGCAGATGTTTTTCCATTCCTTCATCTTCCATTTTTTCCTGTTTAAGTTCCATCGGCACTCCGCAACAAACTAATTCACCAGCTCCAGTGTGAGCCATCTCAACAATATTCCCACAAACATTGCATTTATAAATTTGATTAAGTTCAGTTGCCATACACGCTAATAGTCGCAAATTGTAAAGCAAATTAATTCTAATTTAATATGCTTGCACTACAATTGACGATTTTATATTAAAAATTACATCTTATTCGCATTCATTAGTTTTCCCATTCACAAAACATTTGCATCTAGTGGACTGCACAACTTATACAAGGATCATAAGCTCGAATAAAAGCCCGTAATTTCTGTTCCCTATCTTTATTTTTTAATTTCATAACACTCGGAATATATTGAGCGATATCATTTTCCAAGTTTGACAGAAATTGGGCTGTTGGCGTAATAATATTGACATTTTTAATATAACCCTTGGCATCGATTTCCGTGTGATAATATAGTGTCCCTCTTGGCGCTTCCACCGCAGCCACTCCCACTCCTTCTTTTATCTCATACGGTTTTGTCAAAACATTTTCCATATTAGAATGAAGGATTTGTTTTATTAAAAGTGACGACTCTTCGATAGCATGAATCACCTCCACCATTTGAAATAAAATATTGTTAAACGGATTGTAATTAGGAAATTTCAATTCTAAAATTTCCAAATATCGGTGCGCTTCCGGACGCAATTTATTTTTGTTCAAATTGACTCGGGCAATTGCTCCGACCATATAACTTTTTTCATTATGCTCCACTCTTTTTATCACTTCTTTTTGTTTTTGCAATTCGCAAAAATTATTTTCAAAACTGCTAACGGGAATATGCAAGCCGAAATTGGAAACAACATCTCCATCATAAATTGCATACTTGCCGGATTTCAAAAGACCCACATATTCAGTTTTCCGCCAAAAATCAGGCAGGATTATTTTTTTGAAAAATTTCCCCAGTTCCATTGCGTCTTCTAAAATTTCTCCGGAAGAAAAAACTATTTTTTTCAATTCAGAAACATCAGGAATTTTTTTGAATCCGCCCACTTCGTTAGTCAAAGGATGAATCACCCTTCCGCCAATCACTCGCACTATTTCCATTCCATATTTCCTGATTCTTATCGCTTTTTTTGTTTCTTCTGGATATTTTTCCGTCAATTTCAAATCATTATCAATATTAAAAAAATCCGCCAGCGACAAAAAGAAAAGATGCAGTGCGTGCGAATAAATAATTTGACCGAGCTCCATTATCTCACGAAGTTTTTCTGTTTCTTCACTTACTTTTATCCCAAAAGCATTTTCGATAGATTTTATCGCAGTCAAATTATGCACTACAGGACAAATTCCACAAATCCTTTGCGCAATTACAGGCATATCCGAAAAATGCCGACCAATCAAAACACTTTCAATCAGCCGAATTCCTTCCTGTACTTCCAACTTGGAAGATTTCACATCACCACGCATTACGCTCGCCATAAAACCAGCATGCCCTTCCATTTTCGCTATGTGATTAATCTTAATGTTCATAAAAAAGTTAAATTTCCAAAATTCAAAAATGATTTTGATATTTGAATTTTGATATTGTAATTTATTTGGAATTTGGAATTTGTGATTTGTGATTTTTATTTTAACTATTTATCTCTTTCTTCTATACTATCTCTTAACCCGTATATTTCTGTCACATTTTCAAATTCTTCTTCCGTCATCATATTTTTCAATGTCGCTCGCATAGCCGAAACATTGCCCTTTGGTCGAAGTCCTCGGCAACCTTGACACATCATGCCGGCACTGGGACAAACTGCATTGCAACCACCCAAAATCATTGGTCCAAAACAAGGTTTCTTGTCAAGAAGTAAACACCGGTTACCTGCTTTTTTACATTCCACGCAAACTGGCAGATCTGGAATAATTGGTTTTTTACCCTGCCTCTTCGGCAGACAAGCAGTCAAAAGTTCTGGAACATATCGCAAAAATTCTTCCGGATTAATTGGGCAACCGGGTAAAGAAAAATCAACTTTCACAAAATTATCAATTTCTTTTATCTCTGGATTGGACACGCCTGCAATATATTTATAGACATGCTTGATCGTATTGGTTTTTTCTTGATAATTTTTTATTTCTGGTATTCCGCCCATGGCCGCACAATTTCCCATGGCTACTAAAATTCGGCTTCTTTTTCTGGCTTCTTTTAGGGTTTTTATATTATCCTTTGTTACGGGATTTCCTTCCACTAAAACTAAATCCAGTTTTTTCCCTAAATCTTCTTCGTCTTCAATCAAACGAAAATCCACCATTTCTACCGAATTAGCGAAATCCAAAAATCTTTGCCCCAAGTCTAAAAGTGCAAACTGACAACCCTCGCAGGATGTCAAACTCACAATCGCAATTTTTGGTTTCCTGCGAGCCCGCGAGGCAGGTTTATTTTTTTCACTCTTTACTTTTCGCACTTTTATTTTAATACTTTTTTCTATATTTCTTTTTTGTATTTTTTTTTCTGACATAAATAATTTTAAAAATTTGATTTGACTAAACAAATTATACCACATTTCCATTCATTGACAAAGAAACCTTCTCCATACACAATGAGTTTATATTCCCCTATGCTAATTTTATAACTTTTAAACTTTATAACTAAATTTTATGTCGCTAAAAATTGGCACGCTCAAAGCACAACCCAACATTATTTTGAGAATAAGGTAGTCCCTTTTGAGTTCCAGTTAGATCTTCCGGCTCCGAATTGGCAGACTATTCCACATACCCACAGCGTAAAAAGAGAAGTAGTAAATTAACCAACTATAAAGACGGATCTAATTTAAGGATCCGTCTTTTTATTTGTAGTGTTTTAGTCTTATTTTTACTATTAATGTTTTCTTTTATTTATTAGCGTTTTTTATGGCCTTTTTTATCTTTTTTAGAATTGCTTTCTGGACATAGCTCACGCAAGCTCCTTGATTCTTAAATGAAGGATTGTTGAAAGTTTTCCATCCTTTTTTTGTACATTGATTCAATTTAGTCGGAGGACCAACAAGAATAGGTTTTGAAGTTAAACTAAAATCGTCAAAGCTTCCGCCAGCATTTCCACTACTAATCCCAGATAGTCCAGTTCTATTAGGAGTAACAACTGTATGCGTTGCAATATATTCGTCATCTAAGTATATCGCCAATTCTCCAGTAATACTATTGGCATCAATTTTTAAATCTTGCCACTTTCTTTCGCTAAATATAGTTGGATAATCGCCATAGTAAAAGTTGCCGTCGATTACCTCCATAACACGAAAACCTATGCCGTAAGGGTAAAATACATCTACCCAATTTTTATCGTCTTGGTACCAGACTGTAATTCCAGCATAGCCATTGTCATGCCAAAGAACTTTTGCTTCAATTGACTGACTGGACATAATATTATTATCTACAAGAAATTTATAATGATCTCCTCCGGTGTCTTGTTTTACAATGCCATCCTCAATTCTCCAATTTCCAAAATCTACACGTCCGGGATAGGGGCTATAAGCTGACCAGCCATCAGTATTTCCGTCATTAAAATTATCCGCAAATGTGCTTGCTTCACAATCATTTACTACGCCAACAAAGAGCATAATACATACAAGCATGAATATTTTTTTCATATTTTTTAATTTAATTTTTAATTTAATTTCAAGCGTTTGAGGTAGCTTACCACCTTCGACCTTTAAAAATAACTAGCCTATTTTCAAATTAATTATCTTGTATCTCATCTATCTGTGATTTATTTAATTTCCAAAGTCCATCTTCACGAATCAATTTCCATTGACCTTCAAATTCCTTAGTTATAAAAGTATAAGATTCTTCTCCAAAATCAGTTGCAAGAAGTGAAGCAAAGACTGTATTTTCATTAGGTATTAATTCTACTTTTTTTAATGTGATAAAATAAGTATTATCAAATCCTTCTTTCCAATTTTCAAATGGAATTTTTTTCTTGCGATCTATCGAATAAAAATCATAAGCTTCCTCTAGCATACCAGCACCAAGAGCATCATAATATCTGGCCACAACCTCTGCTTGATCGCTAGGATAGTTTTTTTCTATTTCCTCTCTGGAAGCTAACTTGCTTTTCTCCAGCATCTTTGCAACGCGTGCTTCAATCTGATTAGCTCTTATGGCAAATCCGATATTTTGAGCATTTCGCAAAGAAGAAGTATTAATACCGACAACTTTTCCACATCCGTCTAGCAATGGACCACCTGAATTACTAGGGTTAATTGTGGCATCCATTTGAATATATTGATTACTATTAAAATCATCTAGTGTTAAGGCAGAAACAATTCCTCTAGTTATTGAAATATTTTTTCTACCACTAGGAAAACCTACGGCATAGACTTCATCTAACTGTTTTATAGGATTTTTTCTCCACCCCAACTCTTTTGTCCCTTCTATTCCCTTGACCTCCAAGATAGCAAGATCCATAACCGTATCCGTAGCAACTACTCGAACATCAGAAGTATGCCCATTATAACCACTTACACTAAGATCTTTATTGAAACTAACCACATGATTATTTGTCAGTACCATATTAGGGGAGATAAAAAATCCACTGCCACTGCCCTCACTGCCCTCAATCAAAACAACCCCCTTAACTGCCCTATTAACACTTTCCTTGCTACAAAAGAAAGCTGATTCAATTTTGATTTTCTGATATAAGAACACCACAATCACTACTAAAATAATCAAAAAAATAGCACCGATCTTTTTGAAATCCCATCGCTGATTTTTTTTACGCAATAGATTGATTATTAGACCTGTTGCTTTTTAAGCAACTATGTTAAAATTTAGACAGAGTTAAAAAATAAAAATACAACCAAATAATATGTTCAACATCAAACGGGCATTAGCTAACAAACGCTTAATGCTGGCTATTACAGGCGTAACTCCGCAGGAATTTTCTAATCTCATTCCTGTTTTTTCCCAAGAGTATCTTGAAGAAAAACAGAAACAACATAATAAAGG
>Ga0210051_1005952_pt1 | contig 11554 bp, 8 predicted proteins | sample CryGey092014_all_FD_185464 | JGI IMG/M metagenome (GOLD analysis project Ga0210051, IMG submission 185464) | Groundwater microbial communities from aquifer - Crystal Geyser CG23_combo_of_CG06-09_8/20/14_all (SPAdes) (version 2) | ecosystem: Environmental > Aquatic > Deep subsurface > Groundwater ...
GAAACTTGGAATATCGGAGACAAATGAACTTGTGAACATCAATGAAGAGACATCAAAGTATATTCCTCTTCTCCATGACTATTTTATAAATCATAGTATAACTATTAATTTTGAGATTGAAAAAAATCTGCCACCTCTCCGACTCTTTCGCGGACTATTAAAATACATTTTTCTTGAAATAATGCTTCTCCTTTTCCATAGATGCAATGAGAAAAAAGGAGGTAAGGTGAATGTCAGCATAATTTCAGAGAAGGAAAATGTAAGGTTCATATTCAAAACAAATTTCAATTGTTCGTTTAACAAGTTCAAAATGGATTTGTTAGAATCAACGGATCAATTTGATAAATCAGATGTTTTGACTATAAATGCTTTAAGAGCGGATGTGACAAATTCAAATGGAATAATGACAATGAAAGATAAATTTGATGGCAGTGTTATAATAATATCACTATCCGCAGCAGTTATATAAGGAATATCTATGTTAACAAAAAACATTCTCATAGTAGATGACGATCAGTCAATTCTTGAATCAATGAAGGAAATGCTTATAGAGAATAAATTTTTATGTTCCACAGCTGCTAATGGAAATGAAATGCACGAATTTCTTGAAAGAGAGCAGTTTGACCTTGTGCTTCTTGATGTGATTCTTCCCGGAAAAAGCGGACTTGATCTTCTGCCTGAAATAAAACATCAGAATCCTAATCTTCCTGTAATTATGATTACCGGAAATGCAGAAATAAATGATGCTGTCAAAGCAATAAAAATGGGTGCATTTGATTATCTCAAGAAGCCATTCAAAGGAAAAGAACTGATAATGAATATAGAAAAAGCCTTAAAGTGGACTGATTTGATTTTTAGAAACATGAATCTGCAGGAACAACTTGAAAAGGAATTCAATTTTCAGGGGATAATAGGTAAGAGCAAAGTAATTAAAAACCTTATCAAAATTATAAGACAAATTGCCCAGACGGACTCAAATGTTCTGATAATAGGAGAAAGCGGAACAGGAAAGGATCTTATAGCAAAGGCAATACACTTTACAGGAAGAAGAAAGAACAACCCCTACATACCAATAAACTGTTCATCTCTTCCTGAAACCCTTCTTGAAAGCGAATTGTTCGGATACAGCAAAGGAGCTTTTACAGGTGCTTATGCAAATAAAAACGGACTTTTCAAAGCGGCAGACATGGGCACGATTTTCCTTGATGAAATAGGAGATATGCCTCTGACTCTTCAAGCAAAGATGCTCAGAGTGCTTGAGACACAGGAATTTACTCCCCTTGGTAGTACAAATATGATAAAGACAGATGTAAGGATTATTTCAGCCACGAATTCAGATCTATTGGACAAAATAAATAAAAATCTTTTCAGGGATGACTTGTATTACAGACTTAATGTCGTTAATTTATTTATACCTCCTCTCAGAGAGAGGCATGAGGATGTGCTTCTTCTCAGCGAATATTTTCTTAAGAAATATTCATTAAAAATGAATAAGAAAATAAACGGATTCACAGAGGGAGCAGTAGACATTCTTCTAAGATATAACTGGCCCGGAAATGTCAGAGAGCTTGAAAATGCAATTGAGAGTTCATGTGCTCTAACGATAGAAAGATTCATTGATGTTAAAAATCTACCTGATTATATGTTCAAATCCCCGCAGAGTCAATCAAAATTGGATATAATGCCAATAAACAGATCGCTTAAAGAAACAATAGATAATTATGAAAAGGAATATATAATAGAACTTCTTCGTTTTTGCAATGGAAATGTAACTAAAGCATCAGCAATTGCCCAAATTGCAAGGCAGAATTTCCACACAAAGATGAAAAATTATAATATAAATGTAAATGATTTTAGAAAGTAAAAACATTATAGAGTATAAAAAGTTTGTTCGGAAATGAAGAAACAATTCCTTTCATCACTTTAATTTTTAGACATAACTCTATTGAATAAATTTAAAATTTTGCTAATATAGTAAAAGCAAATTGAACATTTTGACATCTATGGCAAGATATGTTGTTTGACATTTTGAGATATTTTTAGTTTCAGAAATTCGGCATTAAATGTGAAAAAGATAAATGAATTAAAAAGGAGAAAGTATGCTCTATTTAAGAATGAAATGTCCTTATTGCGGTTCTTCACTAATGGATGAAAACAAACTGATAGACGGGAAACCATCACTAAAATTAAAAATGAAGTATAATGGTAATGAGTTTTTCGGTTGGCTGAGTGGAATGTATGGCAGTTACAAACATGAAGAGGAAATGAATATACCTAAAAGTGAAATTGTACAGTTCTTCTGCCCTGAATGCGGAAAGGAACTTCTTACAGAAGCCCATTGCGATAAGTGTGATGCGCACATGGTTTCCATCCTGCTTGAAGAGGGCGGAAAAGTACGATTTTGTTCAAGAAACGGATGCTCAAACCATTATATTGAATTCAAGAAGGCAGAGGTAGCTCTTAAATTGCTATATGAAGCATATTCTTATGAGGGGAGTATTCATGAAGATATAGGTGAGAAAATAAGAAGCTCAGCATATTACGATGATATAGAGAAAAAAGAGATAATCAGGAATGGCACATTCCTATTCACTTACTGTCCCCACTGTCAAAAATCACTTATAAAAGGAAATGAAATAGAATTGGAGATTACTAATTCAAAGGGAGAAAAAGGAACTCTTCATTTGAGTCCTTATCTGAATGTTTTCAAACACAGAAGCACAATACGATTGGAGGTCGGAGAAGAGATAGAAGATATAAATTGTCCTCACTGCAAAAAATCAATTGTGATAGATGATAAATGCCCTGAATGCGGTTCTAAAACTGCAAAAATTCTTGTCACTTCAAGCGTCAAACTGGTTGATTTCCGATTCTGTACAAAGCCGGGATGCAAATGGCATGGAATTAGTGATTTAGATGAGAGCATAATAATGCTTGAAGACAGCAAAGAATGGTAAAAAATTATGTTTGAAATAATTGATAAAAAATCATATTCCCGACAGACCATTATAAGTTTAAGAATTGATGCTCCTGAAATATCGCAGAAGGGAATGCCCGGTCAATTTGTTATTATAATCACAGATAAAACAGGGGAGAGGATTCCTCTGACAATAGCTGATAATGACCCAATTGCAGGGACAATAACTCTTGTATTCCAGATTGTCGGGAAGAGCACTGCTCTTCTTGGCTCCAAGAATGTTGGGGATTTCATTAAAGATGTAACAGGTCCTCTCGGAAAAGCTGTCGAAATGAAAAAATACGATAAGAAAATACTTGTAATAGGAGGAGGAACAGGAATCGCTGTGCTGCATCATATTGCAAAGGGATATTATGAACATAAGAACAAATTGGTAAGCATTTTAGGAGCAAGAACGAAAGAGTTTTTAATAATGAAAGATGAGATGAAAAACATATCAGATGAATGTCACATTACGACAGATGACGGAACGGAGGGGTTTCACGGCTTTGTAACACAAGTGACAGACATGATACTTTCGGAACGGAGCGATGAGATAGAGTTTGCAGTTGCAATAGGACCAGTAGTAATGATGAAGGCATGCTGTGAAATTACTAAAAAATATAATAAAGCCACAATTGTCAGTTTGAATCCCATAATGATAGACGGCACAGGAATGTGTGGAGCATGCCGGGTTGAAATTGATCATGAGACGAAATTCGCTTGTGTGCATGGACCACAATTTGACGGGCACAAGGTCAATTTTGATCTTTTGATGGAAAGGCAGAGAATCTACCTTGATGATGAAAGAATATCATTATTCAAATCAATTAAATAGGAGGTTCTTATTAATCTCTTTAATGACATTGAACCAAAATATATAAAATACGGTTCATTTTTACACATTTATTGTCCTTATTGCAATAAAACATTGAATCATGATGAAAAAGAAGAGAAATATATTTTAATAAATGTTACATTCAGGGGAGAAAAAGGATATATAAAGCTTAGTCCGTATTTGAACATCTTTGAGCTTGAAAGCAATCTGCCTATAAAGGAGGGAGATATAGTTGATGATATGACTTGTCCCCACTGCGGTAAAAGCTTTATTGTGAATACAATGTGCGAAGAGTGCAAAACAGCACATGTGGCACAATTCATTGTCTCTGCATTTTCAAAACTGATACCGTTTTATATTTGCACAAAATACGGCTGTAAATGGCACGGACTCTCAAAAAGGGATGAGCATCTTATTAAAATCAAAATTCCAAGACAGGAGATGTCGGCACAGGATCCTAAATTAAGAATAAATAATTTTGATGAGGTGCCTTTCGGATACAATATGGAAATGGCTGAAATGGAAGCGGCGAGGTGTATGCAGTGCAAGAAACCAAAATGCATTGAAGGATGTCCGGTAAATATCAACATTCCAAAATTCATTGACCTAATTCATCAAGGGAAAATCATTGAAGCAGCAAGAAGCATAAAAGAAAGCAATTCTCTTCCTGCAATATGCGGAAGAGTATGTCCGCAAGAAACTCAGTGTGAAGCGACATGCATACTCGGCACATTTGATATGCCAGTTGCAATAGGGTGTCTTGAGAGGTTCGCTGCTGACTATGAGAGAAGCATGGGGTCAATTCAGATTCCTGAAAAGAAAGCAAGAACGGAAAAGAAAGTGGCAATAATAGGGTCGGGACCTGCCGGTCTGACTGCTGCTGCAGAACTTGTCAAGAACGGACACTCTGTGACAATATTTGAAGCACTTCATGAATCGGGGGGAGTTTTGACTTATGGCATTCCAGAGTTTCGTTTGCCTAAGGAAATTGTTAAGAGCGAAATAAATTATCTAAAAAATTTGGGTGTAAGAATAAGAACAAATATGGTGATAGGAAAACTCTTCTCTATTGATGAACTTCTCAATGATCAAAAATATGATGCAGTTTTTATAGGTGTAGGAGCAGGGCTTCCAATTTTCATGAAAATAGATGGGGAGAATCTCGGAAATATAAATAGCGCAAATGAATACCTTACAAGAATCAATCTAATGAAAGCGTATAAGTTCCCTGAGTATGATACTCCAGCTCCTCGTGGCAGAAAAATTGCTACCATAGGAGGAGGGAATGTGGCTATGGACTGCGCAAGAACCGCTCTTAGAATGGGAGCTAAAGAATCATGGATTATTTACAGAAGAAGCGAGAAAGAGATTCCTGCAAGGAGCGAAGAAATACACCATGCTATTGAAGAGGGAGTCAAGTTCAAACTTTTAACAACTCCTGTTAGATACATAGGCACAAAGAACGGATTTGTAAAATCAATGGAAGTGATATCAATGAAATTGGGGGAGATGGACAAATCAGGAAGAAGAAGCCCGATTCCCATTGAGGGTTCAAATGAAATTATGGACATTGACCTTGTGATAATTGCAATAGGTGCTGGACCCAATCCTATAATATTTGATTCAACTCCTGATATGAATCTCAATAAATGGGGTTACATTGATACTATTGATGAGTTTGGAAAGACATACAAGGATAAGGTGTGGGCAGGAGGAGACATTGTGACAGGCGCGGCAACTGTAATTTCAGCGATGGGAGCTGGTAAAAAATCCGCATTCGCAATAAATGAATACTTGATGGGCGATGCATCTCATTTATCTCAAAATTCATACTAAAAGCAAAAGCAATTTCAACTATTTCAACCACCATCCATGAAATACCTCTTCATTATTGTAGTTTTTTTGCTTGTGGGGACACTCCCCAAATGTTCAGGGAGTATGCTGGTAAAAGAAGCCCTGTGCCATTAGCCATGTGCAAAAAGAATACAAAGAGTTCATATTAAGCGATAATCTGGAATGCCAGCAAATAAAAGAACGCAAAGAAGAGAAAAGAATATATTCGTTTAGTTTGCAATTGCAGATATTTTGCATATATTGTTAAGATGCCAGTGTGGAATGTGAACTGTGTTATAATTAAAATTGACTTAATGTATAAAATCCATATAATTAAATTATGGATAAAAACCTTTCATTGCGTATCAATCAATTGGAGGAAAAATGAATATGAAAAAGGAATTGATATTGCTTTTAATAATGATTCTTTCCATTTTCGTATTTTCTGAAGTCATGAAAAAAGTTGAAAAATCAATACCCACATTTACAAGAAAAGATTTTATACTGGCACAGTGCACATTCAAAGAAGGAGATATTATAGGAGCGGAGGATATAAAGGAATCAATTCTGAATCTGAAAAAGACAAACCTCTTTGGATTTGTGGATATTGAAGCAATGAAAGTGGACTCAGGAATCAATGTAAAAGTGCAGAATGACTCTATTTCAAGGTTATGTGATTATGACACGATTGAAGTGAATCTTATAACAAAAGAGATGCTTGCTCTTCTCCCTTTACTCGGATTTTCTCTTTCGGATCCTTACTTTATAATACTTGGAGTATCTTGGGGAAATCTGTGGAGGATAGGTCATAGGATTGAATTCGCAGTCACATTTCTTCAGGTTCGGGAATTTGCGATTGAATATACCATACCTTCAATGTTTTCAAGAAAATATAACGGAATACTGCGCGTGGCTATAAATAAGAAGAATAGAAATCTTCTTGAAATATCTGAATATCATAAAACAGCACATATTGGAGCCGGCTATTCCTTAGATCCCAAAATTGTTCCCCTCTTTATATTTGGATATGATAGAGTGAATTTCAGGGATGATTCATTTTCATTCTCTTACATGAATAATGATTCTTTGGAATATGATGAATTCCTTTACATTGAAGCGAAACTCACTACTGATCATAGGAATGACCCTTACTATCCTACAAAAGGATTTTACTCTGAAACTTCATATCGGGAAAACCTAAATTGGTGGGGAACTCCGATTACAAATGGAATCTTCGCAGGAGAGTATAAATTGTTTGCACCTGCATTATGTGGAGTTATGGCTATTAGAAACAAGGTGATTCTGTCAAGTGGAAACTTAGCATATTACAATAAAGTTGAACCGGAAAATCTTGAGAACAGAGCAATACCAGATTCGGATATTGTAGCATTCAACAGATATTCAGGCAATCTTGAATGGAGATATGCAATGCCTTTCAAGTATATTGTGGAATACCCTATTTTTGGAACAATTTCAATAAATTTCGTAACCACTATCTTTACTGACTGGACAATAACAGATTCTTTGATGTCTGACTTTGCTATCTTTGATTTTCAGTCATACAAATGGGGATTCGGGTGCGGTTTTTTGACTTATTCCGAGATCTTTAATGCAATAGGCATTGAAATTGGGTATTCTCCATCAAAAGGGACAACTGATATACTAAAAAATCTAAAGTACAATTTACTTTTACTATCTTGGAATTTCTGAGAATCAACGGAGTTTGTAATTAATTTTTTCAAGATGAGAGATGAATTTGTCTTGAAAATCAGTCAGGTCCTCTGCACTTAAAGTTCTCTTATTTGAACCCACATTGAATCTGAATGTAATTGATTGGTATCCTGAATTGATATTCTCTCCTTCATATACTGAAGTAACCTTAATGGTTTTTATCAGCGGGTGGTTGAAAGAAGAAACCTTTGCATAAAAGTCACTGTAAAATTCCTCTTTCGGTTTAAGTATTGAAAAATCAAGAAGGGTTTGAGGATATATTGAAAACATTTTGAATGTCTCATTTCTCACAGATTTGTAAAAAAGATTCATGTTGATTTCACAATAGAATATATTCGCCTTCTTGTCAAGTTGGGAATATATCTGCGGGTGCAGTGCCCCCATATATCCTAATGATTCTTTGTCAGATATTATTTCTGTTGATATAGATGGATTCAAAATCTGGTGTTTTAATGTATCAGAAAACTCTATTTCATTGAGATTCAACCTGCTCGCAAGATTCTGTATTATTGATTTCATTCTGAAAAACTGCTCCTCATCTCCCTTTTTTGTCTTCTTATCAACAATAATGATTGAAAGAACTTTGTCTTCTTTTCCCTTTGAGAATAAGTGTCCTATTTCATAAAGGGAAAATGAATCAAATATTTTTAAGTTCTCAAATGCGAATTGAAGCATTTTGGGAAGCATTGAAGTCCTTAGGTATGTATTATCATTTGAAATCGGATTTATGAATTCAACAGGATTTAATGGCTTATACAAAATCTTTCTATTGAACTTATTGTCATACCACGGGTGTGAGTCGGTCTCATTCATTGAAAACGAGTATGTGAGCATATCTTTTATTATGTTATCAGTTTCATTTATTTTATTTTTCAGAGGCACTGCCATTTTCTGAAAGGGAAGAATTGGAGTGATATTATCAAATCCGTATATTCTGGACACCTCTTCTACTATGTCCTCTTTTATTGAAATATCCTTGGTGGATCTAAAGCTTGGAGCAGTGATGGTCAGATTATCTGAGTCCTCTTTAATTTCAAATTCAAGAGATTCAAGTATTGACTTTATGGTGCAATTGTCAATATTCTCTCCTATAAAGCCTTTTATAAAAGAATAATTGGTATGTATAACATTTTTAATAAAAGGATTGAAATTCAAGTCAGTGATTTTATGAGTAAGATGAGACTCAGGATTGATTTTTTTCAGAAGATATATGAATCTTAAAGCTCCGGTCATTGCATTAACAGGATCAAGGAATTTCTCAAATCTTGAAGATGACTCAGTCCTAATACCCATCAATACTGTTGATTTTCTCACATGATTTGCATCAAATGTGGCTGATTCAAGAAAAACAGAATCAGTTGCATCGCTTATTTCAGAATCTTCTCCTCCCATTATACCTGCAACTGCAATAGGTTTTTCATTATTCCAAATCATCAAAGTATTTTTAGGAAGATTTCTTTTAATTTTATCAAGAGTGGTGAAAATGGTCTCTTCCTTTAAGGTGTCAACAACAATTTTCTCTATATAATTCTTATCAAATGCGTGAAGCGGTTGTCCGATTTCAGTCATCACATAATTTGTAAGATCAATAATATTATTCTTGGGAGAATGCCCAGTGTGGAATAAACGCACTTGAATGTTAAGGGGTGACTGCATAATCTTGACATTCTTTATGCACACCCCGATATATCTATAACAAAGTTTACTATCTTTAATCTCTATTGGAAATTCAGGAAGGGACTCAGAGAACGAAGAGTCAATGATATCATAATTCTTCAATGGTCTCTTAAATATCGCTGCAATTTCACGAGCAAATCCGTAAATTCCCCAAAGGTCAGGTCTATGTGTTAAGGACTTATTGTCTATTTCAATTATAGAATCATCATAATCGCATATACTACTTATATCAAGTCCAACTTCAAAGTTTTCTGTGAGTTCAAATAATTTTGAAAAATCATTGTTTATACCCGCCTCTTTTCCCGAAAGAAGCATTCCGCTTGATACCTCTCCTGCGAACGATTTCTCAGCTATTTTCGTTTTATTAAGATATCCTCCCGGCTTTACAAAAAGAGTAATCAGCCCTTCTTTTGTATTTGGGGCTCCGCTTATCACATTGTATTCCTTGTCTGCCTTGACAACACATTTGTAATGTTTATTATCAATTTTAATCGCTTTAAGAATCCTTGCTGTGATAATGTCTGAATAATAATCCTTCTTCTCATAGATGCCTTCTGTTTCAGCAGTCTTCATCGTTAGAAGATTGAAAATCTCCTTTGGGTCAATGTCACTTACTTTTACAAAATCATCAAGCCATTTTAATGATATTTTCATAATTACTTAAATTGTTTAAGGAATCTAATGTCTCCGCTATTTAAGAGCCGTATGTCCGGTATCCCGAATTTCATCATCACAAGGCGGGTCAAACCCAAGCCGAATGCAAAGCCATTGTACTTTTCAGGATCAATCTTTCCATATCTCAATACATTTGGATGAACCATTCCGCATGGAAGAAGTTCAAGCCATCCGCTGTTTTTGCATGTCTTACATCCGATTCCTCCGCAGATAAGGCAGTTTATATCAAGCTCAAAACCTGGCTCAACGAAAGGAAAATAACCTGGACGGAGTCGCACCTTTATATCACTTTTGAAAATTTCCGATAGAAATAATTTCATAACTGCAATAAGATTTGCAATTGTTATTTTCTCGTCAATAAGAAGTCCTTCAATTTGGTAGAAAGCAGTTTCGTGGGACGCATCCACCGCCTCGTATCTGAAACACTTTCCAGGTGAAATAATTCTTAATGGTGGCTTCATATATTCCATTGACCGTGCCTGGCAGTTGGAAGTGTGCGTGCGCATTATCATACTATTGACAAGATGAAATGTATCCTGCATATCTCTTGCAGGGTGGAATTCAGGAATATTCAAAGCTTCAAAATTATAATATTCTGTTTCCATTTCAGGTCCGTCAACAATAGTGAATCCCATTCCGGTAAATATGGATTCAATTTCACGCCTGACAATGGTGATTGGATGCAAAGACCCTTCGCTTGAAGAAAACACAGGCATTGACCAATCAATGTGATTCTCTAATATCCTTCTTTCTATGGATTTCCTTTCCACTAACTCTTTTCTCTCATTGATAATTCTCTGAATGTCATTCTTTGTTGAATTGATTGCTTTTCCGACATCTTTCTTTTCTTTAACATTTTCTATTGACCCAATATTTTTAAGCATAGAATGAATTTCACTCTTCTTGCCTAGATATTTGACTTCAATATCGCGCACTTGTTCGGGAGTTGAACATTTTTCAATGTCAATTAAAAAAGTATTGTAAAAATTCTGTAAAATTGTTTTCATAAAATATGCATATTATAGATATAGAAAAAAAGCGGGGCAAGCCCCGCTTATTCAATCTCCATTTACAACTATACAAGTGACAGTTCTCTGAATCCCGTTGATTTTCTGGATCTTGTTGACTATTTCATCTGCCAGATTCTTTGTGCTTTCTGCATGCACCAATGCAATCACATCATGGAGACCAGTAACTACATGAGCATGTTCGATTTCCTTCAGTTTATTCATTTCAGTAAGTACTGTGAGAGCTTTTCCAGCTTCAACATTAATCAGTAAATAAGCAAGTAACTTCATTTGAACCTCCTTTAAAAATATAAAGTTATTTTTGTGCCTTTATTTTCTTTGTTTTTGATTTCAACTCTTCCACCCATAGTGTCAAGTATCTCTTTGACTATTGAAAGTCCGAGACCTGTCCCCACTTTTGAATGAACTGCTTCGTCTCCCCTTTTGAATGACTTAAAAATATGCGGAAGAATTTCCTGCGGTATTCCAGAACCCTGATCTTCAATTGATATAATATGTCTCCATCTTGAATCTTCAAGTTTCGTGCCTTCGTAATTGACCGTGACATCTCCACCCTGAGGAGAGAATTTTATAGCATTATCAATTATCTGATAAAAAATATGTTTCACAGCATTTATGTCTCCCTTTATGAAAATGTCAGAATCAAAATTTGTCACTTTTAGGAAAACATCTTTTTTGAGCATTTTCATTGTAAATATATTGCCTATGTCAAACATTATGGTATTTATATTGATATTTTCAGTTTTAAGACCGAGCATATCTGATGAGTCCTTGTAATCAAGAATTGTAAAAAGTATATTGGCAAACCTATCTGTT
>Ga0210051_1005957_pt1 | contig 11549 bp, 15 predicted proteins | sample CryGey092014_all_FD_185464 | JGI IMG/M metagenome (GOLD analysis project Ga0210051, IMG submission 185464) | Groundwater microbial communities from aquifer - Crystal Geyser CG23_combo_of_CG06-09_8/20/14_all (SPAdes) (version 2) | ecosystem: Environmental > Aquatic > Deep subsurface > Groundwater...
ATTTGATGAGTATGAAAGAGGTATCAGGTATGAATATCAGCATATTCCTGAAGAACAGTTTAAAATAGGCAGGGCAGCTATATTAAAAAAGTTTTTGGATAGAAAGAATCTATATTCAACTGATTTCTTTAGAGAAAAATATCAAACACAAGCAAGAGAAAATCTTGAAAGGTCTTTGGTTAGGTTAAATTAGATAAAGCAATGGGAAAAATACTTATATTCTAACATATTAAGCTAAGTATGGAAGATAAATACCAAAAAGGGTCTGCTGATTCTAAGCCTTATTATGTTGTTGATGAAGAATCTGGAGAATTGATGCCTATATATTTTCCTGCATATGCTGTAATGCCTGAAGCAAGACCTGGCACAAAGGCAGGCAATCCTTTTCTTGATGAAATAAATGAAGAATTAAGAAAGGAAAAAATAATAGAAAAGATGAAAAGGCTATACAAGATAAATAGTCTTGCACACATAGAAAAGAATAATAAATAGGAAACACAAACAAGTATATACTATTTGCAATTGTTATTAAACCCATAGAATGAATGTGATAACAAAATCCGAAGAAACCAAGAAAGTGCAAACTACATGAATGGGTTTTCAACTATAATTCTTCCTGCTTTTGTATCAGATAAACCAACATATAATTCAGCATGTTTACCCTGAATAATCATTCCTCCAGGAAAAATAATATCATAAAGCCCAGGCGACCTCTTTGCAGCGCAATCGGGAAAATCAGATCTTGTTGCAATTACCTTTGGTTTATGAAGAACTCTTCTTTTTAAATAGTCAAACTTAAAGCAGATTGCGCTGTAATGTTTTGCCCCTGAAGGATCCATATGTGCCTCATGGCCTAGTATACCTAATGTATTGGCCTCTAAAATATAAACTTCATTGGCACCTTTCCAAGACTCATCGTCAAACAAATCCTCCAACAAAGGGGTATCTTCTAAATTTAAATAAGGTATTTCATTCAAAGATTGACAGTCAGTATAACCAATATTTCCCCTTCTCCCAATTTTTCCCTGAGGCCTTGTGAATATGCCAATTCTTTTGTTTGGAAGGCTTGTTAAACGAATGTCTTTCATTCCTTCGGGCCCCTCAAAAAATTTTTCTAGGTTATATATGCTGTCTCCCTTGTAAAACAAAGTTCTCCAATTCAATTCATTATTTCTGGAAAATAATTCCACTCCCTCAAATATAATTTGATTTTCTATTATGGAAAAAAAAGGGTCTTGCAGAGAAAAAATAGGGGCATTTTCATCCAATTTCCAAGCAGTGCCAGACTTTCTAAAAAACATCACTTTGGAATCTGTTTCGCTTTTTCTTGGCTCTACCCGGGCAGCCAGATATATTTCATTGTTATCAGTAAAAGGGGCTGTTGGGTTATACACATCTAATTCTTCAGGGATACCCTCAAATTCTAAAAATACTCCTCTACAAACCATAATACAATAAAAAAGCCTTTAATTTAAAAATTTATTGTTTGAGTATATTAATTAGACAAAATCCACAAAATATTAAAAGTGCAAGTTATTTCTTTTTGTTATGGCAAAATCAAGTGACCCGCGGGACATAAAGAATATTAAACTTAAAAACAGGATTTTTATTGGCCTCGCAATGTTCTGCCCTTTTTCTGGATTTAAGAAGATTTTATATAAAATGATGGGGGCTAAGATTGGCCATAATGTTTTCTTTGGCCCGCAATCCATAATAATAAGCAATAATTACAGGCAAATAAAGATTTGCGATAATGTATTTTTCTCTATGGGTGTTGCAATAACAGCAGAGGAATTAACAGTTGGAGATGGGACCCATATTGGCTACCAGGCATTAATGACAGGCAAAAAAATCTCAATAGGGAAGAACTGCAATATTAATAACAGGGCTTTTATTGAGGCATATTATGCTCCTGTAATTATTGAAGACAATGTAACAATAGCTGGCTCTGTAATGATTTCCTCGCACGATGGCTCTTTTATGAATGTTCTGGGAAAAGAAATGATAGCAAAGCAAATCACATTAAAAAAGCAGTGTTTTATTGGTAATAATGCAATCATACTGCCTGGCATAACAGTAAATGAAAAAGCCATTGTGGGAGCAGGGGCAGTCGTGACAAAGGATGTTGAAGAAAGAACAATAGTTGTTGGAGTGCCTGCAAAAGAGCTAAGGAAAATATAAAAAGGTTAAAGCATTATCCAAAAGAGGAGGGGAAGAATATGGTATCAAAAAAAGAATTCACAGAAAAAGAGGCCAAAGAAATAGGCCAAAAATTAGGTATAAACTGGAAACAATTTGATGCTGACCAGTTCAGGAAAGGGATGAATGTTGAGCTTGAGCACGGCTTGCGTGACCTAAAGACAAACGTGAGCAACGATGATCCAATAACAACAGGAAAAATTGCACTTGCCCATCTGAACGAGTTTCCTGACTATTATGACAGGCTCGAAAAAATGGAAAAAGAGGCAGAGGACTTCTGGGAAACAGACTGAAACAATTACTTCCAGAAATTCAGTTAGATATTATTTTAAAGTAGCAAAGAAACTTTTATATTTCCCGATTTTTTACAACATTTTTTATGATATATAAAAGTCCGCCAGTAGGAAGCTTAATCTTCTCTTGTATGGATGGAATAAACGAAGAACTGATAAAAAACAACACAAAGCTTGAGGAAATACTTTACAGCGCACTTAAAGAAGACAATTTCAATATCTTAAAAGAATTAAGACAGGATTTCGACCCCTATGGCCTTACCTTAGTTGCAATACTTGCTGAATCGCATGCTATAATTCATACCTTTCCTGAATATGGATCATTAACTTTTGATCTTTACAGCTGTAGGGGCCTAGTGATGGAAGAAAAGCGTATGATTTTTTCGAAAAAATAGTAAATCCCCGCCGTGTATTCTTGAATATCGCAGAGGTGCCTGCAGACCTTGATTATGTACTAAAGGATGATACTATAGACAAAATAAGGAATATTAATGTAATAAATTTTTTTCCGTGGCAATATAAAACACAATAGTTATATATTATTTCTCCTAAAGTTTAGTATTCTTAATAGAATTTAAGCCATATAATTTTATTCTTATAAGAATATTTCTTTCAGGAATTTTTATATAACTGGTGTTTCTCTTGATGTATATGTCTTATTTAAGTTTTTGAAAATTGGCACATATTTAACAGGAACATTTGTACAATCTAATGAGCTGTAAAGCTTTATGAAATTATTGCAGTGTGAACATAGATTTTAGAAAAAGAATAAAATGAGGGTTACAGGCATAATAAAACAAAAAAAATGGGAAATCATTTCAGTAGAGATAGAGCCTCCTTCAGTTGATGAGGGAATAGAAAAAGTGTATGAAATACTTAATCCTCTTGTAAAAAAAGGAATATGTTATATTAACATAACAAACCATGCAGAAAAGATTGAAAAAAACGGAGATGAATCTTTGTCCTTTCAAATAGAAAGGCCTGGCACCATAGGCGTAGCAGGAGTTATAAAGGAAAAATACAGAGAAAAAGGTGTAATTCCTGTTCCGCATATTATATGCACAGGATTAACAAGGTCTGATATTGAGAGGACTTTAATTGACCTTAATTACTTAGGCATTGAAAATGTAATGGCCTTAAGGGGAGACCCTCCAAAACTAAATGGGAATTTCATGGAATTCAAACCAAAAGAAAACGGCCCTTCTTATGCAAAGGATTTAATTAAGCAGATTGCTGATTTAAGAGAAGGTATTTATACAGGAACAAAGAAGAAAACCAAAATTGATTTTTGCATTGGTGCAGCATGCTATCCAGAGGGTTATTATAAATCACAAGCACTGGATGAAAACATAAACTGGACAAAAGCAAAGGTTGATGCAGGAGCTGATTATCTTGTGACACAGCTATTCTTTGATAATAATTATTATTTAAGGTTTATTGAAGAGGCTGAAAATGCCAAAATAAAGGTTCCAATTATTCCTGGAATCTTTCCTATTTCCCTGTATGCACATCTGGAAAAACTACCAGAGGTTTTTGGATGCTCAATTCCAAAGGAAATTATAGATAAAGTTGAAAAATACAAATATGATGAAGAGGATATAAAAAAAGTTGGAATAGAATGGTGTGTTAAACAATGTCTTAATCTCCTTGAGAAGGGTGCTCCAAGCCTGCATTTTTTTGCAAACAGGGGGGCTCCTATTGAAGAAATTATTAAAGGAGTATATAACCCAAAATAATCTTTTTATTTATTAAAACCAAAATGATTATATATCTCCCTTTCTAAACCTCTTATATGAAAGTCATAAGAACAATTGAATCTTTTTATCCGTATGTTACTGGGCCTGCAAACCAGGCCTTTAAGATATCTGAAAGGCTTTATAAGAAAGGTGTGGAATCTCCTATATTTACAACTGACTTTAATGTAAAGAATGCAAAGGCAAGCGAGTATTTTGGTGATGTTCTTGTAAGAAGGTTTAAGGTTCAAAGAAAAATTATGAAATACTGCTTTACACCTTCAATGAAAAAAGCTTTTGAAAGAGAGGATTTTGATATTATTCACAGCCACAACTACCGCTCCTACCAATCTTCTTTAGGCTATAAAATGGCAAAAAACATGAAAAAGCCTTTTGTGATAAATACTCATGGAAACCTTTTGGCTTACAAAAACTTTAACATGGGCCTTATTTCAAGATTGCCTTATTATCTTTATGATTTGATTACACTAAAAAAAATTGTTAAAAAAGCAGACATTGTTGTTGCTGCAACAAAACAGGAATATAAGGAAGCATTGGAATTTGGGGTTAAAAAAGAAAATCTGAGAACAATCCCAGTCGGGATTAATATTAAGGATTATGAGCCTGCTAAAAAGGATTCTTCTGTTATTAACCTGTTATTTGTTGGAAGAATAGCAAGAAACAGGAATCTGGAGCCAATAATAAAAGCTATGAAACTGTTAAAAGATGTAAAGCTTACAATAGTTGGGGGAGAGGCAAAAAGCTCAGAAACCTCTAAAACCGGCTATGTTGATGAGTTGAAAAACCTTGCAAAAGGGCTTAATATTGAGTTTACAGGCCCAAAATACGGAAAAGAGCTAATCAGCTATTATAAAGAATCAGATATTTTTGTGTACACATCTTTTTATGAAAACTTTGGCCAGACAATTCTTGAAGCTGGTGCTGCAGGGCTTCCTGTAATCTCAACAAAAGTTGGGGTAGCTAATGATATTGTGAAGAATGATAAGACTGGCTTTATTGTTGGGCCGGATAATCCCAAAGAGATTGCAGAATATGTTATAAAGTTATCAGATAAAAACAAAAGGGAATTGTTTGGAAAAAAAATAAGGGATATAGTTAAAAAGAATTTTGACTGGGATAATATTATTGAGAAGTATATTGAGGTTTATGATTCAATAAAATGAATAATTCTAGATGGTTATAACTTGGAAACTCCTTTGAAATAATCTTTTAATTTAGTAATTAATAATGGCCAATCTGGCCGAAGGTTTTTTGGGATATAATGATTAGCAGCATTTGCTATTGATTTTATTTCCGTTTCATTTAGGCTCAGTGCTTCAATAATCTTTTTGGCATAATCTTTATTGACCTTAAAATCAAAGTTTAACAGATTGTATAAATCATAAATATCCTTGCCTTCTTTCCTATGAACAATGCAGTCTAATTTGTGATTTATTAGGGCTTCTTTTTCATAAACATCAAGAAGAGCTGAATCATAGGGCACAAATCCAAAGTTGACAACCTGCTTATGATACTTCTCTGTAATTTTCCTAACATTAAATTCAAGCCTGATTTTATCCTGATGATTTAGGGGGTTAATATAATATAAGTCATACCTTATTGTTGAATGCATTATTCTGGGCTTTGCAATATTAAAATCTTTAATATTTTTAACAATTTTATTAATCTCTTCTATTGCTTGTTTTGACTTTTTATGAGAATTAAAATCAAAGTCTATATCTTCGGAAAAACGCATTTTGCCTATTTTCTTTAAATATATCCTGTTGATAGCAGTACCGCCCTTTAATATTAAGTTTGGAACATTCTGAAGCTGGTATAAAGCATTGCTTAACATCAAGTCCTTTGCAATAAAATTTAATGATAATTCATGCTTAGCAGATAGTTGCCTTAACTCCCTTAAATTCATTGATACCACCATGCAAGTATTATTTTTTTGCCTATATTATCCTGAACTTTCCATTCCCGGCTGTAAATAGAAGGTTTGCTATTATTTTCAAGTTTGACAGGGCATTTTACTTTGCTTTTTAGCTGTTTAATGATATGATTTGAAACTTTATAATTTGTTTCTTTTTTCATTAGATTTAATATGTAACCTGCTTTTTGGCTTAAGCTTTTTGGGGCTTTTTCAAAATATTTTAAAAATTCATCCCAATTGATATCTTTTGCCTCGTAGATTGCTTTTGTCAGGATGCTGTAATTCAAATATTTTATTTTTAAAAAGCAGTCAAACAATGTCTTCTCAACTGTTGAGATTCTTATACCGGTGAATCCAGTGCATAATTCTTTTAATGGCAGATATTTTAAGGTATAATTTTCAAGGCTGATAGTTTTGTATTTTTTTTCGGTTATTATAAAGATTGTAAAATCTTCATATTCTATCAGATTGTAGTATTTTAATGCAGAAGTTAACCCTATGTAGCCAGGATATATTTTTAATGCTAGCTTATAATAATCATCAAGGTTGTTTAAGTTGTAATAAACATCCCTACTTGCCCTTTTTAAATACCCTTTTTTGAACAAGCTATGGAGAATTTTATTTCTGTTGTTTTGCGAAAGATCCGGGAATATTAATTTTAATAATTCATTGTCTATTATATCTTTACTGGAAATATATCCCCAAATCTCCTGCTCTGTCCTGCTTAAGTAGTTGTTTTTATGCATATTCTTACTGAAATAGTAAGTTTCTATATAAATCTTTCTATTTTTAGGCCTTCATTGGACTGGCTTTATTGTTGGGCCGGATAATCCCAAAGAGATTGCAGGATATATTAAAGAGCTATCAGACAAAAACAAAAGAGTAATGTTTGGAAAAAGAATAAGGGAAATAGTTAAAAAGAATTTTGACTGGGATAATATTATTGAGAAGTATATTGAGGTTTATAATTCAATAAGATAAATAACACATATCAAAAACAAAAGATTTAAATAATATTAAATAATCTTATTTAATATTAAATAAGGTGATTAAGAATGGTATTAAAAACATTTAATGTTGGGGAATCTGTGTATAGAAAGTTCTCTGATTTTTGCAAGGGAAATGGCATTAGCATGAGCAGGCAAATAGACTTTTTCATGAGGTCTGTAGTTGAAGAAGAGCCCGAAGCAAGGGAAGAATACCTTAAAAAACTTGATAGAATCAGGAAACAAAGGACTATTCATATTGGCAGTTTAGAGAACTTTAAAAAGAGATATGGACTAGAATAAAATGTATTCACTTGATACAAAACCTGATGTAGATAAGATATTCTCTAAACTTAGTAAAAAGGATCCAAAACAGCTTCAGATGATTTTTAGGAAAATTGAACAGATTGTTGCAAATCCATATCATTTTAAACCATTAAAAGGGGATATGAAGGGAGCTAGAAGAGTGCATATTGACAAATCTTTTGTTTTGACATATGAAATAGATGAAAAAAACAAAGTCGTAACAATTCTGGATTATAATCATCATGATAATATTTATTAAACCATGATTATGCTTAATGGTAAAAACTATTTATGTATACAGGTAATAAAAAGATTTTTGTAAAATCCAATATATTTAAACTTCTTGCTATTCAGTTATTATACCTCCTGCACAGGTTATCATATTTTTCTCAAAGACAAACCTTCCAAGCTCAGGAACATAGTTAAAGTCATCTATCACAACAGGGCTTAATGTTTTTATAATCATTGTTCCTACCTCATTGTTTCTCAGCATATCAATATCTTCTTTAATCTCTTCAAGTGTTGATGAATTAATCTTTTTTTCTATTTTCTCAATTTTAGCAGAAACTTCCTGTGTAGCCAGTTTTAGGATTATTATTTCATTAATGTTAAAGTCTTTTTTAGACATCCAGAAAACATTTGCTTTTATCCTATCTGTAACCATTGGCAGGTTTCCATTGCATACAATATTCCCTCTTTCAATAAATAACGGGTCTTCTGTTGTTATCCCAATGCTCTCTCCTGCTTCTGCCATTGTAGGCTTTTCAAGGAACTTTTCAACAGATTTAACCTTTGTTTTTGTGTTTTGCGGAAGGATTGTAATTTCATCACCTTGCCTTATTGTTCCTGACTCTATTCTTCCGGAAAATATTCTTTTGTCATCAATCTTATATGCATCCTGTATCGGAAACCTCAACGCCTTGTCAGAGTTCCTTTTCTTTACTTTAAATGTGTCGAGGCAGTTAAGGAATGTTTTTCCTTTGTACCAGACCATTTTTTTTGATTCTTTTGCTATATTTTCTCCATATTTTGCAGCTACAGGGATTGTGTAGGATGGCTTTAGATTGAGTTTTTCAAAGAAAAGGGCAATATCCTGTTTAACTTCATTAAATCTCTCCTCTTTATAATCAGCTAAATCCATCTTGTTTATGAGGACTATAATTTGTTTTAATCCAAGCATGCCAAGGATGTATGCATGCCTTTTTGTCTGCTCTTTTACACCTTCATTTGCATCAATTATTAGTATTGCTGCCTCTGCCTGCGAAGCGCCTGTTATCATGTTTTTTATAAACTCAACATGGCCGGGTGCATCAATTATTACATAGTTTCTTTTAGGTGTCTTAAAGAAAATCTGGCATGTATCAATGGTTATGCCCTGCTCCCTTTCCTCCTGCAAATTGTCCAATATGAATCCAAATTCCATATCTTTGCCAAGGGCCTCGCATGTTTTTTTCACTTCCTCAATCTTATCTTTTGGTAGGCTGTTTGTATCATAAAGCAGCCTTCCGATAAGAGTTGACTTTCCATGGTCCACGTGGCCTACAAAAACTATATCCATATTTTCCATTTTAGTTGGCTATTGTTTGTATTATTGTGAATACTCCAAGGATTAATGTTACTATGCCAATTATAATAGCCAGTGTTCTTGTTTTTATTTTTTTTACTGTTAGTGCTGCAAAAGGCACTGAAATCACAGCACCAATAATTAAGTATGGGGCTAATCTCCAGTCAATAACTGATTTTGTAAGGAAATATGCTGCTACTCCTACTGCGCATGTAAGGCCTTCTGCCAATGATGTTATTCCTACAGCATTTCTTCCTTTTACCCCTGACAAGAGCTGGCCTCCTGTAACTACAGGGCCATAGCCTCCTCCTGACATCCCCTTGTTAAAGGATGCAACAAACCCCAGGCCGAGGATTTTTTTCCAGCTGAATTTATAATTTTTGTTTAATGTAAACAATATCACCACCCCAATAACTGTAACCAATACTCCTATGTAAAGCTTAAGCCAGAATTTAGATATGCTTACTGCTATGAACACAGCAGAAATTGTCCCGATGATGCTGCATGCAGCCAGTACCAATACAACTTTCAGGTGTATTGGAACACCACGGCGAAATGTTTCAGCATATCCAAGCTCTTTTAATCTTTTTATTATGTATTTTATGTTTGTTGACTTTGGCTTGAAGTTGACATTTCCTGCCTTGTGGTGTGTAAAGCCAGCTAAAAGCCCTGTTATCAGTTCTGAAAGAAGAATAGAAGGAACAACCTGCAGAGGATTAAAGCCAAATAGCAATAATAAAGGAGTAAGTATTGTTCCATACCCCATTCCTAAAGTTGAATCTACATATTCAGCTAAGAATGCTACTATCACAATTATTATCCCAACTCCTAAAGCAAGTTCAAATATCATTTTTACATATAACCCAAACTTCTCAGCTTTTGCATCATATAAGCTGATTCTTTGTCCTGTGCACGGCCTGCCCTTTCAGATGTATTTGTTGTTTTAAGCTCATGAATTATCTTGTCTATATTGTCAGCATCTGAATCAATAGGGCTGCAGCAGCATTCGCATCCGATGCTCCTGTAGCGTTTTCCATTCTTTGCAAAGTATAAGTTAGTTATTGGAATATTTTCTCTTTTGATGTATTCCCATATATTTAGTTCAGTCCAGTGCAAAAGCGGATGAACCCTTATATGCTCTTCATCAGACTGCTTTGACTTGAACTGGTCCCACAGCTCTGGGGGCTGGTTTTTGTAATCCCATTTAAACTCCTGATTTCTTGGAGAGAAGTAACGCTCTTTGGATCTTATTCCATGCTCATCTCTTCTTATTCCCAATAATAATGCCTTAAATTTGTATTTGTCTATTGTCTGCTTTAATGCCTCTGTCTTTAATGCAGTGCAGCATGCAAGCTTATTTTTTGGGCCCATGCCTGCCTTTATTGCCTCTTCGTTTCTTCCGATTATCAGGTTTAATTCCCATTTTTTTGCATAGGTATCACGCCATTCTATCATTTTTTTGAATTTATAGCTTGTGTCAATATGTATTATTGGAAATGGGATTTTTCCGAAGAAGGCTTTTCTGCAGAGCCACAATAATGTTGAGGAATCTTTTCCTATTGACCAGAGCATTGCAATGTCATGAAACTGCTTATATGCTTCTCTTATTATGTAGATGCTTTTGCTTTCAAGCTCATCTAAGTGGTCCATTTTAAAGGTATCCCAATGATTTTAGCTTTTTTTTGATGTTAGTTAAGTCTGCTTCTTTTGATTTTTCTGGATTTTCATACAGAATCAGCCTGATAATAAATGTAACATACTCGCTTATTGTCTTAAAATCAGTACCTTTAATAGTGCTGTGAAGATTGTCTGCCAGCTTTTTGGGTATGGAAATTATTGTTTTTTCTTTGTCTAATTCTTCAAAAACAGAAATCATATCAGAGAGAAGCTTTTGGTAGGATATGTCCCTTTTGGCAGCCAGAATACGCAGTTTTCTCCTTAGGCCATCTGAAACCTGTATTGTTGTCCTGTTTTCCATCATACATAGAATTATGTATATGTTTATAAATGTTTTTGTTATAAATTAGAATTCTTCTTTTTAAATCTTAGGATTACCATATCAAAAAATGTTTTTACCACTCCTGTCTTTTTGTTAGCCAGCCATACTAGAGGCAGGCTAAAGACTATAAATATAATTAACTTAAGAGTTGTTAATAAAATATCTCTTGGCAGATCCCCTGTTATTGGGATGATATTGGACAATGCAAGGATTAATATGATATACAGATAAGGGATATAAGTCTTTATAAAAAACTGAATAAGGTGTGTAGTTTTGGTAATATAATGCCCAAAAGAATAAACAAGTATGCATGTACTGTAAAAGAAATAACTCATTGCTGTTGCAATTGCAATTCCATTAATTCCATAACCTCTTGTTATGAAAATATAATTCAGGATTATTGCAAGCGTTATAAATATAATTTGTGTTGATACCATCTTTTTTTCTTTGTTTAGTGTTACCAAAAAGTTGCCAGCACTTACTATAACTGACATAAAAAAAGTAGCACAAACAAGTATCTTAACAGAAGTTAT
>Ga0210051_1005958_pt1 | contig 11549 bp, 6 predicted proteins | sample CryGey092014_all_FD_185464 | JGI IMG/M metagenome (GOLD analysis project Ga0210051, IMG submission 185464) | Groundwater microbial communities from aquifer - Crystal Geyser CG23_combo_of_CG06-09_8/20/14_all (SPAdes) (version 2) | ecosystem: Environmental > Aquatic > Deep subsurface > Groundwater ...
CAACAACTTTCGCTGCTGTTCAGATAACTATAACAAAATTTGTCTCTCATTACAAGGTAAAGGCAAGATATGAGGAAATAAGCACGCTTCTGAAAAAATCATTTATCTTTTTCTTTTTTGTGGGGCTTGCAATTTTCCTTTTGACAATTTTGATGAGTCCATTGATAAAGGAATTCCTGCATCTTGAAGCAGAAAAACCAATCATTATGCTTGGATTAATTTTATGGTTCATTCCATTATCAGCTGTAATGGCAGGAGGGTTAAGAGGCCTGCAGAAATTTGGATGGATCGGAACATCAGCTCTTGTTGACGGCGCTGTAAGATTTGGAATTGGAATTATTTTTTTAGGAATTCTTGGCCTTGGAATCGCAGGAGGAATGTATTCTATCATGACTGCGACATTTCTTTCGTTTGTTGTCGGTTTTATTGTTCTTGTTTCAATTCTGACAAAGCACAAATATGCGATAGATACAAAAGAGATATGGAAATACGGCTGGCCTGTTTTTTTCACTTTAATCGCGATTGCATTCATGGCAAATACAGACATTGTAATTGTAAGGCATTTTTTTGATCCTGCAATTGCCGGACAATATGCAGTTGCATCTGTGACAGCAACAATTTTGTTCTTCACCTCAAATATTTTCAGCTTCACAATGTTCCCGAAAGTCGCTGAGCTTCACAGCAGCGGAAAAGACCCCTCAAAGCTTTTGAAAAGCAATCTGTTTTACATGCTCATAATCTGCGTTTTTATGTATATCTTGTTTCATTTCTCGTCAGACAGCGTGATTAAATTTTTCTTCGGGCCGCAGTATAATGTCGGGCTTATTGCAAGAACCCTCATCATTGCATATTCTTTCTTCTCTCTTGCGAATATTCTCGTGATTTATGATATCGCGATGGGCAAGTCCTGGTATCTATATCTCCTAATCGCCTTCGCTGTCCTGCAGCCAATGCTGATGTGGTTCTGGCATCCGACAATTTATACAATTGTAATTATCCAGGTCTGCACAATGACCGCATTGTTCTACATCCTGCTCATCGGAGCAGGCAGAACATTGATTTTCCATCAATAATCCATAATTAATTTTTAATCAATAAATGCAAATTTTTATGTGCTCTCGTCGATTTCATTCAAATTCAAAAATCAAATTCTTGTGAATTACGCCTTAATTCGCCTAAAAATAGGCAGAAAGGTTTTTAAATAACAATTCATTTTTTGTAGTAGATTTTCATCAATTTTTCTTGAAAATCTGTTTTCGATTATTCAAAAAACTCAAAAATTAAAAAAACCACCGACAAAACAAAAATGGCAGACGAAAAACGCGAGGCATACGGCGCTGAAGAAATCAATGTTTTAGACGGCTTGGAAGGAGTCAGAACCAGGTTTGACGTAATTGAGCTGTCTAGAAAGATTAAGCGCAAAGGAGACATCTTAACTTTGTCAAGAGAGCTAAAAATAAGACCTAGAATCTTAGCATCTGCAGTAAAGGAAGGGAGAATACTTTCTTTATTCCCTGAACTAGAAAAGAGCAAGGCAGGAGTTTTAGCAAGTTTGAGGACGAATAGAGAATTACTACTTTTCTCAAACAGGCATGATATTTACAATAATTCTGCAAGAATGCTAATTAAGCTTGTTAGACAATGGAATAAAGAGCTTCAAATAAACCCTAAAATCCTGATAACCCCTAAAGAGCATGACCTTATTATTGGAAGCTTATTGGGAGATGCCAGTATAAGACAGAGAGAGAGAAATTCTTGCTTTAGGGTTGCTCATTCTATTAAACAAAGAGAATATATCAAATGGAAGCTAAATTTGCTAAAAAATTTCAATATTTCTGAGTTTAATGAAAGAAAAAGGATTATTAATAAACGAGAAGTAAATATGATTTATTTAGCCACAGATACTCATTCAGTTTTTAATTACTATAGAAATTTATTTTATAAAAACGGAAAGAAGATAATAACCCCAGAAATTTTAAATCAAATAAATCCAAGAAGTTTAGCAATTTGGATTTGTGATGATGGAAGTTATGACAATACCCAGGGATATATTGTCTTATGCACAAATGCTTATAGTTTAAAGGAGCATGAATTAATGCAGAAATTTTTTGAAGAAAAATTTGGATTGAGCCCAACAGTGGGTTTTAGAGATGGTAAATATTATTATCTAAGATTTAAGCAACAGGATTCTAAGGAGTTAATAAGAATAATTAAGGATTATATTCCTGAATGTATGTTGTATAAAATAGGAGGATTAAAAAATGTGTGCTGAAAAAGAAGAAAATTATGGTGCTGAGAGTATTAAGGTTTTGGAAGGACTGGAGGGGGTGCGCCTGAGACCTTCGATGTATGTGGGTAGCACAGGCAAGGAAGGGCTTCATCATTTAGTCTATGAAGTCGTTGACAATGCGGTTGACGAAGCCCTGGCAGGCGTCTGTACTAAGATTCTAGTGACTCTCAATAAAGACGGAAGTGTCACAGTAGAGGACAATGGAAGAGGCATTCCAATTGAAACCCACAAGCAGACAAAAAAGTCTGCTTTGGAAACAGTCATGACAATGCTTCATGCAGGAGGCAAGTTTGACCATAAAGCCTATCTCATCTCAGGAGGGCTTCATGGAGTAGGAGTTTCTGTTGTCAATGCTTTGTCAGAAAAACTTGTTGTTCAAGTCAAGCGTGACGGCAAGATTTACGAGCAGACATACAAGAGAGGAAAAGCTCAGGCAGATGTCAAGCAAATAGGCAAGCTCAAGGACGAAAAAGAGACAGGTACAAATGTTCAATTCTGGCCTGACAAGGAAATTTTTTCTGTATTGAATTTTGAATTCAATATTCTTGCAAATCGTCTGAGAGAAATCGCCTTCCTGACGCCTGGAGTAAAAATCATCCTGAGCGATGAGGCAAAAGAAAAAAAAGAGGAGTTTTATTTTGAAGGCGGCTTAATCGAGTTCGTCAAGTGGCTGAACAAAAGCAAAGAAGTCCTGCATAAGCCAATTTATTTCAAAAAACAAGTGGATTCCACAATCATTGAAATTGCAATTCAATACAATAACTCTTATGTTAACAATATTTTTGGTTTTGTCAACACTATCAACACAATAGAAGGAGGCACTCATATAGTCGGCTTCAAAACCGCACTAACAAGAGTCATCAATGACTATGCCCAGAAAAACAAAGTCATCAAAAACGAAACTATTACCGGCGACGACGTGAGGGAAGGCCTCACTGCTATTGTTTCAATCCGCATCAAGGAGCCTCAGTTTGAAGGCCAGACAAAAACAAAGCTTGGAAATTCAGAAGTAAAAGGCTTTGTTGATTCTGTTGCCACAAGCTCTCTTTCAGAATTTTTTGAGGAAAATCCTCCAATTGCAAAGCGCATTGCAGAAAAAGTCAGTCAGGCTGCAAAAGCAAGAGAAGCTGCAAGAAAAGCCCGTGACTTAGTCAGAAGAAAAAGCGCTTTCGGAAGCGGCGGCTTGCCAGGAAAACTGGCAGACTGCTCAAGCAACAAAACAGAAGAGACAGAATTATATATTGTTGAAGGCGAAAGTGCTGGTGGCTGTTGGGATGGAAAAACTAAAGTTGCTTTGATTGATGGCAGAAATTTATCTTTTGAAAATTTAGTAAAAGAAAATAAACAAGGAAAGAAAAACTTTTGTTACACTATGCGAAATGATGGGCATATTGGTATTGCTCCGATATTAAATCCAAGAATTACTAAAAGAAATGCAGAAGTTATTAAAATAATTTTAGATACAGGCGATGAGCTAATATGCACTCCAGACCATAAGTTTATGCTAAGAGATGGCTCCTACAAAGAAGCCCAAAATTTAACTAAAGAAGACTCATTAATGCCGTTGCATAAAAGGATTTCTAAAATCGGCGGCAGAATTACGATAGAAGGCTATGAAATGATATGGGACCCTAAGAAAACATGGGTTTTTACTCATATGCTTGCTGATGAATATAATACTGAGAATAATGTTTATGCAATTGCCCAAGGGGATGCAAAGCACCATATAGACTTCAATAAAAGAAATAACAACCCCATGAATATCATAAGGATGCCTAAAGAAGATCACCTTATTCTTCATACACAGCATTTAGACAAGACTTTGCATTCCATAGAAAGCAAAGAAAAATCAAAACTCGCTCACCAAAGTGAAGAATATAAAGAAAAAGTAAGGAAGATTATGAGTACCCCAGAAATGAGAATAGTGTTAAGCGCGCGAGCTAAAGCGCAATGGAATAATCCAGAATACAAGGAGTATATGATTCAAAAGTTCATTGAGTTTTATGAATCCAATGAGGATTATAGGAATAAGAATAATAAACTGCTTGATGAAAATCAAAAAGAGCACTGGTCAAATCCAGAAAATAGAATAAAAGCAGCGGAAAAAGTCAAAAAATTCTTTGAGGAGAATCCTGATGCAAAGCAATATCTCTCAAATCTTGCAAAAGAGCAGTGGAAAGATGAAGCCCTGATAATCTGGAGAAGGCAGAAAACAAGAGAGCAATGGACCCCAGAGTTCAGGCAAGAAAGAAAAAAAGCTTATAATAAGACTTATTATGAAAAAACAATCAAATTAATGAAAAAGGTTCTTGAAGACTTTGGAGATTTAACCAAATTTGACGAAGTTAGAATCGCCAATAATGATAAAACAATTTTAAGCATGAAAACCTTTTGTGAAAGATTCTTCAGTAATAATTCTGAAAATATGATTGAATCTATTAAAAATTACAATCATAAAATAAAAGAGATAATCAAGCTAAATGAAAAAATAGATGTCTATGATATAGAAATCCTAGAAACCCATAATTTTGCCTTGGCATCAGGCATTTTTGTTCATAATAGCGCAAAGCAGGCAAGAAACAAGGAAATCCAAGCAGTTTTGCCATTGCGTGGAAAGATTTTGAATGTTGAAAAGGCAATTCCAACAAAAGTCCTCAGCAGCGAAGAAATTGCAAACCTCATTACAGCAATAGGAACAGGAGTTGGCGAAGAATTCAATCTTGAAAAGCTCAGATACGGAAAAATAATAATAATGTCTGATGCAGATGTTGACGGCCAGCACATCAAGACTCTTTTACTCACTTTTTTCTTCAGATACATGCCATTGCTGATAGAAGAAGCGCATGTTTTCGCAGCAGTCCCTCCATTATACAAAATCAGAAAAGGCACTTCTGACCATTATGTTTACACAGACTCTGGCTTGAAGCGAGCCCTCGCAAAGCTCGGGGAAGGCAAAAACGTGAACGTTCAAAGATTCAAAGGATTAGGAGAAATGAATCCCCAGCAATTATGGGAAACCACTATGAATCCAGCAAGCAGGATGCTGAAAAGAATTTCAGTAGAAGACGCAGTTGAAGCAGACCAAATTTTCAAAATCCTCATGGGCGATGAGGTCAAGCCCAGAAGGCAATTCATCGCCGAGCACGCAAAGGAGGCGGTGCTGGATGTTTAAATTATAATCAATCAGTAATCAGTCAAATATTTGGGAGTGCGCAATGACGTCAGGGCGCACACAGAAAAAATAACATCAAATTCCAAAAATAATAACAAATACCAAAAAATGCGCATAAAATTTTGCCCAAAATGCAAATCAACAGAAATTGAGATGTCCTCAGGAGGACTGACAGGATTTTGGAATTGCAAAAAATGCGGTTATAATGGAACCTTGTTCCCTGAAAAAGAAATAAATGAAAAGAAAATAACCAAATAAATCAAAAACAATCCAAAAATTAGCAAAAAATCGTTGAACAAATACCAAACAAAGAAAAAATGAGTCCAGAAGAAAAAAACGAAAAGAAAGAAGAAGAGAAAGACGACGAAGAGCAAGGCAAAGGCATAATCGAAGCAGAAATCACTACAGAAATGCAGAAAGCATACATCGATTATGCGATGTCTGTCATTGTAGCAAGAGCCCTTCCAGCTGTTGAAGATGGTTTGAAGCCTGTTCATCGCAGAATTCTTTATGCAATGAATGAATTGGGCTTAGCCCATTCAAAGCCTACAAAAAAATCCGCGAGAGTTGTAGGAGATGTTCTTGGCAAGTATCATCCTCACGGAGATATTGCTGTTTATGATTCATTAGTCAGAATGGCCCAGGATTTCTCATTAAGATATCCTTTGATTGACGGCCAGGGAAATTTTGGAAGCGTTGATGCAGACCCTGCTGCTGCAATGAGATATTGTGTTACAGGAGATTCTTTAATTGTGACTGAAAACGGATTAGAAAGAATGGGCAATATCTCAAAAAAAGAAGATATAAATTTGAAAATTTTAAGCAAAGACAAGAAAGTGAATAATGCTTCAAAATGGTTTGATTCTGGAACACATGAAACAATCAGGATAACAACAAATAAGGGGTATTTTTTAACTGGAACAAAAAATCATCCAGTCTTAACGATTTCAAAAAATGACTATGGAAAACCCGTTTTTGTATGGAAGCTTTTGGAAAGAGCAAGAGAAGGAGACATAGTTTTGATTGATAGAAGGGAAGATGGATTTTGGCCGGAAAAAGAGCTGGAATTGATTAGTTTTCATCCAAGAATAAAGAATAATCACCAGCATAAACGAATTTTACCATTAACTTTGAATAAAGAACTGGCATTTATACTGGGGGCGTTAATCTCAGAGGGTTCAATAACTGAAAATAAAATAGAATTCTGCAATGCTGATCTGGAGTTTATCAGCCAATTTGAAGAAAAATGGAAGAATCTCTTTCCAGACAGCAAATTGCATAGATTTTCACGAAAAGCTTCTTCTTATGGAAAAAAGGATTATTTCAGATTAGAATGTCACTGCAGGTTGACTGTAGAATTTTTAAGAAATTTAGGCATTCTGCCTGTTAAATCTGCAAAAAAAACAATTCCAGAAGTTATATTCAAATCTCCAAAACATATATTCTCCTCTTTTTTAAGTGCATACTTTGAGGGGGATGGAAGCATAAGCTTTTCAAGAAGAATGATAGAATTAAGCTGTTGTTCTATAAGCGACAAATTAATCAAAGAAATGCAGATATTATTATTAAGATTAGGAATAGACACATTTAGAAGATTTGACATATCTAAAGGATTGTATAAACTGTATTTAAGAGGAAAAAGGAATATTCTTAGATTTTATAAAGAAATCAATTTCTCATGCCAAAATAAAAGGAAAAAGTTAGAATTTGTTCTTTTGAATTATAAAAAAGAATCAAGCAATACTGATTATGTTCCATTTATTTCTGATTTTATAAGAGATTTAGCAGGTTACTCAGGTGAAGAATTTGTTGTAAAACATAATTTTGACAGATATGAAAATATGAGCAAGAATTATCAAAGAGTCGCTTCTATTGTCATGCAAAGAACAGGAATAGATTATTCTTCCTTATTTGAATATTTCTTAACTTATAATTACTTATTTGATCCAATAGTTAAAATAGAGGATGCAGGAATTCAAAGAGTCTATTCAATAAAAGTAGAGAATAGTTGTCATTCTTTTGTTTCAAATGGTTTTATAAGCCATAATACAGAATGCCGTCTTGCTGAAATTTCCGAGGAACTTTTGCAAGATTTGGAAAAAGATACTGTTGAATGGGCTCCTAATTTTGATAATTCATTAAAAGAGCCTTTGCTGCTCCCAGCAAAGCTTCCAAACTTGCTTATTAACGGCTCATCAGGAATTGCAGTTGGAATGACAACAAACATTCCTCCGCATAATCTGGAAAATGTAGCTGATTCTATCATTGCCTTGATTAATAATCCAAAAGTTGAGATTGACAAGCTCATAGAAATAATCCGGGGCCCTGATTTTCCAACAGGCGGAAGCATTTCTGCAGATGAAATTCCTAATTTGTACAAATTAGGCAAAGCATCTATCATCATGCGCGGAAAAACAACAACAGAGGAAGAAAAAGGCAGAGAGAATATCATTATCACAGAGATTCCTTATCAAGTCAACAAGGCAACTCTTGTTGAAGCAATCGCGAAGCTTTGCCAGGAAAAAAAGCTCATGGATGTTTCTGATATCAGAGATGAATCTGCAAAAGGCAAAATCCGCATCGTAATAGAACTCAAGAAAGGCACAAATCCAAAGTTCACCCTGAATAATTTGTATCATCATACTTCTTTGCAGACAAAATTTGATGCAATCATGCTCGCGTTAGTCAACGGCGAGCCAAAAATCCTCAATCTCAAGGAAATTCTTGAATGCTATCTTAATTACAGAAAAACAATTGTCAAAAAAAGGACAAAGTTTGACTTGGATGAGGCAGAAGCCCGCAAGCATATTGTTGAAGGCCTTTTAATCGCCCTGAAGAACTTGGATGAAGTTGTTTCCCTCATCAAAAAATCTGCAAACACAACAGTTGCTTTGGAAAATCTCCAAGACAAGTTCAAATTGTCTCAAAAACAAGCTCAGGCAATATTAGAAATGCGTTTATCAGCTCTCACTGCTCTTGAGCAGGACAAGCTCAAGGATGAAAACAAAAAGCTTGAAGAAAGAATCAAGGAACTTCTGAAAATTCTCGGTTCAGAGCAGGAAATCTTGGATATTATAAAGAAAGAGCTCTCAGAGCTCAAAAGAAAATACGCAGACACAAGAAGAACAACTATTTTACAGAGAGGAGTTTCAGAGCTTGTTGAAAAAGACCTTGTAGCCAAAAAAGATGTCATCATAACAATAACTTCAAAAGGATATGTAAAAAGAATGGATATCAAATCATACAAAGAGCAGAAGCGCGGAGGCAAGGGAGTCATAGGAGCAGACCTCGCGACAGGCGATTTTGTAAGGCAGATGATAACCTGCTCTACTCATGACACTCTGCTGATGTTCACTTCAAGAGGAAGATTATACTGGCTGAAAGCATATGAAATTCCAGAAGTCGCGAGATTCGGAAAAGGAAAAGCTGTAATCAATCTGCTGAATATTAATGATGAAATAACTGCAGTAATGACTGTAAAGAAATTCGAAGGCTCTTTGGTCATGGTGACTCAGAAAGGAATTATCAAGAGAGTTAACATGAGCATGTTCAGCAATCCGCGCAAAGGCGGAGTCAATGCAATTAACCTTAAAGAAGACAAGCTCATCGGCGTTGAGCTTATCGAAGGCAAAGAAGAAATTATTCTCGCGACAAAAGAAGGCAACGCAATCCGTTTCAAAGCCGAGGAAGTTCGAGAGATGGGAAGAAATGCTTACGGAGTCACAGGAATAAAGCTTGAGAAAGATGATATTGTTGTTGGAGTTGCAATAGTAATACCTGAAAAAACAAAAGACCTCACAATTCTCACTGTTACTGAAAATGGTTTTGGCAAAAGAACTCTTGTTGATGAATATCGTTTGACAGGCAGAGCCTGCAAAGGCGTTATTAACATCAACACCTCTGACAGAAATGGAAAAGTCATTGGAATTGAAATGGTTGATGACAAAGACTCTGTTATTGTGACAACAGCCAAAGGCATTGTCATCCGCGTTTCCATGAAGGATATTCGAGAAATGGGCCGTAACACCCAAGGCGTCAAAATCATCAAGACCATCGGCGACAAAGTCACCTCCATAACTAAAGTCCAGCGCGACGAAGAAGGCGAAGAAGTCGCCGAGGCTTAATTTCTAAATAATTGCTAACAATTCAATTCTTGCATGGCGCAGATGACGTCATCCTGCGCTCAATTCGCCCCTCAAATAATAATTCAGATTTCTTAATTCATTTGGAGTTATAAATATGCAAGGAATTTTATATTTCTTGTACAATTTATTCTTCATCACTTTCTTTTTCCACGCGCCAGGATATCCTCCGTAAAATTCAATATAAATTTTATATCGGGGCAGCCAGAAATCAGGCACGCAAATCTGCCCCTCTTTTTCAAAAATCAGGGTTTTTGATTCATATTCTGCCTTTATTTCATTCTCAAAAAGAAAATTTGCTATCTCTTTTTCGCCCTTGCTTCGAACAAAAAATCCATTTTTGGTTCTTATTTTTGCGGAAAATGGATTTTTTCCGTTTTTCATGAACTTTTTGAATCTTTCAGGATGCGAAATAAACATCCTCTTCGCTTTTTCCGATACTTCCTTCCTTATATTCGGATGCTCGCGCCACCAGGCTGTCATAATTCTGTCAATTTTCTGTCTCAATATCATGCTCTCATATGTTTTCAGATTAGAAATCCTCAATTTCTCCTTGTGCCTTGCAGAAAGATGCTTTCCCTTATTCCATATCTTGAATTTCCCTGCCTTCAGCATCTTTTTTATCGCCCTGCTTCTCTTCATCCTCGTTTTGGCAGGCTGTTTTCTGCCTTTCCAGAACTTGCCGATGTCAAACCTCTTCCTGTTTTTCCAGTTGTGCTTTCGCATTGCAATGCTTAGCTGTTCATGATAGCCGGGTGCCTCCCTTACTATTTCAAGCCGCATTGCCTGCTTTTTTCTCTGGCTTGGAGTCCAATATTTTTTTGCTCTTTTTGCATTAGCCTTTCTCCATTTTTCAAAGAGTTTCTTTTTTCTGTGCAGGGTCTCCTGCAGTTTCCTGCCAGAAAGAACCCGGCCGCGAGAAACAAATGAATATCGCCCCATTTTAATTCTAAAAGAAGGAGGATGATTTAAAGGTTTTTCCCATCAACAAAAACTTGAGATACATTCACAATAAGAGGCTTCAAAATAATAACAAGTGCGGAACTCATCAATATCTTTTTTAAGTTGTCCGTTACATTTCCAAACCTTATTCATAAAAGTAGTACCAATAGGAGATTCGGTTGGAAATACTAAATCTACCGAATGTTTAGAGCTTGGAATTGTTTCTTTCTTTTCTTCTTCTAATTCATATCCATAATTACATCGCTCTTCACAATGATAATAGCAAGGTATTTTCTCTATTCCAAAACCAATTATTGTTACAGTTTTATTTAAAAAATCTTCTGGATTTTCAGAAAGTTTGGCAATGCTTGTGGTATTTATTGTATTTTCACATCCTGAAACTCCTAAAAGAAAAAAAGATACCAATATAATTATTAGAATGCTTAAGACATCACTTTTCATTATTTTAACAGCATCTTTTAGATTTTAAACTTTTTTTTCTTACTTTTATCCCTTTTTCTCGGCATAGGATCTATCACTTTCCAGAGAAAAAAAGATACCCCCAATATTCCTAAAACTGTCCCAACTATTGTTATAATGAAAGATATAGAATCCTTTGCATGACTGCTGAAAATGATGATAAGCCCAATTATTAGAAACCAAAGCTCATTTCTCCCCAAATATTTAAAATAGCTTTCTCCTTCATATCTTGCAAATAAGCCCATATTCATTCAAATATCTTCCAATAAATCAAAATATCTTTTTAACCCTTATGCCCAAAGAAAATCCCCGCGCCTGACAAAAGCGCGCCCCTCAAAAACGTCAACACAATTCCAATCAAGAAAAAACTATTCCTCTATCTTCTCTTCCTTCTGCCCTTTCTGCTTTTCAAGTCTCGCGATATCCCGCGCGTAATAACTTGCAAGTTCAACCAAGCCCTTTATTTTAGCGTCTTTAAGTTTCTCCTCATGCACTTTGATAAGCTTAGTTATGGATTCAACGC